>Ga0105092_10001515_pt1 | contig 12476 bp, 7 predicted proteins | sample PPLLak2March2015_FD_87021 | JGI IMG/M metagenome (GOLD analysis project Ga0105092, IMG submission 87021) | Freshwater sediment microbial communities from Prairie Pothole Lake near Jamestown, North Dakota, USA - PPLs Lake P7 Core (1) Depth... | ecosystem: Environmental > Aquatic > Freshwater >... | reverse complement strand
ATGCAAACCGCCACGGCCAGGATCAGCACATCTTCTTGACCGGGATCGATCGAAACACCATAGCTGTCGCGCAGGCGAAACCACTTCTTGGAGACTTCGGCTACCTTATCACGGCCTTCGCCGATGGTGTATTCATGATCCAAGATGTTCCCTTTCACCTCCAAATCTGGCGAGTTCTTGATCTTGACTACCCAACGTTCTCGAACGGGTGTAAGCAAGGCTTTCTTAACCATCGCCATCTGCTCGCCGTTCGGTCCTTCGATCTCCATGCTATCTTTGACTCGCATCATTCGCTCCTGGATTTTGCACAGCTCTTTGCCGTGAGCGTCCTCGAAGATCAGGGTCTGGCGCACACGCAGCGCCTTTCCATCCACCTTGAACACTTTCTGGCCTTGGTCGTTTTCTATCCAGAAGTCATCGCCGATGGCGACCATCTTCTGGCGCATCTGGTAGCGGGTGCCTCCGCCGCCCGGTCGCCCGAGTTGGCGGTCATCGTGGCGTTCTTCACGCCGTTCTTCTCGTCTGCCTCGCATTATCGTCATCTCCTCTCATCGAGTGGTGACAGGCTCATCAAACCTGTCAAAAAGGAAATTTCTTTTCTATCCTCTTTCACAACTGGGTGAAGGCTCAAAGTGCCATGCGGTTTGGATTAATCAGCCCAACCAGCGTAAGCCGGTCTGCCCGAAGTCGAGCACGATCACATCCCCCGGTTGTTTTTGGCTATATTCCATAAAAAGATCTGGCTTCGCTTGCTATCTCAGCAGATAGACCTTTATTTAAATTTACCCGAATTCCTCCCCCCAGTCATCATCTATAAGTTGATGTTGAGTTCAACAAATAAATATCCAAATACCTCAAATCAACAGCCCCTATGCAACTATCACAGGGGCTATCGTCGTAACTGCGGGTGCCGATCGGCACCAATATTGGAAATAACTTACTTCAAGGCAGTATTTTTGGCTTTTCGGTTCGTGGAGTTGAGAAATTCAGCTAAATAGATTTTATTATAGATGAACTTGGAGCAGGACGGTCACATCATCGCCTAACCTTAGATTTTCTGCCTCACGGACACTCGCTTTTATGGGCACAATGTACCGGTCATCTTTAGGGAACAACGAAGTTTTCCACTCAGTTTTGCCGATCTGGGCATTAACCGGAATCACTCCCCAACCATAGGTTACGAGTCCCGATACCGCTTTCAGATTGTTGCTATGCTTCTCCGGAACGGTAACGAAGTACCATGGAGCGGGGCCGCGCCAGAACCAAATTTCCCCGTTGAACTCGATATTCATCGGGACAGTATATCATCGTCTTGATTCATGGCTGAGAATTTACGGTGTTCTGCAAGGGGGAGCACAAAATTTCACTCGTTCAAGTGATTTAACATGGGTAGAAAGCCTTGCCATTATCTGCATGCAACGTGGGTCGTGAAAAGCGAGAGCGCCCAGCAATACTGAGCGCTCTCTTTACCCTATTTATTACCGATCCTAAGGAGAGGTTTGGCGTCCCACCAGAAAGGTAGTAATAAACATGTTGGCGAGAATAAGGCGGTGGACTTCACCTGAGCCTGTCCACAGCGGCCTTTTCAATCGCTCGTCCTTTCTTGTTCTGATTGATGATTATCCTTTGAACAATGTATGCTCTGATAGTAGGATGGGATACTGGTTTTTCAGCTTCTACCTGCGGAACAGCCTTTTATCATAGATCTTTCAGAATTTCTGAAAACCTCAGGACATTCCAGCTTAAGGCAGGTAACAATATTGAAAATTTTCCGTATCCTGATATACCATGATGATGAACTACGGGAATGACTTCGTTTGGTTCGTCTTCTGAATTAATTGCTTTATTATTCTCATGATGAAGTACGATATGTTCTTCGAAGCAAATGTTTTCAAATGCCCGTAAATCACAAGAGAGTTCGATATCGCTTTCGGTACTGCGGTTCAACACAAAAATATTAAGGGAACCATCCTCGGTATATACAGCAGCGGCGTCGATCAAGGGTACATCATCGTAATCCGTTGAGCTGTAGAGGGGAACATTAATAATTGGCCGAAGAGCGGTCCCACGCCCATATATTGATGCATGCATGAATGGCCAGTAGGTGGTCTGTTCCCAGCAGCCCCGGTCACTGGTCATTATTGGGGCAATGACATTAACAAGCTGTGCAAGGCAGGCGATTTTTACCCGATCAGCATTTCGTAGTAGTGTGATGATCATCCCGCCTAAGAGGAGGGCATCCTCAAAATTGTATACATCCTCCAGGAGATGAAGTGATTGCCCCCACCGGTTTTGAGCTAGGATTTGCTTGTCTTGTTCGTTTGAGTGATACCAGACATTCCACTCATCAAAAGATAGATTCAATTTTTTCTTGCTGTGCTTCTTCCCGCCAATTGCATCACAAAGCGATACAACCGTCTTGATGGTTGCATCCATGTCCATGTTTTTTGCGAGAAAATTCTGTAGATCATTCTTTGGGTTTGTAAAATATTGATGCAAAGAAACATAATCAACATTCTCGTAGCACTGGTCAAGCACCTCTAATTCCCATGAGCCAAAAGACGGCATGTCGTAATTTGAAGAACCACATGCCACCAGTTCGATGGATGGATCAATCCATTTCATAACCTTTGCGGTTTCATTGGCACATCTTCCATATTCATAGGCTGTCTTTTGACCTATCTGCCAGTGGCCGTCCATTTCATTTCCCAGACACCACAGTTTAATTCCAAATGGTTGGTCCGCTCCGTTTTTTCTACGCAGGTCACTCCAATAACTTCCGTCTTTGTGATTGGTATACTCAACGATATTCCGTGCCGCATCCAATCCACGGGTTCCCAAATTGACTGCATACATAACTTCGCAGCCTACTTTATTGCACCAATCACAAAATTCATGGAGTCCGAATTCGTTCGTCTCGGTTGTGAACCAGGCAAGAACGAGCCGTTTCGGCCGCTGCTCGCGTGGTCCGATGGAGTCTTCCCAATTAAAACCGGAGACGAAGTTTCCTCCCGGGTATCTCACGATGGATACATTCAATTTTTTGACCATCTCTATTGCGTCCCGGCGGAACCCATTTTGGTCTGACTTCGGATTCCCAGGATCGTAAATCCCCCCATAAATAGATCGTCCTAGATGTTCAATAAATGATCCAAATAAACGTTCATCAACCCTGGCAATCATGAAATCTTTATCGAGAATTAAGTTTGCTTTTTTCGTTTCTTTGTTATTGAAGGAAAGTAGATTTTTTTTCATGTAAGACTAACCTTTAATACTTCCACAAGTCATCCCTTCGATAAAGAATTTTTGCGCGCTAAAAAATAGTATCATGATTGGAACAACGGATAGTACTGATCCTGCTATCAACAGCTGATATTGATTCCCGTAAACGCCTATCAGACTATTCAGGCCAATTGGCAGTGTAAATTTTGTACTATCTTGAAGTACGAGCAATGGCCACAGGTAGTTATTCCACGAAGTCATTCCTATAAAAATTGCCATAGCTGCAAGCGCAGGTTTCATAATTGGCAGTATTAATCTTAAGAAAATTCCATACTCGCTGCACCCATCTATCCGCCCCGAATCGACGATTTCCTTCGGAACACCTTTCAAGAACTGACTGAAGAAAAATATCGCAATTGGGTGTGCAAGATAAGGGAGCATGACGCCTATATATTTATTGTTTAATTTCAATGCAATGATTTCACGGTACAAGGGCAGCATCAAGATTTCAAATGGAATCATCATAACAATCAGGACACAAACAAATAATGCTAATTTTCCTTTGAATTCATAGAAGGCAAACCCATATCCAACCCACGCACTGACAAACAGTGTTAATACAGTCTGACCTATGGTTAACACCAGGCTGTTTTGAAACCATCGAAAATAATTATGGTCTCCAGTAAATAGATATTCATAGTTATCAAGTAGCAAACTCTCAAACTCAAACTCCAGGTTAAAACCATTTCTGATAATCAGGCTGCTGTCTTTAAGTGAAGTTAATATCATCGATATAAAGGGAACAAGGAAAATTACGCCCATAATTGTGAAGAAGATTACCAGGAATATTCCCGTAATGCGGCGCTGACCAGGCTTTCGAATGTAGGTGGTATTTGCTTCCATGTTAACTTTTCTCCTTTCCGATTACACCTGTAAGTCTCAACTGAAATAAGTTGATGGCAAGGACGATCACAAACAAAGATAGACCGGCAGCTGAAGAATAGCCTAATTCAGCCTGACCGATTCCGTTCTGATAGATAAAGCCAACAATGGTCAATCCAATATTCAATGGTGATGATTTGCCAGCCCAAAGCATTTGACTTTCTACAAACATGGAAAGGCCGCCATAAACACTGATCGTTAACACATATATGATTGTGGGCATCAACAATGGAACTGTTAAGTATCTAAATTTCTGGTAGAAATTTGCCCCATCAATATCGCTTGCTTCAAACAATTCAGGTGGAATACTATTCAACCCCGATAAGAAATAAATGATGTTGATCCCTGTCCAACGCCAGGTTGCCAGGGTAATCATCACTGCCATTGCAGGCCAACGCAAACCTAACCAACGAACTTTCTCTCCTCCAAATAGATTTATGATTACACTATTGGCAAGAGCATTATCCGTCTCATTGAACATGAACCGGAAAGTTAATCCTGCAACCACAACACTACAAAGAATTGGAAGGAAAAGGACTGCCCGAAAAATACCGCTTCCACGCATCGACTTGCTATTAAGCATGCAAGCGAGCGTTACAGGGAATGGAATCAGGATAATCAATGTCAATGCCGTATAGATCAAACTATTGCGAATCGCAACTGGAAATGTCGAACTATTTAATAATGTTTTGTAGTTTTCAAGGCCAACGAAGCGAATGTCATTGATATGGACACTCTGAAAACTCATCACCATCGTGCTGCCAATTGGATAGACAAAGAAAACCGCAAAAATGAGTACAAAAGGTAAAACAAAAATATACGGAGCGACTTTGGTCGAGTTCAAGTTTAGTCTCAAGTTTTTCATTATTAATCTCCGCAGTTTGATCTGGCACGATAATCGAAACTCTCGACTTACCTCGATGGAATAGAGCCCTTTATAGCATATAAAAGGGCTCCATTCCCAAACACTTTCATTACTTTGCCTGAGACATTAATTCTGCTTGTGTTTCCTTCAACACTGTAGCAGGATCCTCATTACCAATATAGATCCGGTTCCAGGGTGTGTTGCTCAAATACGTGTTGATATTGCCTGAGTTTTGCATCGTCTTGACCGTAAACATCTTGTCCTGTACCTTTTCCAATACATCGAAGGGGTTCGTCTTGAAATAGGCGAGGAACTTGTTGCCTGGATCTTTGGTGACTTCCAGGTTTTGGGATACCAGTTTATTCACAGGATCAAAGCCCAGGTCTATCCACAAATTGGTGCTTCCGAGCTCGCTTAGTTTGGCCCAGGTGACAAATCTTGCAGCAAGGTCTGCATGTTCGCTGTTTTTGTAAACGGTTGTACCGGTGCCGCCCAGGCCCACGGATTTATAGGAGTTTTCATCGAGAACAGGCAGCGGGGCAATGGCAATCTGGCCAGCCAAGTTTGACATTTCATCCGTGAAGCGGCTCATATACCAGAGGGGATATGCGATCGCTGCTACATCGCTGTTGGCCACGGCTGCTCTACCTTCGGTCGTATCGGCATTCCCACCGGGAATGGTACCAAGTAAATCCTCGTTAACCCACTTCTTGATCAGCTGAACTGCTTTCAGTGCTTCAGGGGTATCGAGCTGAGGCATGCCTTTATCGTCGATCAAGTCTTTGCCCATTTGAGACAAAAGGATTGTGAACTGGTATGCCCCATAGGTTTCGACGTAGGTCATATAGTTGCCAGTATTTTCTTTGTAGGTGCGTAACGCATCCTCAAAATCATCCCACGTTACAATGGTTGTGTAGTCAACTCCAGCAGCTTCGAGCATGTCAGTGTTGTAGTACATGACCGTGGCGCCAATATGGCTGGGAGCGCCATATACTTTGCCGTCTTGAGTATAGATATCAAGCCGGTTAGTAACAAGATCAGCTTTGTAAGGGGAGACATAATTTGTCAAATCAAGAAATTGTATTTCACCCGTCATAAAATTTGGCCATCTGCTGATTTCTACATCAACGATATCAGGCACGCCTTCACCTGCTACCATCGCAGTATAGAGATTATTGTGCATCGGATCCCACTCTAAATAAGTGGGGATAACGTTGATCTGCTCATCAGGGTGCTCTTCATTCCAGATGCCTGCCATCTTTTGAAAGAAGGTAAGATGATGTTGGATAAATGACCACATCGTCAGGTCAGTTACATGATTTGCTGGCGCTTGGGTTGTAAGTACTTCTTCTTCGGCTACTTCGGCTTGAGTCGGAGCAGACACATTACTTGATGGGGTTTGGGAACAACCAGCAGTTATCCCAACTATAAAACCCAGGAGGAGAACAATTGAAATAATTTTTTCCATTTTCATCGCAAGATACTCCTTTTTGTTGAACGTTATTATTTTACTTTTCGGTTAACCAAACGCGCATTTCGTTTTCGCCACGACTGCCCCAATGTTTATATGGAATCAGAGTGATTTCTTTTGACTCGTATACACACGGTTGGGAACCATACAATTTCCTCTCCCAATTTTTTTCCGACACATTGTATGCGGATGTTTTCAGAATGGGCATATCATCAAACCATTCAGCTGTTTCCTCGGTGAACACAGCATCCGCAGGCAATCGATAAGTACTCAACGGCGCAGCGTTATCAATCCCTTCCACACAATAGGTAGTCAACCCTCTTTGAACGCATAGTTTTCCTGCCAGGGCTGAAACAGATGGATGGGCTCGAAGTAACCGGATCATAGGCTTCAGGGAGTAGGAATATTGCTGTTTACCACCTGTATGATGGGTGGAAAAGTATCCACTTCCGTGGTTTTCGAACTGATTGCCGATAAGTTCTGAGTTTTCAGGGAGCCGTAAATAGATGTCTATTGGATCGCTATCAATCACCAGTGTATATTCGTCACCTTTGTTCGAAAGTTTTACATAGAGACCTCCTTTTTTGAATGAAGAACCAATGTGAGATAGAATATACAAACAACCATCATCAAAAGCATAAATGTATCCACGCAAAGAAGAGAGAATCCGTGCCAGATTGGGCGGGCAGCAAGCGACGCCGAACCATTTTTGTCTCTGGGTTTTTGAGTGAGATAGCATGGGGTTTTTTGATATCGTTTGAGGAACTACTTCCAGGGGATTTACATAGAAAAAGTGTTTCCCATCACTCCCCATGCTTGAAAGGACGGTATTATATAGGGCCTGTTCCCAGATATCGTAACAAGCCTTATCACGATTAAGCAGCCACATACGGGAGGAAAAAAGCATGAGTCCTATTGAGGCACACGTTTCGGCATAAGCACTATCGGAGGGTAAATCGAAATCAACAGTGAAACGCTCCCCTAATTTTGCCGAACCCACACCTCCGGTAACGTACATTTGGCGAGAGACAGTGTTTTCAAACAATCTTTCACACGCCTCAATCAATTCATAATCATTTTTCAAGCGTGCCAAATCTGCCATAGCGCTGTAGAGATACATAGCACGTACTGCATGACCTGCTGCACAGGTCTGCTTACGGACCGGCAAGTGGGACTGGAAATAATCACACTCGAAATGAGCCATCTCGGGAAAAATATAAGAATGTCCTTCCTTTTTACGCTCTTCAGCAAAAATATTTTCTCCTTCGCCGCGTGTACTGATGAAGTAGTCAGCAAGAGAAAGGTATCTTTCTTCACCAGTAGCCTCATAGAGACGAATTAACGCCAGCTCGATTTCGGGGTGGCCTGGATACCCACGCTTCTTGTCTTTTCCAAACGTTGAATCAATTAGGTCTGCACAGCGGCAGGCGATATTCAGAAGTTTGACTTTTCCCGTTGCTTGAAAATGAGCAACTCCAGCTTCTATCAGGTGCCCAGCACAATATAACTCGTGCCCTTCCATAAGGTTAGTCCAACGTTTACCAGGAGCAATAACAATAAAATACGTGCTCAAGTATCCATCGGGCTGCTGTGCTGCCTCGATCAGGTCAATTGCTTTATCGCAAAACTTCTCCAACTCAGGATTTTGTTCAACAGAAAGACAATAGGAGACAGATTCTATCCACTTATACAGATCGGTGTCTACAAAGACTGTTCCATAATACTTATCCGTGGAAAGTCCCGCAGCCACTTTGAAATTTTCAATACAATGGCTTTTTTCCGCATATTCAATACGATCATTCAGAATTTCCCACATGTAAGGTAACACCACGTCTCGTACAAGGGCAAATTGTTTTGACCATAATGGATCATCTATCTTTACGACAGCGGCTGGAACGAATTTCATATTATAGGTGCTCCAAAATCTACTTCACTAGGAAGCCGTTTGATGTGATTGATATGAGAATTTCGGAAGAGTAAGGATAGAAAACGTTTACTATAGATAGTGTAGCAGTAAACGTTTTCTATGTCAATAGGCAGTTTTCTGGTAGTTATCGCTAGAAAGATTTATATTGACATAGTAAACGTTTTCTATTACAATCATTGCAGTAATCATTACCTATCTATTAAATTTTGTCCCTTAATGAAGGATCCTATGCCATCCAAATTAGTAGATATTGCTAAAGAAACCGGTTTCTCAATCGCTACTGTTTCCAGGGTACTGAGCAACAGTACCTATCCTGTCAGGGCTGCTGTGCGCGAGAAAATCCTTGAAACCGCTCATTCCATGGGCTACCGCCCAAATTTAGTTGCACGCAGTCTGCGAACTGACCAAACGAATACAGTGGGCATTCTGGTGGATGACCTGCTCAGTCCCTTCTCACCACAGGTTGTACGCGGCATACAGGACCAGTTGAAAGAAAACAATTTCATCAGCCTAATCGTCAATTCGGACTGGGATTTGGAGCAAGAGCAAGCAGGCATCGAATCACTGCTAAGCCGCCCGGTGGATGGCATTATCTTTGTCGAATCCTCTCATTTGACCAACAGCGAGGCTCTTACGAAAGCGAACAAGCCTGGTGTGTTTGTGCATCGCCTGTTTGGTACGCCTATTAAAAATTCGGTGGTGCCAGACGATAATTACGGTGCTGGCCTGGCTGTGGAGCACCTTATTCGCCTGGGGCATAGTTATATAGCATATATCAGCGGTCTGGAAAGCTGGCACAACTCGAAAGAGCGTCTGTTGGGATACAAAAAAACCCTCGAAAAGTATGAAATTCCGCTTTTGGAAGATTGGATCCAGCCAGGGGACTGGGAGGTCGAAGGAGGGTACTCGGCTGCGCAACGTCTTATGCTATTGTCGAACCGTCCCACTGCCATTTTTGCAGCCAACGACCTGATGGCCCTAGGCGCTGTATATGCGATCCAGGATGCCGGTCTCAGTGTTCCTCATGACGTTGCTGTCGTCGGTTATGATAACCGAGAATTTACTTGGATTGTACGACCCAACATTTCCACGGTGGTCATGCCGGTCTATGAAATGGGCAGGATTGCTGCCGAAATTCTTTTACAGCAGATCGTTGATGGTGCAGATGAAAGAGAAGAGGTTAAAGTCAAGGGAGAATTAATTATCCGAGATACCTGCGGAGCAAGCGAGTCTCAAAAGACAACTCGTCGATTTGAACGGAACACCTCTCTGCGAAGAGTACTGTTGAATAAAGATCCTGACAATTAAAAACTCAGGATTAAGATGTGACTGAAGCTTTGACATCGAGATCAAAACCTAATAACTTCAACCTCACCAGCATCGGAATACGAGCAGTGGGTGACTCACAAATAGCGATTGACCACAACTAGTGAGTGACCTGCGATGCATAAAAGGTTTCCCTTTATCCGTCCCTAATTATCTCCTTTACCAATTCATTCACCTGGCTTTCACCCATATGCCATCCCTTATTAAAGGAATATGTAATGGCTGCCTCTTCGAGGTGGTCAGGTAATTCAATCCTGATCCGCTCAAACTGCTCCTGATCTGTATTGATTAGATTCACAGATAGGGATTCCAACCTGCTTTCCACAACACCGAATAAACGAGCCGCCGGTTCTGGTTTTCCCAATTCTAAAGCCAACGCTGCCAGACTGAGCAGGCTTGCCGCGACAGCGCGTTGGTCGCCGATTTCGGTATTGAATGCCAGGCTCTCTCGAAAATATTCCAATGCTTTTGTATTATCCCCTTCCCACAGCGCCAGATACCCCAGCCTTCGGAGAGGGTAAGCGAGAAAGGATTTACTGCCCTTGGCTCGCAGCACACTCACGCTCTCCTCATATATCATTTTCGCCCTTGTGCGATCTCCCTTAAGTAGATTTACATCTCCTAGAAAATGTAACAGGTTGTTAGCATATACTCCCCCCAGGTCCTTCATCAATGCTAATCCTTCGCGAAAAACCGCATCAGCCTTGTTGTATTCCTGATCGTTTGCTAAGGCTACTCCCAGGAACTGGAGCGACCAGGCGATCTGGACTTTATCACCCAAACTCCTCTGGATGTAAAGCGCCTCTTCAAGGGATTGCCGGGCCTGGGTTGTATCGCCCAGCACGCACTGTAAAAATCCGGCAGTGTTGAGCGCTCGGGCGCGCGCCTTTAGAAATTGGGCTCCTGAGGGTATGCCCAGCGCTTTAACGGCCATCTCACATCCCTCGCGGGTAGAGCCATAACTGAACCAGAACCAGAGTAAAGCCCCTGCTAACCGTAAGGCGTTTTCTGCCTGATCGCTTTCAGAGCTCCACTCGATCACAGCGTGCAAGCTTTCATTCTCTGCCTGCAGGAGCCTGAACCAGTGGACCTGGTCTTGTAATAAAAGCTCCGGCTCTAAAGCTTCTGTTAAATGGACGTAATAGGCTGAATGCCGGTCGTGCATCAACCTGGCCTCTCCCGATTCGTCCAATTTTAAGCACCCAAAACTGCGAATTGTATCCAAGAAACGATAGCGGGTTGCCAGTTTGAAATTCTGGGACCCAGGTTCAACGCTCAGCAATGATTTATCAACCAATCGCCCGATTAAAGACAGTACATCATCACTTTGGATTTCATCGCCAGCACAAACTGCCTCAGCCGCTTCCAGGGTGAAACTGCCAGCAAAAATGGAAAGCCGGCGGAAAAAAATTTGTTCGGCCTCGCTCAATAAATCATAACTCCATTCTATAGTCGCTTTCATTGTTTGGTGGCGCGGTAGAGCTGTGCGAGGTCCTCCCGCGAGCAGGCTGAATATTCGATTTAATCGGCCGGCAATTTCATCAGCGGAAAGGAGATTCATGCGCGCCGCAGCAAGCTCGATTGCCAGTGGAATGCCTCCCAACCGCTGGCAGATCTGAGTGATCACAGGCACATCCAATTTATCAGGCTGGTAATCCGGTAGAACACCGGCAGCCCGTTCGATAAACAGGCTAACCGCTTCGGATTGATTTATGCTCTTGTTGTCAAAATTTTGGTCTGACTCGGTCAGAGAGAGTGATGGTAAAAGCCAGGCTTTCTCGCCGGGTGTACCCAAGGCTTCGCGGCTGGTCGTCAGGATCGTCACTTCAGGGCATTCTTCTAATAGACGCTGGCTTAAGGCTGAACAATCATCAAGTAAATGCTCGCAGTTGTCGAATACCAATAGGAGCTTCTGATCACCAATATTCTCTACAATTCCCTCTAGAATGGGTAGGCCCATTTTCTCCGGCACTCGTAATGCTTTTGCCACTGCTTGCGTGACCAGATTCTCGCCGGTCTGATCTCCCCGGAAAAGAGAGGCCAACTCCACCCATAAAATACGGTCTTGATATCGATCGGCCAATTTAGCGGCTACCTGGATAGCCATGCGGGTTTTACCCACACCGCCCGGACCCGTAATGGTCACCAGCCTTGACCTGGATAATTGTTGAATGACCTGGCGGATTTCCTTCTCCCGCCCGATAAAAGTAGTCAGGGGTTTGGGCAGATTTGACCGGCGTATCCTGGGTAACGAAAATGTTGGAGAAGCGCTCTTCGGCGGGCGTGGTGAAGATTGAGGCGACCCGATAGGCACATCTGATTGGGCTGCCAATCCCTTGCCTGACTTGAGCCGGCGATACAGAGCATTGGTTTGTTCAGACGGCTGAATCCCCAATTCCTTCTGCAAACCCTGGACGAAGCGTTCGTAAGTTATTACCGCTTTTGATAGGTCTCCAGAGTTGGCGTAAGCAGACATCAAAGCCCGATAAGCAGGTTCTGGCCAGCCGCCCAATGCCGTCCAGCGTATGGCCCACTCCTGTACTTCCGTCCAACGTCCCTCCGCCTCTAAAATCTCTAACAGGCGTGCCAGCCGAACCTCATAAAGGTCAACAAGCCGAGACCGCTCCACGGTTACCCATTCCTCGTAAAAACCGGGTAACAACTCTCCCTGGTAGGCAGAAAGTGCTTCTATCAATTCGATAGCACTGCTTTCAGGAGAAAGT
>Ga0105092_10001514_pt1 | contig 12496 bp, 12 predicted proteins | sample PPLLak2March2015_FD_87021 | JGI IMG/M metagenome (GOLD analysis project Ga0105092, IMG submission 87021) | Freshwater sediment microbial communities from Prairie Pothole Lake near Jamestown, North Dakota, USA - PPLs Lake P7 Core (1) Depth... | ecosystem: Environmental > Aquatic > Freshwater >... | reverse complement strand
TCGTGGACGATTTGATCGCAACGGGGGGCACTGCCGCCGCTACTGTGAAGATGGTCCAGGCGCTGAAGGGGGATCTGGTCGGCCTGGCGTTTGCGGTCGAGTTGGAGTTCCTGAACGGACGCCGCCTGCTCGAAGGCTGCGATGTCTTCTCGGTGTTGAAGTACTGACGCCAACGGCAAAGGGGCAGAGGGACAGAGGGCAGAAAGAAGCGAACTCCTCGTGCTTTCTCTTTGCCCCTTTATCCCTTTGCCCCTTTGCCCCTTACTTTGTGGGCTTCAGGTTGGCCAGCTGCGTCTCGGCAAGCCTGGCCTCTTCGGAAGTCGGAAATTCGGTCGTGAGCTCCTTGTACCGCTTGCTCGCCTCATCGGGTTTTCCCATGGTCTCGTAAATCTGACCCATCTGGTAGAGCACCGTGTTTTTCGGCATGGCGGGGGTTGGTTCAGCCAGGGTCTGCTCGAGCAGCTTGATCGACTGGTCGTGGGTTTTCGCTTCTTCCGACAGCTGTACGAGCATGCCCCGCGCCAGGTTGCGGGTCACAGGGCTGTCGGCATCGCCGCTGAGGGATTCAAGGGTGCTCTTGGCTTCGGCCTTTTTGCCCAACTGGTACTGGTTCAACGCAACGTAGTAACGCGAAAGTTGTCCAATTTCGCTGCCCGGCGAATCGTCAGCAATCTCCTTGAATTTCGCCAGTGCCTTGGTATGGCGTTCCTGCGTGGTGGCAAAACTGTACTTGTTCGTTGTGGGGGTCGTCGTGTTCGCCGCGTCCTTGCCCGCGGGGGCGCTGTGAATCTGGAGGGCGTCTGCGAAATTCGCCTGCAGCTGCTCATTCTGAGATTTGCTCATATATCGCCAGAGGTAAGTGCCTCCAATTGCGAGCAGCACCAACACACCTGCGATCGCCAGCAGCTTGGCATTGGCGTTAAACCAATCGAGGATTCCGACCAGAGACGAGTGGATTTTGTCCTCTTGAACAATTTCCTTGCGCGTAAGTCTTTTGGTACCCAAGATTTATGTCCTTCCTACTTGAAGAATAATGGCTGAGCCAAGTGCGCCTGGCAGGACTCGAACCTGCGGCCCACGGTTTAGGAAACCGTTGCTCTGTCCACCTGAGCTACAGGCGCATTTTTTGAAGCGTTCAGTCTAACAGAAATTCCGAAGTCTAGGCTAGAAAGAAGGCAGGGCCGGCTGACCAGCTGACCGGCTGACCAAGGATCACGCAACCTTTCTTAGTCCATGATGTCCATAACGTCCACTCTGTCCACCGGTCTTGCAGTTTGTCAGCTGGTCAGCCGGTCAGCCGGTCAGCTGAGCTATACTGTCCCCGTGAACCTTGCCCCCTATGCCAAGCGCGATCTGGACACCGAGGGACGGAGGCATCCGGAGTCAAGTCACTCGTACAGAACCGACTATCAGCGCGATCGCGACCGAATCATTCACACCAAGGCCTTCCGCCGCCTGGAGCAGAAAACTCAGGTGTTCGATCCAGGGCACTGCGACCATTTCAGAAATCGACTGACGCACACCCTTGAGGTGAGCCAGATTGCCCGGACCGTCGGGGGCGCTCTTCGGCTCAATACCGATCTGTGCGAGGTGCTGGCCCTGAGCCATGACATCGGGCACCCTCCCTTCAGCCACGAAGGCGAGAAAGCGCTCGGGCGGATCATGTCCGGCTTTGGCTCCGGTTTTGAGCACAACCTGCACGCTCTGCGCATCGTCGAGTATTTCGAGGAGAAATACCCGGCTTTCCCCGGTCTGAACCTCACCTTCGAGGTTCGTGAGGGAATCATCAAACACAGCCGAGATTACACTTCGGACTGCCGGCCTTACCTCGACATCAGCGCGTATCGGTTGGGTGAGAAGCCACCGCTGGAGGCACAGCTCATCGATGTCGTCGACGAGATCGCCTACAATTCCGCCGACTTGGATGACGGCTACGACTCGGGGCTTTTGTCGCTTGATGATCTGATCGGTAACGTCGCTCTGTTCCGTGAGCTTTACGAAAAGGTCGAACTGGAATACCCAACGGCGCCGGAGAAGCTCAAGGTCGACGAGACCGTCAGACGGATCATCAACTGCCTCGCGACGGATCTTATCCGGACAACGCAGGCTCGGTTGGAGGAACACCGGATTTCCACTGTCGAGCAAGTGCGAGCCTGCGAGGAGCGCCTGCCTGCTTTGAGCCCGGAGATCGGTGTGAAAAACGCCGAGTTGAAGGCATTCCTGCAGGTCCACCTGTATGAGCATGCGGAATTGAGGCAGGCCAGGGAGCAGGTGCAGTCGGTGATCGAAGAGCTCTTTCGGCATTACCTCCAACACCCGGCCCGACTGCCTGAGAGCCACTACGAGCGGATTGGCGATCAGGCAGCCCACCAGGTTGTATGCGATTACATCGCCGGGATGACAGACTCCTTCGCGCGCACCTCGTTTAACCGCGAGTTGGGCGGGTGAAGCACTGCGCACTGCCCACTGCGCACTGCCCACAGCCCACTGCCCACTGCCCACTGCCCACTGCGCACTTCTCCCAAGCGACGGGTGGTAGCGGCCTATTCGACCCGATTTGCAATTACTCGCCATCAGCCTCCGCTGGGCAGTGCGCAGTAGGCAGTGCGCAGTTCCCCTCTAACTTGACAACAATTATCCGAATACGGTAGATTCTTCCATTCTTTTCGGGGGAGAAATCCACGACAGAGAAGGTTTTCAGATGCTTGTGAATCTCGCTGAGCTGAGAGAGAGAGGCGAGCCGCTTCTGGTTGACGCCGATTTCAGCGAAAAGCAGCTAAACATACAGAGCCAGATTGCTTCACTCTCCCGACCGGCTCATGCCCGGATGAAGGTCTCGTTGAGCGGAGAAAGGGTTCGTGTCACCGGATCGGTAGATGCTGAACTGAATATCACGTGCAGCCGATGCGCCACCCAGGCCGCTCAAAAGTTTCAGAAGAAGTTTGACCTGGAGTACTGGCCGGATCCCGATGTGGGTAAAGAGGGCGAGGAGATCGCTCTCACTTACGATGAGCTCGACATCGGATTTTACAGAGAAGACCAGATGGACCTTTCTGCCGTTGTCTCGGAACAGATCGTCCTGGAAATTCCGATGAAACCGATCTGCCGCGAGGACTGCAAAGGTTTGTGTGACGTCTGCGGCGCCGATCTTAACGTCTCCTCGTGCTCATGCGAGCACGAAACGGTCGATCCTCGCTTGGCGGGACTCGCCGAACTCAAGCGAAAACTGCAATAGTCACCGAGTAAGAAAGAAGGAACGGCAGTATGCCAAATCCGAAAAACCGACACTCCAAAGCGCGCAGGGGAAAACGACGCGCCCACGATTTTCTGACTGCCCCGAGCTTGTCCAACTGCAGCCACTGCGGAGCGCAGGTGCTGCCACACCGCGCCTGCCCGAATTGCGGGTACTACAGGGATCGACAGGTAATGAAGGTCGAGGAAGAATAGCGACCGGGGATACTGCACACAATTCACACCGCAGACCGGGCTCTAAAGAGTGATGCCAGCCGTAGGTCCGGCAGGGGAGGGTCCTGTCTTTTTAGAGGTGAGCAATGCTAGCACTGATTTTTCCCGGCCAAGGTTCCCAGTTTTGCGGGATGGGGAAAGATGTGGCCGAGGCTTTCCCGGAATCCCGGCTTGTCTTCCAGGAAGCCGATGAGGCGCTCGGGTTCCCCATCAGTCGACTCTGCTTCGAGGGACCTGAAGAGCAGCTGCGTCTGACAGAGAACACCCAGCCGGCGATTCTTACCGTTTCGGTGGCCCTCTATCGGTTGCTTGAAAAAGCAGGCCGCACGCCCGCGTTTGTGGCCGGTCACAGCCTCGGCGAATACTCGGCTCTGGTCGCCGCCGGCGCGATTTCCTTTGCGGACGCGGTCAAGGTGGTGCGGCTGCGCGGCCGCTTCATGCAGGAGGCGGTCCCCGTTGGCGTAGGCGCCATGGCTGCCGTGATCGGACTTAAGCGCCCGCAGGTCGATGAAATCTGCCGTCTTGCGGCTCAGGGCCAGGTGGTGACTGCCGCGAATGTGAACGCGCCCGATCAGTTGGTGATTTCGGGCGACAAGGCAGCGGTTGAGCGGGCGTCAGAGGCAGCCCGGCAGGGAGGCGCCAAGCGGGTCATCCCTCTTCCAGTGAGTGCCCCCTTCCACTGCGCCCTCATGAAACCGGCCGAAGAACGCCTGGCTGTCGAGTTGGATCGTATCAGCTTTTCAGATCTTCGGTTTCCCTTGGTCAACAATGTGGACGCGGCGGTCATCTGCCGGTCTGAAGCAGCGCGGGCGGGCTTGATCCGGCAGGTTTCTTCAGCGGTTCGATGGGTTGAATCAGTTGAAGCGATGGTTGCCGCCGGCGTCACAGAAATCCTGGAGGTCGGCCCGGGCAAGGTGCTGTGCGGTTTAGTGCGCCGCATCGCCCCGGATGTACGGACTGCCAACGTCGGCACCCGACAGGAGATAGAAGCCAATGTATGATCTAACCTCGCAAGTTGCACTGGTCACCGGGGCCGCGCGCGGAATCGGTAGGCGGATCGCGGAAAAGCTGGCGGCAAGTGGGGCTCAGGTAGTAGTCGCGGATCTCTTTCAGGATCAGGTGGACGCGTGCGTCAACGAGTTGCGCGCTGCCGGCGCCGAAGCCAACGGCGTGGCCATGGACGTCGCGAACGTTGACGCCGTCAAGGCGGGCGTCGGACAGATCGTGGCGTTGCATGGAAAACTGGACATCCTCGTCAACAATGCCGGAATCACCAGGGACGGCCTTCTGCTCAGAATGAAGGACGAGCAGTGGCGACAGGTCCTGTCCACCAACCTCGACGGAGTCTTCGTCGTCACCCGCGAGGTGGTTGGCCTGATGTTCAAGCAGCGGTACGGGCGGGTCGTCAACATCGCTTCCGTCGTCGGTGAAATGGGTAACGCGGGGCAGGTGAACTACGCGGCCAGCAAGGCGGGCGTGATCGGTTTTACGAAAGCCTTGGCGCGGGAAGTCGCTTCCAGGGACATCACCGTCAACGCAATCGCTCCCGGTTACATCGAAACCGAAATGACCGCCAAACTCAACGAAAAAGCCCGCCAGGAACTGCAGGATATGATCCCGATGAAACGGATCGGAAGCGTCGACGACGTGGCCGTGGGGGTCTGTTTTCTGGCGTCAAAAGAGGCTGGATATATTACAGGGCATGTGCTAAATATAAACGGCGGAATGTACATGTAGAGCCGATCAGGACTGTCACAACGGAGGAGACATGGCATCAGTTGAGGAAAAAGTCAAAGCAATCATAGTGGATCAGTTAGGCGTCAAAGATGAAGACGTCGTGACTGATGCTCATTTCGTAGATGACTTGGGCGCGGATTCTCTGGATACGGTCGAGTTGGTCATGAAGTTCGAAGAAGACTTCGACATCGAAATCCCCGACGAGGACGCCGAGAAGATCCAGACCGTACAAGACGCGGTCGACTACATCAAATCCCATCAGAAGTAACCATACCAAGGGAGTCGCACAATCTTGAAAAGAAGGGTGGTCATAACCGGAGTGGGCCTTGTGTCTGCACTTGGCCTGGATACGGAGAGTACTTGGCGTGCACTACTCGAGGGACGGAGCGGGGTGGCGACCATCACCCGTTTCGACACCACCGAGTTCTCGACTCGAATTGCCGCGGAGGTCAAAGGTTTCGACCCGTTGGCCCTTGTCGACGCCAAGAATGCCCGCAAGATGGATCCGTTCATCTTGTATGCGCTTGCCGCTTCCGAACTGGCAATGTCCTGTTCCCGGTTGACCATCACCGAGCACAACGCCGAGCGCGTCGGTGTCATTATCGGCTCCGGAATCGGCGGTTTCGGCACCATCGAACGAGAACACCAGACCTATCTTGAAAAGGGAGCGAGAAGGATTTCACCCTTCTTCATACCTGCGACCATCATCAATCTCGCTTCCGGGCAGGTCTCGATCCGCTTTGGTGCCTCCGGACCCAATTCAGCGACGTGCACCGCCTGCGCTGCGGGCGCTCATGCGATTGGTGACTCCTTTAAAATCATCCAGCGCGGCGACGCCGATGCCATGATCGCGGGCGGGTCTGAAGCTGCGATCACACCCATGGGGATCGGCGGATTCGCCTCCATGAAAGCCTTGTCAACACGCAATGATGAGCCCCAGCGGGCCAGCCGTCCCTTTGATCGAGAGCGCGACGGATTCGTGGTGGGCGAGGGTTCCGGGGTACTGATCCTCGAGGAACTGGACCACGCAAAACAGCGAGGCGCGCCCATAGTTGCCGAGCTCGTCGGATACGGCATGAGTGGAGACGCTCATCACATCACCGCTCCACCGGATGACGGCAGCGGTGCGATGCGGGTCATGCGGGCGACGCTTCGCGACGCGGGCATAGACCCACAGGATGTGAACTACATCAATGCTCACGGCACCAGCACTCCGCCCAACGATCGCATCGAGACTCTGGCGGTGAAAGGGGTGTTCGGGGAGTACGCGTACAAGGTGGCGATCAGCTCCACCAAGTCCATGACGGGGCACCTCCTGGGCGCTGCCGGAGGACTCGAGGCGGGCATCACCGCCCTTTGCATCCGCGACCGTCAGGTACCGCCCACGATCAATCTGGAGAACCCCGATCCGGACTGCGACTTGGACTACGTTCCGGGGAAGGCCAGGCCTCTCGACATCCGTTATGCCATGTCCAACTCGTTTGGATTCGGCGGAACCAACGCTTGTCTGCTGCTGAAACGCTTCGAAGAGTAAATTCAAGCGTGCTATACTATTAGCTACCTTGAGACAAGGGCTCTCCATCCTCACACCTCCTGATAGCTGTCTCGTAAATGAGGTCGTGGGAGTCGCTTAGCATGGCAGAGAAGTCGAACGGCAAACGGAACGGCCACCTTAAAACTGCACACATTCTCGGGCACGCCAAAAAGTTGGGTGCCCGGGTGCTGGGAGGGCTGACACCGCTCGAAGTTCTCACCGGTATCGGCATCTGCTTACTGATTACACTCCTTCTGGTCGGTTACCAGTTTCAGAATATTCCGGACTACAAGGTCGGTGATATTGCCGACCAGACAATCGAAGCCCCCCAGGATCTCGAGATCGAAGATCCGGAGGCTACCGCAGAAAAGCAACAGCGCGTCAAAGCGAGTGTGCCGGCCGTGTTCGAACTGGATCTTCGAATCAACCGGCGAGTCGAAAGTGAAATCCGGAGCGCTTTTGGCCTGGCCCGTCAGCTGATTTCCCAGGAGAGACGTAACGCAGACCTGGCGCCGGAACGACCGCTGCCGAAGGATGCCCGCACTCGTATTCTCGACCAGCTCCAGCAGCGCTTGCCCCGTGAACTGTGGCCGACCCGCAGCCTCGAGATTCTCCTGGACCGTTCCTTCTCGGCTGCACTCGAAACCCAACTCGTCCGGCTGCTCGCGGAGGCTATGAAGTACCCCGGCGTCATTGAGAACAGGGATCAGCTCTTTCTCTACCGCAACCGGGGCATCGTCCTGCGCAACAGCGTAACCAATGCGGACGAGTCGGTCAGCGACTGGACCTCTATCAGCGATACCAATCGCGCACGGGATAACCTCCGCCAGAACGAGTTCGAGCTGACTGCCGTAAGCGGGGAAGAGAAGAAAAACCTCATCGCTTTCGTAGAAAAGTGGGTTCGCGCGAACGTTCGGTTCAGCGAAGAGGCCACCCTTGAGCGGGAGATGCTGGCGCTCGAGCTGATCGACCCGGCGCTGTTCAAGATCAAGAAGGGACGGACCCTCATCCGGGCGGGCGACGAAGTAACCGCCTCAAACGTGGTCATCTTGAAGGCGCTCAAGAGACTGAAGCAGCCCCACCGCCTCCTGGGTAAGTTCTTCGGAATTCTTCTGATCGTGGCGTTTTTCATGCTCGCGGTCTGGTTGTATCTCTCCAGGGTCCAGAAGAAACACCTGCGGATACGGAATCACTACCTGCTGATAGCGACGATTCTGACCCTTACTCTGGTTGTCACGAAAGTATTCGTTGCTCTCGGGGATTTGATCAGCGGGAACGTCCTGGATGAGGCGCTTCAGAACCCGCTCCATTTCTACTTTCTCGCGCCGGCAGCCCTGGGCGCGATCCTGATCATCCTTTTGTTGGACGCAAACGTCGCGATCCTTTTTTCGCTCGTTTTTTCCGTTTTCGTCGGGCTGTTGACGGGTCAGATAGCCGTCTCCGTACACGCGTTGACGGGAAGCCTGGTCGCCGTCTACGTTCTCGACCACTATCGGGAGCGACTGGCAATAATCCGGGCCGGCTTGATAATCGGCCTCGCTAGTGCGTGCGTCGTGCTTGCCTTGCAGTTTTACGGCAGCACCGGCACGTCCTGGACGGTTTTTCTGATCCGAACGATTGGCGCCCTTTTGAGCGGTCTGATAGGTTCGATGCTCGCCTCGCTCTTATTGCCCATTCTGGAATCACTCTTCGAGGTTACAACCGACATTCGGCTGCTTGAGCTCTCGAACTTGAACAAGCCGATTCTCCGGCGACTGGCCGTTGAAGCGCCAGGCACTTACCATCACAGTATCGTGGTGGGAACCCTGGCGGAAGCGGCCGCCGAAGCGATCGGGGCAAACCCTCTGCTGGTCCGCGTCGGTGCGTATTACCACGATATCGGCAAGCTGAAGAAAGCTTCCTACTACGTCGAAAACCAGATCTATACGGCGAACAAGCACGAAAATCTCACGCCCAACATGTCAAGCCTCATCCTGGCGAGTCACGTCAAGGACGGTCTCGCCATGGCTGAAGAAATCGGGCTGGCCCGCAAAGTGCGGGACATGATTCCTCAGCATCACGGAACCCGGCTGATGACCTACTTCTACCAGAAGGCGCGCGACGCGGCCGACGAGAAGCACCGCGCGGTCAGCGAAGATGATTTTCGCTATCCGGGACCGAAACCACAGTCCCGGGAAGCGGCCATTCTGATGCTGGCCGATCAAGTGGAAGCGGCCGCTCGCACTTTGCAGGATCCCAATCCGGGTCAGATTGAAAGCCTGATCAGACGACTGGTGCAGGCCACGATCCAGGATGGGCAATTTGACGAATGCGACATTACACTCAAGGATCTGGACGAAATATCCTCTTCGTTTCAGCGCGTAATCGCCGGTATCCATCATCACCGGATCGAGTATCCCGGGTTTAAGTTCAATTCCGAGCTTGAAGAAAAGCGAACCGAGCATCAACGTATTCAATAGGCAGCGCGCGCTTGCGGTTGACGTCCTGTCGCTCCGGCGATTTGTCGAGCAGTTATCGGCCCGCCTGAGCGTCCGGGCAGGTTTCTCGATCGTTCTTCTAAGGGACGAGACGATAAGACGTTACAATCGGCAATTCCGCGGCAAGAACAGCCCGACCGACGTGCTCTCCTTCCCGGCCGAACCGAACAGTTCTGAACCAGAGGAGTACTTGGGCGACATTCTGATTTCCGTGGAGTCAGCCGATCGCCAGAAAAGGGCGGACCTGCCTGGCGAGCTGAAGATTCTCTGTCTGCACGGTTTGCTTCATCTGTTGGGCTTCGATCATGAAACCGACACCGGGGCGATGAGGCGATTGGAAGCAAAGATCAAGAAGGAGTTTCAACTTCGTTGAGCGTTTCGATCCTGATTATCTGCGCCATTGGCCTGGGTTTCGCCATTTGCTTCCTGTCGGTGGTACAGGCGTCTGCTGGTGCGCTTTCGAGAGTCACGCTTCGTGTGTTGGCCGACAAGCAGTCTTCCTTTCGACCGCTACTGACCCGAATGGCAGACGACCCGCGCCACTTTCTGGTACCCGTCGAGTTCGGCATCCAGGTCATGCAGGTGGCGGCCGCCGTGCTGGTGACGGCAATGTTTGTCGTTTCCGGGCTGCCCTATCCCTATCTGTCCTCGGCCCTGGTTCTCGTTGTTGGTGTGTATCTGCTCCGACAACTCCTGCCCAAGATGCTGACCCAACGGAACCCCGATCGAATACTGATGATGTCGCTTGGCCTTTTCCGGCCGGCCTATGCTCTGTTGCACTGGCTTAGCTATCCACTGGTCATGGTGCTCCGGCTCTTTAAGGAGAGGCAGGAGAGCCAGGAAAATGGCTACGAAGAGGAGGAGGAACCAAGCGAAGAGGAGATTCAGGCCTACATCGACGTCGGCGAAGAGGAGGGAATCTTCGAGGAGGAGGAAAGCGAGCTGATCCAATCGGCACTGGAGTTCGGAAACACGCTGGTGCGCGAGATCATGACGCCCCGATCGGATATCGTCGCCATAGATGAGACGGCGAAGATCTCCGAGGCAAAAGCCGTTTTCATTTCCAGCAAGCATTCCCGTCTGCCCGTCTACAAAGAACGGCTCGACCAGATCGTTGGCGTTGTTTATGTCCGCCACCTTCTCGCTGTGCTCGAGACCGCATCGGACGATGACCCAATCGGTCCCCTGCTGAATCGCCCGTGGTTTGTGCCTGAAACCAAGCGGGTCGCCGAGCTCCTCAAAGAGATGCAGGCCAACGCGGAGCACATCGCCATCGTCATCAACGAATACGGGGCGGTATCGGGGCTCGTCACGATCGAAGATCTCGTGGAAGAAATTGTTGGCGACATTCGTGACGAAGATGAACTGACACGCGTCAACCTGACGTACGAGGGGGATGCTAACTATGTCGCTCGTGGCGTGCTGCCGCTCGAGGAACTCGAAAGCACGCTCGAAATTGACCTCGGCGACCCGGGGGTCAGCACTGTCTCCGGACTGGTTGTCGCCGCACTGGCCCGTGTCCCTCACATCGGGGAGCAACTGGTCTTACACGGCATGGAAATTGAGATTCTGAGCGCCGACCGCAGGAGGATCCACACAATGCGGATCCGCAAAGCCCAGGCTCCTGAACAGGCCCCGACCAGCAAGAACGGAAGGAACGGTCTGTAAGCCAACGATGCCACCGCACCCGCTTGAGTACATGAAACGAGCCCTCCAACTGGCGAGGCGCGGGACCGGGCTCGCTAGTCCCAACCCGATGGTTGGCGCCGTCGTTGTCAGAGCCGGTGAGATCGTAGGTGAAGGCTTTCACGTTTACGAGAAGCGCGACCATGCCGAAGTTCTGGCGCTCCGCCAGGCCGGGAAAAGTGCACTGGGCGCCGACCTTTACGTGACACTCGAACCGTGCGTGCACGTTGGGCGGACACCCCCCTGCGTTCAGTCGATCATCGGCTCTGGAATCCGCCGCGTTTTTGTTGCAACCAAAGATCCGAACCCGCTCGTGTCCGGTCGCGGCGTTGCCACGCTTCGTGAGGCGGGAATCGAGGTTGTCGAAGGGCTGTGCGTCCGGGAAGCCGATACCCTTAACGAGAAATTCTTCCATTTCATCCGCACCGGCCAGCCGTTCGTCCTGCTCAAGCTGGCTCTTTCGCTGGATGGGCGAATTGCGACCTGCTCGGGCGAATCAAAGTGGATCACGGGACCCGAGGCCCGATCCATGGGGCATCGGCTGCGTTTTGAGTGCGATGCGGTTCTCGTCGGAATCAGGACTGTCCTCATCGACGATCCGCTGCTCAGCGTTCGCGGCCGACGCACCAAACGCATCGTCCGAATTATTCTCGATTCCGAGCTCCAGACTCCCGCTTCGGCTCGTCTCTTTTCCAGCCCCGACCCGGTCATGCTCTTCCACAGCAGCGATTCGACGGGGCGCAAGTCGATCAACTACCCCGCTGGTGCGGAGCTGGTCGCGGTCGATCGCGGGGAATCAGGTCTGGACTGGTCTCAGGTACTGGACGAGCTCGGCCGTCGCGGCATTTCGAGCGTGCTCGTCGAAGGCGGGTCGCGGGTGGCCGCATCCGCTCTGACCCAGCGCGTCGTCCAAAAACTCGCGCTGTTTTACGGCCCCAAGGTAATCGGGGGCGACGGACTCCCCGGGATCGGGGTTTTGGGCGTTCGCAACATCGCAGATGCTATCGACGTTTCGGCCAGCCGCGTTCGTCGCGTCGGCTCTAGTCTGCTTGTCGAGGGCTATCCCCGAAACGAAAGCAGGACAAACGGCTGATCAAGATCCCGACGGCGCAAGCTCCCGGACTTTTGCCTGAGGTTGGCCCGCATTTCTCACGCGGCGCTCGTGCAACCGCCGCCAGAGCCGCGCACGCAGCGCTTTTCAGCGGAGTAAGCGGGTTCTTGCCTTGAATAAGTACGAAGCAGTGGAGCGAGTCAGGTGGTCCGGTTACTCTCGCTCGCTTCGCTCGCTGTCGTGCGCGGCTCCTTTCGATCTCGCATCCACGCGAGGCTCGCCCAGTCCTATGGGCTGTTCACAGACACGCAAACATTTTCAACACCCTCGCTGCGAGGGTGTTGAATAAGGGTCTTAAGGCCTGAAGGGCCGGCACAAATTAGCCCAGGGCGGAGCGTTTTGTGCGTAGCCCTGGGTTACGTAAATCCAGAGAGGGCGCCAGCCCTGAAAGGGCGTAACAAGCTGCACGATAGAGAGTTGTGCCGCCCTTTCAGGGCTGGATATCAGCTTCGAACCGGGACCCAGGGCTACGCACAAAGCGCTCCG
>Ga0105092_10001513_pt1 | contig 12498 bp, 6 predicted proteins | sample PPLLak2March2015_FD_87021 | JGI IMG/M metagenome (GOLD analysis project Ga0105092, IMG submission 87021) | Freshwater sediment microbial communities from Prairie Pothole Lake near Jamestown, North Dakota, USA - PPLs Lake P7 Core (1) Depth... | ecosystem: Environmental > Aquatic > Freshwater >... | reverse complement strand
GACTCGCTCCACTGCTTCGTGTTTAAATGTCTCGACTTAGCGAATGACTGGTGGTCCGCTTACTCTCGCTCACTGCCGTTCGCTTTCGTGCGCGGCTCCATTCGATCTCGCCCTCCGCACGACGCCCGGGAATCCGATTTGAATCCGAGCCCCGGTCCGTGATTAGACTATTTCCGGGAAAGGAGGCATTTCGTGAAGAAACAGGGATCTTCTGCACTCGTCATTCTAACTATCACAATCCTCGTTACCTGCACGGTCGCCGCCGACCACGTCGCACTTAAGAACGGCGACCACGTGACCGGTCAGTTGAAGAAGCTTGAGCAGGGCGTCCTCTACCTGGAGTATTTCAAGAATACGATTCAGATCCCCTGGGAGGAGGTAAGCGAAGTCGAATCAGCCGAGCGTTTTCACCTGACTCTGAAGGACGGGCAGACGATCGTCGGATCGATACGTCCCTCCGGGCGCGGCCTTACCGTGTCCACCACAGAAACCGGGACAGTTGATGTTGCATTGCAGTCGGTAGACACCATCCGCTCGGCCGAGGCACAGACCGCCTACGTTGCAGAGATCGAGCGGCTTCGCAACCCCGGACTGCTCGACTTGTGGAGCGGTTTTCTGGATACCGGGTTGGCGATGACTCAGGGGAATGCGGAAAGCACTACGCTGAACCTCACCTTGAGCACGGCCCGCACAAGTCCCCGGGACAAGATCAGCGTCAAGATCGCGTCGCTCTATGCGAGAAGCGACACGAGTGGCACCACGGCAAATACTATCCGGGGCGGTTTCCGATACGACGTCAATGTCAGTCCGCGCCTCTTTGGTTTCGGCTTTACCGACCTGGAATACGACGAGTTCCAGGGTCTCGATCTTCGCTTCGTCCCGGGCGGCGGGCTGGGCTTCCACTGGGTGAAAACGGATCAGACGCGCTTCGACGTTTTCGGGGGTGGCTCGCTAAACCGGGAGTTCTACACCAGCGACATCGATCGGACATCCGGGGAGGTCGTCATAGGCGAAGAACTCTTTCACCAGCTCTTCAGCGCGAGTCATCTCGAGCACACGCTCGTTCTCTTTCCAAACGTTTCTAACACGGGAGAATACCGCATCAGCACGGACAACGCGCTTGTGACAAAGCTGAACCGTTGGCTGTCCTGGGAGCTTTCTTTGAGCGATCGCCTGAACAGCAACCCGATTCCCGGCAAGAAGAAAAACGATGTGCTCTTCACGACCGGGCTGCGGTTTACATTCGAATAATTCGGTTTGGGCGAAGACAAGCCAGCCTTGGACGATTTATCATGCACAGGCAGCCGGTCCACTCGGCTGCCTGTTCTTTTTTGACACGTCCTTAAGGAGTGACTTATGAGAAGCGGCTTTCGATTACTGCTTTTGCTTATTACGTTGCCTGTCCTTGGCCCGCTCAACGCGGCCGAAGTCCCCGTCAAGGTTTGGGAGGAAAAAACCACTATCCCGACCTACCTCGCCGGAGACCCTGAGCTGAACCCGATGTTCTACTTCGGCAAGGCTTCTCAGGGTGCCGAAGGACGGGTGTACCCGTACCCCCTCTATGACAGCCTCACCCATAAGAAAGTCGACAAGACCTACAACCTGGTTTACCTGGAGAACGAATACATCCGGATCGGTGTGCTTCCCGAGATCGGGGGGAGGATCTTCGAGGGCGTCGACAAGACAAACAACTACAACTTCTTTTATCGCCAGCACGTCATCAAGCCGCAGCTGATCGGCCTGATCGGAGCATGGATCTCCGGCGGGATCGAATGGAATATCCCCCATCACCACCGCGCCAGCACGTTCATCCCGGTTCAGTACCGGATCGAGAAGAACCAGGATGGAAGCCAGACCGTCTGGGTCGGTGAGCTGGAAATCCGCCACCGGATGCGCTGGGCCGTCGGCTACACGCTTCATCCCGGCAAGGCGTACCTCGAGGTCTCGCTGCGAATAGTGAACCGCACCCCGGTCGTGAACACGATGCTTTGCTTCGCCAACGTGGCGGTACATACCAACGAAAACTACCAGGTGATCTTCCCGCCGAGTACGCAGTTCGGCACTTTTCACCACAAGCGGGAGTTCACAAAGTGGCCCATCGCGACAGGGGAGTACGCCGGTGCCGATTTCGGCCAAGGCGTCGATGTCTCCTGGTACAAGAACCACGATCGTCCTAACTCGATCTTCGCCTGGAACTACGAGGACGACTTCCTGGCCGGCTACGATCACGGCAAGCAGGCAGGATTGATGAGTGTGGCCGACCACAACATCGTCCCGGGCAAGAAGGTTTGGACCTGGGGAAATGGACCGCGAGGACGCATGTGGGACAAGCTCCTCACCGACGAGGACGGGCCCTACATCGAGCTGATGGTCGGCGCTTACTCGGACAATCAGCCAGACTACAGCTGGCTGCAACCCTACGAAGCTAAGTCGTTCCAGATGTTCTGGTACCCCTTCCGCGACATAGCCGGAGTCAAGAAAGCGAACCTCGATGCGGCCGTCAATCTCGAAGTCGAGAAAGACCGGACCGCGACTGTGGGTTTCTACACGACGGCAGCGCACGGCAAGGCGAACGTGACCTTGAAAGGCGGCGCGAAGGTTCTTTTGGAAGAGACGATTGCGATAGATCCCTCAAAACCGTACGTCAAGAAGCTTAAGATCCCCGCAGGGATCGACGAGCATGACCTGCTCGCTTCGATTTCGGTGAACGGTCGGGAGCTCGTCTCCTATTCGCCAATCCGCCTCGAAAAGAAGGAGATGCCGGCTCCAGTCACTCCGCCTGCAGCACCCGCCGACATCAAGACGAACGAAGAGCTTTACCTCACCGGCCTGCGTATCGAGCAGTTCCACAATCCGACGCTTGATCCCGAGCCGTACTGGGAGGAGGCCCTGAGGCGAGACCCCGGTGACATCCGCGTCAACACGGCCTTCGGCATAAACCTGCTCAAGAAGGCCCGTTTTGCGGACGCCGAGAAAATGTTTCGAAAGGCGATCGAGCGGCTGACCGACCGGTACACGACGCCGAAGGACATGGAGCCGATCTACTACCTGGGACTAGCCCTGAAGGCCCAGGGAAAGCTCGATGAGGCGTACACGTGGCTCTACAAGTCAACGTGGAGTTTAGGCTGGAAGGCCGCAGGTTATTATTCAGTGGCGGAGATTGCCGCGTCCCGGGGAAATTTCGCGGAGGCGCTGGCCATGGTCGACAAGTCCCTTGAAGCGAACGCCATCAACGTCCGGGCCCTCAATCTGAAGGCGGCAACCCTGCGCCACCTCGGGCGGCCCCAGGAAGCGCTCCCGGTGCTCGAAATCGCCGCCCGTCTCTCCGACCCGCTCGACGTCCGGGTGCTGGCCGAACGGTGGCTCGCCACCCGCACTTCGGAAGATCAAGGTAATCTTTTGGTCCAGATGACTGCTCATCCGAACACACGAATCGAAACCGCGGCCGAGTACCTGAGCGCCGGCCTCTGGCAGGACGGTTTTGACTTGCTGTCCAACCCGACGAACGTCGGCTCTGCTGTGACACCTCCGCCGCCGATGGTCCTCTACTACATGGGCTATTTTGCGAAGAAACTCGGCAAGGACAGCGACGCCACTAAGGCTCTGGATATGGCCGCGCGTCTCTCCCCAGATTATGTCTTTCCGTTTGAGACGGAGGCGATCGAAGTGCTCCGCGCCGCCATGGCCGCCAATCCCAAGGATGCCCGGGCGCCGTACTATCTGGGCAACCTCCTCTATGACTGGCAGCCTGACGAAGCCATTCGACTGTGGGAGCAAGCTGCCGCGCTTGACCCGAATTTCCCGATCGTCCATCGAAATCTCGCGCTAGCCTACTCGCACAGCAAGGACGCAAAAGGCCTCGAAAAAGCAATCACCACTCTGGAGAAGGCCGTCGCCCTTCCCCAAAAACACCCGGTTCACTTTGCAGAATTGGATGAGCTGTACGCCGCGGCGGGCACAGCGGTCGAAAAACGCCTCGGCCTGTTCGAGCAGAACAAGGAAGTGGTGCTCAAGCGCGATGACAGTCTGTCCCGCGCGATCGCCCTGAAGGTGTTCGCGGGTAACTACGACGAGGCAATCCAGTTGATGACCGGTCGCTGGTTCGCCGTCTGGGAAGGGAGTTCGATTACCGTCGCCGACTCTTGGACGGACGCTCACCTCCTCCGAGGACATGCGCGCCGGGCTTCCGGTCAGTTCCGCGACGCGCTGGCTGATTATCAGGCAGCCATGAATGTGCCGGAAAACCTGCCCTACGAGCGAAGGGGCGAGGAGTTCTACCGCGCCGCCGAGCTGAACTACTGGATTGGTGCAGCGCACGAGGCTCTGGGCGATGCTGCCCAGGCGAAGACCGCCTGGGAAAAGGCCGCCTCCGCCGGCCCCGGCCGCAGCCGCCGACAACAAGGAGGAGATGCTTCTCGCCCGCGCCGTTACGCAGACAGCCAGCAGTACTATCAGGCGCTCGCGCTGCAGAAGCTTGGACAAGCCGACAAAGCCACTCCTATCTTCCAGGCCCTGGTGGACTCGGCAACCCAGTCACTGAAGGAAAGGTCCGAAATCGATTTCTTTTCTTCTTTTGGGGAGCAACAATCCCAGCGGCTGCGTCTTGCCCAGAGTCACTACATGGCGGGGCTCGGTTATCTGGGGTTAGGCGACAAGCAGAAGGCAAAACAGGAGATTGCCGAAGCGCTCAAAATCAGCCCCGATCACCTGGCGGCCAAGCAGGCGCTGGCAGCGGTAGACTAGGGGCTTGTCCGTATGAAGAAACTATGTTGCAGCCTGATCCTCTTTGCGATGATAACCACGTTGGCCCTCGCTGCCCCACCCGATTTCTCGGGCAAATGGGTAATCAACAAAGAGAAGAGTGATTTCCGCCTGGGTCCGGATGGCCCCACTCCGGATTTCTCAATGACGATCACGCAGAGCGCGGCGTCAATCGACATCAAGCAGAAGATCTCAACCGAACAGGGCGAGTTTGAGCGTGAGTACAAGCTGATCCCGGACGGCCAGGCCCACGAAACTCCTTGGTTTATGAACCGTCCCGCACAGGTCACCTCGAAGTGGGATGGGAGCGTCCTCGTCCTCGAGGCGGTCCAGGAGACTCAGGAAGGTGACAAGGCGACAACCAAGGATCGCTGGGAGCTCTCCGCCGATGGCAAAACCTTGACGATGACCTCATCAATGCAGAGCCCTATGGGTGAGTGGAACAGCAAGCGAGTCATGGACAAACAATAAGCGGAGAGTGCATCGCATGGTTAAGCGCTTCGAATTTGCAGGCGTCGTCCTCTATTGCTTCCTGGCCGTTAGCGGCTACCCGTTGCTCGCACAGGCGCCGGCGGAGCCGCAAGCACCTAAGCCGGCTTCTCCGCCTGCCCAGAACCAACGCCGGTCTGCAGCCGAGGACCGGCGCCTGATGCTCGAGTTGCTTGGGCTCCCCACTTCCGCCAAGCAACTCCCTACGCCGGCAGAAGACCCCAACCGGCCGAGATTCACAACCCAGAAGCCCGGCAGCCCGACCAACTGGTTCGACGAGGCAGGCAACGTGTACATCCGATCGGGCCTGGGGACCTGGTCGAATTATGACGAAACCAAGGCCAATCCCTACCTGCTTCCCGACCCCCTCAACCTCAAAGACGGTACGCCAGTCACAGACGAGGAAACCTGGTGGACAAAGAGGCGACCGGAGATCCTTAACGATTTCCTAACCGAGATCTACGGGAGAATCCCCGCAAACGCGCCGAAAGTGACTTGGGAACTGATGGGAACGGACACGAACGCGCTGCGCGGGAGAGCGGTCGCGAAGAGCCTCGTCGGCCGGATCGACAACTCCGCCTATCCCGCCGCGGCTCCCTCGATACCGCTGCTCTTGTACATCCCCGCCCGGGCGACCGGTCCGGTCCCGGTCCTTGTTGTGGTGAGTGGCTCGTCCGAACGCCGGTTCCTGCCGGTTCCGCCAAAGATTCTGGCACAGATATTGAGCGTCGGCTGGGGTTGCGCCGCAGTCAATACGAACGAAATCCAACCAGACCACGGGAGCAGACTCACCTCCGGCGTCATCGGCCTCGTCAACCAAGGACAGCCGCGGAAGCCCGACGATTGGGGCGTTCTCGCCGCGTGGTCCTGGGGCCTCAGCCGGGTTTTTGACTACCTGGAGACCGACAACGCCGTGGACTCCAAGCGAATCGGCATCCAGGGACATTCGAGGTGGGGAAAAGCGGCGCTTTTGTCGGCTGCCCTCGACCAGCGCTGGGCGATCGTCTACTCGAGCTGCTCGGGCATCATGGGGGCAAAGCTCGCCCGTCGCAACTGGGGCGAGACGGTCGATAATGCGGTCGGGGCCGCCGAGTACCACTGGATGGCCGGCAATTTCCTGAAGTACGGAGGTCGCTGGAGTGAGATGCCGGTGGATGCCCACGAGTTGATCGCCCTGGTCGCACCCCGTCCGGTCTTTATCACCGGTGGGACCCTCGACCAATGGTCCGATCCGCGCGGTCACTTCCTCGCCTGCGTCGCCGCCGCACCGGTCTACCGACTCCTCGGAAAGAATGATTTGGGAACCACCGAGATGCCCGCCCCCGATGTCGCGCTCGACTCGGGCGACATTGCTTTCCGGCTCCACGAGGGTGGACACGACGACAAATTCGACTGGCCCCCGTTCCTGGCGTTTGCCCAGAGGTACTTCACACGGACGAACACCAACTGACGCGGAGGAAATTCAGCGAGTTTGGTCCGTGCAGGTCCGTTTTCGCCCGTGGTAGTCCGCGGTAAAAAACCATGACACCTCGCATAACAGCCTTGGCTGCCGCAATGCTGTGTTTCATCGTCACGTCTGCCCAAGCACTGGGGATCGGTCAGCCGCGTTACGTCACTTCTAAGCCAGAAAAGGGCGCCTTTCGGATAGCTCACGGTGCCGATCTCACCAGCCTCTATGTCGATTCGGCAGACTGGCCGGGAGTGCTGCGAGCCGTAATAAAGAGGTGCAGGAATACTACAAGGCAGGACTTCGAGTCCCGGACGACGTCACCCTGCTCTGGGCAGACGACAACTGGGGCGATATCAGACGGTTGCCGACCGAGGCGGAGCGCAGGCGAAGCGGCGGAGCCGGGATTTACTACCACTTCGACTACGTGGGCGGACCTCGCAACTACAAGTGGGTCAACACAAACCCTATCCCAAGGGTCTGGGAACAGATGACACTGGCCAAAGAGTACGGGGCCGACCGCATCTGGATCGTCAACGTCGGGCATTTCAAAGGCGTTGAATTCCCGACCGAGTACTTCATGCACCTCGGGTGGGACACGCGCCGCTGGACCAACCGGAACATCGACGAGTACACGCGGCTGTGGACCGAGCGCGAGTTCGGCGCCACCTACGCCCGCGACATCGCCGAGATTATCTCGGGCTACACGCGCTACAACGGCCGCCGCAAGCCGGAGTTGCTGGAGCCGACGACTTACAGCCTCACGGACTACCAGGAAGCCGAACGCGTTGTCGACGCCTTCAATTCTCTGGCCGCAAAGGCCGAGCGCATCCATGCGGAGTTGCCCCAGGAGGCGCGCGACGCTTTTTACCAGCTTGTCCTGTTTCCCACGAAAGCCTGCGCCCAGGTCAACGAGCTCTACGTGGCGGCGGGTCGCAATGCCCTGTACGCCCGCCAGGGGCGTGCGACGGCAAACGCGATGGCCGCCAGGGTAGAGACACTTTTCAAGGCGGATTCTGAGTTGATGGACTACTACAACCGGACCTTCGCCGGCGGCAAATGGAACCACTTCATGGACCAGGTTCACATTGGGTACACGATCTGGCAGGACCCGCCCAAAAACGTTATGCCCAAGGTTACCAGGATCGAGCTGCCGGAGGCGGCCACGATGGGAATTGCAGTGGAGGGGTCGGCTGACGCATGGCCGGGCGTCGATGGCGACCCGATGCTTCCGTCATTCGATGTCTTTAACCGCCAGCGCCGATATATCGATGTCTTCAATCGCGGAAAGACACCTTTTCAGTTTGAGGCAACCACCAGTGCACCCTGGATCGTGCTGAGCCAAAGAACTGGGACGGTGCACGATGAGGTGCGGCTATGGGTCAGCGTCGACTGGACGAAGGCACCCGACGAGGAGGCAAGCGGCAGCCTGACCATCGCGCGACCGGGCGATGAGACGGTGACCGTGCAAATCAGCGCCTTGAACCCGTTGCAGTTGCCGCCAATCGGTTTCGCCGGGTTCGTCGAGGCGGAGGGCCACATCTCGATCGAAGCCGAGCATTTCTCCCGGAATGTACACGCCGGGTCGGTGCGCTGGGACCGGATCGACAGCTATGGCCGGACGCTGTCGGCCATGTCGGTGTTTCCTGTCACGGCACCCAGCGCGACTCCTCCCAATGAATCTGCGTGCCTGGAGTACCGTGTTTTTCTGCTCAGGTCGGGGAGCGTCGACGTCAACATCTACGCCGCTCCTTCGTTGAATTTCGACCCCGCTCGAGGCGTTCGGATCGCCGTTTCCTTCGATGACGAAGCCCCTCAGATGGTGGAGGTTCTGAGCAAGGACTTTGACGCTCGCAACGGTAACCGTGAATGGGAACAGTCCGTCAAGGACGCCTGCCGTGTCGTCAAATCCAAACACACGCTGACGGCACGCGGGGAACATACGCTGAAAATCTGGATGGTTGATCCCGCGGTGGTGATCGAGAAGATCGTCGTCGACCTTGGCGGGGTCAAACCGAGCTACCTCGGCCCGCCCGAGAGCCACCGGATGGGCGTGAGGTAAGAAAGAGCACAGAACTGCCCGGGCAGTCCTACCGCGCCTTCAGCACGTAGCTCTCACCCGGGTTCGTCTCAAAGCTCAGCAGCTCACCGTCCAGCTCGCGCCAAGCCGCGCCCGCCCTCGAAGCAGCCACGCGCGCACCGCGACCCCAGGGATTCCGCACCCGGCACTGCCCGCCCTTCCGCGATTGAATCTCGATGTATTCCACCCGACCGCCACGCATCGAAGAACCAACCACAAATCCTCCTCGGGCGAGCAACCGAAACTTGGCTTCCCAATCAGAAGGCCACGCGGGGAAGACTCGGATGACCGGCGGTTGTGCAGGCCCTGCCCCGACGCTTTGGCACAGCGCGTTGTGGAGAGCGTCAGCGGCGCGACCGAGACGCTGGACGCTTGTCGTCTGCGATCCCTCGCGCAAATCCATCCGGTTTGCCAATACTTCCGATTCCTGGCTGAAGATTTGGTTCGAAAGCAGGTGACGCACGTACTCGGACCGCCCCATCATCGCCGCGGTAACGGCGAGCTTGGAAAGTACCCCGACTCGTGTCGCCGCACCAACCCCATTCGGGAAGTAGCCGTCGAACGTCGTATTCGCAACTTCCCTCGTCGCTGGATCCGGGTTCTCCAGCGTGCAAAGGTCAAAGAACCAGATGGGCATCGTATTCTGGTCAGGCCGCCCGTTTCCGTTACCTCGCACAATCGGGGGCAGTGCCCGGATCCAGTGGGCCGGCGCGTTCGGATCCTTCGCTCCCGCTTCCGGATGACGGCTTGTGGCCAGCGGGGCGAGGTTCTGCAACAGTTCCTGCCAAACCGGCCTCATCTGCGCGTCTACAGCGAGGATCTCGGAGGCGCGAATCGTCGCGGGCAACAACCCCCGCATGGCCGCAATCTCTTCGTCTGGATCGCGGCCTCCCCAGACCGATTCGTTACTGTTGACGTGATGCAGGTGGTACTTGCCGTCCGGGCCTTTCTTCAGGTTCGGGAAGTTCCGGTAGAACTCGACCACACCTTTCATGATCGGGTACGCCCGATCGCGGAGCCAAGCCTGATCCAGCGTGTATTCGTAGCGCTGCCAGAACTGGTAAGCGACCTTTCCTCCCCTGGACAGGATATGGGTCACCGGCCCATACGGCCCGCCGCCTCGCTCCTCCGGCTCCCAGCGTCCATCGACCCACTTCCCTCCACCGTTCCAGTTCCAACGGCTGGAATGGGGCTGCCTGCCGCGCGCGTAGTCCCGAAACTTCGCGCTGACTGCCGTCCAGGGCTTTCGCATCAGATACAGGTCGCGCATCTCCGCGGCTATGTCGTCCGGCAGGGCAGCCAAGCCGTTAAAGGCAAAGGTCTCGGGAAAGAAGATGCCCCTGCTGCCCCACTGTTGCTTTGCAGCGAGCTCACTCGATTGGATCATCCGAGTGTACATGTCGAACACCGGATCAAGCAGTTCCCAGCGGCCGGAGGGGAATAGACCATTGTAGAGACACCCTTGGTTGGCGCCCCAGTACTGTCCGCCCCATTGACGCGTGTCACCGCCGGTGCTCCAGAGCATCCCGTTGAATTTCGCCGGGTACTCGCCCCGGGATGCGGAGGCCATCACGTAAAGGTAGTAGCTGTAATTGCGCTCTATCTCGTCCGCAACACCATCCGCGCTGTGCAGTCGGACAAATGCGCCGGACCAGAAATTGTGCCACCAGGCTTGATTCGAGCTGAGGAGGCGGGCGAATCCGAGCTTCTCGGCGGCTTCCAATTTCTCGAGCGCCTGATCTGCAGTCGAGCTCTTCGCGTCGAAGCTCGCGGCGCTCGCCGCTAAGACCATGAAAGGACCATTGCCAGGTTCGACGATCAGGCTGATCTCGTCGTCACGCGTTTGTGCGACGCGAGCCGCCCGTCCCGCTGTACCAATGACAAGCGCCGTGCCGCAATAGTAGTCGGCCTCTTCGAACAGTTGCGTCAAGACGAGCCGTTGCCCGCGTCTCTCGAGTCTGGAGGTCGCCTTGTGGTTCAACTTCTGGAAACGGGCCGGCCGCAGCATCCGCAGGTTTACCCTGATCGGTTCGGGAAGAGGCCTTTCATCGTCGACCTCGATCGCCAGGACATCGCGCTCATTCCACACGAGCGTTCGGGTCCGGATACCCTTCCCGTTCAGGTTGACCACCCCGTCGTAGCAGGACAGGTGCTGGGACATGCCCTCTTCGGCGAAAATCGGGGATCCGCCTCCGGTAAAGTCAACGTCAACGAACCCGCACCCTCCTGCGTAATCGCTGTGGCGCTCGGGGAAACTGGTGGATCGGCTATCAGCAGCGAAGACGTCCACGCGGTTGACCTGAAGTCGCAAGGCGGTAGGGGTCGTCCACAGGAGGCTGCCGGTTCGGCCGTTGCCCACCGGGAGTCCGGCTTCCGGGCGAGGAACCGGCTTATCGAGCACGATGTCCGCACGCGCGACGAGCGTCTGGTAGTCGATTTCGGAGGGCTCGTCCGCGCCCAGCAGGAGCGGGCCGGAAACTGCCATCGCCAGACACGAAAACGCTGATCCCAGTCGTCTTATGATACTCATGGTGGAATCTCCCGGCGCGAGGCGACCCGGACAGGCATAGCCCGTAGATCCGACTTCCAAGTCGAACATCATCGACCTCCGGAGCACTATACAGCCGGTGGCGAGTGCCACAGAACCGCAAACGGAGCGTTTTCCGCGGAGTGCGCGGATTGTAGCCGTAAGCAACCAAGCTCAGAGCGAGGCGGTGCTTACGGCTACAATCCGCGCACTCCGCAGAAAACGCTCCGTTTGCGGTTCTGTTCCGCCTGGCAACACCGGTTCGCCTCACTCCGGATAGACGGGCAGCAGCGAGACCTATCGCTTCACAAACCGCGCGACAAACCCGCCACCGTTCGGCATTTTGATTGTCAGGCTCTCGCCCGCCCGAACCGCCCTCTGCTCCATTGTGACCGCGTCACTTTTCGCCGGATCGTCCGAGACAAGGGAGGCGTCAAAGCTCCCGTCACCGAGGAAAGACAGCGGCACCTGGATGGTCCGGCCTTCGGCACCACACATGACGGCCAGGTACCAGGTGGATCCGGAACGGCGGGCGAAGATCGACATCTCGCCGATTTCCGAACCGGGCAGCACGATCGTCTCGTCCCAGACGGCCGGAATACCCTTGATCACGTCAACGGCGGGGTTGTCGAGCACCGCCCGTGGATGCGCCGCAAGCGTCAAGAGCGGGCTGTCGAACGTGGCCAGGCTGGCGATCTGGTGGGCCCAGGTCGTATCGCCCCGGCGCGCCCCGAAGTGCATGGTCGTGTAATCGGCCGGGCCCGCGAGATAGCGCGTGAAGGGCAGGATCGTCTCATGGCGCGCCCGTTCCTTCATCGAACTGCTTTCCATTCCGCGTACTGCTTCCCGCACCAGCTCGTTTGGCCAGGTGCGATCGCGACCGGTCGGCTTGTTCGCGCCATGGAAGTCGATCACCATCTGGTTTTCGGCCGCTTTCTTCAGCAACTCCTCGTAGAGGTCGATCGTCTCCTTTGCCTCGTGGTCCATGAAATCGATCTTTGCACCCGCCACACCGAGGGCGTGCAGCTTGGTGAAGAACTGTTCCCGGTCCTCGGGTGTGCGCAGACGGTTGCTGTGCCGCCAGAACAAGAGCCTCACTCCCCGTTGCTTCGAGAATTCGACGATTTCACGGATTTGTTCGTCGGTCCACCGGGTCCACAGTCCTTCGAGGATGTGGTATTCGTAGCCCAGCTT
>Ga0105092_10001512_pt1 | contig 12499 bp, 10 predicted proteins | sample PPLLak2March2015_FD_87021 | JGI IMG/M metagenome (GOLD analysis project Ga0105092, IMG submission 87021) | Freshwater sediment microbial communities from Prairie Pothole Lake near Jamestown, North Dakota, USA - PPLs Lake P7 Core (1) Depth... | ecosystem: Environmental > Aquatic > Freshwater >... | reverse complement strand
CCTTTTCGGCAAAAATCTTCGCTGAAGTTTTGAGGATCAGCTGGAGTTTTTCGTCGTAGTGACGGGTTGCCGGCTCAACGCGATTGGACATGGATAGCCGGGATCTTTACAAATCGATACCAGCCTGTCAATCGAGTATCCGGCCGGATGGCCGGACACTCGTCCCGAGCAAAGCAAGGGACCTTTCTTTGCCGTTTACATGATGCGCAGTCATTACCATGAGAGGTTTTCACGCCTTTCGAGAGAATCGCGCTCGAGCAATCTTCCTTGAATCACCTCTGACCATAGTGTATTCCTAAGGGCTCAAACCGACTATGAATTTCGAGAATGTCATCGTCGAGAAAGACGGCGTAATCGGGGTGGTCACCCTGAACCGCCCGCAGGCTCTCAACGCGCTTTCTTACGGGCTTGTGAAAGACCTGTCATTGGCGATGCAGGAGCTTGACCGCGACAAGGACGTTCGGGTGATCATCGTCACCGGCGGCGATAAAGTATTTGCCGCGGGAGCGGATATCAAGGAAATGGCCGACCGCGGCCCATTCGACGAGCGGATTCACGAACGGCTCGGCTACCGCGACCAAATCAACAAAATCACCAAGCCCGTCATTGCCGCGGTAAGCGGCTTTGCGCTCGGCGGCGGCTGCGAGCTGGCGATGAGCTGTGACGTGATCATCGCTTCGGAAAGCGCACGCTTCGGCCAGCCCGAGGTCAACCTCGGTATCATCCCGGGGAGCGGCGGCACGCAAAGATTGACCCATCTCGTCGGCAAGCATCGCGCCATGGAGTTGGTGTTGACCGGCGACATCATCAACGCCGCGGACGCGGAGCGATTTGGCTTGATCAATCGCGTGGTGCCGGTCGAGTTGTTGCTGGAAGAGGCGAAGAACGTCGCCAAAAAAATCGCCGCCAAACCGGCGCTGGCGATCAAAGAGGCGAAAGAGGCCGTGCTCAAGGCCGCCAATACTTCTCTCGACGAAGGTTTGGAGTTCGAGCGCAAAGCATTCTATCTGCTGTTCGCCTCCGAGGACCGCAGTGAAGGAATGAAGGCGTTTCTCGAAAAGCGCAAACCCGAGTTCAAAGGCAAATAGCCGAGCGAGATTCTTCGTGGCACCCGAAACCATCCTCTACGAGAAATCCGAAGGCATCGCGACGATCACGCTCAACCGGCCGCAGTCGCTCAACGCCTTCGTGCCACAGATGAACCAGGAAGTGCTCCATGCCTTGAAAGACGGCGAGCGCGACCAGGAGGTCCGCTGCCTGATGGTCACCGGCGCGGGGCGCGCTTTCTGCGCCGGACAGGATCTCAAAGGCCGTACGCCGGAGCAGAAAGGCTCCCTCGGCGCGTCGCTCCGTGAAAAGTATAATCCGATGATCCGCCAGATTCGCCAGATGGAAAAAATCGTCATCGCGGCGGTGAACGGCGTGGCCGCCGGCGCCGGTTGTAGCTTTGCGCTGGCGTGCGATCTGCGCGTTTGTTCGGAAGAAGCGAAATTCATCCAATCGTTCGTGCGCGTCGGTCTGGCGCCGGACTCCGGCGGAAGTTTCATACTGCCGCGGCTGGTAGGTTTGAGCAAGGCGATGGAGTTGTTGCTGCTCGGAGATTCCCTAGACGCGCATGAGGCGCTGCGCATCGGGCTTGTCGCGCGGGTCTTTCCCGGAGCTGCTTTTGCCGGATCGGCCAAGGAGATCGGCGAGCGAGTGGCCAAAGCGCCGCGCGGCATCGGTCTAATCAAGCGCGCCGTCAACCACGCGAATCTGCCCAATCTGGAATCGGATCTCGAATACGAAGCCTATTTGCAGGAGATCGCCGGTAGAAGTTCGGACTACGACGAAGGCGTGCGCGCGTTTTTGGAGAAGCGCACGCCGGTGTTTACCGGTAAGTAGTAAATCGTTTGGGGTTTCGAGTCTCGGGTTTCGAGTTGGAACCCGAAACCCAAAACGCGAAACTCGAAACGGCAAAAGCAATGGCCAACGAAACAGAAAAAATCGGCGTCATCGGCGCCGGGACTATGGGCGCCGGCATCGCTCAGGTGGCCGCCCAGACCGGCTTTGAAACGCTACTCTATGACATCAATCAGGAGTTCATCGAAGCAGGCATCGGCCGGGTGGCAAATTTTCTGCGCGGCAGCCGCGATCGCGGCAAGATCTCCGTGGAAGAAGAGCACGCTATCTTAAACCGCTTGCGCGGCACCACCCAGCTAGAAGACTTTAACGGTTACAGCCTGGTTGTCGAAGCGGCGCCGGAAAAACTGGAACTCAAGCGCGATATCTTCAAGCAGCTCGATGCGCTCTGTGGTTCCGAGACGCTCTTGGCGACCAACACCTCCTCGTTCTCCGTAACCGCCATCGCCGCGAGCACGCAACAACCCGAACGCGTTCTCGGCCTGCATTACTTCAATCCGCCGCCGCTGATGGCCCTGGTGGAAGTTATCGAGGGCGACCGAACCGCGCCCGAAACGATCGCCAAGGCAACCGAGCTGATGCGCCGCATGGGCAAAACCCCGGCCCGTGCCAAGGATACGCCCGGCTTTATCGTCAATCGCATCGCCCGGCCTTTTTATAATGAAGGATTGCGCATCCTTGGCGACGGCGGAGCGGATGTCGAAACCATCGACCGCGTCATGAAAGAGGCGGGAAATTTTCGCATGGGCCCCTTCGAGCTAATGGACTTGATCGGCAACGACGTCAACTTCGCCGCCACCGAATCGCTTTACCGCTCGTTCTTCGAAGACCCGCGCTTTCGCCCCAGCCCGATCCAGCAAAAGATGGTCCTAGGCGGCAATCTCGGACGCAAAACCGGCCGGGGCTTTTACGTTTATGGCGGAAAATAAGGTCGCTATTATCGGCGAAAGCCGGCTTGCTCTGGAGCTTGCGGCTCTCTGCAAAGTGAAGGGGCTGGGAGTTTCGTTATTGGCGCGGCCCAACGATCTCGCGCCGACCACGTCATTGGTGATTGAAACTTTTGCTCAGGACGCCGAGCGCAAGGAGGGTATCCTGAGAAAACTGGATGATTTTCTCTCGCCGGCAGCGGTGCTCGTGGCTTCATGCTTGGGTTCCGCCGTGACGCATCTGGCGGCGCCACTGAAATGGCCGGAGCGCGTTATAGGTTTCGCGACGTTTTATCCGCTCAAGGACCGCAAAGTGATCGAGCTGGCGGCCGGCATGCGCAGTGCTGAAAGCGCCGCGCAAAAGGCCGAAGAATTTTTTGCATCCCTGGGCAAGAAAACCGTGCGGGTCAAAGACGCGGCGGGCCTTACTTTTCCGCGCATCCTGAGCTTGATCGTCAACGAAGCCGCGCGGGCGTTGGAAGAAGGGGTAGCCAGCGCCGAAGAGATCGACATCGCCATGCGCCTCGGGGTGAATTATCCGCAAGGCCCGCTCAAGTGGGCGGACCAAATCGGCCTGGACGAAGTCTTGGCCGTCCTTGAAGGATTACAGAGGGAAACCGGTGAAGACCGCTACCGTCCGGCGCCGTCATTGCGGAAGCTCGTCACCGCTGGTTTTCTCGGTGAAACTACCGGTAGAGGGTTTTACTCGTATACGGAAGGTCAGGTGAAATCATGAAGGAAGCCGTTATCGTTGAAGCCGTGCGCACGCCCATGGGCCGCCACGGCGGCATTCTGAAAGACGTCCGCACCGACGATCTGGCCGCTTACATCATCGCCAAGCTGGTCGAAAAAACCGGCATCGCCAGGGAAGAAATCGAAGATGTCTACTTCGGCTGCACCAATCAGGCCGGCGAAGATTCGCGCAACGTCGCGCGCAACGCCTCGTTGCTTGCCGGCCTGCCCTATACGATTCCCGGCGCCACGGTGAATCGTCTATGCGGCTCGGGCATGGAAGCGATCAATCAAGCGGCTCACTCGATCGCCACGGATAACGGCGAGGTTTATGTCGCCGGCGGCGTCGAAAGCATGACCCGTGGGCCCTGGGTAATGGGTAAACCGGCCAACCCCTTTCAGCGCGGCGATGTACAGCTGTATGACAGTTCGCTGGGGTGGCGCTTTCCCAACAAGCGCATGGGCGAGCTGTACTCGCTGATTAACAACGGCGAGACCGCTGAAAACGTCGCCGAGAAATACCACGTCAGCCGGGCGGACCAAGACGCGCTGGCGCTGGCCAGCCATCGAAATGCCGTAAAGGCGCAGCAGGAAGGCCGCCTGAAGGATGAAATCGTTCTCTTTGAGATGGCGCAGCGAAAAGGCGCGCCCCTAGTCCTTGACAAGGACGAAGGGCCGAGAACGGATACGACACTGGAGATCCTCGCGGGGTTGCAAGCCGCTTTCAAAAAAGGCGGCACGGTGACCGCTGGAAATTCCTCACCGCTTTCCGACGGCGCCGCGGCATTGCTGATCACAACACCGCAAAAAGCGGAGCAATTGAGACTCAAACCTTTGGCGCGCATCGTGGCGTCGGCCGCCGCCGGTGTCCATCCAAACTACATGGGAATCGGCCCGATACCGGCCGCGCAAAAAGCGCTCAAACGCGCCGGCCTCACCATCGAGCAGATCGACCTCGTGGAAATCAACGAAGCCTTTGCTTCGCAGGTGCTCGCGTGCGCGCGCGAGTTAAACATCGATCTCAACAAGCTCAACGTCAACGGCGGCGCCATCGCTCTCGGCCACCCGCTGGGCTGCAGCGGCGCCCGAATCGTGACGACGCTTATCCACGAAATGAAAAAACGCGGCAGCCGCTTCGGCCTCGCCACCATGTGCATCGGTGTCGGCCAAGGCATCGCCACGGTCGTCGAGCGGATGAATTAGCGGCGATCCGGGCGCGGCGCATGCCATACTCGCTTCAACAGCCGTCCCCTTTCGGATAATTTAACCGCAAAGAACGCAAAGGGCGCAAAAAAAAAGACGAATCCGAACTTTGCGTTCTTGGCGTCTTGGCGCGAAAATAATCCTAGGCGCCTGTAACTAGAGGGCAAAGACCGCCGGTAAAATTTGCGCAAGCTGCGAAGACTTTAGCAATGTGAAGAACACGAAGGCTTCGGATGTTTATTCTCTTAAACTTCGTGACCTTCGTGGTTAGTCCCCTCTTTTTTGCGTTCTTTGCGGTTAAATGTCTTCTTTGATTGCAGCTATGGGGAATTAGGCCTCGATACGCCGCTATGAAAATTTCTCCAAGGCGCGTGGTAGTCGCGCTCGCGCTGCTGGCCGTCACGGGCGCCGCGGTTTTGTTTTCCCTTGGCGTTGTCGCCCACAAGCGGCGCGGGGAAGTGCAGCAGGAGCTAAAAAAGCTGCTCGGCGACGATGCCAGCTTCGAATCGGTGGAGGCGAATCTGTGGGGCGGCATCGGCTTCACGGCGAGGGATTTTCGCATCGCCGACAACCCGGCGTTCGCCGCCACTCCCTTCGTTCAAACCCGAGAGCTACGACTGGGCGTGAGCTTATGGCACCTGTGCCTCGGCCGCCTCGTGATCAATGCGCTCACTTTAACCCAACCCGAATTTCAGATTATCACCAACGAAGAGGGGCTCTTGAACGTCACCGCGTTGGCGAGTCGGAAGAAAGAACTGGCGGCGTTTCCCCGGCTGCGCACAGGTTCGACGGAAAGAAGAAGCTCTTCGGTGAGTTTTCAAATTACGCGGCTCAAAGTGGTCGACGGCCGCATTGATTTTATCGACCGCTCAATCAGCGCGCCGGCGGCGTTGCAAATCAAGAAAATCGATCTGGACGTCGGCGGACTGGATCTTGCGGCGCGGGCAAAAATCAAACTGGCAGCATCCCTTGCGGAGGGATTGGGCCGCGATCTGCATATCGAAGGGGAGATGGGCCGTCCCACGCCCGGGCGAAACTGGTCGCAGCAACCGGTCAATCTGGAAATGCAATTTGACTCTTTGTATCTACCGACCCTCGCCCGCGCCATCCCTTTTCTGCGCGACCGTATTCCCCGAGAGCTCGATATCACCGGCCCCATGTATCTTCAAGCAAAACTTTCAGGCACGTTGCAACAACCCCGGTTTACCGGCATCACGCTGAAAGTCCCTTTTTTGGGTTCTTCCGATTACAACGCCGTTCTCGAAGGCAAGGCCGAATTCACCCAAAACCGCGACTGGGCGGACGCAGCCATCGCCGGAAAACTGACCTTGACTGCCATCAGTCTGTCGCAGTTCCACAGCCTGCCGCTGCTCCGGCAATCGCTGCCCGCCGATTTCGCGACTGACGGGTCGGTGAACGTTTATAGCCGCTTTGAAGGATCCTGGAACCAGCTGCGCATGGGCGCCCTGGTCGAAGCAGAAAGGAGCGAGTTTCGTCTCCCCGGTTGGTTTCATAAACCGGCGGGCAAACCGGCGGAGTTGCGCGCGCAGATTTCGCGGCACGAGGGCGGCTTCGCGCTCTATCCCTCGGAGATCACTCTGGGGGACGCGAAAATGCATATTTCCGGCGCGCTGACGCAAGGTCAAGCGCCACGGCTGTCGATAAAACTTAGCGCCGGCCAAAGCTCGCTCAAATCTTTGGAACCGCTCCTGACATCGCCAACCTTCGACGGGTTCGCCGGCAAGGTTGACTACAACCTATTGCTCGAAAAGAATCTGGCGTCGCCAGTCAATGATTGGGCGGCTCGCGGCGCCTTGAATCTAGCGCAGGTCACTTTGCGCCACAAAGCGAGCGGTAGAACGGTTGACCATCTCAATGGATTGGTGTCATTTTACGGGAACCACGCGCGCGCGCAAAATCTTTCCTTTCGTCTCGGTTCATCGGCGGTGAGCGCCGCCCTCGAAATCGCCGACCTGAATCGGCTCCGCGGACGGTACACGCTGCGCTCGCCTGATCTGAATTTGACGGACATCCCTCTCCCCGCCGGCGGCGGCGCCGGGCGCCTCAAAAATGTCGTTGCCAGCGGAGAGCTGATTGTCGAAGATAACTTACAGCATCTCCAGGGAACTCTCTCCTCATCGGAAGGTACGTTCCGGAATATCCCGTATCGCAACCTGCGAACGGATATAGCGTGGTCGCCCGGGGAAGTCAGGTTCAAAGAACTTCGCGTCGGCGCTTTTAACGGGGAATTGCGCGGCGGCGGTGCTTGGAGCTTCGGCGCCGGACAAGCGCCCAGCTTTCGGCTTGCGCCGCATCTCGACTCCCTGAGTTTGAATGAAGTGTTGAAGCAATTGGCGCCGCACTTAAAAGACCGGTTCGATGGACAACTCGACTTTCGCGGCGAATTTGACGGCCGCGCGCCGCCCGGCGAGACGCTCCGGCCAACACTCAAAGGATCAGGAGCAACGGTGATACGCAAAGGCACGATCAAAGACTTCAACCTGATCGCGCGGCTTTTTTATCGCGCCGGCGGCCAGGGCCAGAGCGGCCAAGCGGGGCAGCGCATTTCGGAAAACCTCGCCGCCGTCGTCAAGCGGGAAGATACGCCGGTGGAAGATTTCAGAGCCACGCTGATCGCCGAGGCGCAACGCATCCGCACTGACGACCTCTTGTTATCCACCCCCGAATATGAGATTAGCGGCGCCGGCTGGATCGGCATCGACGGCGCGACGCAATGGAACGGGCTCCTGGTCTTTTCACCGAGCGTCACACGGGAGTTGCGCCGCGAATACGGTGCAATCCGCTATTTTCTCGACCGCAAGGGCCGCCTCGCGGTCTCCTTCCGGCTCGAGGGCAAACTGCCCAATATTAGAATCCGCCCGGAAAATCGCGCCCTGGCCCAAGCCTTTCGCTGGGGCACCTGGCAACGCGGCGACGACGTTACGGGACGGGAAGGACGAAGCGGAAAAAATTGGTTGCGCGATTCCCTCGACCGGTTGATAAACCGCTGAATTACCGCCATGACCGATCTACAGCTCTTCTATCTGGCCACGCCGCCCGAGCATATCGCGTACGTCAAATTCGTTTTCGAGTCCTACGAGGAAGTCGGCATCATCCGCACCGTTGACCGCAAGAGCGCGGTGATCGTGCTCTTGGCGATGCGCGATTTCGCCGATACGGCCCGCGCGATTCTGGAATCCCTCAAAAAAGACATTCCTCTACAAGAGATCCCGCCGCCGGCCGACATGGCCGATGACTGGTTCATGGCCGAGCTCGCCGACGAACTTTCATAGTTCCAGTAGTTCCAGTCGCTCCAGTCGTGGGTTCGTTCGGATTGAACATTTGGAACTACTGGAACGATTGGAACTGTTGGAACCTGTTTTTTCCGTTCGTTGATTGCAAACTGCCGCGAAGCGATTCATGCTCCATCGATGAACGCAGACGGACAACCGCAAGATGACAACGCGCCCCGAAAAATTCTAAATCTCTTCGCCAGCAAGCCCAGGTTGCGTTTGACGCCCGCGGAGATCCACAGACGCGGCGGCTTTCCGCCGAACGGACTTCAGAGCGTTATCGATGCTCTGCGAAACCTCTGCCGCGAGGGCCGGCTGGTACGATTAAAAAAAAACCACTACGGCCTCCCGGATAGCCAAAACCTGGTAATGGGAAGAATCCATGCCCATCCAGACGGTTATGGTTTTCTCCTCCCGGATGACAAAAACGCCGAAGACATTTATATCAACCGCCGCGAGATGCGCCGCGTCATGCACGGCGACCGGGTGATGGTGCGCGTGGACCGCAAAAAACGAGGCGCAACCGAAACCCACATTGCGCAGATCGTCGAGCGCGGGCAAAAGCGGCTGATCGGCACCTATGATGAATTCGCCGGCAAGGCCTACCTGATCCCGATGGACCCGCGAGTTGCCAGCGCCATCCTGCTTAGGACAAGCGGCGCCAAAGCCGAAAAGGGCCAGGTCATCGCGGCGGAGATTGCCAAATACGGCACCGCGTTGTCGCCGCCGGAGGGAGAACTGCTGCAAGTCATAGGCAGCCCGGACGACCCCGAAGTGCAGGCTCAGTCGGTGATCTTTCGTTACGGCCTGACGACGAAGTTTCCCGAAGCCGTGCACCGGGAAATCGCCGCAAGCTCGTTTGCTATCGGCGCCGAGGAAGTGGCGCGCCGCACGGACCTGCGCGACCTGCCCATCGTCACCATCGACGGCGAGACGGCGCGCGACTTCGACGACGCGGTTTTTGCGCGCCGGCAAGACGATCATTACGAGCTGTTCGTTTCCATCGCCGACGTCGCCCACTACGTCAGGCCGGACACGGCGCTGGATCAAGAGGCCTATGCTCGCGCCACCAGCGTTTATTTTCCGGGTCGGGCAATCCCCATGCTTCCCGAAGCGCTCTCCAACGGCATCTGCAGCCTGAATCCCGATGAAGACCGGTTGGCCAAGACCGCCTGTATGAAAATCAATTTGCAAGGCGAAGTGGTCGGCAGCCGATTTTTCGACTCCGTAATCCGCAGCCGCGCGCGCATGACTTACACCGAAGTGCGCAAGGTTCTCGTCGATAAGGATGACGAATGCCGGGCGCGCTACAACGATCTGGTGGAGCAGTTCAAGCTGATGGAAGAGGTAGCGCTGCTGCTTTATGAACAGCGGCGGAAAAGAGGCAATCTCGACTTCGATTTGCCCGAAGCGGAGATCATACTCGATCTTCAAGGCACGCCGGAGAATATCGTGCGCGCCGAACGCAACATCGCGAACCGCATTATCGAAGAATTCATGATCGCCGCCAACGAAGCCGTCGCGCGCCGCTTGAGAGACATCGATCTTCCCCTGCTTTACCGTGTGCACGAAGGACCCGACGAAGAGGCTTTGGAAGCCATCGCGCCGTTTCTTCTCACCCTGGGTTACCGCTTGCCGGTGAAGAATGAAAAAATCGCGCCGCTGGATATACAAAGATTATTGGCATCCGCGCGCGGCAAACCCGAAGAGCGTTTGCTCAACCGCGTGCTGCTGCGCTCCATGAAGCAGGCGATTTACCAGCCGGAAAACATCGGTCACTTCGGCTTGGCTTCGACGTGCTACACTCACTTCACCTCGCCGATTCGGCGCTATCCCGACCTGATCGTGCACCGGATGTTGGATAAAGCCCTGCAGGGAGAGAAACTCAGACCCAACGAACGCGAAGACCTGCTCCGTTATTTACAGGAAGCCGGCAGACATACCTCCGAGCGGGAGCGCCACGCCATGGACGCCGAGCGCGAAATGGTCGATCTCAAGAAAGCCCAGTTCATGATGAACAAGATAGGTGAAGAGTTCAGCGGCTTCATCAACAGCCTAGCTAATTTCGGCTTCTTCGTCGAACTCGACGACTACTTTATCGAAGGACTGGTGAAACTCTCCTCGCTCACCGACGACGAATACGATTATTTCGAAAAGGAATACGTCATCAAAGGCCGCCGCCATGGGAAAAAATTCCGCCTGGGCGATAACGTCCGGGTCAAAGTCGCCCGCATCAACGCGTTCCGAGCCGAGATTGATTTCGAGCTGGTTCAGACGCCCGAGGGCAGCCTGCCTTAAATTTCAGCAGCGCGGTCTACAGCGCCGCCGAAAACTCCTCGCGATACTTGGCCAAACCGGCGACGCCTTTCATGCCGCACTCTTCCAAAGACAAAATCATGAATACGTCATCCGGCACTTCCCATTGGCAGCGAATTGCGTGGGCACGGGCGGGACGAAAACCAAATCTCGGGTAATATTGTGGATGTCCCAGCACGACGATGAAGGGACAACCGAGCCTTTTTAGCCGCTCATTACCCGCGCGGATCAATTCGGCACCGATGCCCTTGCGCTGCAGCTCGGGAACTACCGCCATCGGACCTAGACCCGCGCCGACCACTTCTTTGCCGTAGCAACTGATGGACACGGGACTGTACAAGATATGACCCACCAGCCGTTTGTCAATCGTGGCAACGAGTGAGAGCGAGAGTCCCCCGTTTGCACGCAGCGCGTCAACGAGCCCGCCTTCTTGGGGCCGGCCGAAGGCGGCAAAATTTAGCGCGCGGATCGCCTCGATATCGTCGGGACGCTCCTCGCGAATATTTATGGCGCTCGGATTTAACAATCTCCGTCCAGCCGGCTTCCGTACTTGATGGGAATTGACGAAGGCTGGGCGGAATATCGCCCATCGGCAGGGAAGCTGTCAACTTCGATGGTCCTTGTAACAATCGCCATTCAGTAATAGATATCTTCCCAGCCGCGCCGGCAAACGAGCTTTACCAACCGCGTTGAGGCAAAACCGAATGAACGATAAAGATAAGATTGCGCACCGACTCGCCCTGCTGGAGGGAGTGAATTTTTCTCCGGCTGATCTCGACTCCATCGTCGCCGAGATCGCGGATCTCGAGCGGATCGTGGCTGAATTGGAAGAGTTCAGTCATCGCGCCCCGTGGATATCGCTGCAAACCCAGCCTGCGGACAAAAAGGCGTGATCATGGCTCCCGCCGATGTTCTTGAATTGTATTTGACCGACCTTTCCAGGCTCATCGCCGCTCGCGAGTTATCATCGTCAGAGGTCGTGAGCGCCGCGCTGGCGCGTCTGGAGCGGCTGGAAGATAAGCTCAATGCCTTCATCACGGTTCTTCGCGAGCAAGCGCTCGCCGAAGCGAAGATAGCCGATGAAGAAATTGCCCGCGGAAATTATCGTGGCCCTCTCCACGGCGTACCGGTCACGATCAAAGACATGTTTGAGACGGCCGGGGTGCGCACGACCGGGGGTTCAAAGATTTTGGCGGATTGGGTCCCTGAGACGGACGCAGACCTAGTGGAAAAGTTGCGCGCGGCCGGAGCGGTCATCATAGGAAAGACCAATCTGGATGAATTTGGCCACGGCGGCACATCGACACTTTCCCACTTCGGCCCGGTCCACAACCCGTGGGATATCGAACGCATCGCGGGCGGATCGAGCGGCGGCTCGGCAGTGGCCGTGGCCTCGGGCATTGGATCACTCTCCTTCGGCACCGAAACTGGGTCGTCGGTGCGCCGCCCGGCATCCTATTGTGGCATCGTCGGCTTCAAACCTACCTTCGGAATCATCAGCCGGCACGGGTCGTTCCGCGGCGCCTGGAGTCAAGATCATGTCGGGATCTTCGCGCGTTCAGTGCAAGATATCGCGCTGGGGCTGGACGCTGTGGCCGGCTTCGACGCGCGGGACCCGGCCAGCGTACGCCAAGAAAAACCGGCTTACGCATCCCGGCTCGACGCCAGCGTGAAAGGGCTTAGAGTCGGAGTGCTCGGTCAATTTCTCCAGGGAGTGGACGCTGCAGTAAGACAAGGGTTCGACGCCGCGCTTAAAGTCCTTGCTAGTGCAAAATCTGAAATAGTCGAGTTAGACGTTCCCGAAGTAACCTACGCGGCGATGACCTCGATGATGACCAGCTCCGCCGAGAGCGCAGGGATCAACCGTCGCTGGTTTCGGGAGCGGCACCAAGACTTCGTTGCGCAGGTGAGCAGGGGACTGGCGGTGGGCATGACCATCACCGCCTCTGAGTATCTCACCGTCCAGCGCGCGCGCCACCGCATTCGCGAGGCGTTACGTGCGACGTACGAAACGGTCGATATAATCGCTTCGCCGACGACAGGCAGAGTAGCGCCGCTCCTATCGGAAGGGCTCAAGGGCAACGGCGACGATACACGCCATGCGAGCTACAACCAGTCAAATCTTTT
>Ga0105092_10001511_pt1 | contig 12500 bp, 11 predicted proteins | sample PPLLak2March2015_FD_87021 | JGI IMG/M metagenome (GOLD analysis project Ga0105092, IMG submission 87021) | Freshwater sediment microbial communities from Prairie Pothole Lake near Jamestown, North Dakota, USA - PPLs Lake P7 Core (1) Depth... | ecosystem: Environmental > Aquatic > Freshwater >... | reverse complement strand
CAGGTACTTCGTCTGCGATGCGGCATACCAGTTGGGACTCTTCGGATGGGTAGCCAATCGGATGGACGGCACGGTGGAAGTGCACGCCGAGACGGATGATTCAGCCAAACTCCGCAATTTCCAGGCGCTGCTCACCACGGGGCCGCGTTATGCCTCGGTGGACGAGGTTGAGTCGCGCGAGGTCGAGCAACAGGGTTGCATTAGCTTTCGGATAACCAGGTGAAGACATGGACCAGTTGAAGCTCAAGATTCGAGAGATTCCTGACTTTCCTAAACCCGGCATTCTCTTCTATGACGTCACGACCCTGCTGAAAGACCCCCAGGGTCTACGCCAGGTCATCGAGATCCTCACCGCAAAATACATCGGGAAGGGAATTCAGAAGGTCGTGGGGATAGAAGCACGGGGCTTCATCCTCGGATCCCCCCTGGCCTATAACCTGGGTGCTGGTTTTGTCCCCGTCCGAAAGCCAGGCAAGCTTCCTGGGCCAACCTTTCGGGCGAGTTATGACCTCGAGTACGGAAAAGACTGCCTGGAGATTCATCGGGATGCCATCGAGCCTGGCGAGAAGGTTTTGATTGTCGATGATTTGATGGCAACCGGCGGCACAGCCACGGCGACCGCGCGGCTGATTGAACAGATGAGGGGCGAACTGGTGGGATTGGCGTTCCTGGTGGAACTGGACTTCCTGCACGGCCGCAAACATCTGGACGGCCGCGACATCTTCTCAATTTTGAAATACTAACAAAAAACAGGGGCAAAGGGGCAAAGGGGCAAAGGGGCAAAGGGAAAAGCAGGGAAAAACCGTCCCTTGCCTGCTTGTCCCTTTGTCCCTTTGCCCCTTTGCCCCTTTGCCCCTGTTTTTTGCCCCTTTGCCCCTTTATCCCTTTGCCCCTTTGCCCCTGCTTTCCTTACTTCTTCGCCGTCTCTTTCGGAAGCGCCGCAATTCGAGCCTTTGCCTGCTCCGACTCGGGGCTTTCCGGGAATTCAGTCACGATGCGTTTGTAGTTCTTAACCGCCTCCTGGGTTTTGCCCATTGCTTCGTAGTTCTGTCCGAGCCTGAAGAGGACCGTGCTTTTCGGAAATCCGGGAGTGGCATCTTCGAGAGCCTTGTTCAGCATCTCGACCGCTTTTGCGTTGTTTTTCTCGGCTTCCGACATTTGGGCCAGGTAGTTCGCGGCTAACATCCTGACCATAGGCTCGTCCGCGTCCTCTACCAGCGACTGCAGAGTCTTGCGGGCTTCGGACGCCTGCCCGAGTTTGTGCTGATTCAGCCCCACGTAGTACCGCGCAAACTGTCCCACATCGCTGCTCGGGGAATCATCTGCAATCTTGGAAAACTCGGCGAGTGCCCGTTTGTGACGTTCTTCTGCGGTCGCGAAGCTGTGTTTAGTCTGCTGAGCGGTTGCGGCGGTGCGTTCGGCTCCGGCTGGAGCCCCATAGATCTCGAGAGCTTCACCGAACTGAGCTTGCAGCCGATCACTGGAAGTCTGCGAACGATAGTTCCAGAAATAGTAGCCGGCCACCAAAACCAGGACGGCCGCCGCACCGATGGCCAAAAAGCGGCTGTTATCGGTGAACCACTGAATCGTGAGCGAAAGAGTTGAATGGATCTTATCCTCTTGAATGATCTCTTTGCGCGTCAGGTGTCTCGTTCCCACGAGTTGTCTTCCTTCCTATTAAAAATATTGCGAAATGCGCCTGGCAGGACTCGAACCTGCGGCCCACGGTTTAGGAAACCGTTGCTCTGTCCACCTGAGCTACAGGCGCACACGGCGATCAGTCTAGCAGAAATAAAAAACTGCTGCTACGAGCCCATTTTTCTTATCCCTTATTCTGTTGGTTTCTTCAAGTTTGGCGGTCGCTTCTTCCATTTCTGAGTCAGGATAGCTGCCGAAAATCCCGGCGCCGTTCGGCACTCTCCCGGGCGATCGGTCTGGCAGAAACAAGAAACCTGTGTTAGTACATAATCGGATGACCGGCGACCTGGCCCCCTACGCCATGACCGACGAGCAGACGCAAGGACGGCGTTTCCCGGAGCCGCGCCATCCTTACCGGTCTGACTATCAGCGCGACCGTGACCGGGTCATCCACACAAAGGCCTTCCGCCGGCTGGAACAGAAGACCCAGGTTTTCGACCCCGGATACTGCGATCACTTCCGTAACCGCCTCACCCACAGCCTGGAAGTAACGCAGATCGCACGCACGGTCGCCGGCGCCTTGCGGTTGAATACCGACCTGTGCGAAGTCCTGGCCTTGAGTCACGACATCGGCCACCCTCCGTTCAGCCATGACGGGGAGAAAGCCTTGAACCGGCTGATGCAGCGCCATGGTTCAGGTTTTGACCATAATCTGCACGCCTTGCGGATCGTGGAGTATTTCGAGGAGAAGTACGTTTCGTTTCAAGGACTCAACCTGACCTTCGAGGTGCGGGAAGGGATCATCAAGCACAGCCGCGACTATCCGGTCGGCTACAAGAGTTACCTGGATCTTGGGGAATATCGGCTGGGAGAGCGGCCTCCCCTTGAGGCGCAGCTGGTCGATCTGGCCGACGAGATTGCCTACAACTCAGCCGACCTGGACGATGGCTATGAGTCGGGGCTGCTGACCCTGGATGCGATCCTCACCCACGTCCGGCTGTTCAGGTCGATCTACCTTAAGATCGAGGACCGTTACCCGAATGCCTCCGAAAAACTGAAGGTCAGTGAGACGGTGCGATCACTGATCGATACTCTCGCGAGCAGTCTTATCCGCTTTACGGAGCGCCGGGTGCGTGAACGCGGCATCACAACTGTGGCAGAGGTTCGCCAGTGCCTTGAGCGACTTCCCGCTTTTGAACCGGAAGTCGCGGAGTGGAATGCGGAGATGAAGCGGTTTCTGCACCAACATCTGTACGATCACAGCGTCCTGAAAAAGGGACGGCTTGACGCCCAACACGTGGTTGAAACTCTGTTCGAGCACTATCTCAAAAAGCCGGAGACTCTTCCCTTTTCGCACTACCGGCGCATCGACGAGCAGGAGTTGTGCCGCGTCGTCTGCGATTACATCGCCGGCATGACCGACACTTTCGCCCGCACCAGGTATGCGGCAATCGGAAAGGATGAAGGATGAAGGATGAAGGATGAAGAAATCAAGAGTGAACGCCGAAAACGTTGACCGGTCGCCTCCTTTTTTCATCCTTCATCCTTCTTCCCTCATCCTTTCCCCGGCTAGCTTGACAACCTCCGAGCCGGTACGCTAAAGTCTACAATCTTTCTTGGGGGGAGAACTCCATTCATAGAGAAGGTCTTTGAATGATCATTGACTTAAATGAGCTGCGGGAACGAGGTGAACCACTCGTTGTTGAAGGGGACTTCGCCGAGAGCCAGCTGAAAATCCGGAGCGAAACAGCCTCCCTGACCCGCCCCGCTCATGCCCGACTGCGAGTCTCCCTGGCCGGTGAAAGATTGCGCGTAAACGGTAACGTGACCGCCGAACTGGAAGTTCCGTGCAGCCGGTGTTTGAAGCCAGTCGGCCTGCAGATTGACAAGAATGTTGACTTGGAATACTGGCCGGATCCGAAGGTCGAAAAAGAAGGGGAAGAAATTGCGTTGAGCTACGAGGAGCTGAGTATCGGATTCTACCGGGATGATGTCCTGGACTTGAGCGGGGTGATTTCCGAACAGATCGTACTCGAAATCCCGATGAAAGCTGTTTGCGACGAGGCCTGCCGTGGTCTGTGTTCGCAGTGCGGCGTCGACCTGAACGAAACGACTTGCGATTGCCACCCGGATACATTGGATCCCAGATGGGCTGCACTTCTGGATCTGAAAAGCAAACTGAAATAACGTAGTAGTCTTACTCAGGAAAGAGGACCGGCATCATGCCTAATCCGAAAAATCGACACTCCAAATCACGACGTGGGAAGAGAAGAGCTCACGATTTTCTGACCGCTCGAAGCCTTTCGAACTGCAGTAACTGCGGCACGCCTGTACTGCCGCACCGGGTCTGCCCGAATTGCGGCCACTACAAGGGCCGCCAGGTTATTGAAGTCGAAGAGCAATAGGGGGTATTAGGTTCTCGGTTCAAGGTTCACGGTTTCGAACGCGCGGTACCTGTGCCATAGGTCCGCCGATGTGCGTGCTTTCCACCTTCGAAATCTCTGAACCCTGAACCCCGAACCCTGAACCCTTTAACCTTTGAACGTTTAACCATTTCAACCCAAAAAACATGCGCGCATTCGTGTTCCCCGGACAGGGATCGCAGTACAGCGGAATGGGTAAGGACCTGGCTGAGGCTTTTCCGGAAGCCCGAGAAGTCTTCGCCGAGGCTGATGAGGCCTTGGGTTTTCCGATCAGCCGGCTCTGTTTTGAAGGTTCTGAAGAACAGTTGAAGCTGACCGAGCACACTCAGCCGGCTATTCTCACCGTGTCGGTGGCTGCTCTCCGGGTCCTCCATTCCCGCGGGCAGGTTCCTGATTATGTGGCTGGTCACAGTCTCGGAGAATACTCCGCACTGGTCGCCGCGCGATCTTTGGCCTTCGGCGACGCTGTTCGGATCGTGAGGCAACGAGGTCGCTTTATGCAGGAGGCGGTCCCCGTCGGAATCGGAGCCATGGCGGCGGTCATCGGGCTCGACCCCGAAGTTCTCGGCTCGATTTGCTTGGAAGCGGCCCAGGGTCAGGTTGTCTCTCCCGCCAACATTAATGCCCCGGGGCAGCTCGTGATCGCCGGGCACACGGAGGCCGTCGAGCGTGCTGGAAAACTGGCAACGGAACGAGGCGCGCGCAAGGTGGTCCGGTTGCCCGTTAGTGCACCCTTTCATTGTTCCTTGATGAAACCGGCTGAGGAGAGGTTAGCGGAGGCGCTGACTCCGATTCGCTTTTCCGACCTGGAGATCCCGCTCGTCAACAACGTCGACGCACGGTTGGTCCGGACCGGTCGAGAGGCGCGCGAGGGGTTGATCCGCCAGGTCTCGTCCGCCGTGCGCTGGGTTGACGACGTCGAGCAACTCGTTCGGCAGGGAGTTGACTGTTTCGTTGAGGTGGGGCCAGGCAAAGTTCTTTCCGGTCTTATCCGCCGAATTGCCCGTGACGCCGGTGTGACTCCGGCCGGCACCGTGGAGGAGGTCAAGGCCTATGTATGACTTGTCGTCTCAGGTAGCTCTGATTACTGGTTCAGCGAGAGGCATTGGGCGGCGGATAGCCGAAGCTCTGGCTGCAAACGGGGCGAAGGTGGTCATCGCGGACCTGTTTGAGGAGCAGGTCCAATCGTGCGTCGATCAGCTGCGAAGTAGTGGCTGCGATGCCACGGGAGTGACGGTCAACGTCACCCAGGTTGAAGCGGTGCGCGCAGCGATCCAAACGGCGAACGAGAAGCTCGGAAGAATAGACATTCTGGTTAACAATGCCGGGATCACCCGGGACAACCTTCTTCTCCGGATGAAGGATGAAGAATGGCGCCAGGTTCTGGCCACGAATCTCGACGGAGTCTTCTTCGTAACCCGGGAAGTGCTGCCTACCATGCTGAAGCAACGCCATGGTCGAGTGATCAATATCGCTTCCGTCGTTGGAGAAATGGGCAACCCGGGGCAGGCCAACTACGCGGCGAGCAAGGCGGGCTTGATCGGTTTTACCAAGGCCCTTGCCCGTGAAGTGGCTTCTCGGGACATTACGGTCAATGCTGTCGCTCCCGGGTATATAGAAACGGAGATGACTGCAAAGTTAAGTGAAAAGGCCCGTCAGGAATTGCAGAATATGATCCCCATGAAGAGGATCGGAAACGTTGATGACGTCTCGTCTGGCGTGTGTTTTCTCGCGTCAAAAGAGGCTGGATATATTACAGGTCATGTGCTAAATATAAACGGCGGCATGTACATGTAGCCGTCGCCATTATTGACAGGGACTGAAACGGAGGAGACATGGCACCGGTTGAGGAAAAGGTAAAATCAATCATAGTCGATCAATTGGGAGTAAAGGACGAGGACGTAGTATCGGATGCTCATTTCGTTGATGATCTGGGAGCCGATTCCCTGGATACGGTCGAGTTGGTCATGAAGTTTGAAGAGGATTTCGACATTGAGATCCCCGACGAGGATGCCGAGAAAATCCAGACGGTTCAGGATGCTGTCGAATACATAAAGGCCCATCAGAAGTAAATTCCCCAAGGAGCATCAGAAAAAGTTGAATAGAAGGGTAGTCATAACCGGGGTAGGTTTAGTGTGTGCCGTCGGTCGGGACACCGAGAGCACGTGGCAGGCGCTTCTCGCCGGCAAGAGTGGTGTGGGGCCGGTCACGCGTTTTGACGCCACGGACTTTTCGACGAGGATTGCGGCTGAAGTCAAGAACTTCGACCCGCTGCAGGTGGTTGATGCGAAGAATGCCCGCAAGATGGATACCTTCATCTTGTACGCCTTGGCCGCTTCCGACATTGCTGTGAAAAGCTCCGGCCTGGTCATCAACCAGGACAATTCCCACCGAGTAGGCGTTTACATCGGATCGGGGATCGGTGGTTTCGCGACCATCGAAAGGGAACACCAAACCTACCTGGAGAAAGGTTCTCGGAAAATATCGCCCTTCTTCATTCCTGCCACCATCATCAACCTGGCATCGGGCCAGGTTTCAATCCGCTTTGGAGCCGCCGGCCCCAACTCCGCAACCTGTACCGCTTGCGCCGCCGGAGCCCATGCTCTGGGTGATTCCTTCAAGATCATTCAGCGTGGCGACGCAGATGCGATGATTGCGGGAGGGTCCGAGGCGGCCATCACCCCGATGGGTCTGGGAGGTTTTGCCTCGATGCGGGCCCTTTCCACCCGCAATGATGAGCCTCAAAAGGCGAGCCGGCCTTTTGACCGCGATCGCGATGGATTCGTCGTGGGAGAAGGATCGGGAATCCTGATCCTGGAAGAACTGGAGCACGCGCGAAGACGGAATGCCCCGATCTGGGCCGAGATCGTCGGGTACGGGATGAGTGCTGATGCCCACCACATTACCGCTCCGCCCGAGAATGGAAGCGGCGCCGTGCGGGTGATGCAGGCGACACTGCGGGACGCTGGTATCAAACCGGAGCAGGTCGAGTACATCAATGCGCACGGGACGAGCACGCCCCCCAACGATCGGATCGAGACTCTTGCGATCAAGTGCGTCTTTGGCGAGCACGCACGGAAAGTAGCCATCAGTTCCACGAAGTCCATGACCGGGCATCTCCTCGGCGCGGCCGGTGGTCTGGAGGCGGGTATCACGGTGCTCGCTCTGCGCGACCAGATAATTCCCCCGACGATCAATCAGGAAAACCCGGATCCGGACTGCGATTTGGACTATGTGCCGAACGTTGCCCGCAAGGCCAACATCAGGTATGCGATGTCCAATTCCTTCGGGTTTGGCGGCACCAACGCGTGCCTGATGTTTAAGAAGCTCGAAGACTAGCAATAACAATGCTATAATGGCTCGACGAGGTTACGGGCCTTCCTACACTTGGTTTTCGGCGGAGACTCGTCCCCGTTTCTCGGTTGAAAGGGCTGCCTTACGCCGTTGTTTTCGCGGGTTCCGTTTGTACCGTTCAGAGGTTGTTTTTGTCCCTGAACCTGCAACTCCGAGCTCTATTGCGACGTCGTCTTGCCTTTTAAGAGATGGCTGAAAAACCGAACGGCAGGAAAAACAAGAAGTTCAATCTCGGAAAGCTCCTGCTCGAATTAGGCCGGTGGCGAGCTCGTTTCCTGGGACAGCTCACCGTCCTGGAACTGCTCACCGGTTTCGGTATCTGCCTTTTGATTACCCTCCTGTTGGTCGGTTACCAGTTTCAGAATATCCCCGACCACAAAGTCGGCGATGTGGCCGCTCAAACCATCGAGGCTCCACAGGACTTCACTGTCGAGGACCCTGACGCCACGGCCGAAAAACGGGAAAGGGCGCTCGCCAAGGTGCCCGCCGTCTTTAACTACGACCCGCGGGTAAATAGCCGAATCGAGGCTGAGCTCAGGCGCGCTTTTGCGACGGGTCGCGCCGCCATAGAAGAAGAAAGGGCACGGCTTCGGCTGGCTCTGGATCGGCCCGTACCGAAAGACGCTCAAGAGCGCCTCCTTCGGGACCTCGCTCAGCGGATCCCCGAGTTCAGCCAGCCCCCGCGTGTCCTTCGAATTTGCCTGGAGCGATCTTTTTCGCGTGACCTGGAGGCGCAGCTCGTCAAGATTCTCGCCGAGGCCCTCAAACCACCAGGCGTGGTTGAGAACCGGGACGCACTTCTTCGCTACCAGTTTAAGAGCGGGATTGAAGTGCGGAACACCGTTACCGGGAACAAGGATTCGCTCGTTGACTGGATGGCGGTCCGTGATCTGAACCGGGCCAAAGACCTTCTCCGGCAAAACGAATTTGAGCTGACGGTCGTTAACGCGGAGGAAAAGAAGTCGCTCATCTCCTTCTTTGATTCCTGGATCCGTCCGAACCTGCTTTTTAGCGAAGAGGAGACTCGCAGTCAAGAGCGGCAAGCTGACATAGAGGTTGACCCGGTCGTAATCCAGGTGAAAAAGGGCCGCACCATCGTTCGTGCGGGCGATGAGATAACCAGCCAAAACCTGGTCCTCCTGAATCACCTCAAGAAGCTGAAGCAACCGTACCGCGTTCTTAGCCGGTTCTCCGGCATCCTGATTATCGTCAGCTTCTTTATGATCGCCTTGTGGCAATACCTGGTGGTCTTCCAGCGGAAGCAGCGGAAGATCCATCAGAGCTACCTTCTGCTGGCCCTTATCTTGTGCGGATCACTTCTGGCGACCAAGGTCTTTGTCGGCCTGGCCGATGTTCTGTCAGAGACGGTCATTACCGAGAGCCTCCAGAACCCGCTCAATTTCTACTTTCTGGCGCCAGTCGCGGCGGGCACGATTCTCGTGATCCTGCTCATTGACGTCAACGTGGCCGTCCTGTTCTCGGTCATCTTCGCCATGTTCGCGGGTCTCCTGACCGGGCAAGTCTCTTTCTCCGTGTACACGCTGGCCGGCAGCCTCATGGGCGTGTACGTGCTCGACCACTACCGGGAACGTCTGGCCATTATTCGGGGCGGTCTGATCATCGCGCTCGTCAATGTGATAACGGTCTTGGCACTGCACCTCTATGCCTCCACCACGGCGCTCAGCTGGACCGCGCTCACGGTTCGGCTGTCGGGAGGCTTCCTGAGCGGCCTTTTTGCCGCCATGCTGGCTTCATTGCTCCTGCCGGTGCTTGAATCGCTTTTCGAGGTGACGACCGACATCCGGCTTCTCGAGCTCTCGAATTTGAACAAACCCATCCTGCGCCGGCTGGCCGTTGAGGCGCCGGGGACTTATCATCACAGCATTGTTGTAGGCACTTTGGCCGAGGCGGCTGCGGAAGCGATCGGTGCAAACGCCCTGTTGGTCCGTGTCGGAGCGTATTACCACGACATAGGAAAGCTGAAGAAGGCCTCTTATTACGTCGAGAACCAGATATACACGTCGAACAAGCACGAGAATCTCTCGCCCAATATGTCCAGCCTGATACTCGCGAGCCATGTGAAGGACGGATTGGCCTTGGCCGACGAGATCGGGCTTGCGCCGAAAGTCCGCGACCTGATTCCGCAGCACCACGGCACCCGTCTGATGACTTACTTCTATCAGAAGGCGAGGGATGCCGCGGATGAGAAGCATCCGAACGTCAGCGAGGAAGATTTCCGTTATCCGGGTCCCAAGCCTCAATCCCGGGAAGCCGCGATTCTGATGCTGGCCGACCAGGTCGAGGCTGCCGCTCGAACTCTGCAGGATCCGACCCCCAGCCAGATCGAAGGCATGATCAAGCGCCTGGTCCAATCGACGATTCAGGACGGGCAGTTCGATGAATGCGACATCACTTTGAAAGATTTGGAAGATATCTCCCGAGCTTTTGTCAGAGTCATCGCCGGAATGCATCACCACCGGATCGAGTACCCGGGATTTAACTTCAATACGCCGCTTGAGGAAAGAAAACCCGACCATCCACGTGTTCAATAGGCAGAGGCAATTCAGCGTCAAGCGAACGAATCTGCTTGATTTTGCCCGGCAGCTGTCTGCGCGGCTTGGGATCCGCTCAGGTTTCACCGTTGTTCTGATGGGCGACAAGGCAATGAGACGCTATAACCGCCAATTTGCCGGCTACGATGAAGCGACCGATGTCCTTTCTTTTCCAGCCCGGGAGGAGCAGTCTGATCGAGCGCCGGATGGCGAGGATTACCTCGGTGATATCCTGATTTCAGTTGAGACAGCCGACCGCCAGAGAAGAGCCGGACTCGACGAGGAACTGCGGGTTCTGGTCCTTCATGGGGTCTTGCACCTTCTTGGCCATGATCACACCGCCGACAACGGCGAGATGGAAAAGCTGGAGAAACAGCTGAAAGGGGAATTTTCGCTCAGTTGAGTGACTTGACTGCTGCAATTCTCGTGACTGTTATCCTCGGCCTCGGCGTCTGCTTCCTAGCGGTCGTCCAGAACTCGGTCGCGGCCTTGTCGGCGGTTTCGTTGCGCGTGCTCGCGGAAAAGGCGAACGGGACGAGCGCGCTTCTAGCCGCCATATCCAAGGATCCCCGCCATTTCCTGCTCCCGATCGAGTTTGGCATTCAGGTGTTTCAGGTCTTCGGCGCCGTGCTGGTAACCTTGATCCTCTCCCGGGCCGGAATTCGGCATCCTTACATCTTGTCCGTCGCCATATTAGTCGCTGGCGTCCTTTTGTTCCGTCAGCTTCTCCCGAGGCTGATCACCCAGAAGAAACCTGACCGCGTCCTCCTCGCCCTTATTCCGGTCATTGGGACTCTCCACTCTATCCTCCGTTGGGTAAGCTGGCCCGTCTCGGTCGCCTTGCAGACGGCGGAATCGAAGCGCGAGAAACGACTCAACGGCGAAGAGGAAGACCAGGACCCAAGTGAAGAGGAGATTCAGGCTTTCCTGGACGTCGGTGAGGAGGAAGGCATCATCGAGAAGGAGGAGAGCGAGCTGATTCAATCTGCTCTCGAGTTTGGAAGCACGCTCGTCCGCGAGATTATGACGCCGCGCTCAGAGATGGTGGCCATCGAAGAGGCGTCGCTGATTGCCGACCTCAAGGACCTGTTCATCTCGAGCAAGCATTCGAGGATCCCCGTTTACCGTGAAAGGCTGGATGAGATAGTCGGCGTAGCTTACGTCAAGCAACTCCTGGCATTGCTCGATCAGGCTCACGAGGACGATCCGATTACCCCCCTGCTCCTCAAACCCTGGTTCGTACCTGAGACAAAAAGAGTTGCCGAGCTGTTGAAGGAGATGCAGTCCAACGCCGAGCACATGGCGATTGTTATCAACGAATACGGCGCAGTGGCCGGGCTGGTGACCATCGAAGACCTGGTCGAAGAGATCGTCGGCGACATTCGTGATGAGGACGAGCTTCGGCGTGTCGACTTGAGTTATGAGGGCAGCGGCAGTTATATCGTCCGTGGTGGCGTCAGTCTCGAGGAGATCGAGGAGAAACTCGATGTCCATTTTGGTGAACAGGATGTCACCACAATCTCGGGTCTGGTTGTCTCCACTTTGAGCCGGGTTCCAATGGCCGGAGAAACTATGACTGTTCATGGCCTGGAGGTGGAAGTGCTGAGCGCGGACCGCCGCCGGATCCACACCCTGCGAATCCGCAAGGCGGCCCTGCCCGCAGCCGTCGGGGTAGAGCGCGGGCGGTAAACGGGCTTTTTGAGAGTTCACGGGCATGGTCACCACAACTCAAAAGAAAATCTGCCTTTCTACCTCACCGGAGTTCCCCCCGTGGCCTTAGACGACGACACTCGCTACATGAAACGCGCCCTCCGGCTCGCCAGGCGCGGAGTCGGGAGGGTCAGCCCCAACCCGCTCGTCGGGGCCGTCATCGTCAAAGATGGCATCATCGTCGGCGAGGGCTATCACGTCTACGAAAGGAAGGACCATGCGGAAGTGGTCGCCCTCCGGGCGGCTGGCCCACTGGCCCGGGGGGCGGATCTGCACCTTAATCTCGAACCCTGTTCGCATTTTGGACGGACTCCTCCCTGCGTCGAAAGCATCATTCAGGCGGGGATCCGACGGGTCTCTATCGCCACTCTTGACCCCAATCCGCTGGTTTCGGGGCAGGGAATAGAGGCACTTCGAAAACACGGAATTGAGGTCCACGAAGGGATCTGCCGGGAAGAAGCGTTGCGACTGAACGAAAAGTTCTTCCACTTCATCCAGACCGGCCGCCCTTTTGTCCTGCTCAAGCTGGCCATGACTCTCGACGGGCGGATCGCAACTGCTTCGGGGGAATCCCGTTGGATCACGGGAGAGGCGGCACGCAGAATCGTTCACGGCTGGCGTTACGAATATGATGCCCTGCTCGTTGGAGTTAATACTGTTCTGGCAGATGATCCGTCGCTGGATACGCGGGGTTCCAGGCAGAAGCCGCTGACGAAGGTGATCCTCGATTCCGGGCTTCGCACCCCCGCCACCGCCCGGCTTTTCTCAACGCCCGGTGCTGTCGTCATCTTTCACGGCTCCGATGCCCTCGCTGATCGCGTCT
>Ga0105092_10001510_pt1 | contig 12503 bp, 10 predicted proteins | sample PPLLak2March2015_FD_87021 | JGI IMG/M metagenome (GOLD analysis project Ga0105092, IMG submission 87021) | Freshwater sediment microbial communities from Prairie Pothole Lake near Jamestown, North Dakota, USA - PPLs Lake P7 Core (1) Depth... | ecosystem: Environmental > Aquatic > Freshwater >... | reverse complement strand
GCAGAGAGCCGCGCACGGAGCGAACGGGCTTCAGCCCGGAGCGCAGTAAGCGGGCCACCCAGTGAACCCCTGGAGCTCGGTAGTTGGCGCGCCGCCCGAACTTGGCACTTCGAAACTACCGAGTTCCAGGGGTTCACTGGGTGGCCCGCTTACTGCGCTCCGGGCTGAAGCCCGTTCGCTCCGTGCGCGGCTCTCTGTATCCGGCGGCGGTCCCGAGATACGTATAAAGATCAGCCTCTGCCGCCGCACTCCAAAAAAGCAACCTTCTTCAACACCCTCGTTGCGTGTGCGGTTCACCCTTAGGCCTTTGTTCACCTGACACCTTAATCCCTCGGCGGTGTCTAATAGAACTAACGCGGGAGGCTTTGTGCGAACTCCTATCACTCGCTTGATTGTGTCAGCTGGTCTTGTCGTCTCGTCCGTCGTCTTGAGCTTGGGCCAGGCAACCCGGGTTGTCGTAACCAAGGCCGGCGACGACGAGCTGCGAAGGACGGCTTATCGGATGCGTCTTTGTCCTGAGCAGCTGCGAAATGCCCGGCAAGCGCTCGCGGCCGCTGAAGCGCTTGTACCGGACGTGGCAGGCCAGGTTTATCTCGGCGACCTCGGCAGCTACCTGAACCGGCTGGATCGCCCCCATGCTCCGGCAGTGCTCACCCAGCTCCTCGCGCAGCTCGCTGATCGGGCAGGCCAAGCCGAGGACTGGAACTTACAGGAGCGGGCTAACCGATTCGAGGCCCAGCTGATTGCCGCCCAGGCGGTCGAGGACTTTGGCCGTGCCATGGACCTGGCGGCCGCGCTCCCCGACCCCAAAGTCCGCTACCAGGCCTATATGCAGATCGCGCAGCTGGTGGCCCGTTGATTAGCTCTTGCGTCCGACCCGACGCTACCAAAGAGACATTCGAAGGCCAGGAATGCTAGCCTGTCTTTAGTGAGCAAGGATGACACAGCCGAGGTCCTATTGATCGAGGGGCGCGAGGTTCGTGTGACCAACCCCGACAAGCCGTATTTTTCCAGGCAGACGAAGCTTTCGAAACTCGATCTTGTACGCTATTACTTGTCGGTCGCCCCGGGCGCTCTCGCAGGCATCCGGGACCGTCCGCTGGTTCTCAAGCGCTTCGTTGATGGCGCCGAAGGCGAGGCGTTCTATCAGAAGCGCGCACCCGCGAAGCGGCCGGACTGGTTGAAAACGGTGACTCTCTCATTTCCGTCCGGGCGCCAGGCCGAAGAAGTCGTCGTGGATGACGCAGCGGGGCTCGCGTGGGTCGTGAATCTTGGCTGCATTGAGCTCCATCCGCACCTTGTGCGCTGCGCCGATCTCGATCACCCCGACGAGTTGCGCATCGATCTCGATCCGGTTCCCGGCGTCAGCTGGGCCGACGTGCGTCGTGTCGCTCTCGAGGTGAAGCAGGTCCTTGAAGAAGTCGGGCTTCGCGGCTGGCCCAAAACCAGCGGCTCACGCGGGATGCACGTCAATGTGCGGATCGAACAGCGCTGGACGTTTCTCGAGGTGCGGCGTGCCGCACTCGCTCTATCACGTGCAGTAGAGCGGCGCACACCCGCCCTGGCCAGCTCCAAGTGGTGGAAGGAGGAGCGTCATGGCGTGTTCCTTGACTACAACCAGAACGCAAAGGACCGGACAACCTGCTCCGCGTATTCCGTCCGCCCGCTTCCCGACGCGCGCGTGTCCACACCGCTGCGGTGGGATGAGGTTCCCGACTGTGACCCCGCCGACTTTAACGTGCTGACTGTTCCCCGGCGCTTCACTGATCTCGGCGATCCGCACTCGGAGATGGATGAAGAGCGAGGTTCCCTCGGAAAGCTCCTCGAGCTTGCAGCAAAGGACGAGGCAGCCGGCCTCGGCGACGCACCCTGGCCTCCGCACTTTCGAAAGATGGAAGGCGAAGCGCCACGCGTGGCCCCTTCCCGGGCCAGATCCACGCCGAAGAAGCCGCGGACGAAGGCGCCTCTTGTGGTTGTCGCCAATTCTCCCGACAAAGAGGCGGCTCTGGCCGGGCTCGAAAGGTGGAAGAGGAAACACCCGAAAGTTGCCGCGCTGCTCGCCGTTGACGACGTGCTGGTCGACTCGATGCGAGGCCGGTCATCCACTTGGACGCGCATCCGAGTCAACCTGCGGAATGTGCCGGAAGCGTTGCGTCCAGCGCAGGAGACTCCCGACCCCGACGAGGATCCCACCCGGGAATGGCGCAACTGGCGATTCTCCAGACAGAGCCGAGAATAGTGGCGGCGATGACGCCGTTCATTGAGGCAGAGAACAATGGGGTAGAGCTGGTATCTCGTTTCGCAAATACGTTAACCCATTTGAGGTCCGGAGGACCGACAGGGGTTATTTCCGAAACACCACTCTAGCGCCTCCCGGCGAAAATCGTCATCAGCTCCAGCGGCGGCACAACTTCGAGTTGCGCGTAGGTGCAGTCGACCGGCTTCTTATCCATCCGCCATCTTCGAAACTGCGCCACGTGACGGAAGCGTTTGCCTTGCATGTGGTCATAAGCAACTTCGACCACCAGCTCCGGACGGAGCGGCTCCCAGGACAGGTCCTTCCCGTGGCTCCAGCGGCTCTGGGCGCCGGGAATGCGATGCCCGGCTTCGCCGTCTTCGATCCCGTGCTCGGCCCATTGTTTCCACGGGTGGTCGTCGAGCGCATCGCGGCGATATGGGGCCAGGCATTCTACGAGCTCACGGCGCTTCTGGTCTGTGAAGCTTGCGCAGACACCGACATGCTGCAGCGTGCCGGCGTCATCGAACAGGCCCAGCAGGAGGGAGCCGACAGCGGTCCGCGCGCCCTTCTTGTGCCATCGAAAGCCGGCCACCACACAATCGCAATCGCGCTCGTGCTTGACCTTCAGCATCACGCGCTTGTCAGGTTCGTAGGTGCCCGCCATCGGCTTGGCGATCACGCCGTCCAGACCAGCGCCCTCGAAGCGGCGAAACCAGTCGGTTGCGACGCTCGATTCAGTGGTGGCGGGGGTCATGTGTAGGGGCGGAGACGCAGCTGAAAGCAGCGATTCGAGCCTCATCCGACGCTCGCGGAACGCCATCCCGCGCAGATCCCGGTCCCCCTCACACAGGAGGTCGAAGAAGACGATCGATGCCGGTGTTTCCCGCGCAAGGAGGCTCACCCGTGAGGCAGCCGGGTGAATGCGCAGCTGCAGCGCCTCGAAGTCGAGCCCGCCGGATCTTGCGATGACGACTTCGCCGTCGAGCACGCAGCGATCTGGCAACTGTGACGCGAGCGGCTCGATGAGCTCCGGGAAGTAGCGGTTTAGCGGCTTTTCGTCGCGACTCTGGATCAGGACCTCGTCACCGTCGCGAAAGACCAGCGCACGGAACCCGTCCCATTTTGGTTCGAAAATCCAATTTCCGCCTGCCGGTAACTCGCTGACACGCTTGGCGAGCATCGGCAAGATCGGAGGCTTGACTGGGAGGTGCATACCTCAATCTTATACCGACGCACGCTTTGACCCACCTCGAAACGGATGTCGTCTACTTGACGCGCTTCGCTGGAACGTCTTTACCGCGAACATGCAGGACGGCTTCGCTCACTTTCCCATCTTCCCCGGCTTTGAAAAGCAGGTAGGAGTCAAGGGAGCGAATGAAAAATTTCGTGCCGGAGGCGGGGAAGAGCTCCGTGTGCCAGGCGTCGTGCGCATCGAAGTAGAGGCGGCCATTCTCAGTGGTGATTGTGAAAAGGTAATCGGGTTCAATTCTGTATTGCCCGACGCATAGCGAATAGACTCCGGCGTCGACTTTACCTACCGGCTGCGTTTTAGAGTCCGTTCTCAACGGCTCCCCAACCTGCTCCTCAAGCAGCGGGAGGTCGTAATAATGGTGCCCCTTGACCAGTTCCTCCTTGAGGTTGAACTTGAAAGCAGGCTTTTCGGCGTGGAACCGATACAGCCAAACGTCTCCATGCTCCAAATCGTACACATTCGAGTATTGCGTCGGGTACTCGCCGCTCTGAAGGCAAGACCTGAGGACGGAGTTGACCCAGCCGATCGAATACTGGTTGGCGTTTCGGACACTGCTTGACGCGGTTGCGTAGCCATATCCCAAGCCTTGGAACTCCCCTTGGCCACGAACGGTCTCCAGCGCTCCGTTCTTCCAGCTGACTATGGCGGAAGCTCCAGACTTATCAACCAGGAGGGTGCGGGATCGCAAGAAGGCCGTTTCGTTGTATCTCTCGTAGATCCGGAGGGCGTCTTCGACCGTTCGAGCTTCTTCAAGGATCAGTTCGCTGACGCTTCCGGCGTAGTTTCGCTTGTTCGGGTCTCGGTGCCATTCCGGCGAGGGGTTGTCGGCCACCCAATCGAAAAACAGCCCCTGGTCGTTCAGGCCTCCTTGGGGAGTGCCGTCAGCGAAGCCAAAGAAGACGCGCCCGAACTTGCCGTTTTCCGGGGCCAGGAACCAGACCTTCGTGTTCACATTGTTGTCGTCCTCGTTGTTCCCAACCAGGGTCACTGTCCCCTTGGTGACTTTGAAAATCGTACAACCGAGCATCGGGTCCTGGGTCCAGACGAACGACAGGCACAACAAGAAACCTAGAGCGGAGACTCGCATCCACCATTCTCCCTTCAGTCACGCGCGTTGATCCGTGAACTGAACTGGTGTTACGGAAAACGATCAGGATTCGTTCGGTCTTCACCCGGCCGATTCCGGATAGATTTTTCCTACCGCCGCGACGGAATCGCGTGCTACCATCCGGCCAAAATTGGCTATCGGGCTTGTGGGGGGCGAGGGACGATTGGCCACCAAAGGAGGAGCTGGCGATGGAGAACCAGAGCGATCCGCAGGGACAAGCGGGAACGCCTGACGCCGGACAAGCGTTGCAATTTGACCGAGTCGAAACAGAAACCGACACCGGCCAGATGGCGTGCACAGGGTGCTCAAGCAGAATCACCGTCGAATACCATCGCATCGACGGGCGAACGGTCTGTGGCGCGTGCCGCGCCCGGATGGAGGAGGATCTCAAGAAGAAGCCGGGCGTTCGCGGATTCATGCGCGCTGCTGCCTTTGGACTTGGCGCGGCCGCGGCCGGTTCGGGTATCTACTATGCGATTTCCGCTTTAACGGGTTATGAATTCGGCCTGGTCGCCATCGTTGTTGGCTTGATGGTCGGTGCGGCGGTCAAGACAGGATGCTACGGCTATGGCGGCTGGCTTTACCAGTCACTAGGCATTCTCTTGACGTATGCGGCTATCGTCTCGACGTATATACCGCCGGTTCTAGAAGAGATGGGAAAGGACACCGAGACCCGGTCGGTCATACAGAGTGGCGGGGCAGCCTACGTCATCCTCCTGGTGTTAGTGGCGGTAATCGCTTGTTTTGCGCCATTCCTGGCCGGTTTCTCCAATTTTATGGGCTGGATTATTATCGGCATCGGCCTGTATGAGGCTTGGAAGATAAACCGGAGGCGCCGGGTCGAGATTACCGGCCCGCACATCATAGCTCCACCGGTCGAACAGGAAGTCGTTTTGAGCACATCGACCGCGATACCTTGAGAATGCCGGGAACCCCGATTCAACACTGTCCAGGCTGTCGTTCGGAGATCCCCGAGGGGATCCTGGCTTGCCCTGTCTGCGGCCAGTTGGTGCACTCGGGCGAGCTCAAGAGGCTGGCCGGAACCGCCGAGCAGGCGCAAGCCTCCTCGCGGTTCTCAGAGGCGCTTGGTGCGTGGCGCACGTGCCTCACACTCCTCCCTCCAGAATCAGCACAATACCGAGCCGTCCAATCCAAGGTCACGAGTCTTTCCGGGAAGGTGGGCTCGAGCGCGGACCTGGGGACGCCGGGCGGTAGAGCTGGCACGGCAGGCCTGAACCCGGATCGAAGCAAGTGGCCGAAGTGGCTGGTGGCCTTGGGGCCGCTTGCCGCCATCCTTTTCAAGTTCAAATTCGTCGTCCTTTTTGCTCTGACGAAGGCAAAACTGCTCGTTCTCGGTTTAACGAAGGCAAGCACCCTGTTCTCGATGTTCCTCTCCTTTGGCGTCTACTGGACGGCTTGGGGCTGGGCTTACGCAGCGGGCATCGTCGTTTCGATTTATGTTCACGAGATGGGACACGTGGCGGCGCTGCGCCGTTTTGGTATACGCGCAAGTGCGCCCATGTTCATCCCGGCTTTTGGCGCTTTTGTTCGGCTGAATCAGCCGCTGGCCAGCGCTCGCGAGGATGCCGAAGTCGGCCTCGCCGGCCCCGTCTGGGGAACGGCCGCAGCCGTTTCGTGCTATCTGGCGGGGCTAGCGTCCGGGCACCCTTTCTGGATGGCATTGGCAAGAACCGGCGCCTGGATTAATCTCTTCAACCTGCTGCCAGTTTGGCAACTCGATGGCTCGCGGGGCTTTTCGGCGCTTAGCAAAAGCGGCAGATGGCTTGTCGTCGCCAGCGTAGCCGCGGCCTGGTTCCTGACCTCGGAAGGACTGCTGGTCCTGTTACTTATCATTGCCGCAGGGAGAGCCCTTATGTCGGAGCGCACCGAGCCAACCTCCGACAAGAAGGCGCTCGTCAAATTCGTGGTCCTGGTGCTCGCGCTGAGCGCTCTCACCAGGCTGCGCTAGTGTCACGCCCAAGGAAGTGGCATCGTCTCACAAACGCAGCTGGAGTCGCGTTACGCGACTCCAGCTGCGTTTCGCTGTGTGGGGCTCTGTGACGCAAAATGGCGCGAAGTTACAGCACATGGCAGGCCACCGGACGCCGAAACCGCACTTACAACTAATCGCCCCGAGCGACACCGTCTTCACGCGCGCCTGTTTTCCTGCTCGCCCCGAGTGTTATGCTGGCGCTGCTGATCAAGGAGGAGAAGATGGGGAAGGTTTTTTGTCTGGGTTCCCGCGGGGCCTGGGGGGTGGCGCTTCTGGAGCTCGTTTTGTTGGCTGGCAGCTCTCCAGTTCTTGCCCAGCCAGACGCCGTTGGAAACATCAGCCGGTTGCCTGATCATCCTCGGCTCCTCCTGATTAAGGGAGAAGAGGCGAGTATCAAGAAGGCAATTGCTTCTGATGCGATCTGGAAGCAAATTCACGACCGGATCCTGGCCGAATCCGACGCCCTGCTGACGACGAGCCCGGTCGAGCGCGTTGTGGTCGGGCGGCGGCTGCTTGCGAAGTCCCGGGAATGCCTCCGTCGAGTCTTCCTTCTGTCTTACGCCTGGCGCATGACCGGCAACGAAAAGTACGCCAAACGCGCAGAACAAGAATTGTCGGCCGTATCACGCTTCGTCGACTGGAATCCGTCACACTTCCTTGATGTCGCCGAAATGACGATGGCCTGCGCGATCGGATATGACTGGCTGCACGGCGTCCTGTCGGACGACACCCGCCAGCAGATCAGGGAGGCGATCCTGCGAAAAGGGCTGGAGCCATCGCTTAACTCCCGCTACTCGGGATGGCTCAAGGCCTCACACAATTGGAACCAGGTCTGCAACGCCGGCATGACCTATGGGGCATTAGCGATTTTCGAGGATCAGCCCGAACTCGCCCGGCAGGTCATAAACCGGTCGATCGAGTCTATTCCTCTCGCCATGCACGACTATGGCCCGGACGGGGCGTACCCGGAAGGCTACGGCTACTGGGGCTACGGAACGAACTTCAACGTCATGTTCCTGAGTGCCATCCAGAAGGTTTTCGGGAAAGACTTCGGATTGACCGATACGCCTGGCTTTAGGAGCACCGCGGCTTACCTGCTTCATATGACCGGGCCTTCAGGCGCCTGTTTCAACTACTCGGATTCAGGAGCGCGGGGCGGACTCAATCCGGCAATGTTCTGGTTCGCCAGACAGCTGAACGACTATTCCCTCCTATGGCTGGAAAGAGGCTACCTGGCCGGCGACGGTTCGGTCGCCCGCGATCGTTTGCTCCCTGCCGCCCTGATCTGGGGGGCGGACGAAGGAGTCACCGCGAAGATCACCGCACCGCGGTCGACGATGTGGGTGGGCCGGGGCAGGAACCCGGTCGCCCTGATGCGGACATCGTGGACCGACCCTGAAGCCATCTTCGTAGGCGTGAAGGGCGGCTCTCCATCGGTGAATCACGCTCACATGGACATCGGCTCATTCGTGATGGAAGCCGATGGCGTCCGCTGGGCCATGGACTTCGGCTCTCAGGATTACAACTCGCTCGAGTCGAAGGGCGTCGACCTTTGGGGTAAAGCTCAAGATTCGCAGCGATGGCAGGTTTTTCGCTACAACAACCTCGTCCACAACACTCTGACCTTCGACGGAAAGCTTCAGCGCGTCTCAGGCTTTGCGCCCATTGATCGTCATTCGGATAATCCCCGGCTCATGCACGCCCAAATCGACCTGACCGACGTTTACACGGGTCAGATCGAGAAGGCCCGGCGTGGAATTGCCATTGTCGAAGGAAAATACGTTGCGGTGCGAGACGAACTGGAAACTGGTGCTGCAGACACCACGTTACGATGGACGCTCCTTACACCGGCTGCAGTGAGAATCACCGGCCCGAATTCGGCCGAGCTCACTTTGAAAGGCCGAAAGCTGCGCGTCGAGGTTCGGGGACCGGCGCAAGTCACGATGAAGACGTGGAGCACCGAGCCTCCTCACGACTACGATGCCCCGAACCCGGGAAGCACGCTGGTAGGCTTTGAAGCTGTCCTACCGGCCAACAGCCGCAGCACGGCTGTCGTCCTGCTGATTCCGGATCGCCGGACCAAGGCGGAAATCAATGAACCGGGCGCGCTGACGGAGTGGCCGGACTAGTGCTAGTTGCCCAGCGGCCTGTGTCGGTCGGCGTCACTCCCGTGTAGTCCGGCGCGGCCGGTCCCGGCCCGAAGTCGAACTTGAAACTCCTCCTGGCCTGCTCCAAAACGAGGTCCTTCATCCTGTCGGCATACGCCTCCAGAGGGCCAAAGTTGGGTGAGGGAAGGGTCTGATACCAGTAAGCAGTCGCGCAAACGTCCTGAGGCGCTTCAAAATTCTCCCAGCCTGATTCTCCGTCCTTTGCCGGGTCAAAAGGGCGGTGAGTTCGGACGAGCTCGGGCCGGTCAGATTCGCGCAGCGTTTTCAAATGAGAGCCGGCTGCTCCGGCGATCTGTTGAAGTGTCACTCTGACACTCTTCTGGAAGTAGACAGGATCGGGGATATGGTAGCGGTAGAAGCCCCACACTCGATCTTCCTTTTCACTGAGCAGGCAGCCTTGGTAAAGGTGATTGAATTCGCCCAAACCCCAGGCGGAGCCGACCAGATCTTCGGTGCCGGTCCCCACCAGGGTCGGGTGCTCCTTGTCGCTGTCGACGTAAATCTTCAGCTCTCCTTCACCAAACCAGGCCGGCTCTTTGTACGCCCCCACCGGCCGGATGCCTATATTCGCGCCGAGGTAACGGCCTTTGCCGCTGATTTCAGGCAGGACTTCAAAATCCTTCTTCACGCGGGTTGGGTTCTCGCGCCGATATCGCGCATGGAAATAGGCGAGATCCCCGGGCAGGCGATCGCCGACGGTTGCATCGATGTCATAGAAGAACGCCGGGACGTCGGTCGGAGACTCATTGGTGATCTGAATGAGGGCGGCGCCTTTGAAAGGCATCGGCACAAAGCAGTTGAAGGAGCGGGCTTCCGGATTGGAGAACAGTGCAGATTCGAATGCGACCTGTCGGGCGAAGGGAATGCCGAAGAAATCCTGCAGGGGGGCCTCGACCGAAGCTGTTTTTTGCCCGTCCCAGTACATCCTGATTACCAGACCGCGCAGAAACTGAGGGTTTCCGGCCACCGTGCACCACATCCGCCGGATGACACCCGGACCCTTGGCGTCTGCCAGGGTCACTGTCTCTCCGCTTTTGATTGCCCGAGCGGGTGCGCCTTTTCTGCCCAGATTCGCCTTTCCACCTTCTCCCTTGACCCCGCCCGGGTTTTCAAACGAGAACCACCTGGTTTCGACACCTGCGGGGATTTCGAACAGCTCCTGTGCCTGGACGGCATTGACGCCAAGACTGAGGAACAACAATGCGATGATTCTCATGCTTCTCTCCTGATTCTTCTCGGAACAGTAGGACAGACGCGACCAGCAGTCAACTTGCCAGCCGAGAACTTCATTTTCCTGACCGGCTCGCCTTCAGGTGAGGATTGCTTTGCGTGTCCGGTTCGCTGTTGGGTTGCGCCGGGCCGGTTGAAAAATGGCGGGCGGCAATTGCGTACAGGTCCCTGCCCAATGCTCGCTGAAGATTGCTCTGATACCAGGCGGGGAAGACCCTTACCCCGAGACGCTGGACTTGGAGCGTCATTATTCCGGGCATGCCGCGTCGGGCCCAGAACCGCCCGATCAGTATTCCCAAGCCGGACGCGACCAGAACCGTCGAGGCCGAGACCAGAACCGTGGCAACAATCTCGTCTCGCGCAAAATTGTCGATCGCGTTCATCAAGAGCTGGTACAGCGGGTTGAGATCGATGTTGCGCACTTGCCTGAGCGCTTCAGCCGCGTGATCGGAAGCAAAGGCGAGGTAACGGAAAGCGTCCAGGTCGGGCATGAGAGTCCACCCTTGCTGGAGGTGTTCGAGCGTTTCCCCCGGCTGCCACGACCAGCTCAATAAGTTGTCTTTGGCTTTCGCCAGGTGTGCCAGCGAAGTGTTAAGTCTGGTGAGGGTCTCGTATGTCTTGTCGACTGCGGACTGGAGCTCGTCCGGAGTGGGAGCGTTTTCGCGCAGGTAATCGAGGGTTCGATTTATCTGCTCGGAGTGGTCCGCGACGTAACGTATGCGCCGGTAGTTGGCCGTCAGATCAGGTACTGCGGTCAGAGTCTTGCCAATCTTCTGGCCTACGGTTTCGGCATCACCGAAAAGGACATTCAGTGCAGCTGCCGCACCCCAAACCTTCGCCACGTATTCGAAACAATAGCCGAGAATGCGCCGGGCAAGCGTCTCCCGAACGTGCCGTCCGAACCTGGGTGCCATAAGGGGTGTTACTCCCTCTATTATAGGCGTTTGTCGTGTTAAACAGAGGAATTCGAGGACTCCAGGGGTGAATCATCGTTCACCGAGCCTCCATGCGGAGGTATGAAGTGTTCTGTCACCGGAACCTCCTCCGGGGGACAAGGACCTCAAGGACCTCAAGGACCTCAAGGACAACAAGGACAGCAAGGAAACAGCGCATTCGTCCTTGCAGTCCTTGCCTTCCTTGTGGTCCTTGTGGTCCTTCGCGTTTGTGTTGCCCCTTATCTACAACGCTCGAGACCGAAAATCGACGAACAAATATTTGATTTCCGGACGGCCGCTTCTCCATACTTAGCCGTTTGTTTAAACCACACTTGGGAGGTGATAGGGAATGGGCCTATATTTCCCCGACGCTTATCGACCCCTTCTGTGTCCGAAGGAGACCGAAAAAGCGATCCGGCTTATCAAGACTTTTTTCCAGACTAACCTGGCGTTCGAGCTGAATCTCATCCGCGTGACCGCCCCGCTGTTTGTGCAGTCGGGCACGGGGATTAACGACGATCTGAATGGCATCGAGAAGCCCATATCGTTTTGTGTTCCTGCCATGGCCGGAACTCGCGCGGAGATCGTGCAGTCCCTCGCGAAATGGAAGCGAATGGCGCTCGCCGAGCTGCAATTCCAGCCGGGTGAAGGTCTTTATACCGACATGAATGCGATTCGGCCTGACGAGATCCTCGATAATACTCACTCGCTCTACGTGGACCAATGGGACTGGGAACGCGTTATCACCAGGGAAGAGCGCACCACGGCGTTCCTCAAATCGATCGTGAGACGGATCTATGACGTGATCCGGCGGACTGAGAAATACGTGAGTCACAGCTATCCGGAAATCCGGCCGACACTCGCGGACGACATTACGTTTATCCACTCGGAAGAACTCGAAGCCCTTTATCCTGATCTCACTCCAAAGGAGCGCGAGGACAAGTTCTGCCGGGCCCACGGTGCCGTCTTCATCATCGGGATCGGGGCCAAACTGAGGAATGGGACTCCGCACGACGGACGGGCGCCTGATTACGATGATTGGTCGACTCCGACGACTAACGGTTGCAGGGGGCTAAATGGCGACATCCTGGTTTACAACCCTTTGTTTGACCGGGCCCTGGAGCTTTCCTCGATGGGGATCAGGGTGGATGCTGAGAGCCTTGTTGCGCAGCTGAAATCGGCTTGTTGCGAGGAGCGGCGGGAACTCCTGTTTCACCGGCGTCTGCTTGCGGGTCAGCTCCCGCTTTCTATCGGCGGCGGGATCGGCCAGTCGCGCTTGTGCATGTTCTACCTGAGAAAGGCCCACATCGGAGAGATCCAGGCGAGTCTCTGGCCGGAAGACATGCTGAAATCGTGCCGCGAAAGAAGCATATTCCTGCTTTGATTCTGAGTTCTAAGTTCTGAGTTCTAAGTTCTGAGTTCTAAGTTCTAAGTTCTAAGGTTCTAAGTTCTAAGTCCCACATTCGAATCCCAGACCCAGAACTCAGAACTCAGAACTCAGAACTCAGAACTCAGAACTCAGAACTCAGAACTCAGAACTCAGAACTCAGAACCCAGCAGAACCCCTTCCTGTAAGTT
>Ga0105092_10001509_pt1 | contig 12503 bp, 9 predicted proteins | sample PPLLak2March2015_FD_87021 | JGI IMG/M metagenome (GOLD analysis project Ga0105092, IMG submission 87021) | Freshwater sediment microbial communities from Prairie Pothole Lake near Jamestown, North Dakota, USA - PPLs Lake P7 Core (1) Depth... | ecosystem: Environmental > Aquatic > Freshwater >... | reverse complement strand
GAGCTCCCGGTCCTCGCTCACGAGGAGGCTTCAGGGCCGTGGGTTTCAACCCGCCCTGATAAAGCACCGGGCGGGTTCGAAACCCACCCTACGTTGGAACCGCCGTCCGACCGCTTCCTTGGTCTGACTCCCAAGGAAGCGGTTAATAGGCGGAATTCGGTCGGAATCCGTCTCTTTCGAAACCGGACGAGCGGTGCTCGCGACGCGTCCTTCGCATTCATTTCGACCGGTAAGTGGTTCCGCCGGCGCATTTCATCCGGGAGGTGAACCATGCGTTCCCGCTGTTCGTGCGTCCTTATTGGCCTGATCCTGATGTTGTCCGCCCTTGCCTTTAGTCAGCCAGCGCAGTCCTCGCCTGATTACTTGGTAGCGGACTATCGCGAGTCTTCGATCGATTGGCCCAGTCAGGTTCCCGGCGCAGCACACAAATTGACAATCTCAGGGCCCGAGGGTTTTTACCTGAAAAAGAGTTTTCCGGCAGGAGTCCGTACCCGCTTCAGCCTGCTCAACGAGCAAGGCCGACCGCTTGCCGATGGCCGCTACAAGTGGGAGTTGGTTGTCCAGCCAGCTGCATCGGAGGAGCCGGGCCAGGCCGGTCTTTCGAAGGACGAGGTGCATTACGGTTGGTTCGAAATTCAGGGAGGAAAGGCAGTAAGTGAACAGAATCCTGTTGATAGGGGATCGATTGTTGTGGAACAGGGCGCTCCTGACAATGCCGTCTACATTGACAGCGAGGGACGCGTCGGATTAGGAACGTCAATTCCGTCCGCCCGGTTGGACCTCAAAGGGACGGATCCCGGCCTCGCGATCGAGGACACCCGTGGGGGCGGACATCAGTACATGTTGCGTAGCCGGCAGGGCGGCGACGGTTCTCTAGGGTTGTTTGACGAAACGGCGGGCGCGGCGCGCTGGCTGGTAGACGCGGAAGGTCGGATCGGAATCAACACCACCCAGCCGACTTCGACGCTGACTGTTGACGGATACATTGAGACCACGAAGGGGTTCCTCGTTAATGGCCGGCCGCTGCCGGCTGTCGGTGGATTTACTGGCTCCCAGCCGCTCATGAGTGAGTCGAGCAGCAACAACTTCTTTGGTACCGGCGCCGGTGCCGCGAACACAACGGGGACCTACAATTCGTTCTTCGGAGGCAGTGCCGGAAACGTGCAATTGCCGGGGTTTCCAACGTAGGGTGGGTTTCGAACCCGCCCGCTGCTTTATCAGGGCGGGTCCGAAACCCACCCTGCGTTGGAAACCGACCGACCCGCTTCCTTGGGAAAGAAGGGGCGCGTTAGCGGACAGTCCCTTCGGAAAAAAAGCAACTAGTCCCTACAATCAAGTTAAACGCCTTTGGGGAAAGCCCCGAGTCTCCTTCGCAGTCCTCACTGCTCCTCCGGTTTCAGCTGCGTCGGAGGAACGGCGGACAGGAAACGGCCGTTGCTGAACAATGCCTGGGAGATGACCGGCACGTCCGAGCGGATCAGGATGTAGCCGCCCATCTGTTGGCTGACCGACGGCATCAGTTGGTTGATGAGCTTGGCTGTCCTGCATCCTGGCCCCAGGTCGAGATCCCATTCGCCGACTTTTCTTGTTGGTGTCCGACAGCGCCCCTCCGACCTGGCTTATACGAATGCGGCCATCGGTCACAGCTTGAGCGGGTGCCTGCCAAAGGTATTCTCCATCATTCTCGGTGGAGGCCGTCACCTGCGAATAACTCTTGCCTCCGTCAGCGGAAAACTCGATCTTCACTTTTCCCAGTGATGTTTTTGGCGAACCAGCGAATAGTGAAATTAGTGGCCGACCGCTATTCGCTCCAAACCTGGGGGACTGGTCAGGAACAGCTCGGCTGCCGCCTGGGTTGTCAGGTTGATGCGGTAAATGCCGGAGAAATCTGTCCCGGCGAGAAGGCAATCCGGGTTGTTCGGGTCGATCAGCAGCGACCGTACACCGGCGCCCGGCTGGTGGGCCTTGTCCAGCTGCGACCAGGTGGCGCCTCCATCGGTGCTCCTGAACACTCCGAAGAAACTCCCGTAGATAACTACGCCAGGGCGCACAGGATCGGTCACGAGCGAAAGGACGGACTTGTCAGGAATCCGGGAAGCGACATCATGACGTCCACTCGCAGGGGCGGTACGCCCATCTGATAGAAGAAACTTTTTGGGAGAAGCTCCCCTCGGTCAGGCGGGATAATGGTGCCCCGAAAGCTTTAAGGACTGAATAGACGGCGCGGGCGTTTTCAGGGTCGCCCGAAATCCAGACATCCAGGTCCTTGGTGAAGCGCGGTTTGGAGTACATCATGACCGCATACCCGCCGACAACGAGGTAGCGGACGTTGTGCGCGTTGAAAACATTCAACAGTTCTTTGAAGTCGGGGTGTGTCAACATGGCCAGTGCGCAGTAGCAGATAATCGCGGATCATTTGTTCGGCAGCCTCGAAGATCGCCGTCGGACCCTGGGCTTGCCAGAACGCCTGGTCAAAAGACCGGTCGTCGGCATCCCAGCGGCCATAGTGTTCGACAATTCGACGCTTTGCCATGGCGCGATTATCGCACTGGAGAAAAGCAGCTGTCCATCCGACTCCGGAGAGCAGCACGACCGCGGATCAGGGATCTGCGCTTACATGTTGACATTCTAACCAAGCCTTGTTACTCTCGGGTAGAATGTCAACACGAGAAGTCGAAAACGAGCGAATCGCCCTCCTGCAGGGAACGCTGGATCTGCTGATCCTCCGGACGCTGCTCTTTGGCAAGGAGCATGGACAGGGAATAGCGCGAGCCATTCAGACCCTGAGCGGAAACGAGCTCCTCGTCGATCACGGATCGCTGTACCCGGCTTTACAGAGACTGGAGGGCAAAGGTCTGGTAACTGCAGAGTGGGGAACGAGCGGCAACAATCGGAAGGCGAGGTTCTACACGCTTACTCCCGCCGGAAAGAAGCAGCTTTCGTCCGAAACCCGCCAGTGGGAGCGGATTGTGGCTGCGGTCGCGCGAGTTCTGAGCGCCGAAAAATCCCCCACCTAGAGAGGCTTTATGTGGTTCCGCAAGCGCCGCGACACCGATTTTGACGCTGAAATCGAATCTCACATCCTTTTGGAGGCGGACCGGCTCGTGGCAGAAGGCATGCCGCCGGCCGAAGCGGAAGCAGCCGCGAGGCGCTCTTTCGGGAACGTTACGATCGCCCGCGAGAAATTCTTCGAAGGGCAGCGTTGGCTGTGGTTTCACCAACTCGGCCAGGATCTGCGTTACGGCTTTCGGTCCCTCCGGAAGGCTCCGGCTTTTACCGCGGCGGCGATCTTGACGATTGCCCTCGGCGTGGGTGCGAACACCGGAATCTTCAGCTTGGTGGACGCTGTGCTGCTGCGCTCGCTGCCCGTAGAGAACCCGCAGGAACTGGTTTTCCTGGAAACTGCTGGAACCGCCGGACCCTCAGGTCCTCCGTCTTATCCCGGCTTTTCCCGTTTGCGCGACGAGACCACCTGCTTTTCCGGCATGGCGGCCTTCGCTAGCGACGAGTTGCGAATCGAGATCGACGGCAAGCTGGAGCAGGTGATGGGGCAGGTCGCTTCCGTGAACTATTTCCAAGTCCTCGGTTTGAAACCCAGACTCGGACGATTGATGGCCCCCGAAGACGAGAAGATGAGTCCGCCGATTGTCGTGATCAGCGAACGTTATTGGCGGCAACGATTCGGCGGGGACCCGGGGGTGATCGGAAAATCGATTTCAAATGGCAGGCGGACCTTCACGATCGTCGGAGTGACACCAGCGGAATTCTTCGGGCTGCAGCCCGGGTCTCCCGTGGATATCACTGTGCCAGTCAACATCGAAGGGGACCTGTTAAAGAACGCCGAGACTCTCTGGCTGCACGGGATTATCGCCCGGCTGAAACCCGACGTTTCTGCAGTCGCCGCGCAAGCCGAGGCGGACCGCGTCTACCGGTCGTTTATATCCGACTCCCGGTTTCCGGCAGATTTGATTGCCAAGCACTGGCATCACCTTCAAGTTGAGCCGGCTGCAAAGGGGATGGACGGACTTCGCCGCCGCTTCTCTGAGCCGTTGTACGCATTGATGGGCATTGTAGGTCTGGTGCAGTTACTGGCTATTGCCAATGTCGCGAACCTGCTGCTCGCACGGGGAATCAGCCGGGGACGGGAGTTCGCTATCAGGTTGGCCGCGGGCGCCGGGCGGGCGCGGATCGTGCGGCAGTTGATGACGGAAACGCTACTCCTGTTCTGTTTGGGCGCCGTTCCCGGAGTGCTGCTTGCGGGCTGGGGAGTGGGTCTGGTTGAGAACCTGTTTCGCCAGGGCCGTCGCCCCATCACTCTCGAGGCAGGGCTCAACTGGCGGGTGCTGGCGTTCGCGCTGGCAGTCACCCTCCTGGCCGGTCTCATTTCAAGCCTGGTGCCGGCTTGGCGAGCGTTCCGAACGGACCTGGAGCAGGCAATCAAGGAGGGGCAAGAGCGTGTAAGTGAATCGCGCGGCAGCGCAATGATGGCGCACGGTCTGGTCGCGTTTCAGGTCGGTCTTTCCCTTGTTCTATTAGTCGGAGCTATCGCCTTTGTGAAAACTCTTGCGACCCTTCGAAATGTCGATCTCGGCTTCCGGTCCCAGGAAGCCCTGACGATGTCGCTCCGGCTTCCCGAAGGGTATGTGCAGGCCGGTCCACCCATAGCAATCTGGAATCAAGCTCTGGAGAGTGTGCGGGAACTCCCGGAGGTTCGCGCCGCTGCACTCTCGATCCTCACGCCCTTGTCGGGGCGAGATCGCGCAGGCCGAGTGCGGGTTCGGGGCTATGAACCGGCAACAACCGAGGACGCGACCATTCACACAAACCACGTGTCTGAGGGTTATTTCGAAGTCCTGGGGATACCCCTGCTCCGCGGACGCCTGTTAACCAGGCAGGACGCGGAGGGAGCCGCGCGGGTGGCACTGATAAACGAGTCCGCAGCGCGCAAATTCTTCGCGGACCGGGATCCCATTGGGGAATCGCTCGAATTCCCCAGGCCGGGGGGAAACAGCACGTACCGAATTATCGGGGTCGTACAAGACACGAAACACAGGGACCTCCGGGAGTCCTCGAAGCGCTTTGCCTTCCTTCCACTCCGTCAACCGAGGGATGTCGAGCAACGGGTGACGTTGATTGTCGCTCCTCGGGCTCCAAACCAGGAAATGAAGCTGCTGCACCCGGTCCGAAATCTCATTGCGCGGGTCAATCCCGGAATACTGATCTCCGATGTAATCACCATCAGGAGCCAGCTTGACGTCACGCTGCTGACCGAACGTCTCCTGTCGGGACTCTCCAGCGCCTTCGGAATCCTGGCGACGATTCTCGCTTCGATCGGGCTCTATGGCGTTCTTTCCTACCGGATCGGCCGCCGGCGTCAGTCGATCGGAATACAGATGGCTTTGGGGGCATCGCCCTCTTACGTGGCCTTGAGAGTTTTACGCCAGAGCGCGCTCGTGATTATCACCGGCCTGATCGCCGGCCTTCCGTTTGCCATCCTGGCGGCACGCATGGCCGATACGATGTTCTGGGGAGTAAAGGCCGGCGATCCAGTGATCTACATTGCGTCCGCCGCCCTCCTGTCTTTTGTCGGTATCGCGAGCGCGTACCTGCCTGCCCGACGCGCCGCTGCAGTAGATCCCGCAAGAGCCTTGCGACACGGGTAACCGATCAGAAAGTCGACGGCCGGGTGCGTCACGGAAGCCTGAACTGTGCTGTACCATCTCGGGTCGACGCGGTCCCCGCGCTTAACGCGTCGCCCTGGGAGCGCAGGCGTCTCGCCTGCGCTGGGGCAAGGGGCGTCCCCGCCCCGTTCGCCGCCTACAGCACACACTAAGAGTTGCGGGCAACCGTGGGTCCCATCTCCAGATGGGACCAGGTCCCGTCTGGAGACGGGACCCACGGCTGCTTACAACTTCGAATGTGCCAGTGCCCGTTACCGTTCCGAGATATGTATCGAGTGCGGCTTCTCGCCCGTAGCGACAACTGTTTGCTCACTCTCTGGCTAATAGGTCAATCCAAACCCATACGGGAAAAGCGGATCGTAGACCGCGTCTCCGACGTTGATCGGTATCTGGCTCATGTCCTTCGGCCAGGAGCAGGGCAGCTTGCCGGTCGGACGAAAGTCCCCGAAAACGACATCTGTCACCCCCTGTCCCTCGGTCCCGGGCAACCACGCGGCTAGCACAGCTTCGACTTTTCCTAAAATCGGATCGAGGAGCATCGGGCGGCCCGAAATCAGGATCACAATAACTCGGGTCCCGGCTTGGCGCATCCTGTCAACGACCGCGACATCCTGCGCAGCGAGACTCAGATCGGCGTCGTCCCCCGGTCCCTCGGCATAAGGGGTTTCACCGATCACGGCGATTCCCACATCGGCGCCGGATGCCCCGCTTCCGTCAATCGAAAACGAGACAGTTGTTGCCGGAGAGACGGAGTGACGAACGGCCTCGAGAATCGTGGTCCCCGGGGTGATGTCTCCACTCTTCCCCTGCCATTCGATCGTCCAGCCGCCGCACTGGTTGCCGATGTTGTCGGCGTTCTTGCCTGCGACATGGATCCGGCCGATGTTTTTGGCGAGCGGCAATATCCCGCCCTGATTCTGGAGCAGAACGACTGACTGACGAACCGCTTCTCTGGCCACTTCTCGATGTCCAACCGAACCGAACCTCGCCTTGAAGGCAGGATCAGTGAGCGGAGAACGGTCGAACAGCCCTGCCGCGAACTTAACACGCAGTATCCTGCGAACGGCGTCGTCGATTCGTGACACCGGGACCTCACCCGCCTGTACCAGGCTTCGGAGCGTGGCGTAAAACTCCCGGTGGCGGTAGGGAACCATGAACATGTCCATTCCTGCACTGACACTGGCTTTAACCTGCGCCCGATAGTCCCCGGGGAGTTGATCGATCGCGGCCCAATCGGAGACCAGAAAACCCTCAAAACCCAACTCGTTCTTCAATACGTCGGTCATCAGGTACCCGTGAGCCGACAGTTTGACGCCGTTCCAGCTGCTGAAAGAAACCATGATAGTCGCCACCCCGGCGTCCAACGCTCCGAGATATCCGGGCAGGTGGATGGCTCGCAGCGTGGTTTCATCAACCTCCGTATTCCCCTGGTCTTTGCCGCCGGTCGTTCCTCCATCCCCTACATAATGCTTTGCGCACGCGGAAATACTTCCCGCATCCTTCAGATCGCCGCCTTGATAACCGCGCACCGCTGCCTCGGACAGCAGGCGCACCAAACCTGGATCTTCTCCAAATCCTTCGTATGTTCTGCCCCAGCGCTCGTCCCTCGGCACCGTAACACAAGGGGAAAACGTCCAGTTCATTCCCGTGGCTCGGACTTCGCTGGCCGTGATGCGAGCCGCTTTCTCGACAAGGTCGGGATTCCTGGTCGCGCCCAGTCCGATGTTATGGGGAAATACGGCCGCTCCTTTGATGTTGTTGTGTCCGTGGACCGCATCAATTCCGTAAAGGATGGGGATCTTCAATCTGGTCTGGAGGGCTTTTGACTGAAAGCGGTCGTACATCTGCGACCATGCGTCCACCTGGTTTTCGGCTGGGCCGGAACCACCGCCGCTTAAAATCGAACCAAGGAAGTAGGTTCTTATGTCCTCTGCCTGGCTGTCCAGTGATCCGCGCTCGGCCTGAGTCATCTGTCCGACCTTTTCATCGAGCGTCATCTGAGCGAGGAGGTTGTCGACCTGCGAATCCCAGGACGAAAGCGACCGAGTCGTGAGAATGTAGCCGGCCGCCGGCCGAGAAGTAAGCTTGGGACCATGAGCGAGAAGCGTCATGGCCACTACCGGGCCGGGCACGTCTTCACCAAATGGCGTGACGTGCGGGATGACTTCGAGAAGACCTTCGAAATCGCGGCCTATGATCTCTGCGACGTCAGGAAAAAGCTCCCAGATGAACCGGCCGAGATGGGCGAATGGCGCAAGCGCGACGGATGTTTCGGCTCGGAGAATCGGAGCTCCGGAGCCGGCCACGGAGTACAGCTTGAATCGCGCGGTCAACTCCTGGCTGGTCACATTCGTTAGTGCAATGCCGGTAGATGCCTCGCCTTTCTCGACCGCGTAAATAAAGGGCCGGCGAACCGGTTCACTGGCCGGGACCCCCACTTCCGACACAAACTGACCGGACGGTTCTTCGCTGACGGTAAAAGCCGCTCCGCTGATGATCGGCTGGTTGGCGCTGACGCGGGCCCAGCCGGTCATGCCCGGCTGTGTCGTGCCTCCCGTTGTCACTTCAGCCGCTCCGCCTGGCGGAACGGGGACGTTGACAGATTTGACCGACTGACCGCTGATCGGGACGAGCATTTCAGCGCCGGCTTCACTCACGAACTCCAGTCGGGCGTTGATTTCCGTCGCGGAGTCATTCAAAAGGAAAAACGAGGTCTGGATACGCGAGTTTCCAAATCGACCGTCGCTGAAGCGTGCGAGCGTCGCCTGATAGGGTCCCGACCCGCTCGAAGCCCCAGTTAGCGACGGCAGGGAAGTTGAATTTACCCCTCGCGAGCGAAGGCCCAAAAACGAAACGGGACTGCTGCTCGAGACGGAGAGAACACCTTTGAATTGGCCGAGATCGAGTCCGGAGAAGATTTCGGGAACGAACTGGGCGCGATGCTCTTGCGCCAACAACGTGCGGTCGGCCTCTGCGACCTTGTGGCCATTCATTTCCCGGAGCTCGTAGTGAAGAGAAGCAGTCATTCCGCTCTCCGGGTTGCAGACCGCAAATCCCGAATTCCTGCCCTCGGTCATGTCTACAGGCACCATTGTCCGTTCGACCGGACTACAGTCCCCGACTCCCACCTGACTCAGAAGCTTGCCCGAAGCATCGAACACCGAGAAGGTGTTTGACCCGGCCAGTCGAACATCCGACCGGACCCTTGCCCAGCCGGTTTGAAGCGTTTCTTCCGGCGTCGTCTGAAGCCGAAAGACGTGGCCCTTACCCACTTGAAAACTAAACTGCGCGCCATGGCCCGCATTCGTTGCCAGTGCCAGCGCCTGGCCGTTGTCGTCAAAGAATTCAACAAGACCACTTGTTTCGCGGTTGGAGTTGTTGATCAGGATCAATTCGGACCTGATGACTACGCCTGAACCATGGCCGTTGGCGAGCTGCGGAAAGATCATCTGCACCTGATCGGACGCGAGGACGCAAGTGGATGTCAGAACCAGGATTGTCAGAAGGCGTGAGGCGCTTTTCATCGAGGGCAAGTATACCGCTGTCCCTGCCTATCTATTCATAGCGGAGTGCTGCGAGCGGATCCGCGCGTGCGGCGCGCAAACCAGGCACTGCGCAGGCGGCCAGGGCGACGACTATGAGCACGGCCGAAGCGGTCACAAAAGTCAGCGAATCCGTTACGGTGATGCCGAACAGCAGATGCGACATCAGCCGAGTAAGAGCAAAAGCGCCAATCAGGCCGAGGGCAACCCCGGCAAAGGCCAGTCGGCAGCCTTGCCTGACGACCATCCCAAGGATCTGTCGATGCCGCGCTCCCAGGGCTATCCGAATCCCCACCTCGCGGGTCCGTTGGACCACCGAGTAAGCGACTACGCCGTAGACTCCCACCGCGGCGAGAACCAGGGCGAGAGCGGCGAACGCGGCCAGGAGCGTCATTTGAAAACGCCGGCTGGACTGTGCCCCAGCCACCAGGTCCTCCATCGTTTGCATTCGGAAGGCTGCACCGCTCGAATCGACTGCGCTGATCTCTCGCCGGATCTTCGGCTCAATTTCCGACACGGTCCGAGGTGTTCGAACCACCAACCCCATCAGATTCTCGCGCAACTGCCAATAGGGGACATAGATCTCGGCTATCCTGTCGACGTCCAATCCGAAATGGGTGACGCCTTGGACAATACCCACTATCTCCCGCCAGACCGTCTTCCCATCCCTTTCATCCACGCTGAGGCGCCGGCCGATCGGGTTCTCTCCCGGCCAGTATCGCCGCGCGGCTACGTCGCTGATGACGCAGACGTCAGGCGCGCCCAACCGGTCCTGTTCCGTAATCCACCGGCCGCGCAGCAAGGTCAGTTTCATTGTCTGGAAATAATTGGGGAAGACGCGGGGCTTGTTCGCCAGGAACTCGTCGACCCCTGACGGGGGTTCAGGACGCCCCTCGATTCTGAACCCCCCTTGTTCGTTTATGCCTGTGAGGGGAATAGGCAGGGCGGCGCCCACCGCTTCCACACCGGGGATTTCACTCACGCGTTGCATAACCTGCTCGAAGAAAACGGCAGGATCAGCTGCCTGAGGCGGGGCCATGAGGTACGCGACCATCAGGTCGGAGGGATCGAACCCCATGTTGACATCGAGGAGCCGTGAAAAGCTCCGAATCAAAAGCCCCGCACCTATCGCCAACATCAGCGTGAGCGCGATCTCGGCCACAACCAGGCCCGCTCGTAAACGGCCGGTTCCCGTACTTGCCGTCGTTTTGCCGCCTCCGGCTTCCCGCAACGCCTCGTTCACTGACAGTCGAGAAGCCGAAACCGCTGCCGCCAGACCCAGAATCGCCGCAGTTCCTAAAGAGACGAACAGGGTGAACAACAGGACTCGCCAGTCGATTGACAGCTCCGGCAGCCTGGGGACCTGATCCGAACCGGAGTTACGTATTAGTCCTATGGCGATAGACACGAGGAGCAGCGCGCCTGCTCCCCCCAAAGCACCCAGCAGCAAGGTCTCGGTGAGGCTCTGTTGAAGCAGTCTTCGCCGGCTCGCGCCCAACGCCGCGCGAACCACCGACTCGTGCGTCCGAGCGTTGGCCCGCGCCAAGACAAGATTCGCGACATTCGCGCAGGCGATCAACAAGACCAGGCCGACGGCTCCAAGCGTGACAAGGAGGGCGCCGCGCACTCCACGGTTCATGTGCGCCTGAAGCGGAGTCACCGCGACTTCCAGGTCCTTGTTGGTGGATGGGTATTCACGAGCCAGGTTACGGCCGATGGCCGCCATGTTCAGCTGCGCTTGCTCAACCGTAACCCCGGGCTTGAGTCTTCCAATCGCGTAATAGTTGTGACTGCCGCGTTCCTGTTGATCGCCAAACTGCTGCAGCGGCATGTAGAGCTCGAATATGTCCGGGTAAGCGTAAAAGAAACGGAACCCGGCCGGCATTACCCCAATGACCGTGTAACTGCCGCCACTGACCGTGATCGATCGGCCGAGAACCGAGGGATCAGCGCCGAAGCGACGCTGCCACAATCCATGGCTCAGAACCACAACACGATTCTTTCCCGGCTGGTCTTCATCAGGCAGGAAGGTCCGGCCAATTAAGGGCTTGACTCCCAGCAGCTGGAAGAACCGGGCCGTCATCAAGAATCCGGGCATCGCTTCCGACGGCACATCCCCGGAAATGGTGAATATCCAGGTTCGGTAGGCCGCCATCTCCTCGAACACCTCGTTTTCTTTTCGCCAATCGACAATGTCCGGGAAGGAGGACCAATCTCCCTCGCCTCCTCCGCTGCGAAGACCGCGGGTCCAAACCTGGACGAGCTTGTCCGGATCATCAAAAGGCAGGGGCTTTAAAATAGCCAGGTTAACGACGCTGAAAATTGCAGTGTTGGCGCCGATCCCGAGCGCCAGCGTCAGCACCGCGACCGCCGCGAATCCGGGACTTCGTTTTAAGGTTCGCGCTGCATAGCGCAGATCCTGCACGAACGCCTCAAGTGTGCTCCATCCCCACATTTGGCGCGTTACCTCCTTCACCGCGGTCAGGTTCCCGAATTCTCGCAAGACGTTCGCATCGGCCTCTTCTTGTGTTTCGCCGCGCTCGATACGATCCTGCCTTGCCATGGCCAGGTGTGCCTGAATCTCTTCCTCGAGTTCCGTTTCGCGGCGGCGCGTGGGAAGGAAAGACCACCAGCGCTTCATGCCTCCTCCTCACTTTCCCCGGCGTTCATGAGGGCGGCAATTGCTCCGCTCAGCTGATTCCATCGACTCTGCTCGGCAGCAAGTTGTTTCCTGCCGGACGCCGTCAGGCGGTAATACTTGGCGCGTTGCTTGTTTTCCGAGACTTTCCACTCGGACTTGACCCAGCCTTTTTTCTCCAGCCGGTGAAGCGCCGGATACAAAGACCCGGTCTCTACCTGAAGGATGTCTTGCGATCCAGCTCGAATCGCGTTGCTGATGCCATAACCGTGCTGGGGTCCCCACCGCAGGGTCTGAAGTATCAGCATGTCCAGTGTCCCTTGCAGCAGCTCAATTCTTTCGTGCATGTAGATAGTCTACTGCCTTAGCATGTAGATTGTCTACTTCCGTGTTTTCCCGATTGAACAGAGCCCGAAGCCTGGGCGCAATCCCTACCGGCATTACGCGCATTACGCAAGCGGTGTCGCTTTCTTCCAGAGAGCCGCGCACGACGCGAGGGTGTCGAAAAAGCGCTTTTGGATATTGGAGTGCGGTGACCCGGCTCTGTACTTTATACGTATCTCGGGACGAGGCTTCGACTCCCTGGGAGTGCAGGCGTCTCGCCTGCACTCCCAGGGAGTCGAAGCCTCGTCCCGAGATACG
>Ga0105092_10001508_pt1 | contig 12510 bp, 11 predicted proteins | sample PPLLak2March2015_FD_87021 | JGI IMG/M metagenome (GOLD analysis project Ga0105092, IMG submission 87021) | Freshwater sediment microbial communities from Prairie Pothole Lake near Jamestown, North Dakota, USA - PPLs Lake P7 Core (1) Depth... | ecosystem: Environmental > Aquatic > Freshwater >... | reverse complement strand
TTAAGTTTGTTAAGTTTGTTAAGTTTGTTAAGTTTGTTAAGTTTGTTAAGTTTGTTAAGTTTGTTAAGTTTGTTAAGTTTGTTAAGTTTGTTAAGTTTGTTAAGTCACCTTACGTAAGAGTGTAATCATAGGGTAAGATTTTAGTATTTGTATTTAATTTCAGTTCCTGTCCTCACCCCCCGACCCCCTCTCCTATGATACATGAGAGGAGAGGGGGAGACAATAAATTTTAGAACTTGAGTAATAATAAAATCTTAAAAGTAAAAGGAACTCCCCCTCTCCTAACACTTATCATAGGAGAGGGGGTCGGGGGGTGAGGACAGGAACTGAAATTACCTGTATATTTTTTTCGTAACAAATTGATTTATGATTTGCGTAAGGTGAATTATTAAGTTTGTTGTCCGCCTAAGAGAATTGTTAAATCAAATCCTTCAATAAATCCAACTATTGTAAAAAATGAAAAATATTTCAACCGAAGAAGCAAAATATCTTGCTGTCTCAAACCAGTTTCTTTTAAAGTCTAATAATGGCAAGACAAAGAACAATGTACTAAAAATAATTGAGCAATTAGGTTATGTTCAAATAGATACAATCTCTGTTGTGGAGCGTTCCCATAATCATATTTTATGGACAAGGCTTCCTTCATATAAACAATCAATGCTGCATTCATTGCTTGAGAAGGATAAAAAGATATTTGAGTATTGGTTTCATGCCGCAGCTTTTTTACCAATGAGGGATTTTAGGTTTTCGCTTTATACAAAAGAACGGTTCAGAAAACAATATGGTAACTGGATGTTGAAAAATAAGAAAATGGTAAATTTTGTAACTGACAGGATAAAAGCAGAAGGTGCATTGAGATCCAAGGATTTTGAACACACGGGTAAAAAGCTCACAGGTTGGTGGGATAGGAAGCCCGCTAAAGCAGCGCTTGAATGCTTGTTCATGGTGGGTGATTTGATGATTTCAAGCCGAGAGGGTTTTCAGAAGGCATATGACCTTACCGAAAGGGTTTTACCGGATGGAATAAATACGTCTATTCCGGATGATGAAGAAATGTTTGAGCATTTATTGTTATCAAGGATTAACTCATTTGGATTTGCAAGTACTGCTGAAGCAAAATATTTGCGGAAGGTAAAACCTGATGTTATGAAAAAAGTCATAGATAGATTAATTGAAGATAAGAAGATTATTCAAATAAAGATTGGTGAGTTAAAAGATATTTATTATTCATCAGAGGAAAAATTAAAACAGCTAAGGAAAAAATTTAATTCCGAGTTGATTCACATTTTATCACCATTCGATAATCTTGTAATACAAAGGAAAAGCTTAAAGAATATATTTGGCTTCGATTATTTTCTGGAATGCTATTTACCTTCCGCAAAGAGGAAGTTTGGATATTTTAATTTACCTCTGCTTGCAGGAAATGAATTTATCGGCACACTGGATGCAAAAGCAAACAGGGCGGAGGGAAAGTTTATAATCAGGAATTTGCACTTGAATGGTGTGTCAGCACAAAAGAATACTGCATTATATAAAACGATAGAGTCATTAGCGGGGTTTACCGGCTGCAGCCCGGATTTTTAACTGTTCCCTGCCTATGATATATGAGAAGAGGGGATAATAGATTATAACACTTCACTTGCTTATTGAAACTGCCTATACTTGCATTAAAAACATAAACCCATGTTTTATAGAACTTAAAGGAACTGCAATAAATCTAAAATTGTTAAATATATGTAAATTATGAGTTTAAAAATATAATACTGGACTTATTATTACTTATTTTTATTCCTGTCAATTTATGTCTTAAAAATGACAAAAATCATGTTTTTACTCTGTTCAAAGAGCTATTTTTGATGTTAAATTTTATAACCTTTTTCATCTTTTGCCCGAATTTTCAACAAAAACAGAGATTAAGTGCTACCATTGCGGTGAGCCATGCAGAAACCACGATATAACTATTGAAGATAAGGTTTTCTGCTGCAATGGGTGTAAGCTTGTTTACGAGATATTGGAGGAAAACAAGCTGTGCAAATATTATTCATTAGATGAAAAACCGGGTATATCCCAGAGTGAAAGAAAGATAAATACTTCCGGATTTGCTTACCTTGATGATGAACAGATACAGAAGCAGTTACTTGATTTTACCGATGGTAAAATAAGCTCAATATCCTTTTTTATACCGCAAATGCATTGCAGTTCATGCATATGGCTTCTTGAAAATATGTACAAGCTGAACCCGGCAATATTTTATTCTCAGGTAAACTTTCCTGAGAAGAAGCTGAGTGTGAGATTTAAAGAAAACGAAATCAGCTTAAGGAAAATAGTTGAATTGCTTGCATCGATAGGTTATGAGCCGCAGATAAGCTTAAACGAAGTTGAGGATAAGGTAAAAAGCAATGTTAACAAAAGATTATATTACAGAATTGGTGTAGCGGGTTTTTGTTTTGGCAACATAATGCTTCTCAGCTTTCCCGAGTATCTTTCGTTTGATGATTCGATAAGCTTTTTTTATAAAAATTTCTTTGGATTATTAAATATACTGCTTTCAATCCCGGTAATTCTTTATTGCAGTTCAGATTATTTTAAATCTGCATATACAGGCATTAAGCAGAAAACTATAAATATTGATTTTCCAATATCGCTTGGGCTTGCAGTTTTATTTATAAGAAGTGTAATTGAAATATTAACCAACTCAGGACCCGGTTTTTTTGATTCACTCTCCGGTCTGGTATTCTTCCTGCTTGCCGGCAAGGTTTTCCAGAGCAAGACGTATGATGCATTGAATTTTGAAAGGAATTATAAATCATATTTCCCGCTCTCAGTTACGATTAAAAAATCCGGAGAGGAACAATGTATTCCTGTATCGAAGCTAAAAGTTGGTGACAGAATAATTATAAGGAACAATGAGCTTATTCCGGGTGATGCTATACTATTTAACGGAACAGCAAACATTGATTACAGCTTTGTTACGGGAGAATCAATTCCAGTTGGTAAAGTTGCAGGTGAGATAATATATGCCGGCGGAAGGCAGACTGGCAGTGCAATAGAGCTAGAAGTAATCAGAACTGTTTCGCAAAGCTATCTTACTCAACTCTGGAATAACGAGACTTTTGTAAAGAGGGATGAAGATAAATTTAAATCACTCGTTAACGTTGTTGGAAAATATTTTACAATAGTAATAATTTTAGTTGCAGCTTTAGCATTTGTTTACTGGTATCCAACAAGTATTAAAGCAGCAATTAATGCTTTTACTGCTGTATTAATAATTGCCTGCCCATGCGGAATTGCTCTTACAAGCCCTTTTGCACTTGGCAATGCAATGAGAATTCTTGGAAGAAATAAATTTTATGTTAAGAACACATCTGTTGTTGAGAGGATGTCAAAGATAGATACTATAGTATTTGATAAAACAGGTACAATAACAAAGTCGGGTGATTCAAATGTAAACTTTTCCGGTGGATTGCTGACATCATTTGAACAAAGGATAATTAAATCTCTTGCAAGAAATTCCACACATCCTTTAAGTATAAAGATATGTGATGCAATAAAAGAAAACGAGCTCTTCGAAACAAATTCATTCATCGAGCATATTGGAAAAGGAATTGGAGGCAAGATTGGATATTATGATATCAGGCTTGGCTCGCGTTCATTTGTTCTGGCAAAAGAAATGGAAGATGAGATAGATATAGTGGATATGTTAAATTCCAAAGTATATCTGTCAATAAATAATAAGCTAAGAGGATATTTTGTAATAAATAACATTTACCGCGAAGGATTTGAAGAAGCCGTTAATTCATTGAAACATGAGTATGATTTGTCGGTACTATCCGGTGATAATGAGGGAGAAAAAGAAAACCTCCTGAGATTTTTTGATGATGAATCACAGCTATTATTTAAACAAAAACCGGAAGATAAGCTTCAATATATAAAGAAGCTTCAAGGTAAAGGCAAAAAAGTAATGATGCTGGGTGACGGTCTGAACGATGCGGGCGGCTTAAAGCAAAGTGACGTAGGAATTGCAATTTCTGAAGATGTTTCGAGCTTTTCACCCGCATGTGATGCAATTCTTGATGCATCAATGTTCAGTAATCTTGTTAAGTTCATACAATTCTCCATATCAACTAAAAGAATTATAATTACAAGTTTTATAATATCGGTTATATACAATATACTTGGTGTAACGCTTGCATTTCAGAACACTTTTTCTCCGCTTGCTGCCGCTATTTTAATGCCAATAAGTTCAATAACTGTGGTATTGTTTACTGTATCGTTTACGAACTTATCTGCAAAAAGGAGAGGTCTGTAATGAGTGTAATTGTTGTATTAATCGGTGCCAGTTTGATTGTTGCAGCAGGATTTCTTTCTGCTTTTATCTGGGCTGTCAAATCAGGTCAATATGATGACAGGTATACTCCTTCAGTAAGAATTTTATTTGACAATAAAGAAGAAAATAAATGATAAAAGAATTAACACACGAACAAAAACAACAATTCGGTGTTCCAAGCATGGAGCAATTCAGCTACGATAACCTGATTGTGAAAAATTTTGCAATTGCCACAATGGTATGGGCAGTTGTTGGAATGCTCGTCGGTGTGATAATAGCCATACAGCTTTACCTTCCCGCACTTAACCTGAATTTCCAGTACATTACTTACGGGAGAATCAGACCGCTCCATACTAACGGAGTAATATTTGCGTTTGTGGGTAATGCAATATTCATGGGTATATATTATTCACTGCAGAGAGTTTGCAAAGCAAGGATGTTCAGTGATCTTCTCAGCAAGATACATTTCTGGGGATGGCAGTTAATAATTGTATGCGCTGCCGTAATGCTGCCTGCTGGTCTCACTACAAGCAAAGAATATGCAGAGCTTGAATGGCCTGTTGATATTCTTATAGCTCTGGTATGGGTAATATTTGCAATCAATATGTTCGGCACAATTGCCAAAAGAAGAGAAAAACATATGTATGTTGCAGTATGGTTCTATATTGCGACAGTTGTTACCGTAGCGGTACTTCATATAGTTAATTCCATTGAGCTTCCGGTATCATTTTTGAAAAGCTATTCGGTTTATGCAGGTGTTCAGGATGCTTTAGTTCAGTGGTGGTACGGACATAATGCAGTAGCATTCTTCTTAACAACACCTTACCTGGGAATGATGTATTACTTCCTTCCAAAAGCAGCTAACAGGCCTGTGTATTCGTACAAACTTTCAATAATACATTTCTGGGCATTGATATTTATTTACATATGGGCAGGTCCTCATCATTTATTATATACAGCACTACCCGATTGGGCTCAGTCACTTGGTACTGTATTTTCAATCATGCTTATTGCTCCGTCATGGGGCGGTATGATTAACGGGCTGCTTACATTAAGAGGAGCATGGGATAAAGTAAAAGAAGACCCGGTACTGAAGTTTATGGTTGTTGCAGTGACCGCTTATGGTATGGCAACGTTTGAAGGACCTATGCTCTCGCTTAAAAATGTAAATGCAATTGCTCATTACACTGATTGGATAGTATCACATGTTCATGTCGGAGCACTTGGATGGAACGGCTTTCTTACATTCGGAATGCTGTACTGGCTGATACCGAGATTATTTAATACTAGCTTATACTCGAAGAAGCTTGCTAACCTTCATTTCTGGATAGGTACGCTTGGAATAATATTTTATGTAACTGCAATGTACTGGGCAGGTATTGCTCAATCGTTGATGTGGAAACAGTTTACTGCTGAAGGAATTCTGCAATATCCCAACTTCCTGACGACAACACAAGAGATAATACCGATGTATGTTATCAGGTCAATTGGCGGTGCGATGTTTCTTACAGGTGTAATCATCATGATATACAACCTGTACAAAACAGCTAAGCTTGGTTCATTCATGGCAAACGAAGCCGCAGAAGCACCTGCAATATTCATTGAAAAGAAAAAAGGAAGCGGTGAAAAGATACACCGGTTCCTGGAGAAAAAGCCGATGAAATTTGCAATATTAGCAACAATTGTAGTATTAATCGGCGGGTTAATAGAAATAATCCCTACGTTTATTATAAAATCAAATGTCCCGACAATTTCAAGTGTACATCCATACACGCCGCTTGAGCTTCAGGGAAGGGATATTTATATAAGAGAAGGATGCAATACATGCCACTCGCAGATGATAAGGCCATTCCGCTCGGAGACAGAAAGATACGGTGAATATTCAAAAGCAGGAGAATTTGTTTACGACCATCCGTTCCTCTGGGGTTCGAAGAGAACAGGCCCGGACCTGCAAAGGGAAGGAAATAAATATCCTAATGTATGGCATTACCTGCATATGCAGGACCCGCGGAGTATATCACCGGGTTCTATAATGCCTGCTTATCCATGGCTTGAAAAACAGGATATTGATATCGCCGGTACTGAAGCAAAAATAAATACACTAAGAAAGCTCGGAGTTCCGTATCCGTTTGGCTTTGAAAATACTGCAAATGATTCATTGCAAAGACAGGCAGATAAAATTGCGGCAGACCTGCAGAAAAACGGTGCTGCCGTTGAAAGCAATAAAGAAATAGTTGCATTAATTGCTTACCTGCAGAGACTGGGAACAGATATCCAGGTAACTAAATCAGCGGTAAAATAAAGGAGAATAAATTGTTTAATCAAATATTTGAAAATATAGAAGGTATAGAAATTTATCCGATAATATCCTTTGTAATATTTTTCCTTTTCTTTATTGCAGTTACAGTCTGGATATTCAGGATGGATAAATCATATGTTAAACAAATGGAAGTTATTCCATTAGATGAAGATTCAAACATTAACAAAGACCCGGAAAAGGAGAGTTATGTTAAAAAATAAAATTAAAATTCCGAATAAGCTTATAATAAGCTTATTCACATTCACCGGAATTTTCACAAGTAATATATATGCACAGGCAAAGGACAATTCACTTGATACATACGGCCAGGTCGCGGGATTGCTTGTTCTGCTTGGCATATTAATAATGTTTATTCTGATACTTGTTCTCGGCGACGAAAAATATAAAGATACCGGTATAGCTCCGAAGAAATCGGCAGCTTTTGCAAAATTTAAACAGCGTCTCACAAAAGCAGTGCCTATTGAAAAAGAAAGTGAAATTATTTTAGAAGATGATTTTGACGGGATAAGAGAGCTTGATAATACTGTTCCTCCATGGTTTAACTATTTGTTCTATGGTACAATAGTATTCGCAGTAGTATACATGCTGGTATTCCATGTGTTTAATATTAAACCTTTAATGCTTGATGAATATATCGGCGAACTAAAGGCGGCGGAAATTCAAAGGGAAGAGCTGATTAAAACCGGTGCATTGATAAATGAAAATACCGTTACGCTATTGGTTGATGAGGCTTCATTGGCTAACGGCAAGTCAGCATTTACAACCAACTGTGTTCCATGTCACGGTCCTGCCGGAGAAGGCACTGTTGGTCCGAACTTAACTGATGATTTCTGGATACACGGCGGAGGAATTAAGAATGTATTTACCACTATTAAAAACGGTGTACCTGCAAAAGGAATGATTAGCTGGAGTTCACTGCTGAATCCGAAGAAGATACAGGAAGTTTCAAGTTATGTTATTTCAATACACGGAACAAACCCTCCAAACGGCAAAGCTCCGGAAGGTGAGAAATATGTAAGTACAGACAGTACAAAAACCGGAATCGGTAAAACCGATTCATTAAAAACCGGTACAACAAAAATTGATTCATCGAAAACAAATAAAGTAAAGACAGAACCGGTTAAAACGGATACAATGAAAAAGTAAATAAAAAATAAAATGCAGCCGGAAGTAATGAAACCTGATAGCGAGTCGTACCGCGATTCGATGTCAATTGTTAGTAAAGAAGGAAAGCGTTTGTGGGTTTATCCCAGGAAGCCAAAGGGGAGGTTCTATAATGCCCGTGGCATTGTTACTTTCATTTTACTGGCATTTTTATTTGTAACTCCTTTTATTAAAGTAGATAATCATCCGTTCTTTTTATTTAATATTGTAGACAGGAAGTTTATTTTATTTGGATTAACATTCGGTCCGCATGATTTTTATATCTTTGTTATAGCTATGATTGCTTTTGCTGTGTTCATAATCCTGTTCACAGTTATATTTGGGAGGGTATTTTGCGGATGGGTGTGCCCTCAGACAGTACTGATGGAAATGGTATTCAGGAAGATTGAATACTGGATTGAAGGCGACGCATTAAAGCAAAAAGCATTAAACGCAGCACCATGGACTACACGTAAGGTATTAAAGAAGTATTTTAAATATTCAATATTCTTTGTGCTGTCATTTGTCATATCAAATTTTCTGCTGGCATTTATAATAGGTATTGATGACCTGTGGAAAATAGTTACTGACCCCCCTACACAGCATATTGCAGGATTAATCAGCATGCTTTCTTTTACTTTACTTTTCTACTGGATATTCGCATGGTTCAGAGAGCAGGCTTGTATTATGATTTGTCCTTACGGCAGGCTGCAAGGTGTATTACTTGACCAGAACTCAATGGTTATTGCATACGACCATGTGAGGGGAGAGCCCAGAGGTAAAATAAGAAAAGATGAAGTAAGAACAAACGGCGATTGTGTCGATTGTAAATTATGTGTCGATGTTTGCCCGACAGGTATTGATATCAGGAACGGAACACAGCTTGAATGTGTGAACTGTACCGCATGCATTGATGCCTGTGATCATGTGATGGATAAGACAAACATGCCAAGAGGATTGATAAAATTTGCTTCAGCAAATGGAATACTTAACAGGACTAAATTTAAAATTACCACCAGGGTTGTCGGGTATTCAATAGTACTGGTAATTCTAATCGGAGTTCTTTCATTCTTACTTGCGAACAGAAAGGATATTGATGTAAGTATATTAAGGGCTCCGGGTATGCTCTTCCAGGAACAGCCGGGAAACAAGATTAGCAATCTTTATAATGTTAACATTACCAACAAAACATTTGCTGACGCATCGCTTTCATTAAAGCTGGAAAATGTTCAGGGCGAACTGAAGATAATCGGCAATGAATTGAAAGTAAATGCTAATGAAGTATCGGAGGCAAAATTCCTTGTGATGATTGATAAAGCAAATCTAAAAACGATGAATACACCATTAACCATTGGAATATATGATAGTGATAAAAAAATTGATGAGTTAAGTACAACTTTTTTGGGACCAAAACCAAATTAATATTTATTACTGATGAAAATAAGCTGGGGTAAAGGAATACTAATAGCAATTGTAATATTCATTGCCGGGACATTTATAATGGTTGGCATTTCTATGACAAAGAACGTTGACCTTGTTGCAAATAACTATTACGAAAAAGAAATAAAATACCAGGAGCAAATAGATAAATTAAAAAAAACCGGCAATTTACAGGAGAATGTAAATATAGATTACAATGGTTCGGTTGTAAATGTAAAGTTTCCTTCCAATCTGGATGTATCCAAAATTACGGGTGAAGTAAAGTTCTACCGTCCATCGGATGAGAAGAAAGATTTCATTGTCCCCGTATCTGCAAATATAAACGGGATTATTGCTATCCCTGCAGAAAAGCTTAACAAAGGATTATGGAAGATACAGGTGAGCTGGAATTTCAACAATGAAAATTATTTTACAGAACAATCTTTAATGATACAATAAATGGAACTGCTCACAGCATTTGTAATAGGTTTATTCGGAAGCCTGCACTGCATTGGAATGTGCGGACCTATTACGCTGGCCTTGCCCGGGTCCCCATCTAAAAGCCGGTCATTTATAAGCGGGAGAATTCTTTATAACTTCGGAAGAATTATTACTTATTCTTTCATCGGCTTAGTGTTTGGCCTGCTCGGTAACCGTGTTGCACTTTTCGGGTTTCAACAGGTTGTTTCTGTGATACTTGGCGTACTGGTTATTCTTGCTGTTGTTCTTCCTTCAAATGTAAAGAAGAAGATATCTGCCATCCTGGGTTTTGATATATACTTAATTAAATTAAAATCATACTTCTCCAAATATTTCAAGAGCAAAAATAAAAGCTCACTTTTTATAATAGGTTTGTTAAACGGATTCCTTCCATGCGGGTTTGTTTATATTGGAGTTACCGGGGCAATAGCTGTCTCTGCAGATACTTTTTATAACGGCGGTTTGTTTATGCTTTTATTTGGGCTCGGTACCCTTCCTGTTATGCTTACAACCTCCCTGCTGGGTAATTTAATTAACCTGAATGTGAGAAAAAGGCTTACAACTGCAATACCTGTTTTTGTTTTAATACTTGGAATAATATTCATTCTTAGGGGATTAAATCTTGGAATTCCTTATTTAAGCCCCAAAAATCCAGTAAAAATGCAGCAATCCGAGGCTATATGCCATTAAATTCACGTATTTACATGATAGACAAAGTGGGATTTTAATAAAATATTTTATTAAATTATCATTCCAAAACACGTAACAACCAGGAGAATGTGTATGTCAAAGAAAAATGGTAACCATACCACTGTATTATGTACAAGCAACCAGGCAATAATTTCTGTTGCTAAATCATTGCTTGATGAGGCAGGTATAAATTATATCATAACCGGAGATGGTGAAAGTAATGAGCATAATATTGATAATGATGAAACAAACGGGAACGGCGAAGTTGAACTGAAAGTTGAATTCACCAAATCGATGAAAGCCCGCCAGGTTATTGCTGATCTTGTTGAGCTGGATTTTGATGAACAGCAAATGTAAGAACCAATTTATTTTTGTTCAGGATTTTTGTTATGTTTTCATAAAATATTAAAGTTTCAATCCATAGTTCAGGGAAATAAATTTCAAATATATTAATGGTCCGGACCTCATCGTAAGGTCCGGATTTTTTTTTATGTACATGTATCAGCAAGGAACTGCTTTAACATGAATATGAATTTATTCATCATATTACTTTTATATTTTAATAATTAGATTGCCTCACGTATTTGAAACACAATAAGTAATTAAATCAGTAATAAATGAAAAGAATATTAATCCTCGGCGGTACAGGCTTCGTTGGAAGAATACTTTCCGAAAAGCTTGCTCAAACAGATAACAGAGTTACTTTGTTTAACAGGGGAAAAAGGAATCCCGGAATATTGCCTGAACATGAAAGAATTCAGGGTGACAGGGAAACCGGTGATATTAAGAAAATTACCTCGAATGATTGGGATGTTGTAATTGACTTCAGCGGTATGCAGCCCGGAAATATTGATAAAATAGTTAACATGCTAAAGGGCAGAGCTAACAGGTATATTTTCATTTCAACGGCAAGTGCCTATCCACTGGAAGGAAATATAAAGACTCCGATACCTGAAGAACAGGAAACGCTCCCTTGTTCACAGGAACAATACGAGTCACCTGATATTGGTCCCAATTACGGACAGAAGAAAGCTGAGTGTGAAAGAATACTTCTTGCTGCCGGTTGGCTTGATACAATTATTTTCCGCCCCGGATTGATATTCGGCAGGTACGATCCTACCGATAGATTTTATTACTGGCTGCACAGGGTAAAAACACAGAATGAAATTTTGATTCCCGAAGAAGGAAAATCAAAAGGGACAAATACTTTTTCGGAAGATTTTGCAAATGTAATATATTCTGCAATCGATATCCCATCACACAATAAAGTTTATAATGCCGTAACACATGACCCGGTTTCTATAAGGGAGTATCTTGATATTGCAGTCAGATTGCTTAATACAAATCCGAAATTTATAAATGCACCGCTTGAATTTCTGCGTGAGAATGAAATTACAGAGTGGCTTGACCTTCCTTTGTGGATAAGTGAAATGGACCTCGTTATGGAAAACAAAAAAATGCTTAATGATTTCCCGGTGAAAATGAGAAGCTTCGAAGAATCAGTTGCAATGTGCATTGATTATTATTCGTCATTGAAATGGTACGAACCGAAATACGGCATTAAGACAGATAAGGAAAAAGAGTTAATAGATAAATTAAAAAGCTGAACTGTTTTTTTTAATTCGTCATTACCGGATGATTATTTAGGAGAAACCATTACATAGTTTGCTCATGATTTAATTTATTCTAAAACGTTACTTCACTAACTGCCGGAGGCAGTCAGGACTGCCGAAGGCAGTCAAGCGAGACATTCCATTCAATTTGTTATTCGAATTATCAATCCGAAATCTGCATTCGGAAAAATTCTTCATACTTATTTCTTCATACTTATTTCTTCATTGCTAATTGCTCTTTGCTAATTGCTCTTTGCTAATTGCTCTTTGCTAATTGCTCTTTGCTAATTGCTAATTGCTAATTGCTAATTGTTAATTGTCCTAAGGGTATTTTTCAGTACATATTTTTTTCAGCTTTCCAAAATCTAACTAAATCCGTGAGCAGCATTTTCAGGCAATATTACGACATGCTTTATTTCATTTCGATATTATCAAAGAACGGTATTGAGTGATAATACGTATCACTATACAAATGTATATACGAAATTACCATTTGTCAAGTTTTATCTAAAAATAGA
>Ga0105092_10001506_pt1 | contig 12514 bp, 9 predicted proteins | sample PPLLak2March2015_FD_87021 | JGI IMG/M metagenome (GOLD analysis project Ga0105092, IMG submission 87021) | Freshwater sediment microbial communities from Prairie Pothole Lake near Jamestown, North Dakota, USA - PPLs Lake P7 Core (1) Depth... | ecosystem: Environmental > Aquatic > Freshwater >... | reverse complement strand
TTGAACAGGGCGGCGACGGCGAGCGTCGATCCGGCCACGAACAGCGGCGTCTGCTCGCCGACGATGCGGGAGGGGAGCCAGACCGCCCCGACTCCATATACGACGGCCAGGGCTCCGGCCAGGACTGCATAGGTGACGGTTCGGCTGATGAGACGGTCGATCTCGAACAACCGGTAGCGGAGGATGGCCAGAGTCACCGCGGCGCCCACAAAGATGCTGAACACGAAATTGAGGACAGAACCGATCCAGATCGGGCCCCAGCCCTGCGTATCCACGGAGAAGAAGACCACTGCAACCGCCCCGACCCACAGCAGGACCTTGACCTGCTGCCGCTCGACGCCTTCTCCGCGGCGATAGCGCGCTACCAGCGAGAGCAGGCCGAGGACGATCGATATCAAGAGGCCAGGGACAACCACAAACTGGAACACCGCGTTGATGAGCTCACTCAAGGCGGGGATGCCCAGGGGGTTGGGTGGCACTCCGAGGATCGGCTCTAGCTCGACCAGGAATGCGGCGGCAAAGAACGTGGCTACCACCGTGGCGATGGTGAACCAGAGCGCCGGGCGCCAACGAGACGAGGGCACGTGGCCGTCCGGATAGAGCAACAACAGGAACGGGATGCTGAATGAGCCCGGGATCCACAACCACAGCGACATCCAACCCATGACCGCCACGATCGGGATTGCGCCCCAGCGGTCCATCCCAAAGCGAGTGAACTCGGCGGCGAGGCCCTCCAGCGGAAAGGAGAGTCCCGCCACGAGGACCCACCAGCAAAACGCATTCCTCGGCTGGGACAGTACGAGACGGAGGCCTAGCGCTCCCACCGCCACGAAGGCGAGGTCTTCCATGGCTTGGAGCCATGGGTCCGTTGCGTCCAACGGATCTGCGACTGGAAGGTCTGCGTTTGCGAACAGCAGGGCCACCTCGACCACATAGGCGAGGATCGTCACCACCCATAAGGCCCAAGCCAGCCGTCGCCGGCCTGGGTCACTCATCGTTCATCTCCGAAATCATGGCTCGGGCTCGTCACGGGACCGTTACGGCAATGGATTTACCCAAGAGACCGTGATATCGCTGCTCGACATGATCTTTCAAGGCCGAAATCGTCTTTCCGGGCAGCTTCCCGAAGGGTCGTAGAGCGACGCTCCCATCGTCTGTCTCCCAGGTCCCGACGATCCGCCCGCTCACCAGGATCACCGGTGCGATCCAGCCCGCGGCCTTGGATACCTGGTCGATTTTGCCTTTGGGGATGATGTGCTCACGATGGCTGAGCGGGGCCAGCGTGTAGGGGTCGAACCCCGGGAGGAGATGGGCACTCTCTGCTGGTTTGGTCTTTGCTGCCGCCTTGGCGCCCGCCTTGGTCAGCAACCCCTGGTATCCCTCGATGTCCACTGGTACCAGATCTTCCCCAACGGGAGTCATCAGCTCCCGGCCGGTCTTGGGGTCGACTCCGAACCATCGGGCAAAGTCGCTGACCGTGGCCGGACCGCATGCATCGAGAAACCGCTCGACCACGACCCGCATCGCCTCCTCGGGACCCGGCTCTACGAGCGAGGCACCCAGCCAGACGCCGGGATCGACAAAAGTGACATTCCGCCCGCGAGGTGGTCCCTGAGCGAGGAGACCCCTGTTGGCCGCCGGTTTCAGCACCTGGCTCCAGCCGGACGAAAGGGCGTCACCCAGCCCGCGATCACGGGTCTTGGCCACCACGGCGGCCGTCAACTCCTCCCGCGTCATCGGCTCACCGGATATAACGTCCGGGATCGCCCCGGTCACGGAGTCGAGTTGAGATTTCTTGATCCCGTGATACTTCTCCCAGGCTGGGGTGATCTTCCATGGCCGCTGGCGTAGGGCGGCAATCCAGACGCCGATCTCCGATGCCGGCAGGAGATGCAGCGTTCCTCTCATTGCCCAGGTCTTCACGAGGCGTCGCTTCTCCCACAACAGGTGCTCGATGTCGGCAAGGCGCTTGCTCCTTATGGCGACTGCTTGCGCCGCGGAGGAGGCAACCTGCGTCTGGATGCCTCCAATTTTCGAGATGACCCGCACCGGGTCGGTCCCGGGCGAATCGAGGAGCTGTTGACCCAGTCGCCATGCAAGTGCCTGGTCCCACGTGAGGGCGAGCGCAGAGTTCGTCTCCGTCATCGTCGGGTAGTTTCATGCGTACCGCTTCCAACCGGAGACTCCGATGTGTTACAACGGCGATGCTCTACCACCGGTCGATCCCATCGAGGGTGGTGCCTCGGGTAGTGACCTCGTGCTGGCTTCCGTCGACGGGAATCGATTCGCCGCCTTCTCGGCCACCAGCGCCGAAAGCAAAGGGGCGGCGGGCGTGGTCATCCTCCCGGACGTGCGTGGTCTGCACCATTTCTACGAGGAACTGGCCCTCCGCCTCGCCGAGCATGGCTATGACGCGGTGGCGATCGACTACTTCGGACGGACTGCCGGGGTGGGCAAGAGGAACGATGAATTCGCCTACAAAGAGCACGTCCCTCGGACCACTCTGAAAGGTGTCACCGCCGACACCGCGGCCGCCGTGACCCACCTCCGTGACTCCGACCCGACACGGTCGATCTTCACTCTCGGCTTCTGCTTTGGAGGATCCAACTCCTGGCATCAGGCCGCAGCCGGGCACGGCCTCGCCGGCGCCATCGGGTTCTACGGGAATCCGTTGCGCCCACCGAAGGGGCCTATTGAAGAAGTGAGCGATTTCGCCTGCCCCATCCTGGCTTTGATGGGTGGAGATGACCCCGGGATCCCGAACGAGGTGGTCGAGGGGTTCCGACAGGCGATGGACAATGCCGGCGTCGAGAACGAGGTGGTCGTCTATTCCGATGCGCCCCACTCCTTTTTCGACCGGCAGCAGGAGCGGTTCTCGCGGGAGTCGGCAGATGCTTGGAACCGAGTCCTCGAGTTCATCGGTCTCCACGACGAGAGCAAATGACGCTTCCCGGTGGAACGGTCACGTTTCTGTTCCTGGACATCGAAGGATCCACCGGTCTGCTGGAACGGATCGGAGCCGACTATCCGCAACTCCTTGCCACATACCGCGAGATCACAGAGCGAGCGGTCGATCGGCACGGCGGCGCGATCTTCGGCAGCGAAGGCGATGGCCTGTTCGCCGCCTTCGCCGAGGCCGGCGAAGCCGTCCGGAGCGCCATCGAAACCCAGCAGGCTTTCGATAGCGCAGAGTGGCCGGGTCGGGCGGAGGTGAAGGTTCGGATGGGCATCCACACGGGGGCCCCGACGTTGATCGGCGACGACTACACGGGCATCGACGTTCACCGGGCGGCCCGGATCATGTCCGCAGCATGGGGCGGGCAGGTTCTCATCTCGGAGACCACCCGCTCGCTGATCAGCGACACCGTGGTCAAGTGCAGGGAACTCGGCCTGTACGCCATGAAGGGCCTCAGCCGAAACGAGCGCCTCTACCAATTGGAGGGGCCTGGCCTGCCGGGAGACTTCCCGCCGGTACGGGCGCGTCGCCGAGAGGTCGACCTGCCGACTCACGCAACCGCGCTGATCGGCCGCGATGACGACATTTCGACGGTGGTCCGTCTCATCGAAGATGGGACACGCCTGGTCACGCTCACGGGGCCGGGCGGGATCGGCAAGTCCCGCCTGGCCATCGCCGTGGCTGCAAGCCTCGCCTCGCGTTTCACGGACGGCGTGGGCTATGTGGACCTATCCAACGAAGCTGATACCGAGCGGGTGGCGAAGACGATGGCAGAGCAGCTCGGTGTGGCCGCTGATCCGAGCCACTCGATGCTCGATGCCCTCATCGATCATCACGCAGCGCTCGAGGCCTTGCTGGTGCTCGATGGTTTCGAGCGGGTCACCGGCGCCGCGGTGGGCATCGCCGAGCTTCTCGCCGGTTGCGCGGACCTCTACATCCTGGTGACCAGCAGGGCCGCCCTCCGAATCGGCGCCGAGCGGGAGATCCGAGTCGATCCTCTGGAGCTTGCGCCCGAACGCGGAGGTTACGACGAGATCGAGGCGTCTCCAGCCGTCCGTCTCTTCATCGAGCGAGCACGAGCGGTCCGCCCCGACCTCGAGCTGAGCCCGTCCAACGCCGGGGTGGTCCGCGATCTCGTTGCCCGAATGGAGGGATACCCACTGTCGATCGAACTGGCCGCGGCCCGTGCGAGGTTGTTGCCGCCCGAAGCGATTCTGAAGAGTTTGGGTGGAGTGCTCGATCTCGCCACTACCTCGCCCGACCTTCCTCTTCGCCAACAGAGCCTCAGGGCCACTATCGAATGGAGTCACGGGCTCCTCTCTGAGCCTGATCAGACCCTGCTCCGTCGTTTGGGCGTTTTCGTGAATGGATGGACGCTCGAAGCGGCGGAGGCGGTGGTGGGCGGTGACGCCCCCGATGTCTTCCTCGGCCTGGAAACGCTCGCCGCACAAAGCATGATCTCGGTCGACTCGGGAGGCCGGATGAGTATGGGGACTGCTATGCGGGAGTTCGCGGCGGAAAGACTCGCCGCGGCCGGCGATGAGGAAGCGACCCGGCTTCGTCATGCCGAGCATTACGAAGCCGTGATCGTCACGGCTTATCCATTGATGCGTGGGACACGGCAAAGAGAGACGATCAACACGCTGTCGCATGACTGGCCAAATTTTCGTTCGGCGGCCGATTGGGCCCTGAGCACGGATCGCATCGAGTTGGCTGCCTCCTTGTACACCAACTGCTGGATATTGGCGTGGCAGGGTGATCATTGGCTCGACACGGATAGATACACCGAGGCATTCGTCGCGGTCAGCGATCGTCTCGACGATCACCTCCGGGCCCGGCTCCTGTTCGTCACCGCAGGCTTCCGCATGGAGAGAGGCGAAGGAGCAACCGCCATTTCCCACGCCCGGCCCGCCATCGAATTGTCCATGCGGGTGGGGGATCGTGAGACGGAGGCATGGTCGAGGCTGATGCTGGCCGGCTCGCTTCTCTACGAGGACGCCTCCAACCCCGAGCCGCGACAGCAAATCGCCGAGGCCGTAGCCATTGCTCGATCTCTGGATGACCCATTCGTTCTCGGATACTCGCTCAGTTTTCAGGCGGCCATGTCGACGCTCGACGGCGATCTGGCCACCGGTATGGCCAATCATCTGGAGGTTCTCGAGATCGCCAGGCGCCTCGAGATATTCTCTCTGCTGATCCAGACCTACAGCCAGGTGGCGATGACTCATCTTGTCGCAGGAGAGATCGGGCGCGCCCGCCTTGCCTTGGAGGAAGCTGCAGAGCACCTCGACCGAGTGAGGAGCCTGGAATCGCTGGCGGTCTTCCTGGATGCAGTCTCCTGGCTGGCTTTTGTCGAGAACGACGCGGTGCGTGCCATGACGGCGCTGGGCGCTGCTAATGCCACGAGGTCACGAGTCGGGCTCGTCCGATGGGCCCTGATCGCAGAGTTGCTCGACGCGGCTGGAGTGGCGGCCGAGACCGACCAGCCTGCACTTGCAGAGGCACGGCGTGCTGGTGGCGAGATGACACCGCAGGATGCCATCGCCTATGCCCTCCAGCCCCATCACGAGCTGGCCGTTGCCGGCTGAAGATGGATGTCGACACATCCGATTTGTGGACTTGTCCTTCGTGTGGCAAGAGATTTGTCACCCGGAACATGTCGCACTCGTGCGGTCCTCACACGGTGGAGCAGTTCATGGAGGGCAAGGGGCCGGAGGCCTGGGCCTACTGGGATCGGCTGCAGGAGGTGGTGGCGACCTGCGGCCCCTACTCCGTCGTGGCCAACAAGAGCAGACTCGAGTTCATGGTGCGAGTCCGCTTCGCCGGTATGGATGCAGTTTCTGAACGGGGTATGAGCTTCTCGTTCTGGCTGAAGGAGCGCCTCGACAGCCCGCGAATCCGCAAAGTCGTTCTCTACGGCCGCACCGACTGGGTGCACCACGTGCGGGTCGTATCTCTCGACGATCTCGACGATGAGGTGCGGGACTGGCTATGCCGGTCGTACCAGGTCGGTTGTCAATTGGCTTGACCCGGCTTACAGGCGATCGACCTCTGGTCGAACCTCCGGTGCACCCTTCAGCGACTCAGGACTCGGCAGGTGGGATGTTTTGGTTGAGTCGGAACAGATTCATCGGGTCGTACCGGTGCTTGACTTCCCGCAGCCGTTCCCAGGTATGGCCCGGATACGCCTGCCTCACCCGCTCCTTGCCCTCGTCGCCGATGAAGTTGACATAAGCCTCGCCGTCGTCGCCGAGGGCTGTCGCGAGACCATGGACCCACGATTCATGGGTCCGGGCCTCGTCCGGCTGCTGGAACATCGACGCGACGTTGAGCATGATCGGCCGCCGTCGATGTGCGTAGGCCGTCGCCTCGTCGGGCACTCGGGAAATGGCGCCGCCCAGAACCCTGATCTGAGTCACCGCCATCGACGCGCTCGAGGCGTTGACCTGCTCGATGATCGTCTCCGCGGCGGCACGATCGATGTTGTCGACGAAGAAGTTGCGCACGGCGAACACCCCTGGTGGCGGCCCCTCCTCTTCTTCCTCATAGATGCCCGAATAGCGCCCTGGCTCGACCATGTCGAGCAACGGAGTGGCCAGTTCTCGGAAGGGCGCCACGACGGACTCGCCGGTCTCGGGGTCGCCCGAATAGACGAGCAGGCCGAAGAGAATCACCTGCCCGTGCAGCTCTTCGGGGAGAAATGGCATCGGCGGCGCCTTCATCACGTTGGCGATTGTGGAGAGCTCGTCCGGAGCCGCGGCGGCCAATTCGACGAACCCGGCCACGGTGTCCGTTGTGGCGGGAAGGATCAGCATCCCGCCCACGATCTCGTCCACCTCGTGCAGCCGGAACTGGAACCTGGTCGCCACGCCGAAGTTCCCGCCCCCGCCGCGAATCGCCCAGAAGAGGTCGGGGTGGCTTTGCGCGTCGACACGAAGGACCTTTCCGTCGGCGGTGACCAGCTCGGCGGCCAAGAGTGAGTCGATGGTCAGGCCGTGCTTCCGGGAGAGAAAACCAACACCACCACCGAGCGTGATACCGCCGATGCCGACAGAACCGGCGTCGCCGAACCCGACGGCGAGGTGATGCTCGCCGAGGGCGCTCGTCAACTCAGCGGCGGTCAGGCCGGTTTGGGCCCAAACGGTGCGCTGCTTGGTGTCGACATGGACCGCCTTCATCGCTGACAGATCGAGGACGATTCCACCGTCGGAGCTCCCGTAGCCGGCAATGCTGTGGCCCCCGCTGCGGACAGCCAGTTCCGTTCCGGTATCACGGGCAACGGACACCACGTACGCGACCTCGTTGGAGTTGGTGGGACGGACGATCACGTCCGGCTTGCGATCGATGCCGTAGTACCCCGCCCGCGCTTCGTCGTAGGAATCGTCGTCGGGTGTGATCACCTCACCGTCGAGGACCTCGCGCAGCTTGGGGATCGACAGCTCCGTTGTGGTGATAGATGGGCTCTGCATGGTTTCTCCTCTCAGACGCGAGAGTGGACAGCTCTGGGGGTTACCCCTTCGATTCAGACCGCAATCAGACCGAGAATTAATCGCGAGGTGCGCCATGTCATCGGGCAGGGGGCGTATTCCCTGTCCGACTCGAGGTGTATATGTCCCATACTGGGGGTGCAGATGACCGAATCGACAGCGACCGAAGCCAGGAGCGAGGCAACTTCGTTCGAGGACCTCGAGCAATATCGGCGCGAGCTCACCGGATACGCCTACCGGATGCTGGGATCCTCGTTCGAGGCGGAGGATGCGGTCCAGGAGAGCTTGATCAGGGCTTGGAGAGCCAGCGACCGCTTCGAGGGTCGTTCGTCGCTGAGGACCTGGCTCTACCGAATCACGACCAATGTCTGCTTCGACATGCTCGAAGGCAGGGAGCGCCGAGCTCGCCCCATGGACCTCGGGCCTGCCTCCACCGCCGACACAATGCTGCCGGCCCCGCTGCCCGAGATCACCTGGATCGAGCCTGTCCCGGACAGTGTCATTCTTTCCCCGGCCTCGGATCCGGCCGACGTCGCGATCGCGCGGGAATCGGTGCGTCTCGCCCTCATGACGGCTCTGCAGCATCTTCCCGCCCGGCAGCGGGCGGTCCTCATATTGCGCGAAGTTCTCCGCTGGAAGGCCGACGAGGTTGCCGATCTGCTGGAGACCACCGTGGCCTCGGTCAACAGCGCACTGCAGCGAGCGCGGGCGACGCTGTCGGAGATCGAGCCGGCCGAATCGGACCCCTTCCTGCCCATGGACGACGAGCAACAAGCCCTGCTCAGTCGGTACGTCGACGCCTTCGAGCGGTATGACCTCGACTCGTTGGTCACCCTGCTTCACGACGATGTGGTGCAGTCGATGCCGCCCTATGACCTCTGGCTACGGGGACACGCGGACATCAGGGGTTGGTTCCTAGGCACAGGCATCGGCTGCCGCGGTTCGGTCGTCATACCCGTAGAACCTGCCAATGGGCTGCCCGCCTTCGGCCAGTACAAGCCGGGACCTGACGGCGGCTATGTGCCCTGGTCGATTCAGGTCCTCGAGATATCACGGGGCCGGATCGCCGGGCTCAACTTCTTCCTCGACACCACCAGGCTGTTCCCCCTCTTCGGGTTGCCCCTGGTCTACGAGGGGTAGTACCCCTTCCAGCCCGCAAAGAAGGAGCAACTCCCGCAGTCCTGGCGAGGCATCACGGAGCTCGACCGCATATCCCTCGTCGGCGATGGCGAGCCGGAGGCGACACAAGGCCTCGATCGTTGCCAGATCGGGCGAGGTGACACCGCCCATGTCACAGACCAGGGCAGGCCATTTCGAATCGGCTTCTGCATCCAATGTGGTTGAGACTCCCCCATACGGGGAAACTCATCTCATGAAGGACCACAGGAGGTGGTTATGTTCGAAAAGACCAAGGCTTTCAGCGGCTTCTCCGTCGACGATGTGGCGAAAGCACGCGAGTTCTATGGAGAGACCCTCGGTTTGGCTGTGGAGGAGGACAACGGGATGCTTGCCATCCACATCGCCGAAGGAGGGGCCATCATGGCGTATCCCAAGGAAGACCACGCCCCGGCGACCTTCACCATCCTCAACTTCCCGGTGGACGACATCGATCAGGCCGTGGACGACCTGAGCGCGCGGGGGGTGTCGTTCGAGCGCTATCCGCAGTTCGAGCAGGACGAGAAAGGGGTCATGCGTGGCGACGAGGGCCCCCCAATTGCCTGGTTCCTCGACCCGGCCGGGAATGTGCTGGCAGTTTTGGAGGCCGAGGGGCCAGGGTCATAGCTGGCCCGTGGGGCCGGCTATCGAAGTCAGATACTCGGCGTCGTCGTAGCGCTCGAGCAGGAACGCATCTGAGTAATCGGGCAAATCCGCACCGGTGACGTGTTTGGCGAGCAGATCGGCCGCCCCGGCGGCGACCATGACCCCAAACCCCGAGAGCCCGGCCATCAAATTGAACCCCGACGGGCCCGCAGGGCCGACGAGAGGGCGGTTCTCCGTGGTCTTGGTGTAATAGCCGCCGTCCACGACTGATTGGGGCAGTCGCTCCCGGTAGAGGTCGAACCCCGGGACCATGGTCGTCAACCCCCGCACCACGACCTCGGGGTAGATAGGATCCTCGGGAAGCGGCCACGAAGGCTCCTGCACCACCCCGTGGTACTCCCAGAGACCGAGTAGATAAGGCGAGCCTTCCCCGCCCTCGGGTCGAAAATGGCAGAAGATCGGCATCTCGCCGAGCAAGTCATCCCGGCCCTGTTCGGCCAGGGCCTCCCGCTCCTCGTTGCTCCAATCGAGATGCTGAGTGTCGTTCCAGATGACCATCGGGGCATCCCTTGGCACGACGCCCAAGTGATCCCGGTAAGCCACCTTGATGTGAAGCTCCGAGAAGAGTGGTAGATCGACGCCGGCCTGGGCTGCAACCCTTCCGGCCATCGGGCCGGCTGCGTCGATGACCACCTCGGTGGCAATCTCGTCACCTCCGGCCAGCGAGACCGAACGGACCGCGCCTGCAGACACGTCGATGCCGGCCACCTCGTCGACCACGAACTCCAACCCTCGGTCCTTGCTCTGGTCCAGCATCCACGCCCCGAGTTGCTGGGCACTGAACCAGCCTGCTCTCCTCACGTGGATCGCCCCCACCGCTTCCGGGGTGAGGTAGGGGAAGTGATCGAGCACCTCATCGGCCCCGACCAGGATGTCGGCGCCTTCCGGAGCCCCAATGAAACCCTCGGGTGGCGACGGACGGTATGGGAAGGGCCCGGGGTGGAAACGCACCGGGCCGGCACCGAGTGTCGAGGTGTGATGGGCATCCTCGACCATCCGGTGAAAGTTCTCCTCGTCTCCGGAGACGAAGATGTAGCCACGGCGGTTCAGGGCGAAGCTGTTGCCCGACTCGGCAGCCATCTTTTCCAGTAGGTCGATCGATCGGCTCATCAGCCCCACCATGGGGAGGTTTGGCCACCAGTTGCGGTAGCACTCGGTCGACTTGTCCGAGGTGAGCGACATGGGTGGGCGCGGATCGACGATCACGACATTCCCGATCCCGTGCTTGACCGTGAGCTCGTAGGCCGCGGAGACGCCGGCGATCCCAGCACCTACTACGACGACGTCGGCCCTCCGGCTCACCTCATTTCGAGAGATGGTCCCGGACCCGCGCGGCGATGGCCGGACCGGTGAAGCCGAGCTTCTCGGCGATGACGGTGTCGGGTGCCGACTCCCCGAAATGGTCGATCCCGAGAATCAACCCATCCAGGCCCACCAAGCGTTCCCAGCCGAATGGCGAGGCTGCCTCTACTGCAACCCTGGGCGCAGACCCGAGCACGCCGGATCGATACTGCTCGTCCTGCTCGAAGAACAGCTCCCAGCAGGGGAGACTCACCACTCGCGCCGATATGCCTTCGTCATCGAGGACATTCGCCGCATCGACGGCGACATGCAGCTCCGAGCCGGTGGCGATGAGCGTGACATCGCCCCCCTCGCGGAGCACGTAGCCGCCCTTTTTCACCCCAGCAGGGTCGGTCTCCAGGGTCGGTACATCCTGACGGGTGAGGAGGAGGGCCACCGGGCCGTCATTTCGGTCGAGTGCGATCTCCCACGCGGCGAGCGTCTCGTTGGCGTCGGCGGGCCGGACCATCCACAGATTGGGCATTGCCCGTAGCGAGGGGAGATGCTCGATCGGCTGATGGGTCGGGCCATCCTCGCCGAGGAAGACGGAATCGTGGGTCCACACCCAGACGGATGGGGCCGACATCAACGCGGAGAGACGGACGGCCGGGCGCATGTAGTCGCTGAACACGAAGAAAGTGGCGGCGTAGGGCTTCAGCCCACCGTGTACCGCCAAACCGTTGGTGATGCAGCCCATGGAGTGCTCCCTCACTCCGAACGGGATGTCCCGGGCCGACGGGTCGGCCGCCGAGTAGCGGCGAGACGAGTCGATGACGGTCTTGGTCGAGGCAACCAGGTCGGCGGAGCCACCGAGGAATCCGGGCCGCTTCTCGGCGATCTCGGCGAACAGCTTGCCCGAGGCGGAGCGGGTAGCCATCTTCTCACCAACGGCGAATCCGGGGCCCTTCAACTCGACCGGTGCCGGGGAGTGCAATTGGTTCCAAAGCTCCCGCTTGTCCTCGCCCGCACTCTCCAACCGCTTGTCCCATTTCGTCCGCTCCTCCTTTCCCCAGCCTGTGGCCGTCTCGAAGAACTCGTAGATCTCCGGTTCGACGTGGAACGCAGGCTCCAGTGGATATCCCATCGCCTCCTTGGCCAAGGCGATTTCCTCATCGCCCAACGGGGAGCCGTGTGACGCTGCGGTGTCCTGGGCGTTGGGGGCTCCGTGTGCGATGTGGGTGTGGCATATGACGAGGGAAGGCCGATCCTCGAGATTGATCGCAGCCTCTATCGCCTGGTCGATGGCATCCAGGTCGTGCCCGTCGATGTCCTGGGTATGCCAGCCCTGAGCCTGAAACCTCTTCGCGACGTCCTCGCCGAAGGTGATGTCGGTTGACCCGTCGATCGAGATGTCGTTGTCGTCGTACAGGTAGATGAGCCTGCCCAGCGCGAACCGGCCGGCCAGTGATCCGGCCTCGGCACTCACTCCCTCCATCAGGTCACCGTCGCTGACGAAGCCAAACGTCCGGTGATTCACCAGATCCTCGCCGAGGCGGGCTCTGAGATGTGTCTCGGCGATGGCCATCCCGACACCTGTTGCGAATCCCTGGCCCAATGGCCCGGTCGTCATCTCGATCCCCAACTTTTGGTCGATCTCCGGGTGCCCGGCGGTGCGGCTGCCCCACTGCCGGAAACTCTTCAAGTCGTCCATGGTGAGCGGGAAGCCGCAGAGATGGAGCATGGAATAAAGGAGCATCGAGCCGTGTCCATTGGATAGGACGAACCGGTCCCGGTCGGGCCAGTCGGGGACCGTCGGGTCCACCTTGAGGAAACGGCCCCAGAGGGTCACCGCGATCTCGGCCATTCCCATTGGCATCCCGGGATGACCGCTGTTCGCCTTCTGCACGGCGTCCATGGCCAGCGCCTTTACGGTGTCGACCGCCAGTTTCTCGATCCCGTTGTTTGCCAT
>Ga0105092_10001505_pt1 | contig 12521 bp, 12 predicted proteins | sample PPLLak2March2015_FD_87021 | JGI IMG/M metagenome (GOLD analysis project Ga0105092, IMG submission 87021) | Freshwater sediment microbial communities from Prairie Pothole Lake near Jamestown, North Dakota, USA - PPLs Lake P7 Core (1) Depth... | ecosystem: Environmental > Aquatic > Freshwater >... | reverse complement strand
TCGGGCTGGATATGATCCAGTGCTTGCGTGTGGAAGGTGTGAAGGACATCATCGCAGTAGCAAAATATGACTTCCAGGCTGATATTGCTCGAAAGTTGGGTGCCACAGAGACCATTGTCCTGAACAAGGACCTTGATCTGGTGAAAGAAGTCATGCGATTGACGGATGGATGGGGCGCTGATCAGGTATATGAATGCGTTGGCGGTGAGACAGACGCGCTCGATCAGTCGGTTTCGATGTGCCGGATGGGTGGTAAGACGGTCATGCTTGGTGTTTTCTCCGGACGCCGCCCAATGGATTTGTTTACGATGCTCTGGAAAGAGGTCGATATCATTTCATCCAACAGTTATTCCACAGCGGGTTATGAACGCGAATTCCAACTGGCAATGGACTTACTGCGAGATGGAAAAGTGACTCATCAAGAGCTGGTTACCCATCGCTATGCACCCGAGCAGTGGCTGGATGCGATCAATATGACGATTTCAAAGGGCAAGAACCAGTCGATCAAAACGATGTTTATCCGAGAGTAATAGTTTCTTGAGATTAAGTTTGATTATCCCAGACAACGGAGAGTTGAGATGAAAGCTGTAATCTGGAATGGGGATGCATGGCCTAACGGTGTAACTTATGGAGATTTTCCAACTCCGGAACCAGATCCAGGTTGGGTATTAGTTAAGACGGTAGCCAATGGGATTTGCGGTTCTGATTTACATTACCTACAGGGATATACGCGTCACCTGGTTCATGATGAGAATTTGCCGGCAGTCATGGGGCATGAAGCTGCCGGAGTTGTAGCAAAACTGGGGGATGGTGTTGAGGGTCTTAAAGTTGGCGATCGGGTTGCCCTCGAACCCTTACATGCCTGCCGGGAGCTGGGTTTACCTCCCTGTCTCATGTGCCAGACAGGGAATTACCAGCTTTGTCCAAATCTAAGCATCGTCGGTGTTCCAATCGGCAGAATGATTCCAGGGGGCTATGGTGAATACGGGCTTTATCATCAGACACGGGTATTCAAGCTCCCTGACCAGGTGAGTTTTGAAGAAGCAGCACTGCTTGATACATTGGCCTGCACAGTTCACGCGATCAATCTGGCGCGTCCAGTCCCCGGTGAAACAGCCGCAGTTATAGGCTGCGGGATTATTGGGATTGATACGATCCAGTGTCTTAAGGCTGCCGGGTTGAAGGATATTCTCGCAATCTCCAAGTATGACTGGCAGGGAGAAATGGCCCTGCGTTATGGTGCAACGGAAGTTATCGTAACGCAAGGTAAACTCGATGCTGTCAAGGAAGTCAAACGCCTGACTCAAGGGTGGGGAGTAGATCAGGTGTATGAATGTGTAGGTGGTAACTCTGAGGTCCTTAAGGAAATCCCTGGGATGGTGCGTCCAAAAGGCAAAATTGTGATGGAGGGCGTGTTCTCTGGTTCAAGCCCGGTGGACGTTCTAACCCTCTTATTAAAGGAATCTCCATTGCTTCCATCGATGTGCTACTCCTATTATGAAGGTAAACGCGAGTTTCAGATGGCGCTCGATATGGTAAGCCTGGGAAAAGCAGAACAGGCCACGATGATCACGCATCGTTTCGAGATTACTGACTGGCGGGAGGCAATCCAGACTGCCATCGATAAGAACCGCACTCATGCAAGCAAAGCAATGTTTGTCTATTCATAACTGCCAAATACCATTTATTGGAGGATTTGAAAATGTCTGAAAAAGAAGAGAAGATGGTCCCGATGTCAGTTGCAGCAAGGTTATTCGCCACCGGTATGGAATGGGAAGCGGGTTTGTTTGTAGAGGCGTACAAGGAACTATGTAAACGTATGTCAAAAGAAGAGGCCCGAGAGATTATGGGTAAGGCGATGTATCGAGCCGGGCACCGCTTGGGAGTCGAAGCCCGCGAGTTTTCGAAAACCAAAAAGGGTCCCGTAGGTATGGCAGAAGCATGGGATATTCTTTATGGGGCTGGAACCAAAGAAGCCCACATCTTGAATCCGGACCGGTTTGTATTCAAGGTAACGGGCTGTGCCGGGTTTGACTTGATGAAACGCTGGGGATTGGACCAGGATGAAATTCTTTTTATTGGTAAAGCCTACTGCGCAGGTGATGCCGGACAGGCTCGTGGTTTTGATGAGGAAATGCAGTTTCAGCATCCTCGACGATTGATGGCTGGCGACGATGGTTGTGAGTGGAATTACACAACCTACGAGCAAGAAAAGGAAGAGTCCGCTGCAGCCGTAGAAGAGTTGGGCCTGGATAAGTAGCCTTTATAGGCGGAGTGAAACGTCTTTATGCTAAGTCACCGTGAACGTGTTCTGACTGCTCTAGATCACAAGTCCCCTGACCGGGTTCCGGTTGATATGGGAGGTACTCAGACCAGCCTGTTAGCAGAACCGTATGACGCCCTCAAGTGCAATTTGGGGATCAGTACACCCACGAGGGTCAGCAATATGGTGTTAGGGTTGGCAAAAACCGAAGAGGTGGTCCTGGAACGATTCGATATTGATTTTCGACATGTGCTGCCAAGACAATCGGACGACTACAAGTTTGAGCTGCTGCCTGACGACAGCTTCTACGATGAGTTTGGCACTCGATGGCGGAGGCCTTTGGGGGGGCACTATTACGACATGGTCGAGTTTCCCCTCGCTTCCTGCAGTATGGAAGCTCTGGAAGCTTACCGCTGGTCCGATCCAGAAAACCCAGGGCGAGTCAGAGGCGTTCACGAAGAGCTTGTTAGGCTGCGGTCAGAGACAGATTTTGCTTTAGAAGCCGGGCTCGTTGGTTTATGGGAAACTTGCTGGTTTACTGTGGGCCTAGAACGTTGGTTGGTAGCGCTTTATGATGCTCCGGAATTTGTTTCTGGGCTCATGGATAATGTCCTGGAATTCCTTAAAAAGATGCACGGCGCTTATCTGGATGCTGCCGGACCATACTTAGACCTGGTTACCCTATGGGATGATTATGGGACACAAAACTCCAGCCTGATTTCGCCCGCTTCCTGGCGTAAGGTTGTTAAGCCGCGTCTGGCAGAGCTTGTGGCTCTGATCCGATCGAAAACCTCAGCATATATCGGTATACACTCCTGCGGCTCGCTTGTATCCATTCTAGACGATCTAACGGAAATTGGAATCCAGGTCATCAATCCCGTACAGGTATCAGCAAAAAACATGTCTATTCGCGAATTGAAAAAGCGATACGGCAGCTGCCTATCTTTCTGGGGTGGCATCGATTCGCAGTCATTGCTGCCGAACGGCAGCCCGGCGGATGTACGGAATGTTGTCCTGGATACCGTTCGGGTATTGGGAGAAGGCGGAGGATATATACTCGCCGCAGTACATAATATCCAACCCGGTATTCCACCGGAGAATGTAATTGCTATGTATGATACTGCTCTTGCAGTATAAGGTGAATTGACACTTTCTATGAAACTCACGATATCCTATCGACTATATAAAATAAGGGTTGCTCTATGAACAGGCAATCTAATAACGGTCAAACTGAAAAGATAAGCGGTGTCCGCCCAAAGATCTATCAACGCTTTGAGGTATTGAGTGAACGCGATTTGGATCAGATCCATTCCGCTTCGATGAATATCCTTGAAAATGTTGGGATCTGTTTTGACAGCCAGGACGCACTGAGGCTTCTTCGGAATGCTGGAGCAGAGGTGGTCGGCTCTTTGGTGCGGATTCCATCCGGAATCGTCGAGCGCGCGATCCAGAGTGCACCTTCAAAAGTCACATTATATGCCCGCGATCCAGCTCAAAACCTGTACCTGGGCGAGGGGAACGTTCATTTCACAAGCGGTTTCGGTGCTACCTGGATTCGAGATTTTGGGGTCGACCGTGGGCGAGATGCGACCTTGCAAGACCTGGTCTCATTTACGCGGCTAGCAGATGCCCTCGACATGGTCCACATGGTTTTGTTTGCGGTTGTGCCACAGGATGTACCAGCACAATTACTGGATGTTATCTGTACGGCAGAAGTGCTGCAAAACACCAGTAAACATGTCCAGCTCAGCCTTGAAAGAGCAGAATTCATCGAGCACACCTTCAATATTGCAAGAGAAGTCGCTGGGAAGGGGAATCCTCTTCCCATCTCTGCAGGAGGTGTGCCGAACTCGCCGCTACACTACAGTGATGATGTTGCAATCAAGTTTATCCGCCTTGCAAGGGAAAACGTGCCGTGTTTCATTGTGGTTGGTGCGATGGCAGGAGCAACAGCACCGGTCACCCTGGCTGGTATGCTGGCCCAGCAAACGGCTGAGTTCCTTGCCGGTGTGGTGATTCACCAGTTAGCGAATCCTGGTGCGCCAGTCGTTTGCGGCACGTTCTCAGGCGGATTTGATATGCGCTATACCAAGTTAGCCTTGGGAGGACCGGAAGTATCCCTGATAGCTTGCGCAACTCAGCAGCTTTGTGACCGTTATGGAATTCCCTTAGGCTACGCAACGGGTGGAGTGACTGACAGCCCGGTAAGCGATGTCCAGACTGGTGTTGAAAAGACCTTCGGTGTGCTTGCGGCTGCGATGGCGGGCGTTGATGTTATTCACGATGGGGCATCAGGTTTGTTAGGTGCGGGGATGGCGACAAGTATGGGTCAGATGATGATCGATCACGATATGAGCGCTTCTGTCGCATATCTTCTTCAAGGGATACCGGTCTCACGTGAGTCGTTAGCAGAAGAGTTAATACATTCAACTGGACCCGGTGGTAGTTACATGATGGCAGATCATACTGCTTCCAGTTTCCGCAAGTCGTTGTTCCTAACTCCGATGCGTGCCCGCAACCTGGATCCTGTTAATACTTCAGACAATTATTCTCACCTTTTGAGTAACGCGGATAAGGAAGCTAAAAATATCCTGGCTTCTCATCAGCCACTTCCGTTGAGCACTGAACAGCAATTAGCGATTTCCAAAATAGTTGAAGAAGCCCACAGCTATCTCAACAGGCAAACAGGAGGATGATATGAGTATGTCTATGCTTGGTGATATCTTACTTGTCGATCTGACCAACAGGAAGATAACGAAACGTCCGTATACCCAAGAGCTAGCCAACCAGTACATCGGCTGCCGTGGTTACAACGTCGCGTTGTTGTGGGAAATGGTCCCTCAGGGGACTGATCCACTCAGTCCGGAGAATGTTCTAATATTCGGTACAGGTCCACTGACGGGAACATCAGCTCCCAGCTCCGGACGGATTTCTATCACAACTAAAAGTCCAGCCACAAACTTATACCTAAAGACCAATGTGGGCGGCGCCTGGGGTGGTGAAATCCGGTTTGCCGGGTACAGCTACATCGTTTTTACGGGGAAGGCTGACCAGCCTGTTTATCTGTGGATAGAAGACGATAAAGTTGAAATCCGAAATGCCCAACATTTGTGGGGAAAAGATGTGAGAGCGACCGAGCATATCCTCCAGCAGGAGACGGGATATGGCGATTTAAAAGTCGCCTGTATTGGTCCTGCAGGCGAAAACCTGGTCAGGTTTGCAGCTATTATGTGCTCCAATTACAATGCTGCAGCACGAGGCGGGGCTGGCGCAGTGATGGGATCGAAAAACTTGAAAGCGATTGCCGTGCGGGGCACACAACCGGTAGAAGTTGCTGAGCCTGCCCGGTTCAAGGAATTAATAGACGCAGCATGGGAACTGTATCATGTACAGTCAGGCGCTCTGAACACTCACATCTACGGCACCTCCGGCAGCTTGAGTGCTGTCAATGAAATGCATATTCTACCGACCTATAACTTTCAGTCTGGTTATTTCGCAGATGCAAATAAAATCTCAGGTGAAGCGCTGGTTGAACAAGGTTATCTTAAGCGGCGGGTTGGATGCTATTCATGTCCGATGTCCTGCCATCGCTACTCAGAAGTCAAGAAGGGAAAGTATGCTGGCTCCTATACGGGAGGACCGGAATACGAAACTTTCAGCGCATTGGGATCAGGATGCGGTTTGAGCGACATTGAAGCGATTATTCGAGCGAATGAGTTGTGCAATATTTACGGCCTGGATACGATTTCAACCGGAAGTGTTATCCAATGGGCGATGGAATGTAATCAGCGTGAATTGGAATTCGACCGCGATGGTCTCAACATTGCCTGGGGTAATGCAGATGCTGTTATCAAGTTAATCGAAAAAATCACATACCGGCAGGGTTTCGGGAATATCCTCGCCGACGGCGTGAAGCGAGCGTCAGAAGTAATGGGTCAAAACTCTGAGGACTGGGCGATGCAGGCTAAGGGTTTGGAACAATCGAGAGTTGAAACCCGGTCTGCATACTCGTATGCTCTGGCCTTCATGGTCAACCCGCGCGGACCAGATCACCTTATGACGGAGACTCTAGCTGAATTCGGAATGTCGCCGGAAATGATCGATGTGATCGAGAAAGTTACAGGCGACAAAAAGTACGCGACGCCTTACACAACCGAGAAACGCCCGGAAATTGTTCGCTGGCATGAGGATGTTTATGCCATCACGGATGCCCTGGGATTGTGTGCGTTTACATCGACAGCACAATACTATATGACCCCTAAATTAATGGCAGATCTATTTTCTGCAGCGGTCGGTATTCCTTGCAGGGAAGAAAAGGCTATGATGCTTGGTAAGAAGATCGTTGCGATGGAACGCAGCTTTAATACTCGAGAAGGCGCAACCCGCCTCGATGATCGCCTGCCGAAGCGTTTGATGACGGAACCGCTTAAAGATGTAAACGACCGGCCGAATATCAATTCTCTTGAGGTCATGGGGCCACTGCTCGACCGTTACTACGAAATGCACGGCTGGGATGTGGCAAGCGGGCGTCCGACTCGAAAAACCCTTGAGGAATATGGCCTGAAAGCATGGGCTGATGAACTTGAGAAACTTGGCTTTTTACCGTGTTAATGTGAGCCAGTGCGGATAGAAAAATATTTAGCTAAAGAATATATCATTCGATAAACACTAACTCAAAAAGGGATGCATTTATGTTTACAAAAGAGAACATCGGAGCTTTTCTTGAAGGCCTGGCGATCTTAGGAACGGGTGGAGGCGGTTCACCTGAATGGGGTCGCATCATCATGGAAAACGATCTGGAAAAAGGTCGTGCAGCAACAATTGTCAAACCTGAAGACGTTCCTGATGATGCTGTAGTAGCCAGTGGCGGGATCATGGGTTCGGTGAAAGTTCTGGACAAAATCAAACCACAGGAATTGATCGACCGCTGGGAGAAACGCTTTGAATTGACCGAAGCTTTCGAACTTCAGGCAGAGACTATTGGCAAGAAGATAGATTACATCGTCGCTTTCGAGATGGGCGGGCTGAATACACCGGTCATGCTTTCTTTAGGTGCTCGAACCGGTATCCCGGTGATCGATGGAGATGGCCTGGGACGGGCTGCTCCTGAAACCCAGATGATTTCCTTTATTGGATATGGTGTCTCATTGACCCCTATGCCTTTGGTAGATGCCGCCGGGAATTCTGTGGTGGTCCGCAGTGGTGTTGAGAATACCTTCGCGGATATGGTTGGCAGGTTTATCGTCACACGTGGCGGTGGTATGGGCGCCAACAGTCATTACCCCATGAGCGGGCAGAAGCTCAAGGAAACCGTTATCCCGAATACAATCAGCAGCGCGCTCGCGTTGGGCGAGGCAGTATTGAAAGCTCGTAAAGAAAATGCGGATCCGATTACTGCGATCACCAGCTTTGTTTCTGGACAGCATGTGCATACAGGCGTTATTCAGAAAATGGAAGAGAAAGAGTGGGAAGGGTTTTACTTTATCAATGCAAAGCTAAGTGGTGGTGCAGAACTGGTGATAAAAAATGAGTACATGGCTCTCTTTATGAATAATCAGCCGGTCACGGTATTTCCCGATTTTATTTTGGGATTAGATCCGAAAACCGGCAGAGGTTTAATGAGCGCAGATTTGAAGGTAGGTGATGAGATGGCCCTGGTTGTCTGCCCATGCCATCCCAGGCTGCGTGGTGCGCTCAAATCTGAGGCGGGACAGCACGCCTTCTCGCCAGTACGTTTTGGCCAGCCTGACCTGGCTTACCGGCCCATTGAAGAGCTGCTTAAAGAAAAGTTCTAATTCTGTATAAGTTAGAAAAAGGAAGGACGCCATGAAACAGATTAAAGTGGATGTTGCCAAATGTACTGGATGCGGGCAGTGTGCCCTGACCTGCTCTTTCAAGAATGTGGGTAAGTTTGAACTCAACCAGAGCAATATCCGCATTATTCAGTGGGAGGATATCTGTCTCTCGGTTCCAAAACTTTGCCAGCAGTGCAGCGACACTCCATGTGTGGTCGTCTGTCCAACAGAAGCGATTTCTGTAAATCCTGCCACAGGTGCAATTGTCATCGATAATGAACTGTGTATACAATGCAATCTCTGTGTAGATGAATGCCGGTATCACGTAATTCATATCGATCTGGAAGGATATCCTCTTACTTGTGATCTTTGCGGCGGCAGCCCGAAATGCGTTACTGTTTGCTTCCCGGGAGCATTGAGCTTTGAAGAAATCCCGGATGCTGAAAAGGAACCTTTCAAAGCACTTGCCAAAATCCTGATCGATCGCGGGGAAGGTAAACCGGTACTTCCACCCGAGGAGTTGGCATCGCGGAGTGTAACATGAGTCAGCAGAAATTGAAAATGAAAGTCCATGTTGAGGTCCGATCGGTCGAAGGCACGAGGCGGCACGACCTCGTGTTTGATGCCGATTCTGTCACGCTTTATGATGTGTTAGTCTCCATGTCGCAAAAGAAGTGGGGGCAGGATCTGTTCGTGATGAAAGAGGATCGGGTTAGCCAGATCCCTGGGTACCTTATGGTGCTTGAAAAACGAATGGTCCAGCAGTGGGAAGTAGATGATATTCCCGTGACAGATGGAAACCATCTCAAATTTGTCAAGGTTGTGCCTGGTGGATAATTCGACATGACAGAAAAAATTCGAATTGTTGGGATTAGCAGCAGCCCGCGGCATGCGAATACAGAGGTTATGCTCAAGGAAGCGCTGAAAGCAGCGGAAGAAACATACCCGGAAGTCCAGACTGAGTTTTATTGTCTCAAGGCGAAGCTCATTAAACCCTGCTGCGACTGCAAGGCATGTGAGCGGCGGACTGCCGAGTCGCTGGCAGACCAGTGTATCCAAAGGGATGACTGGTCCAAGACGATACGTCCTCTGGTTGACCCTGTTCCAAATGGAATTATTTTAGCTTCACCGGTCTATTTTTCGGACATAAACGCCCAGATGAGAGCTTTTATGGAAAGATGCACTTCGCTTGTCAAGCCCTTCTGGTTTTCCGATCTCCCATTTTCTGCACCAGATTTTTCCCGAACCGCTGCTGGTGGAATAGCAGTTGGTTTTCACCGCCACGGCGGACAAGAAACTGCGATCCTTTCAATCTTGAAGTTCTGTGCGATCATGGGAATGGCTGTGGTCGGCAGTGTTGATCCGGACCACGGGCCTATCGGTTATTATGGAGGCGGCGGTTGGGAAGATGTAACAGGCAGCCCGAGCAGGGAATCTGTGAAAAACGATGCCTGGGGTCTTTTCTCTGCCCGAGTCCTTGGCCGCAAAGTGGCTCGTACCGCGCTTATGCTTGCAAAAGCACCAGAAGTTCTACCCTTTAGCGAAACGTTTGTTTCCCCAATGGAATCCTATTCAGAAAGAATCCCGGCTGCGGGAGATGATTCATATGCCAGATAAAAATTTGTTATTGATGATACCCGGACCCATTCAACCTGAATGCGAAGTAATGGAGGTGATGGGAAGACCCGTCCAGGCGCATTATGGCCCAGAATGGACTGCTCTTTACAACAGGACGACGGGAGCCTTGAAGCAAGTATTCAATACGATTGGTGACGTTCATTTGCTGGTCGGGTCTGGATCCTGTGCGATAGATGCCTGTATAGGCAGTGCGTTCTCTACCGGAGAAAAAGTAATCATTGGAGTGAACGGTCATTTCGGTGAAAGACTACAAGTGATCGCAGAAGCATATGGATTACAAACTGTAATGGTTGAGGCGGAGTGGGGCAAACCCTTGCGTGCGGAAGAATTTGATGCGGCTATCCGTAAGCATCTCGACGCTGTAGGAGTTTGCATTGTTCATTTGGAAACCTCAACGACGATTATTAACCCGATTGAAGAAATTGGCAGCATTGTACGCAATCACGGGCTCTGTTATTTCGTAGATGCAGTCTCGTCGTTGGGCGGGCTGCCGATGTTTATGGATGAGTGGAACATCGATCTTTGCGCCACGGCCTCTCAGAAGTGCCTGGGAGCCCCTCCGGGAATTGGCCCTGCAGCTGTTGGCCCGCGCGGCTGGGAATTCATCGACCGGAACCCTGCGAAAAGTCACGGATGGTATTCAGATTTGCGTGTCTGGCGCCAATATTCTATCGAGTGGGGAGATTGGCATCCGTTCCCAATTTCGATGGCGACCAATAATGTAATGGCGTTAAAAACCGGTGTTGATAACCTGCTGTCAGAAGGTGTCGAATCAAGGCTGGAACGATATAAAAAGCTTGCCTTGCGTTTGCGAAATGGGCTCCGTGCAATTGGTATGACTCCTTATACGTCAGATGAACTCATGGCACCTGTGCTGACAGCAGCTTACGGACCGAATGGCGTCGATACCGGCAAAATTGTTGCTTATCTTGCACAAGAACACCTGATTAGAATTGCCGGTGGGTTGGGCATATTAAAGGGCAAAATCATACGCATTGGCCATATGGCACCTACTGTATCTGAATCAGATATCGATCGTGTGTTGGATGCTTTGAGCCAATTTAGAGAATAGAATATTTGCTAACTCTAGGAGTGTGACAATGAATGAACAACCATTAAAGGGAAAAGTAGCCCTGGTTACCGGGTCTTACCGTAATCTGGGTGCGGTGACTGCTGAGACCCTTGCCAGTTTTGGCGCTTCGGTCGTGATCAATGATTTGGATCTGCCTGACCTGGTCGAATGTCGCGACCAATTGCTGGACCGAATTCGTTCCCATGGAGTTGAGGCGACCGCATTTTCCGCAGACATGTCGAAGAGTGACCAGGTGCGAGATCTTTGCCAGAAAGCTGTACAGAAGTATGGGAAAGTGGATATCCTGGTGAACAATGCTGGTCCTTTCAGTATGGATCCATATACCAGCATGAAAGAGGAAGTCTATGATCGAGTTATGGATGTTAACCTGAAAGCGGTCTATCTAACTGCGCGAGAACTCGTACCTGTTATGAAATCGAATGGATGGGGAAGGATCATCAGCATGTCGGCAGGTTCTGCCTACGTCCGCAATCATAGTGTTTATGGGTTGGCAAAGTATGCTGTTCAATTTATCACCGAAGAATTGGCACTTGAAGTCGGTCCGGAGGTCACTGTGAATGCAATTGCACCGGGACAAATCTATGAAAGCCTTCCCGATATTGCTGAGTTCGACCCGACCTTTGGTGAGCGGTACACTGCCCGATCTCCACTAAAAACATTAGTGACCAGGAAGGAAGTAGCCATGTTGATTGCTTCCCTTTGTACGCCTGTTTACGATAAAGTGACGGGTGTGACGTTCAAGATCGATGCTGGAGCCGAAATCTGGCGTTTTTAGGCACAATAGCAGAACAAAAGCCACTGTGCTGTCTCAGGGAAGCATCTACGCCGTTCATTCATTACATATCTATAAGAGGAGAATCGCATGGATATCTTAGAGATTACAGGAAAGCATGGGCTATTAACAGCCATAGAACTCCAGAATGCACAGGATGCTGTTCCGTTGGGACGTGCATTGATTGATGGTGGGCTGACTGTTGCTGAGATCACATTCCGGACGCCTGCTGCTGCTGAAGCTGTCAAAACAATGGTGCATGCCTATCCAGAAATGATCGTTGGGGCAGGATCGATAGTTCAAATAAAACAGGCCGAACAAGCCGTGGCGGCTGGAGCGAAATTCATCGTTTCTGCTGGATTCAATCCAGTATTGGTGGATTGGTGTATCGAAAAGAATATACCCACCCTGCCAGGTGTTGCTACTGCTTCAGAAATCATGCAGGCTGTTATCCGAGATCTGAAGGTTTTGAAATTCTTCCCGGCAGAGGTTATGGGCGGGTTGAACGGCCTTAAGGCTTTATCTGCACCTTTTCCTGGCATGAAGTTTATCCCTATGGGCGGAATATCTGCTGCCAACATGGCTGAATATCTGAAGCTTCCTTATATTCATGCAATTGGCGGCAGCTGGCCTGTGAAGAAAAACTTGATTGCAGAAGGAAGATATGATGAAGTCACACGCCTCATCTGTGAGGCATTGGCGATCTTCAAGGAAGCGAGGATGCGCGGATGAGTGAGAAAAAACCTCGAGTCATCACGCTTGGTGAAATTATGCTCCGGCTCAAGTCCCCGGGATATGAACGGTTGTTTCAATCCGGAATGTTAGAAGCCACCTTTGCCGGGGGTGAGGCAAATGTTGCAGTATCTCTGGCGAATTATGGAATAAACGCTGCGTTTGTGACGGCGCTGCCAAAAAACGCTATTGCCGAAGCTTGTATTGCCAACTTGCGGGGATATGGTG
>Ga0105092_10001504_pt1 | contig 12522 bp, 11 predicted proteins | sample PPLLak2March2015_FD_87021 | JGI IMG/M metagenome (GOLD analysis project Ga0105092, IMG submission 87021) | Freshwater sediment microbial communities from Prairie Pothole Lake near Jamestown, North Dakota, USA - PPLs Lake P7 Core (1) Depth... | ecosystem: Environmental > Aquatic > Freshwater >... | reverse complement strand
CTGGTTCTTCAGTGCCGACAATCTCGAGCTCCTGGTGAAAATCCTGGACGGACGGGGTGTCAACGGACATTTCTGGGTTTTCTACGGAGCTCTGACCGACGTGGAATATGACCTGATTGTCACCGATGCAACCACCGGTCAGGTCAAGACATACCATTCGCCCCAAGGCGTTCAGGCAGGTCGCAACGACGTCACCGCCTTCGCCGATTCCGGCCAGTCGGCGCCTGGCTCTACGCCATTGGTACTCGATTCGTTGCCTCAAGGTAATCAGTTGCTGCTGAACGGCAACCGGTTCCGGGTCGAGGTGGATTGGCAGACTCCCTCGGGATCTGGAAAGGGGGTAGCCATCCCCCTGACCGGCGACTCTGGATATTTTTGGTTTTTTGGAGAGACGAACGTCGAGCTGCTGGTGAAAGTCCTGGATGGGAGCGGGGTGAACAACCGGTTTTGGGTTTTCTATGGCGCCCTGACCGATGTCCAATACACGATTACAGTGAGGGATACTGCTACCGGCGCTGTGAAGACGTATCAAGGGCAGCAGGGCGTGCAGCAAAGTGGGAACGACATCAACGCGTTCCCAGCCAGCTGAGGGCCGCTGTTGAGCTAAGCACCACGCCTCCGGTGGCTCTTGTCGGTACGATTCTCATGCGGTAGGCTTTAGCTGGTAATCCCGTCAATCCGCGTTTTTCGCGGACTCTAAAAGGAGCGCGACATGGCAGACACCGATAATGTAAAAGAGGCGAAGAACTATTACACGGATATCCCGCAGCGCAGTGAGTTGTTTTTTCTTAAAGGATCCAACTCCTACGACTGGGGCATGAAGAATCGGCTGGCGCGTATCTTCAGCCCGATGTCGGGAAAGACCGTCATGCTCGCCTTCGATCATGGCTATTTCCAGGGGCCGACGACAGGGCTGGAGCGAGTGGATATCAGCATTCTTCCGCTGGTGCCGTATGCGGATGCCTTAATGCTCACCCGCGGAATTCTCCGTACGATCATTCCCGCCTCCACCCAGAAGCCGATCGTCATGCGCGCGAGCGGTGGACCCAGCATTCTCAAGGAGTTGTCGAACGAGCAGCAGGCGGTCGCGATGGAAGACGCAGTTCGCATGAACGTGTCGGCAGTCGCGGTCCAGGTGTTCGTCGGTGGAGAGTACGAGACCCAGTCAATTGTTAACATGACGCGGCTCGTCGACGCCGGCATGCGTCATGGCATCCCGACACTCGGAGTCACCGCGGTGGGACGGGAGATCACCCGGGATGCCCGCTACATCGGGCTTGCGGTTCGAATGTGCGCCGAGCTCGGCGCCACCTTTGTTAAGACGTATTTCGTCCCCAACTTCGAGACTGTCACAGCTGCCTGCCCGGTGCCGATTGTCATAGCGGGCGGCAAGAAGCTTCCTGAGCTCGACGCGCTCCAGATGGCTCACGACGCAATCTCGCAAGGCGCTGCCGGGGTCGACATGGGGCGAAACATCTTCCAGGCCGATGCGCCAGTCGCGATGCTCCAGGCGGTCAGGAAAGTCGTGCATGAAAACATGAGGCCGGAGCATGCTTTCGAGCTCTATCAGGAATTAAAGAATTCATCGGCAGTCGCACAGGTCTAGGAGGAGGACGAGATGCAAGCCGAAGCATTGCGCCGCCTGCGCGAGTTGTGTCCGACGGTGAGTGTCGGGGTCCTCACGGCCGACCTGATGAACCTCGAACGAGAGCTCGCTGTTATCGAGAACGAAGGAGTGAAGCTTCTTCATCTCGACGTCATGGACGGCTGCTTTTGTCCGATGATGACGGTCGGCCCTCCGATCATCAAAGGAATCCGAACGTCGCTCCTCAAGGACGTTCACCTGATGATTGACGAACCGGTCAGCAAGATCCCGGATTACGTGGCTGCCGGAGCGGACATCATCACGGTTCATGTCGAATCGACCAGGCATATTCACCGGGCGGTCCAACAGCTCGGCGGAATGAAGAACGTCAACGACGCTTCGCGCGGGGTGCTTCGCGCCGTGGCGCTGAACCCGGGGACTCCCCTCGAAACTCTCGTGCCTCTGCTTCCCGAAATCGAGATGGTCGTTCTTCTGGCGATCAATCCCGGCTGGTCGGGACAAAAGCTGAGACCTGATTTTTGTGAGCGTGTCCTGAGTCTGAAGCGGATGCTCCACGAGGCCGAACGCCCGGAAGTCCTCGTGACGGTGGACGGAGGGGTCACGCGCGACAACATCGGTATGGTTAGCGGCTTCGGAGCTGACCTGATCGTCACCGGAAGCGCCGTCTTCGACGGTAAAGCCGTGGCCGAGAACGCTCGTTTCATGCTGGAGGCGGTGAGAACGGTTTAGTGAAGAGGCTTTTTTGGAGTGCGGCGGCAGAGGAAGGCCGATGCTGTATCAGGCCTACCGGCGACGCCGCTTTGGTACGAGCACAATCGTAATGCGGCAAGGTTCTGCTCATACCAAAGCGGCGTCGCCTGTAGGCCTGATACAGCATCGGCCTCCCTCTGCCGCCGCACTCCAAAAAGACTTGTGACCCTCCATTCTGGACGAAGAAATATGCTCAACAGGTGGAACGACTCTGAAGCGAAAGCTTTCACAAGCGAATACGAGCCAACCTATGGCGCAGACTTAGCTCTTAGAACGTACTCCTCCCGGCTGCTCGGGGCTGACCCCGGCCTGGTTCTTCACGGGGGAGGGAACACCTCCGTTAAGACGCAATGGCGGGACCGGTTTGGCGACACGCGGGAGGTCATCTACGTCAAGGCTTCCGGCTACGACATGGCAACGATTCCGCCTTCCGGGCACAGCGGACTTCTTCTTGACCCGGTGCGCCGTCTGCTGACTTTGCCTCGCCTGTCCGAGCAGGAGATGGTCGATGAGCTGCGACGTTACCTGTTGGACTGGAAAGCGGCGACTCCCTCGATCGAGACTCTCATGCACGCCGGATTGCCCGAGAAGTACGTCGACCATACTCACGCCGACGCAATCCTGACGCTGACCAACCAGAAAGGCGCGGAGGCGATCGTCCGGGAGGTGATGGGCGATAATATCGCGGCCATTCCGTACGTCAAGGCCGGTTTTGAGCTCGCCCAGGCAGTCAATGCCAAGCGCGCCGAGCAGCCGGAGGCCGAGGCAATCGTCCTGATTCAGCACGGCCTGGTCACGTGGGGGCCGACCGCTGAAGCTTCCTATCGGAAGATGATCGACCTGGTCAGCCGGACTGAGCAGTACCTGGAGAGCCGCAGGGCAAGGGTGTTTGTCTCGTCCGCGGAAAGTGTAGAGGCGGCCCGGCAACTCTATATTCAAATCGCGCCGATCCTGAGAGGTTGCCTGGCGCGGCCCAGCGCCGATCCCGACCGCCCGTTTAGACGGGTGATCCTCCGCCCGGTCCTCGACCCTGAAATCCTCGGTCTGATCCAATCGGAGTGCGGACGGGCCCTATCGCTGACGCCTCCCTTGACGCCCGATCACCTGATCCGGACGAAGGGCCTTCCGTTGTGGCTCGACCCGCCTCGCTCCGATGACATCGGAGCCTTTCGCGAACAGGTACACGCTGCAGTGAGGGAGTATGCAACGGACTACGATGAGTACTTTTCGCGCAACCAGTCGCGCCTGGTTCCCGGCCTTCAGAAGTTCGATTCTTACCCGCGGGTCGTCGTCGTTAAGGGCGTTGGCGCGGTCTGTGCGGGCGACGACGTCAGGGCTGCCGACACCGCGCGCGATATCACGAGGCAGACGCTCAGGGCCAAATCCTGGTTTGCGGCGACCGGGAACGAGTACGTCGGCCTGAGCGAGGAGCACCTCTTCGACATGGAGTATTTCCCGCTCCAGCACGCCAAGCTTGCGGCTGGTCCTCCACCGACGCCGCTTGGCGACGAAGTAGCGCTCATAACCGGCGCGGCGGGTGCCATCGGCCTCGGCATTGCCGAGCAGCTGCTCAACAGCGGTTGTCATGTCGCGCTGACCGACCTGCCGGGCGAGAGCCTCGAGAGTGCCGTGCGCACGGTATCGGAGCGCTTCGGGAAGCGCGTCATCGGTGTTCCCCTCGATGTTACTGATGAAACCTCGGTGAAGAAGGGCTTCGAGAGTGTCATCGGGGAGTGGGGCGGAGTGGATCTGGTCATTGTCAATGCAGGCATCGCGATGGTCAGCTCGATTGCCGAAATGAGTATCGACCGATTCCGGAAGCTTGAAAAGGTCAACATCGAGGGTACGCTGCTTGTCCTCGCCGAAGCCGGCCGGCATTTTAAGCTTCAGGGCACTGGTGGTGACATTGTTCTCGTATCGACGAAGAACGTCTTTGCACCGGGCGCCAAGTTCGGCGCCTACAGTGCCACGAAGGCTGCGTCACACCAGTTGGCGCGCATTGCCGTCCTGGAACTGGCCGACCTTGGAGTTCGGGTGAACATGGTCTCGCCGGATGCGGTGTTCAGCCACGGAGAGAGGAGGTCTGGGCTCTGGGCGGAAGTAGGACCGGACCGAATGAAAGCGCGCGGACTCGATGAAAAAGGACTGGAAGAATACTACCAATCGCGTAATCTGCTGAAAGCCCGGGTGACCGCTGAACACGTTGGCCGCGCCGTTCTCTACTTCGCCACGCGCCAGACGCCCACGACCGGGGCGACGATCCCGGTCGATGGTGGGTTACCCGACGCCACGCCGCGGTAGGGACGACATGGACATAGTGGACGAAATGGACGGTCCATGTCGTCCATTCCGTCCACTTCGTCCATTCAATCGTGCAGCTTAGTTCCACAACTCGAACAAAACGAGGGGTTTATTCGCTTGCCCAGGTAGCTGTTGCAGGATGGGCATCGCCAGTTATAGAGCGAAAAGGCGAGGGCAAAGACTACGAACGCTAGCATCACCCAGATGAATTGGGAAGGCTGAAGGCCGAGTACGGGCGTATTTTGATGGTCGGAGACCCAGAAGAAGACCAGCATGACTGCCACAAGCGGAACGGCGAGGATCAGCTGACGCTTTCTGCGGCGCTTGAATTCCTGCATGACGAGCGGGTTAGTCTCTCCGTTCATGATTCTCCCTCTGATGATCGTTTGGCCGGACCTCATGGTTAGAAGTCTCTTCCAAGCCGATAGGCTCTTTCCAGGTTCCTCGCCCGGTAGGTCATGTCATTTGGCATCATGCCGCCCAGAATCTCCATCCGCACGTCCGTAAAACCGACGTTCTTCAGGCGATCCTCAAGCATGATGCATCGCATGGCGCTTGCGATGCCGATCTCCTCCAAGTGCTCTTCGGTATGCCCGGCTGAACAGATGATGAGTGCCTTCTTCGGCTGCACGAGCGATCTTCTTGCCCCGTCTTTTTCATAGAAGTAGGCATAGCCGTACGCCCATACCCGGTCGAACCAGCCTTTAAGCTTGGCCGGGCAGTCGCTCCACCAGACGGGGTAGATGAATACAATCGCAGTGCACCGGGCGAGCTTTTTGTGCTGTTCTCTCACATCCTGAGGAAGGGGAGCTTGAGGATCGACTCCGACTTCCCTTACGTACTGCGAGCAGTCCATCTCCGAGTGAAATCCGACCTGGTACAGATCACAGACTTCATAGGTGTGCCCCGCGTCCTCCAAGCCGCGGGCAAAACACCGCAGAACTTCTCGACAAAACGACTCTTGACTCGGATGCGCGAATAGAATGTAGAGGTGCATTGGCTCTAAATGCTCACTTCCACGGGCACTGCCGCGAGTGCCGCCTGAGCTTGTTTCGGATCAAGTTCTACAAGAAACCCGCGCTTCCCGCCGTTGATGTAGATGCGGGGCAGGTCCAGAATCGATTTTTCAATGTACACAGGCATCTTCTGGCGCGTGCCAAACGGGCTGATGCCGCCAACGGAATACCCGGTCAGCCGTTCTGTCCTGTATACATCGCAAGGCGCCACGCTCTTGGCCCCCAGCACGCGGGCAAGCTGCTTGGTCGAAACCTCACGATTTCCGTGCATCAGGACGACCAGCGGCTCGCCTGCATTGGTCTCCATCACCAGCGTCTTGACGACGATCTCCTCGGGCACGCCGAGCAGGAGCGAGGCCCGAGCCGTGCCGCCATGCTCCTGGTAATCATACTCGCGAGGCACGAATTCAATTTTTTGAGAACGCAGGAACCGCACACCCTGGGTGATCGGATAGTCCGGCTTGCTCATGGCGTCACACGTGGTTTCGCAGCATCAACTCTGCTGGATAAGGATTGAGGTACGTCTGGTTGAGGACCCAGTCAATTGGATGGCGCCGGAAATGGTGTTTCAGCAGAGTCAAGGGGACAACGAGCGGAACCAGGCCCTGCCGATAATCTTCGATGCTGGCTGCCATTTCAGCGCGATCTTCGGCGTCCACATCCCGCTTCAGGTAGCCCGCCAGGTGTTGAAGCACGTTGGCGTGCTTACGCCGGGTCGCCTTGACCTTAAGCGCTTCCATGAAGAACGTGGCGTAAGCCTGCAAGGTAGTCTTCAACGCCTTTGCAGACGATCCGACCAGTTGACCGAGGTGCGTGTAGTGTTTCGGGCTATGCGCGAGGAGAGCCATTTTGGCCCGGCTGTGGAACTCCACCAGGTCCCCGGCTATCGGTTGGGAGTTCAGAAACTGCTGCAGGCGGTAAAAGGCAAACACCCGTTCAATAAAGTTCTCCCGGAGAACCGGATCGTTCAACCGGCCTTCTTCCTCGACGGGCAGAGAAGGGAGGCGCGACATGAGAGCTGCCGCAAACAGCCCGATACCGACCCGGGCGGGACTGCCGGAGCTCGCCTGGTGGACTCTGACCCGCTCCATCCCGCACGACGGGGAGTCCTTCTTCAGAATGTAGCCGTGAAGGCCGATTCCGTTCAGTTCCTCGAGCCTTTTTACGGCATAAGTCTTCATAGTCTCAGTCAGATCTCGACCCGATTTTGGGGCGATCAACCGAGGATCTGAAGGGTCGCCTTCCAAACGAATGGTTTCACGGGGAGTCCCGAGGCCGATGTCGACCTCCGGGCAGACGGGGATAAACTCAACGTACTGAGCCAGGGTGTGATGAACAAAGGAATCTTCTTTGTGCCCGCCGTCATACCGGACCTTCATGCCCAGCAGGCAGGAAGAGACGCCGATGCGGATCTGTTTCCGGTTGCCGGTTACCGGTTCCCGGTTACCAGTTTCCGGTTCCGTGTGGCTGGTCTCAGGGTTCTCGTCCTTGGACATTGTTTCCACTTAGTCTAGCCGGTTCAACTGGCCGCCGTCGCTCTTCGGCTCCGCAACTCGCAACCCGCAACCCGCAACCTGTAACGGGTAACGGGTAACCGGTAACCGGCAACCGGCAAACTACCACACCCCCGTCGTCAGGTACTCGTCCATGGACCGGGCGGCTGTGCGGCCGGCGCCCATAGCCAGGATGACCGTCGCGCCGCCGGTCACGATGTCTCCGCCGGCAAAGACGCCTTTCTTCGAAGTCTTCATGCTCACCGAATCGACGGTTATGTACCCTTTCTTGTTCGTCTTCAGGTCGGGAGTCGTCGATTGGACCAACGGGTTTGCGGTGGTTCCGACGGCAATAACAGCGACATCCAGGGCCAATTCGAATTCAGAACCAGGAAGCGGGACGGGACGCCGCCGGCCGGAATCGTCGGGTTCGCCTAACTGCATGCGAATACAGCGGGCGCTCTTCAACCAACCCGATTCATTGCCAAGGAACTCCACCGGGGCAGCGAGTGTCATGATCTGGACGCCTTCTTCCTTGGCGTGTTTGAGCTCCTCGATACGTGCAGGCATCTCAGCCTCGGTTCGGCGGTAGAGGAGATACCCGTTGGAAGCCCCCAGGCGCAATGAGGTCCGGACGGCATCCATCGCTGTATTACCACCCCCGATCACCGCGACATTCTTGCCTCGGCAATCGTAGATGGGGTTGTCATACTCCGGAAAGCGATAGGCGCGCATGAGGTTGACGCGTGTGAGGAACTCGTTGGCTGAGTAAACGCCGTTCAGGTGCTCGCCGGGCACGGACATGAACTGCGGCAAACCGGCGCCGGTCGCTACAAAGACGGCGTGGTAACCCTCTTCTTCGAACAGCTCGTCGATGGTGACCGTCTTGCCCACGACGACATTCGTCTCGAACCGCACGCCCAGTGCGCGCATATTGTCGACTTCGCGTCGAACGATCTCTTTCGGAAGCCGGAATTGCGGAATGCCGTAGACCAACACTCCTCCGATCTCGTGAAGCGCCTCGAAGACCGTCACCTCGTGGCCTCGCTGGATCAGGTCGCCGGCGACAGTCAGGCCAGCCGGCCCGCTGCCCACGACCGCAACCTTTTTCCCGGTCGACGGAGCCCGTTCCGGCAGACCAATCTTGCCGACCCGCGCCTCATAGTCGGCCACAAACCGTTCCAGGTATCCGATCGCCAACGGCTGGAACTTCTTGCCCAGAATGCAGCCGCCTTCGCATTGATCTTCTTGCGGGCAGACGCGCCCGGTAATGGCCGGCAAAACGTTGTCTTCCCGCATCTTGGCCGCGGCGGCGAGGATATCGCCGGCAACAATCAACTGGACGAAGTCCTTGACCTTGACCCCAACCGGGCAGGTCTCAACGCACTTGGTGTTCGAGCACTCCAGGCACCGAAGCGCTTCGCGCTGAGCCAGTTCGAGCTCCAATCCGAGGTTTACCTCCTCGAAGTTGTGCCGGCGCTCGGCTGCTTCCTGCTCGGGCATTTTCGTACGCGGGATCTTAGTTCGTTCTTTCGGGGGTAATGAATTCATGGCGGGTTACTCGACTGAAAGCTGAGCCCCGGACAAACGCGGATTCGCGCGGATAACACGGATCGATCCGCGTTATCCGCGCGAATCCGCGTTTGTCCGCGGGGTTATAAATTCTGAAGGCGGCACATCTCCTTCACACAAGCCAGGTCTGCTGACGGGTCCTGCTCGAACTTCTCTAGCGACATGCGCTCGGCGTCGCGATACAGGCTGTTTCGTTGCCGCAGGATGTCAAAGTTGACCTGGTGAGCATCAAACTCCGGTCCGTCGACACACGCGAATTGCGTTTTGTCGCCGACGACCACCCGGCACCCGCCGCACATCCCTGTGCCGTCAATCATGATCGAGTTGAGGCTCACGATGGTCTTGATCCCGTAGGGACGGGTGACCTCCGCGACGGCGCGCATCATCGGAATGGGCCCGATGGCCAGGACCAGATCGATTTTCCGCCCGGATTCAATCAGCTCTTTCAATGGATCGATGACCAGGCCTTTTCTGCCGTAACTGCCATCATCCGTCGTCATGAATACTTCGTCACTGATCGCCGATATCTCGGACTCGAGGATAACGAGCTCCCGGTTTCGGGCACCGATGATCGATATCACATGATTGCCGGCCTTCTTCATGGCCACGGAAGTAGGGAACGCGATAGCAGTGCCGACGCCGCCGCCGATCACCACGACGGTCCCGTAGTAGGCGATCTCGGAGGCTTTGCCCAGGGGGCCGACCACGTCGCTCAGGTAATCCCCGGCTTCCAGCTTGTTCATCAGCCTGGTGGTCTTGCCGATGCCCTGGACGAATAAAGTGATTGTCCCGGCATCAACATCAGAGTCGGCGATCGTCAGTGGAACACGCTCGCCCTTGGGGTGCACCCGGACGAGAACAAAATGCCCCGCTTGCCGCTTCCGGGCGATTCGCGGGGCCACGATGCGGAACTTCTTTACATCAGGAGCCACAAATTGGGCTTCTAGGATGGAAAACATAAGAAAGGACCTACCTGTTGTGGCCGGACTTACCGGAGTCCGGCAGCCGGGCTCGGAAGAGCCCGGCCCGAAACTCCCGCCCGATTTCAGTCGTCGCGTCGCGCGCCGGCCTTGGGCAGCGGCACGCTGAGCTTTTCCAGCTCCTGGGCGGCCAGTTTCGCCTCTTGCGAATCCGGGAAGAGTGTATACAGCTTTTTCCAGGTGTCAACAGCTTCGGTGTTTTTTTGGAGCGCCTGGTATGCAGCTGCCTTTTTGAAGTATGCAACCGGGGTCTTGTCGCCCTTGGGATAGAGGTTGATCACCTGGTCGAACGCCTGGATCGCTTGCTCGTACCGGTTCTGCTCAAAGTAGCAGACGCCCAGGTAGTGCATTGCGTTGTCGGCGTACTCGCTGTTCGGGTAGTTGGTCAGGAAGTCCTGGAAACCGGTGATCGCCAGGTCGTAGTTGCCCATCAGGTAGTCGTTATAGGCCTGGCTGTAAACCTGGTCAGGCTCCACTCCGCTGGAAGCTTCACCATTACCCGATGGGAGATTGCGCAGCGAAGACGCTTTGACCTGGCTGTCCTCGACCTTCTGGTAAAGTCCCGCGATCCGGTTGTTGGTGTCGTCCAGCTTGACGTTCAGCTTCTGGATCTCCTGGCGCAAGGCCGATACAGCGGTTCCCATTTCGGCTTTCTGTCCGCTCATCGCCTGGGTCAGGTTCTCCATGGCCAGATTGCTTTTGGCAATCTGATCATTGAGCTGTTCGAGCAATGATTTGAGGACACTTCCCCTGTCATCAGTACTTTTCTGCAGGAGCCTGATCTGCTCCTGCAGCTGAAGCACGTCGCTCTGCAGGCGGACAATTTCCTCCTTGGTGCCCGCATAGCCCCATGACGGAGATACAACGAGAACCAGCAGCAAAGCAAAACATGTCTTTTTCATCTTCCTATCTCCAGCACCCGGCCTTTGCTATCGCTTGACCGTGAAATGGGCACGCCGATTCTGTGAATAGGCGGCCTCGTCCTGTCCGGGCGCAAAAGGACGTTCCTCGCCGAGTGAGATGCTTTCCATCTGTTCGGCCGTGACTCCCAGCTGGACCAGGTACTCCTTGGTTGCCTGGGCGCGGCGGTCGCCGAGGGCCAGGTTGTATTCTTCAGTGCCCCGCTCGTCGCAGTGCCCCTCGATCACGACGGTGGCGCCGGGGTACTGGCGAAGCCATTTCGCGTTCTGCTCCAGTTGCGTTCGGGACTCGGACGACAGTTCACTCTTGTCATACGCGAAGAAGACGTCCTTGACTCGCCCGTCTTCGATCGCTTTCATCAGGTTATCAATGTCGGTGGATGTTACGCCGCCGACTTCCTTCGGACTGACCACCGTTACGCGGGTGCTTGCCTGTGCTTCACCACCGGGGCCCTTTGCGATTGCGGTGAAAGTGCTTGAATCTCGAGGCGTGATCACGACCGATCCGCTCTCGGAAACATTGCCCACTCCTCCGTCGATCACGACTGACGTGGCATTCTGCGTTTTCCAGGCCAGTGTGGCCTGTCCGCCGCGTTCCACAGTGCTCGGACTTGCCTGGATTTCAATCGTCGGCGCCGGTCCGCCAGTCGGGGTCGGAGTCGGGGTCGAAGTGGTCGGAGGGGGCAGGGTCGGACGAACCGGCGGAGGGTTCTTCTTGCACCCGGAAAGGACCATTAGAGCAGAAAAAACCGCAAGAACCATTAATGCTGTGAAGACTCGTTTCATTTCAACATCCCTCATGTGTATTTATTGTTCTCTCTTGGAATATCCGGACCACGCTGGGCTCTCATTAATACCATATGCCGTGATCTGTCGGACATTTTTCCCGTCAGCATTCATAATAAAAATCTGCTTGGAGCCGGACCGGGTGCTTTGAAAGACAATATGACGACCGTCCGGGGACCAATGCGGGCTTTCGTTGCTCGCACCGCCGACTGTCAGCTGAAAGATTTTCCCTGTCGCTACCTCCACCACGTAAACGTCATGTTTCCACTGCGTTGGCGCCTGCCAGGAATACGAGACCAGCCGGCCGTCCGGAGACCAATCCGGGCTGTCGCAATGGCCGCCTTCCAAAACCAGCCGCCGAACGTTTGATCCGTCTGCGTCCATAACCCAAACCTGCGGTCCTCCGGAACGGTCGGATATGAAAGCGATCTGCTGCCCGGTCGGGCTCCAGCAGGGCGAAGTATCAATGCCCTGGTGGTTGGTCAGGTTCCGCATTCCACCCCCGTCGACGTTGGCCAGGTAGATGTCGGAGTCGGTGGCCTCCTGTGACCTGCTCGAAAGTGCAACCCTCCGTCCGTCAGGCGAAATGGCGGGGGACGACGCATATGAGCTGGGAGTCGACAAAACCGCTCGGCCGCCCGTCACTTCCTGGACCCAAATCTCCCAGCGGGAGGAGTTCGGCAGCCTGGTGACGAACGCCAGGCGAGAGTTGTCCGGAGACCACTCGGGGAACTTGTTCAGTCCGCCATTAGCGGTGATCGTGCGTGGGTTGGCGCCGTCGTAATCGACGATCTGGATCTCCTTGGCCCCGCCTTTCTGGGAGCTGAAGGCGATCTGCGTGCGCGCCACGCCGCGACTGGTGCCTGCCGAGAGCTGGAAGACTATCTCGTCCGCGAAGTTGTGAGCGACGTTCCGTATCAGGGTCGTCGAAGCGGCTGTAAACCTTTTGCCGAGGACCTGTTGCTTCGTCTTCACGTCGTACAAATACGACTCGACAACGGCGCTGTTGCCCACGAGTTGAACGTTGCCGAATACCAGGAAATCCGCATTCACGACCGAAGACTGCCAGTCTTCGAAATTCACATCCAGCGGAACCCG
>Ga0105092_10001503_pt1 | contig 12525 bp, 12 predicted proteins | sample PPLLak2March2015_FD_87021 | JGI IMG/M metagenome (GOLD analysis project Ga0105092, IMG submission 87021) | Freshwater sediment microbial communities from Prairie Pothole Lake near Jamestown, North Dakota, USA - PPLs Lake P7 Core (1) Depth... | ecosystem: Environmental > Aquatic > Freshwater >... | reverse complement strand
TGCCAAGCGCGTGCCATATGTCGGCCAATTGGAGCGTGTTTATTAACGATGCACACGGTAATAGAAACCGATTTCAACAAACAAATCCGACAGGCGCTTCAAAATCTGCATGATTTCGCCTCGCTGCAGAAACAGCCTCTCACCAGCCGGTTGGCCGGTCCAAGCCGGTCTTTAGATCAGAGCGTCCGGCTGCTGCGATCTGAAATCCTGGCTGCAATCGAACAATTAAACCCGCAGGGCAGCATGTCGCAACGGGCTAAAGAGCGGCGCCCCTATGCGCTTCTGTTTGGTCGCTACGTACAAGGGATGACCACGGCAGAGCTGGTCGAAGAGCTGGCGATCAGCATCCGGCAGCTGCGCCGCGAGCAAGCGCGTGCGCTAAACGCCGTCACTGAGCTGTTGTGGGAAAAGCTGTCCGGCCAATTGGAAGGGGAGATCGAGGAGGGCGCCCTCCCGCAATCGATGCTGTCTTCAAGTTCGTCTGAGGCTGCCCAGGCCGAGATGGCTCAGCTTCTCAGCCATGCCCAGGCCGAAGACCTGGCACTGTCAGACCTGGTCAGTGGGGTGTTGGCTACGCTGTCTCCGGTCGCTGCCGGGCGCAATATTGCCCTGGTCAACCGCTTACCCGCAGGCTTGCCTCTCATCCGGGCAAACCGGGTTGTGCTCCGCCAAAGCGTAATGGGCCTGCTGTCGTACGTCTTGCAGCATTTGCAGAGCGGTCAGATAACGGTGTCGGGAGCCACGCTACCCGGCGTCACGTTAGTGGTCACAGCCGATGGACAGTTCCAGGCAGGAATCCCAACCAGTGCAAGCCTGGATGTAAGCCATAAGTTGATCGACAGCCTGGGAGGGAAAATCGAAATCAACGAAAGACCCAGGCGCTGGCAGGCCGAGGTCAGCCTGCCTGTTGCAGAAGAATTGCCGTTGTTAATCATGGATGATAACGCCGGGCTGATCGAGCTCTTCCGGCGTTACCTGGCAGGCAGGGGTTACCGGGTGGTCGAGGCTCACACTGCCGCAGAAGCGATCGAAATAGCCGGCAAATTGGATTTGAAGCTGATCTTATTGGACGTCATGATGCCCGAGCAAGACGGTTGGGAAATCTTGCAGCGCTTGAAAGCCGCCCCAGAGACCAAAAATACGCCGGTGATCATCTGCTCGGTGCTCAATGAGCCGGAGATCGCGTTTACCCTGGGCGCATCTGATTACCTGCCCAAGCCGGTCACTCAGAATGATTTGCTGGCGAAGGTGGAACAGTGGTGCCGGATTCCACGGCAGAAGGCGGCGCCGCCGCCAGAATCCCCTGCAGATACTTCAATACCTCCGTCTGAGTGAAGCCTTTGGGATTGGTAAGTGTGATTGGTTGGCGGGGTAAGGAGTCGTCTGGCTCATACCCGCTGATCAAGATGATGGGAATAGATCCGAAATCGGGGGAGGCCTTTAATTTTGAGATCAGCTCCTGGCATTCATCGCCGGGCACATTTTGGTCGATCAATATGGCATCGGGAACCTGCGCCTGCACTCGCCTCAGGGCCTCCAGGGTATCATACGCCCGAAAAATCTTATACCCATCTCCACTTCCCTTGGTCATGCGCTCGATGAGACGTAGAGAGCTGGGATCATCATCGATGATGAGCAAGCTCTTTGCCTTGGGGGCAGCCTGTTTTAAGGTGGATTGCAGAGCGTGTATGGTGAGCGGCTTGCGAACGTACCCGGCAACTCCGAGGGCATGGGCGGTCTCTTTCGAGCTGGGCAGGGGGCAAGAGACGATGGGCACACCCGCAGCAGCGGGCTCTGCAGGCAATTCAGCAGAGCTGCTGGTGATGATCGCCCTGGCGCTGGATGTTTCTACCATTTGTTGAGCGTATTTCCAAGAAGGCGCGCTGGCGATGACATAGCCCTCCAGGTGCCGTTGCAAGAGCTTGACCTCATCTGAGTCCTCTTCTCCGAGCACAACCACGGCCGGTTTGGTTTCTTGCAGCTGGCGGATCGCCGGGTGTGAAGCGCTCCACAACGGAGACAAAGGCTTGTGCACAGGCAGTACGAAGGAAAATATGCTGCCCTCGGCTATTCGGCTCTCTACCCAGATGTGTCCGCCGTGCAGCTCGACGATGCGTTTGCTGATCGCCAGCCCGAGCCCGGTGGTGCCGGCTGCGCCGGCGGCTTCTCCGGCCTGGCGGTATTCTTCGAATACGTGGGGCAGCATATCCTCGGCAATACCCGGGCCGGTGTCTTTGACCTGGATAAGCAGGTGGTTTTGCATCTCCAGGAGCTCTGCCCTGAGCGTGATCTGGCCCTGCTGGGTCAGCCGGGCCGCGTTGCTTAACAGGTTGAGCAGTACCTGGTGGATACGAGCGCGGTCAAGCCAAAGCTCGGGCAGAAGCTCTGGCACGTCGAATATAAATTCGATGCGCTTGGCCTGCACCAGCGGCTGGATGGTTGTGACCACTTCTTGCAGCAGCTCCTGGACATCCACCAGGTTGAAGCGCAAACCCATCCGGCCACTTTCCAGTTTAGACAGATCCAGGATATCGTCGATCAGCGACAGGAGATGGCGGCTGTTGCGATGAATCTCGGTGACGTCGCGCAGATAGGCTGGCGGCAGCTTGACCCCGTAGGAGTGCTGCGAAAACGCCATGGTTTCGCTGAAACCGATGATCAGGTTCAGAGGCGTGCGCAGCTCGTGGCTGGTCTGAGCAGCAAACTCTTTTTTGAATCTTAAAGCGGCATCTGCGATTTCGCGGGCCTGGAGCAGCTCAGCGTTGACCCGCTGTAACTGCGCATAGGCTAAATCTAATGATTTGAGTGTTCGGTGGAGCTCGCCCCGGTGTTTGCGAGCCTCCTCGGCATGCATGCGCGCCTCACGGGCAGAGATTTCGCTGGCTTCCAACGCGGCATGCAGGCCGCGGGCGGCTTGCCCGGTGGTAAGGGCAGCCAGGCATTGCAATAAGACCAGAACCGGAAGAATCCCCGCTTGATTAAGCTGGTTGGGAAGCGAATAAACCAGGGCCAGCTCTATGAGGGTTGCCCCTGCTGCCACTCCCACCGAGCCCGCTGGACCAATGAGCGACCCTGCCATCACAACAGTGAACAAAAACAGGTAACCCGGTGTGAGGTCTTTGGTCAGGAAGATCATCAGCCCGATAAACAATGATTGCGTGACCAGGAAAAGCGTCACGGTCTCGATGTAGCGGCTGCGGAAGAAGTGGTAGATGATCCAACAGACCCCGGCAATGAAACCCAGCAAGATCAAGCCATATCTCGCCTGGATCTTACCAGAAGCAACCCCCTGGCCGATCCATATCCAGGCGCAAAATGCCACCGATATGGCTGTTGTTAGGAAAGCTCCTTCTAAAAAGTGGTCGGCTTCCCGCTGCGCATATGACCAACTGGATATGAAGCCTAGTATTTTCTTCATCGCATGACTCTCGTAATTAGCAGTCCATTATTAATCAACCCACCGTCTCATCAATAATGCTTCTGCGCCATCCTCGTAAAAATCGGGTAGCGTGTCAACCTGAAAAAACCCCATTCGCTCCCAGAAGCTCTTACCCCCGTTATTCGTTTTTCTGACTTCCAGCTCGATTTTCTTTAAACCCTTTTCCTTAATCTTCAGAAGGGTGTAATCAAATAAAGCCTCTCCGATACCTTTCCGGCGATACGCCGGGTTGACCGCCAGGGAATAAATATCGCCCCGGTCTGGGTGGATGCAGGTCATCATATAGCCGGCAATCTCGCCATCCACATCAGCCACGATGTTTAGCCCCGCGCATACTGCGTGCAGTCGTTTGATATCCTCCAGGGAGTACGCATCCACCGCTAAAAAAGATGCGTTTTCAATCCTGAGGATCTGATTGAGGTCCGAGTCTGCCAGTGAAAACTGTCTGATTTGGATCTCACCTGAGTGCATATCACAATCCTTTTTGAAACTGCTCAGCCCGACGAAGCGAACTATTCCATCTTATAAATCTCTTCGGGCATGCTCCACAAGGGATTTGAGCAGCTTCTTCTCATCCCACCCAGATCCGTTCAATTGGCGCAATAGCTCGTCATCCAATGGGAAAGGAGCGGGGTCCATCCCTACCAGACGCGCCTGCCCCGAGAGGACAAAATCGAACCGGGCCATGCCCCGGGCTTCGATGAGCTCGTAGACTTTAAGGGCTGCCTCACAGATCTGCGGATCGGTCGGGCAAGCCAGGATCTGGTTGTCCAAGATGTAGATCCCCGTGCTCCTGTCCTCAGAATATTCTACAAGAAGCACTTCCTCGTGGGTAGGCAGCCCATCGACCTGTCGTTTCAGCTCGTCCGGATTCCGGACCAGACTGCCGCGGCTTTGGTTCTCGCCATAAAGGGTCAATGGATATGGGATCTCGGTCTGCCCAGCGGCTGACCCGGATTCGATTACAATAAAATTGGGAAGCGGGATGCCGGATACATAAAGCAGCTGAAACAGCCTGAGGTAGTTCCGCCCCAGGGAGAGGCCGGTAATTCCGGAGCCGGTATAAGGTGCGCCGGTGAGCTGGAGGACGGCAGGTAAAAGATCTGCATCCTGTTTTTCGAAACAGCTCGCCAGGTTTAAGATGACATCCGGTTTATTCTTTCTGACGCTTTCATACAGGGTGGTCGTGCAGACCTGCTCGACGACTTCATACCCGATCTGCATTAATTGATTACAAATATTTATTATTTTCGGCGTGATGGAACTGTCAGGATCTTCGGGTTCGAGAAGACAAACTTTCACTTCTGCCTCATTAATGCGTTTTGCAATATCGCGTTGAGCATACCAGTATAATCGAGTCCGTAACCATTGCACGAACGCACATAACCGCAGCCTTTCTCGCCGATGCTTGGATTCTGGTTGACCTCAAGGATGTAGGGGATCTGGTCTTTGAAACGGATATCTACCCTGACGTATGAATCCAATCCCAAAACTCGATAAGATTTAAGGGCGGTTTCTTCAACGATTCTCTGCTCTTGCCTGGATAACTGTGCAGGGCAGCGTGGAACGGTCTTTTTAAACCTATCTGAATTGCCATTCCATTTTGCCCTGTAATCCATGTAGCGGCGGTTCGGTGCCAGATCCTTAAAGACAATTTCCGAGATCGGAAGCACGCACGGTTTTTTGCCAGGCAGAATGGCTACATTCAATTCGCGACCATCGATATATTCCTCCACCAGCGCCGGCTGCTTGAGTCGCAGCCGGATCTGCTTGACCTTGTATATGAGCTGGTCAAGGTTTTCAACGTAGGAATGTTCGTCGATGCCGATGCTGTTCTCAGATGCAGAGCCTTTGACGAAGAGCGGGAAACCCATATCTTTACGAAGCTGGTCTCGCTCGCTTCGAAAAACCTGGTAACGTGGGGTGGGGATATCGTGGTAAGCCAGGATCGCTTTCACGCGCAGCTTATCGATGCCAAACGAGATCGAGGGTGACCGGGTGCGGGTGTGCGGAATTCCTAAAAATTCCAGCAGAGCCGCGATGTATGCTTCTCCGCGGGCGTCATCCTGGATGCGCTCACACACGTCGAATGCAACGTCGATCTTGCTCCTGCACAGCTTTTCAATATCCGCAGGATTATCCATATCAAAAAATTGGACGTCGTGACCCTGAGCTTTTAATTGCTTCCCCACCGTCAACCCGGTGTCACGCATTTCTTTTTCTTCCGGGTTGAGCCGTTTATAGGAGAAGCTGTTGTAGACAATGCCGATTTTCATAGGAAGTAGACAGGTATATCAAGTAAAGGATGGGTATATCAGGGAGAAGCGCGCCAAGAATTTACTCCCCCTTTGCGATCTTGAAATTCTCGTAGCGCTTTATTGTTTCTGGGAGAGAAGACAGACGGTCTCACTATTGAAAGCGGCGCTATTTGTATCAAGATTATGGTTTAGTGGAGTAAAGGATCTCCCCTGGGTTTACAGCCATGCGCCAGGCAAGGCAAACCAGGTTTTGTTTATTAATGGAATGGGCTTTTCGATATACTATTATACTCTTATACGCTGACATCGGAAAATGGATACGCTAAAAGTTATTAAAAAATCGATTTGCTCCCAATTAAAGCACGCTGGAAACGGCTGTGTAAATCAAAATGGTTCCCATCGCCCAATTGAATAGGCGATAATGTTTGTTGAGCAGCTTTCTAAACAGGTCTCCGCCTAATGCCCAGCTCGAGACGCTCTGGCTAAGATCAGCCTGGTGATCCATTACGTATAACCAGGCGCTCCCCCCCGGCTTCGATTGAGATGACCTGCGGATCAAACTCTGCTCGCACGTATGGATTCTCGTAACGGACGTCAGGGTGCAGAACGACCGCTTGCCCGTTCTGGCTGAAGGCGCCTTCCCAGCCAAAGGATAAGATGCCACGGGTATGGACTTGTCATCGACTATGGTGTGGAAATGGGTGTGGATGCCGGCTTGCAGGTCGTGGATGTAAATTTCGTCCCGGATGATGAAACTGCCGATCCCATCGAACGGCCCGTTTTCACCCGAGGCAGGCACGACCTCGAACGGCTCTACCGCGCCGTGCTTCGTGAACTGCCCGCCCAGGATTTCGAAATAATGCGGCGATTTCCTGAAGGACGCCGTGGCCGAATGGATTCCCACCACTCCGCCTCCGCTGTTTACGAACCGGTCCAGCGCTTCCAGGGCTGCGGGCGAGATCGTTTTCTGGTGGATGTAGAGCACGACGGCCTGAACTGTGGTTATGTCTAGCTGCGGGAATATCTCCAACGAGGCGCTGCGCCGGACGGCGTACCCCGCCATGCCGCGCAGCAACCGCTTCACCGATTGCCATCCCATCAAGGGTGGGTGGAAGATACCGGCAGCGATCAGGAGTACGTTGCGAGTGCTGACGGGCGACGTATTGCCTCTACAACAGGTTCCAATACATGAAAAACCAGGTGTGCACGACGGCAACCAGGGCCAGGAGTGTATAAGCTATTCGCCCGGTCAGAGTCCAGTAGCCGCGGAGCCATGCCAAAACTGTGAACGCCGCAAGCGCCAGGGTCAGAACCGCTGCCAGCCAGGGCACGTACATCAGGGCGTTCAAGATGGGCGGCAGGCCGAATATCACGTTGTTCAGGTCGCTCATGAATACAAAAAAGGTCACCCAAAAAACCAGGAGGGCAATCGAGAAGACCCAGGCGGCCCAAAGGGCAATGGTTTGCCCAAGGGACGAGCGGACATCCTGATCGGGGTAGTCCTTGCGGTAGTACCTGCCAACAACCGCCCTGGACGGAATGGCGATGAAGGCCACCAGGGCAGCGATAAGGCTTATGGTCAAGAGACCCATCTGGAACCCGCTGGTTCCATACCATGGCTGCTTGATGAAAGCCATATCGCTGAAGAATAAATATTGGCTCGTGCCATCACCATTGGGCTTGAAAACCAGGGTTGAGCTGGCAGGTAATTCATTGTCAGCCGGGTGGAAAACGTTGGGCTCTACCTCCGCCCAGTAGCTCGAAACAGGCCCCATCAGGCCCGAAGCTTCCAGCAGCCCATCCCCAGTCGCATTGATCACCACCGGCTGGATGAGCAGAATGATCTTTTCGATGCTGGAGTGGCTCATGCGCGCCGGGTAATACGTGCCGGCATATTGGGATGACCGCTCCTCAAAATCGGCCGCCGGCCTGGGCAGCTCAGTCACCGGGGCAGGGTAATACCGGTCGAGGAAAGCCTCAAGGAAATCACCGCGCGCCTGCCCGCCGGTATCAGAATTGGTGGAAACGAACACACCCACATTTTTCTCCGGCAGCAGCATCATCCCGCTGTGGAAGTAAATGGTATCGCCTCCGTGCCCGAAGACCTGCAGCCCGTTCTGTGTGCTGACGCTAAAACCGTGTCCCCATCCCTCCAGGTGGGTGTCGTGCGTGAATTGCAGTGTGTGCATGGCCCGAGCGGTCTCCTCGCTCAAGATCCGGCTCTCGCCATATTGCCCGTTCTGGAGGTGGGCAACCATAAACGCGGCCAGATCGGTGGCAGTGGCGCTCAGCGCCCCGGCCGGATAGGGCTGGACGTACTCGAAAACGCCTTCGTGGTTCCTGCCGCCGCTGTAGAGATAGCCTTTCGACATGTTCTCGGCGAGCTTTGCCGGGAGCGGCTGGCGGAAACTTGAATTCTCCATCCCCAACGGTTTGAAAATATTCTCCTCGACGTACTCGTAAAACGGCGCCCCCGAAACCCGCTCTACAATATAACCGGCAAGGCCGGCTCCGTAGTTGGAATAAGAAGAGATTTCTCCAGGCGGATAGACTCGTTGGGGGATCGTTTTAGATAAGCCTTCACCTAACGGAAACAACTCTGCTTCGGTGCGCACAAACAGTCCAAGGCCCTGGTCCTCAAATCCGCCTGTATGCGTCAGCAGGTTTCGCAGAGTCACCGGTTGCGGATATGTGGCAGGGATTTGAAAATCCAGGTATGAATTGACATCCGCATCCAGGTCGAGCTTGCCGGCTTCGACCAGCTGCATCACGGCGGTCCAGGTGAACAATTTCGAAACCGAGCCCGGGCGGAAGAGTGTTTCTTCGGCGCTGACCGGAACGCGGTTTTCAAGGTCGGAATATCCATAGCCCTTGGCGAAGAATATCCGCCCGTCTTTGACCACTGCGACAGTCATCCCTGGCACATGGAAGGCATCCATCAAAGCAGCGACCAGGCCATCCACGAATGCCTCGAGCTCTTGGGGGTCGTCAAGCTCAGCCTGTTGGCCCCGGCTGAGCGCCTCCCCGGCCTGGGAGGTCGCCGGTAATGGCAAGATCAGCGCCGCCAGAATGATCAGGACAAGCAAGAGGAAATAGGGTCTTTTGTTCATTGGCTGCTCCCGATTGCTAACAGGGTAATCGATTGCGGCGGCAGGGCCAGCGTACCATCCGCGGGCAGGTCTTGCTGGCCTAAATTCTCGGCCTGGTGAGCGGCATCGAATAGCCAGACTTCAGCCTTGCCAGAGGCCAACCCGTTGATCTGTAAGGGGGTCTGTTGTTCCACATCGGATAAATTGATCACCAGGATGGTCAGGGTTCCATCCGGTCGTTTGGCTGCGTAAACCGTCACATCTTCGATACCCGAGGATGCAAAAACCAGCTGGCTGCCAAACTGCTGGTACATTTTGAAGACGTAGAATGTAGGCCTGACCTCGCTGTTATAGAAGAGACCCAGGCCGCTGTTTTTGCCCAGGATCCAGTAATTGACCATAAAGACGCGCTGCTGCACCAGGCGGCCCAGGACATCGGCATACCAGATGGCATTGTAGAATGAGTCCGGGGTGGCATCGCCTCCCATCAGGCTGCGGGGCGTCGAGTTGACTTCTGTGAACGCAATCGGGAGGTCTCGGCCGGTGATCTCGGCAATCAGGCTGCGCAGGTACACGACCAGCCCCGTCCACTCCGGTGTGTTTTGGCGCAGCTCATCGATGCTTTCGGTGTTCCCCAGGGGATAGCGATGGACGGTGACCACGTCGACCAGGTCGCCGTTGGCCTTCAAGAATTCTGTCATCCAGTCGCGGCCGGACGAATCTTTCAGGGTTGTTTGCAGGTTTGTGCCCCATTGGTGGAGCTCCGGGCCCATGAGCTTGATGCTGGGATCGACCGCTTTCATGGCTTCGGCAATGTCCCGCCATTCTTTGTTGAAGCGAACCGTGTCATAGGTTTCACCCAGGTCGGCTTCGTAGAGAGTCGGCTCGTTTCCGATGCTCCAGTAGACCAGGCCGTATTTTTTCTGAATGTTGGCATAGCGCACCAGCTCAGCGGCTGCTTCGGGGGTGCCGCCATCCAGGCGGACGCTAATGGTGGGGAGAGCGCCCATCTGGTCGCAGAAGGCTAAGAACTGGTCGACCTGGAAGCCTTTCATGTCGTAGTCATCTCCCCAGGCTCCACCCGGCCAGCGCAGGGCGGTGATGCCCGAATCCAGGGCTGTTGGCAGCATCTCGAGCGAGATGGATGCCCCAATCCCATGGTTCGCGCCGAAAATATACGGGCTGATTGGGCCTAAGTCCTGGGCAGGGTCGACGTATAAAACGCCAGGTACCGCCGTCGGGGCGACCGTTGGACCGGGCTCAGGGGTAGGAGAAGGTATGGCTGTTTGTGTGGGTGGTTGGGTTGGCGGCAGAGTGGGGGTGGCCTGGCCGCAAGCGGTTACCAGGACCAGGCAGATGGATAGGTATAAGCCCAAGCGCTTCATGGCATTCTCCTGTTCTGCAAGCACGGTCGTCGACGATGGTTTAATAGCAGCTAATTCCATATATGTTACACTAAAACGGTGATTTAGAGGAAGGTTGGGCTCGATCGAATTTCACGATCAGGCATAACCCTGATAATGATCGATTTTTGGATGGATTTGGCGCCAAATCCATCCAAAAATCGTCTGCACTTGCATTTATTCCCCCGTTTTGTAGATGTTCCCTTTCCTGGAGGGCCGATCGACTACCGTAAATGCACACCTTCGCCCTATGCCAGCCAGACAGAATTTCTGGCATTTACAGGCCAGTTACGCATCACCGTTGACCGGCTCCTGAGTGAGGGTCAGCCGCAGGATACCTGAGTCCGCCGGGTGAGGGCGGCGCGCATCATGGCAGCCGCGCATCCGACCCCGCTTTCAACCGTAATCGCACCAAAGGGGCAGTTCTTCTGGCAGGCTCCACATTCCATGCACGCCTGCGAGTGAGCCATCTGGATGGTCCGCCCGGATTGGATAAAGACGTCATGCGGGCAAACATCGAGGCAAATACCACAACCGGTGCACAGCTCTGTATTGAATTTCAGAGTGTTCGTTTCGTAAGCGTTGTACATGGTTATTCCCTCTATGCCTTGACAAAAGATAGAATCACCATCAGCACGATGCCAATCCCAAACATCCAGGCCATGGCAGGTACATACTTGAATATTTCGCTTCGCACACCGCTGCGGGAAGTAAAGGTTGTCGATCCGGTGAAATTCAACGCCAGGTAAGCGGTGACAGCCGGAAACGCAAGCATCGCTGCCAGCGCTTCACCCGATCTCAGCCACCAGGCAAACTCTGAGTGCCGCTGCCAGGTTGCCAGGACGAATGGAAGCGTTATGACCGCCCCCAGGATAAAGCCTTTGGTGCTGAAATTATGGGTTGGAATCCAGGGCAACAGGATGGGGAATAGAACGGTTCCAGCCAGGATCGCTGCAGCGGCAGGTTTAGAACGCAGCAGGATGGTTACGATCAATAAGGGGATCAGAGCGTAAGCCAGCTCTACCGGGATCAGGGTGATCCGGTCAGCCAGGGTGAAGGTCACCCGCCTCATCTCTGGCGTCGTCGAATACGATTGCAGGTACCTGGGGAGGTCGGCAGCCCGCACCGGGCCGTACTTTACCTTGAAGCCGGTGCGTTTCGTCACCTCAAAGCCTGCCACACCGGGTGCTCCCAGCTGAGGCAAGATCAGGTTCCGGTGCGATACGATTTCCTTGAGACCGGTCTCCTCGATGCGGTGTACCAGCTCATCCGTGCCAAAGGTTCCTTTGCCAGCTGCGCACCAGACGTTGATCCCTTGTGTATCAAGAACCAGAATATACGCATCGACGCCTGGCAGAGCCGAACGCAGCGTATCAAAGCTGAGGGTGTAGTTGGCCGTTACCAGAACAGGCGATTCGGGCGCCGGGCGACCTAATGCATACAACCCAGGCTCGACCCTATGCTCGTTCCGGTTGATAGCCCAGCGCGCCAAAATATGGTCCCAGCGGTTTGCCAGGATGAGCTGGCTGGTGGTGGGATGGATTGAGTTTTGATCGATGCTCATCGTTTACCTCGGTACCTGGTTTTAAAGGGGAGCACTCAAAGGTTGTAACCGATTTTCAACAACTTTTTAGTGCACTCTTTTAAAGACTTCTGATTGACATGGGATAACATCAGTGATATAGTTTAGGCACAAACTATCAATACCCTAACTATATCACAACTATGACTATCCATCAAGACACCCCTTGCAAAGAAATGTCAATCGGAACGATACTCGAGATCTTTCAATTGATCGAAGGGTTGGAAAAAAGGCTCCGGCAGTTCCAGGGTTATACCTTGAAAGAGTCCCGGCTCACCTCGCCGCAGTACCTGATCTTGGGTCTTCTCTCAGAACAGGATGGGCGCCCTTTCAAAGATTTGGCCGAGGCTCTGGCCTGCACCCGCGCCACGATCACAGGCATTGTGGACACGCTGGAGAAAAAAGGACTGGTGACCCGCAACCCGCACCCACAAGACCGGCGCAGTATGCTGGTCAGGCTGACGGATGGCGGCAAGGCCCTGCTCCAATCGACGCCGGGGCTGGAGAAAACGTTCGGAAGCTGCTGCTGCAACCTCCTCTCCACAGAAGAGTCTACCGAGCTGGTCCGGCTGCTCAAAAAACTATCGGATACGCTTCCATTTTAGGAGAAAACCTTGAACGCGCTCTCCCTTCTCAAAATTCAAGAAATATACACAGCCTTCCAACCGAAGATCCTTCGTTATATCACCCGGTTGGTGGGCGAGAATGAAGCCGAGGACCTGACCCAGGAAGTCATGTTAAAGGCCAGCCAGGC
>Ga0105092_10001502_pt1 | contig 12529 bp, 9 predicted proteins | sample PPLLak2March2015_FD_87021 | JGI IMG/M metagenome (GOLD analysis project Ga0105092, IMG submission 87021) | Freshwater sediment microbial communities from Prairie Pothole Lake near Jamestown, North Dakota, USA - PPLs Lake P7 Core (1) Depth... | ecosystem: Environmental > Aquatic > Freshwater >... | reverse complement strand
CGGACCGGTCGAACAATTTGGTCATCATGCGCGCCGATACTCCTTACAAGACGATGCACGATGTGCGCGGCGCCGCCCAAGCCCCGAAGTGCGCGGCCACGGGCACGGGCTCAATCGCTTACTACATGCCCAAACTCTTGGAGGAGACCATCGGCACCAAGTTTGACGTGGTAACGGGCTATCCGGGAGGACCTGACATGGACCTGGCGGTGGAAAGAGGCGAAGCCCAATGCCGTGCCTTTACCCTGACTGCATTTTTGAGCAACCGTGAACCTTACCTCAGTTGGCGTAAGAGCAGGTTTGTTCGCGTCCTCGTTCAGACCGGGTCAAAGCGGGATCCAAGGCTGACCGAGGTTCCAACACTCAATGAGCTGATGGATGAATACAAAACCCCCGAATCATCCCGGCGCTTGGCCAAACTCGTACTGGCCTCCGGCGATCTGGGCCGGCCGATCATGGGACCGCCGGGTGTTCCTGCGAACCGAGTGAAAATCTTACGGCAGGCATTCATGAAAGCGCTCAACGACCCTGAACTTCTAGCGATCGCTGAAAAACAGAATCTCGAGATAGAACCAACCAACGGTGAGGAGTTGGAAGCGTTGGCCAAGGAGGTCATGACCCAGCCGGCAGAGGTCGTCGAACGGATGAAAAAACTATTAGGAAAGTAATGCTAGCGGTTCGTTTGCCAATTTTGGGAGACACAGATTATAACATATATAAAAAAGGGAGGTTCTCATGGGATTACTGAAAGTAGAAGGCGTTACCCATTGGTCGATTCCGGTTAACAACCTGGAAGAGTCGGAAAAATTCTATGGAGATCTGCTCGGCCTTAAACCGTTAGGACGGCTCGGCAATGCGGTCATGTCTTGCTTCAACGTCGGCGACCACAACATTCTGCTCTGCGAACGCGAGAAGCCGGTGGAAAAGATATCCGACGTCGAGCAGCGTGTGCATCATTCCTTCACGGTGAGCCCGGACATGTTCGTGCAGGCGTGCAAGGTTTTTCAGGAAAAACAGATCCCGATCGTCGAACTCCATTACCGCGCCAAAGGTTATTTCACCGGGCGGGAGCTTTATTTTCACGATCCGAGCGGCAACCGGCTCGAGCTGCGCGATCCGACCTGGCAGAAAGGAATGCCCGAGCCGCCGTTCGAGGAAATCGTCCGTTCGTGAGCGGTTGCACTGGCTTTGCGGTGCCCGAAACCGGCAAAGCAAAATAGAACAATGAAGCAAAGAAAGGAACCAACATGTCTACGTTGATCACGGGCTTGGGCTTGGTCGGTACGTCCTATGCGCAGAATGCGCTCAAACGCGGCGAAAGCATCGTCTTTTACGACGTGGCGCCCAGAAAAGATTTTTTAGCGCACAAGCTGGGGACCGCAAACGTCACGGTGCTCCAAGGAGATGTGCGCGATTTGTCGTCGCTCGTGGAGGCGATGCAGAAGCACAAAGTCGACAAAGTTATCCATACGGCAGGTTTGATCGGCGCCAAAGTGGCACAGCCGCTCTACAGCGGTTTGCAGATCAATGTCATGGGAACCATCAACGTGGCGGAGGCGATGCGGCTGACGGGAGTCAAGCGGTTGGTGCAAATCAGCACCATGGGCACTTATGACCGCCGGCTAGAGGGTGACAGCCCCATCGATGAGAATTTTCACCGTGGGCCCGGCGAAGCCTACGGCAACTCCAAAGTGGCAAAAGAGTTGATGGCCGAAGCCTATCAGCGCGCATACGGATTTGAATTGATAATTGTCCGCCTCGCCAACGTTTACGGCGTCGGCCACTTTGTTGGCGGTTCCGCGGGCGGCGAAATGGTTCAAACCTTGCTCCAAACCGGGATCAAGGGCGGTGTGGCCAAGATCAAACAAGAGTACGCCCGAGATTTTGAATACATTTATTACAAGGATCTTGGCCGCGCACTCGACAAGGCCGCCAACATCGCGTTGTCCAGACCGACCACCTTGAACATCGGAACCGGCGTCGTCATTACCTTCGATGACCTTGTCGGCACGGCCGAGAAACTACTGCCGAAACTGCAGGTCGAAATCATCCCCGGAACCAAGCCACGTTCTTCCAAACAACCCATGGTGATCACCAAAGCGAAACAAGTGCTAGGCTGGGAGCCGGAATATAATTTGGAAGCCGGGTTCAAAGATTACATCGAAGAGCTTAAGGCGCTGGCGTAACCGGACGCTTCATTTTCCTCTTACTGCGTCCTGACCGCCACGCTGGTGGAACCGCGCGTCACACCGGCAGCGTCCTTGAACCGCACGAAGATTCGGTTCGCCGCCGGGTCAAACGGGACATGGCCCATGCCCGTCACAAAAATCCCAAAAGTCGGAGTCGCGTTGGTGTTGATCTGGGTCGTCACACTGCCGCCAGGCGACGTTAAGCATACTCCCGTCCCAGGATTGGTCTCACATATCGCAATGCTCACAGGTAACACAACCGCCCCGGTATCTGCGGACGCCGTGATCGCGCTGCCGGCTCCCAGGTTCACCGTGGCAACCGCAAACACACCCGTTCCGGTTGCTGCAAGGATATTCACGATGCCGTCGTTGTTAAGCGTTGCCGCCGCGGTGACGATATCAGGGACCGGGGTAGCAGAGGCTGAAAGCAGGAAGGTGTTAAGCCCCGTAATAATCGGACTCGGTGTACTGTTAGCACAGCCAAAACTCAAGTGCACATCAGTCGGCGCGAAAGGGGCAGTGGGTGTAAAAGCAAAGACAAAACTCTGGGCCCCACCTGTCGCAATGCTTAACGGCGTATTCGGCGTCCCAATAATCTGATTGGTAAACGGATTCGTCGCTTGATAGAAAAAAGTTGCGGGAATGCTGGTAAGCGGCGTTATCCCGCACCCAATCGCCGTACCCGGACCCACATTGATAATCGTCGCAAACGCTGCGGCAGAAACATCTACCAATACCGACCGGCTACTGGGTAAGACGGCCGAGACAACGCTGGGAGGTGTTATCTCCCAGCCTAGGTCCCGGAATAACTCTGAGGCCAGCCCGACATTGTCTTTAGGTCCCGTATAGAACGGCTCCATGAGCTCATCAGGTGTAGTGGCCGTGTCGAAATGGGATACCGAGGACCCAGATTGCTGAGGATTGGGAGCAAACATTTGAACGTGGCCGGTCGGATGAACCCCGGCGGTCAATCGATTACTTGCGGCCACTACGTTAGCGCCAACCCAATGCAGGTTGCCGGTATTTTGGCTTGCGTTGACACGTTCGGTATTGGTCATGTCGGGATAAAGCTTGGCGGTGCTGTGGTCTTCGAGGTTCCGTGAAAAAACGTCATCTAGTTCCTGCAGCTTCGCTCCGGTTGCAAGATCGACGAAACTGACAAAGCCTAAGCCATGGCCGAGTTCGTGCAAAACCACCGCGACGAAGTCTAACAGCCCGTCGGGTGGATTGGCGTCAAGGCCGTAGTACCAAACTCTCGGAAACGAGCAGGTCGTGCCAATGGCGCTATTGAAAACTGCGCTAATGTCATTGACGCTAGGAGCAAGGTCGGCCGCGGCAAATCTATTCGCCAGCGCCTGGGGGTACCATGTATTTGTCAGCGGAGCTCCGGCGAAGTCCCGATGGGCGGTAACTGGCGTGGTGCGTCCAAGAACGGCGGATCCACTAGTGCAAGGCAAGGGATTAAAGTTGGCGCTGATCCTGATTTCTACCGGGCTTGAGAGCAGGCCTCCCCATATATTTGCGGCGCTCTGAAATGCAACCAGCCGCTGGGCACCCAATGTGGGACCATTGTTACCGCCAGCAGTGGACGCGGGATCGGGCGGGCTTGGGTCGTTGAATCCTTCGCCCGGGCCATCAAGGTTGACAACGGTTATCGTCGCCGCCTGCGCCGCTTCAGGATGAAAGAGTAACCGTGAAATTAGGAATAAGCCCGCGAAGATGCGTAACAAGGTGTAGGGCACATGGCCTCGCTCATTTTTTGTCGTGTGAATCAGGCAGGGTCGGTCGGTGCTCAAGCCGAAGCTTGCCGTCTGCTTCGATCGTGGCGGTCAATGGCGTGGAAAAACGTTCGCCGAGATGGATCACTACCCCGCCGCCGGGCACTGGGCTTAACGTCTCATGGAGTTCTGAGACAGGCTCGACGGCGCTCTCAAGCGCTTGCTGCCCCCTTTGGGCTGGCAACGCTGCGCTGGGTCCGGGAGCGATTTCACCGCTCTTGGGGTCGATGTAAACGATGATGTCTGGCGCTTTTTCTCGAGATTCAGTCCCTTGAGAGCCAGCTGTAATAAGTTCTACATTCTCGGGACGACTTCGGTAAGATTCAGGATTAACGTTTTCCGGGATATGCGCCGCGCACCCGCTCGCGAGTATGATTAACAGCGCCCCCAACGAAGCTTTGTTTCGGAATATGAGTGCTTGCATAAAAGCCCCTGGGCCTCATCGCTTCAACGGACTTGAGGATCCACAGTGGCTTATTATGATCGATGTTTGCTCTTAAATAAATACCCGGACTACTGGAAGCCGCTCATTGCGACCGCACTGCCACGCTGGTAGATCCTCGGGTCACTCCGCCGTCGTCTTTGAAGCGCACGAAGACGCGATTCGCTGCCGGATCAAACGGCACATTGCCTTTGCCCTGGACAAAGATCCCAAAGGTCGGCGTGGCGTTGGCATTGATCTGTGTGATGACGTTGCTGCCAATGGCGGAGATGCACTGGCCGTTAGCAGGATTGGTCTGACACAGCGAGACGTTCACCGGCAACGCTGCGCTCCCCGTATCCGCCGACGCTGTGATATTTGCGGTCGCGCCCACATTAACTGTCGCCACCGCAAACACTCCGGTCCCGTTTGTCCCGGGAATATTCACAATGCCGGGATCAGGCGGGAGCGTTGCCGCCAAGGCCACTATATCGGGAACCGGAGTCGCCGAAGCCGAAAGCAGCAAGGTGTTCAACCCCGTATTGACTGCCGCCGGATCGCTATTCGCACACGCAAAGGTAAACTGTACATCGGTCGGTGCGATTGGAGCGTTGGGCGTTATCGCAAAGACAAAACTCTGAGCGGCACCGCCTGCAACATTCGCAGCCACGTTTGGAAACCCGATGACCTGATTGGTAGCCGAGTCTGTCGTCTGGTAGATAAAGGAGGCGGGCACATTGGTCAGCGGCGCAATAGTACAGCCCGCGGCTACTGCCTGACCTGTGTTGATGATCGTGGCAAAGGCGGTTGCAGCGGTGTTGACCTGCACGGAGCGGCTGCTGGGGAGAATAGCCGCGACCAGCGGCCCGCTGGTCGCCAAGCCCGTCCCGTTGAGCAGGATCGACACGTTGTCGTTGATCGCGTTCGCCACCGCCAGATCCTGTCTCCCGTCCCCATTGAAATCCCCCACTGCCACCGAGCGTGGGATATCCCCCGCTGCAATGTTCGTCGCTGCCCCAAATGTCCCATTGCCATTGCCCAATAGAATCGACACATTGTCGCTGCTACTATTTGGTACCGCTAGATCCTGCCTCCCGTCCCGATTGAAGTCTCCTACCGCTACTGAGAACGGGGTATCCCCAACTGCAAAGTTCGTCGGTGCCCCAAAGGTCCCGTTGCCATTGCCTAATAGTATCGACACGTCGTCGCCGCTAAAATTCGCGACTGCTAGATCCTGCCTCCCATCCCTATTGAAATCACCCACCGCCACTGAGCTCGGGAGATCCCCTGCTGCAAAGTCTGTGGCTGTCCCAAAAGAACCGTTGCCGTTACCCAGCAGTATAGAAACGTTGTCGCTGTTCTGGTTAGCCACCGCCAGATCTTGCTTCCCGTCCCCATTGAAATCACCCACCGCCACTGAGCTCGGGCCATCCCCCGCTGCAAAGTTCGTTGCTGGCACAAACGTTCCATCGCCATTGCCCAATAGAATCGACACGTTGTCGCTGTTAAAATTCGTCACCGCCAAATCCTGCTTCCCATCCCCATTGAAATCACCCACCGCCACTGACCCTGGGACGCTTCCTACTGTGAGGTTCGTCGCCGGCGCAAATGTCCCGTTGCCGTTGCCCAGAAGAATCGACAGGTTGTTGCTGTTCGCATTTGGCACTGCCAGATCCTGCTTCCCATCCCTATTGAAATCCCCTACCACCACCAGGCGTGGGGCATTCCCTACCGCAAAGTTCGTCGCCGCCCCAAACGTTCCATTGCCATTGCCCAGAAGAATCGACACGTTGTCGCTGTCAGTGTTCGCCACCGCCAGATCCTGCTTCCCATCCCCATTGAAATCACCCACTGCAACCGACCGTGGTTCATCCCCCGCTGCAAAGTTTGTCGCCAAGCCGAATACGCCGGACGCGGCAAACGAGGTCATGTTGAGCAGTATCGACACGCTAACGCCAACATTTACCACCACGAGGTCCTGTCTTCCGTCCTCGTTGAAATCTCCTACCGCCACGGAGAATGAAGCACCCCCCGATGTAAAGTTCGTGGCCGCATCAAACGTCCCGTTGCCGATGCCTAATAGAATTGACACGTTGTCGCTAGGTAACTGATTCGCGACCGCTAGATCCTGTCTCCCATCTCCATTGAAATCTCCTACCGCCACAGAGAACGGAACATCGCCCGCAGCAAAGTTCATCGGCGCGCCAAAGGTCCCATTACCGTTGCCCAATAGAATCGATACGCTGTCGCTGTTCTGATTCGCCACTGCCAAGTCCTGCTTCCCATCTCGATTGAAATCCCCTACTGCCACCGACCGTGGGGTGTCCCCGGCCGGAAAATTCGTCGCGGCACCAAAGGTACCATTGCCGTTGCCCAATAGAATCGACACATTGTCGTTACCAGCGTTCGCTACTGCCAGATCCAATCTACCGTCCCCGTTGAAATCCCCTAACACTACTAATTGCGGGGAATCCCCAGCAGCAAAGTTCGTGGCTGCCCCAAAACCTCCACTGCCGTTGCCCAACAGAATCGACACATTGTCGCTGTTAAGATTTGCCACCGCCAGATCCTGTCTGCCATCGCCATTGAAATCTCCTACCGCTACGGAGAATGGACCATCCCCCGCAGCAAAATTCGTCGGCGCACCAAAGCTACCATCGCCGTTGCCCAATAGAATCGACACGTTGTCGCCGTTAAGATTCGCCACTGCCAGATCCTGTCGTCCGTCCCTGTTGAAATCCCCTACCGCCACCGAGACGGCGAAATCCACTGCCACAAAATTCGTCGGCGCACCAAAAGTCCCATCGCCGTTGCCCAGCAGAATCGACACGTCGTCGCTGACAGAGTTCGCTACCGCAAGATCCAATCTCCCGTCCCCATTAAAATCCCCTGCCGCCACCGAACGCGGGCCATTCCCCGCTGCAAAGTTGGTTGCCCCAGTAAAAGAAACGCTCTGAGCGAAACTGACCGTGTAAAGAAAAACGTTGAGAAGCGAAATAGAAAAGAGCAGCATCAAACGCCTGGGTATCATTCAAATCCTCCTGGTGTTGTCTTGATTAACTCTCAGTAAGCTGTGTGTATCGAAAGACAAAAAAACCAGCCACACTTGCGACACATCGCAAACGCAGCTGGCTCTGGTGTTTTCCCTGTCCCCTCCTGACGATGCCGAATGCCCGTTGATCTGCTTACTGGGGAGACCTCTTGCTAAGAGGTGGGTCTATAGCAAGGACAATGGGGGTGTGTCAAATGAGCGGAAGGGAGATTTAATCGTGCCGAATCGCGAGCTCGCCCTGAGCGAACCGGAAAGCAACAGGCCAGGGCCGTCACCCCCTTTCTTTTCTCCCCGACATCAGACTTTGTCGCAATGTCATCCTGAGACGGTAGTCGAAGGATCTCGCCTTCGTAAGCGGCAGGAAATGCGAGATTCTTCGCCTGCGGCTCAGAATGACATTCGTGTGATTTTCGCATTGCGACACAGTCTCAACGGGAGCAGATGTAAGAGGGGATTTTGACTTCTTGGTTGTGGCTCTACCGCGGCGGATCTTTCCGCTGAATAGTGCTGCAAGCAAAGTTACTCAAATCGAAGAACTACTGCGTCCTGACGGCCACACTGGTCGAGCCACGGGTCACACCGCCACTGCTGAAACGGACGAAGATCCGATTGGCGGCGGGATCAAAGGGCACATTGCCGTTGCCCTGGACAAAGATTCCAAAAGTCGGCGTCTCACCAGCATCGATCTGAGTCACCACGGTGGGACCGACGGCGGAGACACACAAGCCCGTGACCGGGTTTGTCTCGCAGAGATTGACAATCACAGGCAACGCGACTGCCCCGGTGTCTCCTGAAGCGGTGATCGTCCCCGTAGCACCCACATTCACTGTAGCTACAGCAAATACGCCCGTGCCGGTGGGGCCAGGAATGTCCACGATGCCGCCGCTGGCGGCTGCCAGGGCGACGATGTCCGGAGTCGCGCTGAACGACGAAGCGAGCAGGAGCGTGTTGATTCCGGTGAGCGGGGTCGCGGGCGCAGTCGTATTCTCCGCCGCGAACGTGAACGCCACATCGATGGGGGCAAAGGCCGTGGTCGGTGTCAGCGCGATCAGGTAGGTCTGGAGCTGGCCCGCGGGAATATCCAGCGGGACGTTCTGCGTCCCTATCACCTGGTTGGTCGCGGGGTCCGTGGTCTGGAAGGTAAAGTCTGCCGCTAGACCCGCAGGGGGAGCGATGCTGGCAGCAACGGCGGGGGACAAACCGGCATTGATGAGGGTCACAAAGGCCGTCGCCGCGTTACCCACTTGCACCGAACGACTCGATGGCAGCACAGCGCCAACCAGAGGCGGGACAGCAAGGGGCAGCGGCCCGCAGCCAGCCACAAAGGCAAAATCGAACACTCGTCCGACGCCCAGGTCTCGTTGGTGCCGGCATGGAGACAAGTGCCTGTCTGGCTAATTGCCAGTGCCTGGATCGTAGGCGGCGTCAGCCCCACGTTGAGGGGGGTCCAGCTGGCTCCCGCGTTCATGGTCCTGAACACGCGGGAGCTCGAAGTGGCCGCATAGAGAACATTAGGCCGCCCTGGATCGAGGGCTAACTGATTGATGAGACTGCTGATGATGCCCGTGCTCGACGCCGCCCAGTTCGCTCCGCCGTTTGTGCTCTTGAAGACCCCGAAGCCTCCGGTTCCAGCGTAAAGGGTTGAAGGGTTCTGCGGATCGATTACCAGCGTGTTGATGCTCGGGGTGGGTGATGGGGTGAACCCGGTGTTCATGGGCGTCCAACTATTGGCGGCGCCGCCGTTCGTGCTCTTGAACAGTCCGAACTGGGTCCCGGCATAACGGTGGATGATGTCTGCGGATCGACCGCCAAGGCACTCACAATCCCGTTCGGCAGGCCGGTGCCGACGGGCGTCCAGTTGACGCCGCTATTGATGCTCTTGAACACCCCATTCGTTGAACCCGCGGTGGTGCCGGCATAGAGAATTGCCGGATTCTGCGGGTCCATAGCCAAGGTCATCACCGAGAGCACAACAAGGCCGCTGTTAACCGCCCCCCAGTTGCCGCCGCCGTTGGTACTCTTGAACACGCCTGCGCTTGTCCCTGCGTAGATCGTCGATGGTGTTTGGGGGTCGATGACAAGAGAGCGAGCGAAGACGCTCGGGAGACCGCTGTTGGCGGGTACCCAGCTCACGCCCCCGTTGGTGCTCTTGAACACGGTGCCGGCCAACATCCCGGAGATACCGCTGCCCGCGTAGACGGTTTCGGGCGCGCTCGGGTCGACCGCGAGGGAAAGGATGGGCCCTGAGCTTGCCGGCCCATTGGTCGTCCATTCATTTAGGCCGGCATCGGCCGGAGCCGCCGGGAGGAAGGCCAACAAAATCGCGAGCGCACACACGAGCGCTGGGACTCCGAGGCTTCGGCGAAGATAAACGAGGTTGGTTGCAAGAAGCATGAGGTGCATATTCATGATCGTTCCTCCGCACGCCGGTGTTTCCAGCGAGGTATTGTTAGCGAAAGAGCCAAAATAGACAGACCCTTACCATCCAAAGCTGTCCCGGCGACGGCTTGAAGATGCGTTCACCTCCGCCTACGCAGCTTACACTGCCGGGTGTTTTTACTTGGTTCTTCGCTTCCGATTTTTAGATAAAAGCCAGGACGGGGGCGAACCTGAATGGCTCAATGGAAAACAAATCAAAGTTGCTGCCGTTCCGGCTCTATGGCTGCGATCAAAGACAGAGCCTATAGTACAGGCTAAAATCCTTGTCAAATGGCGCAAACGCACTCTACGGACAAGACAACGATCGCTTATGGCTACGCAAAGACTTTGAAGATGGCCGGGACGAAGGAGGGAGATATCTAGCTTTTATCTGCCGCTGTTGGACAACGAATCAAACAAAGAATTGCTCGCCGTTGCCAACGCATCCACCAGTGCCTTCAAATTCTGCTGAGCAAGACGGGTGGTTGCGGCCAAAGCCTCTTGAGCATCCTGGGGCAGTGGTTTGGCGACCATCCTTCCGCCCGAGAAACCGGGGGACCGGGGCGGCTGAGGAACATTGCCGGACCCTGAAAAAACACTCGCAGAGTCGGCCAGGCCCGAGAGGGCATGGACTCTCATTATGTCTGTCACTCTCACCTCGGCCTCGGCATTGCCGGCTCGTTTGTCCTCTCCGCGCGGAGGGGGTTGGGGAAGCGAAGAATGATACGTCAATCCGCTTGGGCTCTGAACTGTTCCTTCTTGGCGCCTGTCCGTGGGTTGCCGGCCCGCAGACTCAATGCTTGCCGGCGCGGGCGAAGTCAATAGAAGGACTTTCTCAATTCCCCTTCGCTGACCCTCGTAAACAAAGGCATAGCTTTCGCCACGCAAAAGATGACCTAGAACTTCTTCGACTGAAGCGTCCTGGATCGAAACGGTCAAGGTTCTATCTGAGCCACCATAGTTCACCAGAACAAAACCCACCTTCGCTCCGATTTCTTCAAGCACTCGCAGGAAGCTTACCCCTCTGGCTTCCACGGAAAGACGAGACGCTTGGTAATTTAGTTTTAGCTCCGTCTTCCGCTCTGCTGTCTGCGCATAGGACGGCAATGCCAGCCACAGGATGAAAGCTCCTGCTATCACGCTTCGCGTAGATTTGTATTTCATAGATCGTTGCCTATAAAATAGCATGCGCCGGATCTTCAATGCGCAACAAACGCAGGCAGAGTATTTGATGCCCAGGGCCTCTGTCAAGGGCCCCCGAAAGAGATCACGACAAACAAGCGAACCATTCACCCCATGGCAAATTCTTCCCGGCTGGGACCGCGACGATTCTCCGGCTCTGCACTGAACGATAATCGGATTGCCGATCGCTGCTTTTCACCCAGAAATCTAATTTGACACTAGACTTTTTCTAATGTAGACAACCCACACCATGAATCTTTCGGATCATTCAAACCTGCGACCCGACGAATCTCAGCATAGCTACGGCGAGCAGTATTACAAAAACTATCCGAGCGATTCAGGCCTTCCCTACGAACGGGCGGATGTCTGGCTCAATTTCTTCGCGCATATTGCCGAAAGGATTATCGAGCATGTTCATCCCCGCACCGTGCTCGACGTCGGCTGCGCCAAAGGATTTCTGGTAGAAGCATTGCGAGATCGCGGCGTAGAAGCATTCGGACTCGATATTTCTGAATACGCCATTGGCCAGATCAGAAAAGACATCAGGCCCTTTTGCTGGGTCGGCTCGGCGGCCGATGCCTTGACTCGCCGCTACGACCTCATTGTATGCATCGAAGTGCTCGAACATCTAAGTGAAGTCGATGCGCAAACCGCCGTCGCCAATCTATGCGAGCACTCCGACGATATTCTTTTTTCGTCTTCGCCGGATCACCATCCCGATCCGACTCATGTCAACGTTCAGCCTGTTGAGTATTGGGCAGAGCTCTTTGCGGCGCATGGCTTTTATCGCGACCTGGAACTCGATGCGAACTTTATCGCTCGCCATGCGGTAAGGTTTCGCAAATCCAACGCCTCATTTTCCTCGCTAGTCAAAGCATACGAGAAACGTTTGTGGGCGCAAATGGAAACGACTCAGGACCTAGAAAAGCGCGTGCAAGAGTTGGCGTCTCACCTGACACACGGACAAGCCCAACTCACAGAAACTGTCGCCCAGCTCGATAGAGAACTCCAGCACCGTGAGCGCGTCGAAAATCAACTTTCAGAAGCGGCTGCGCAGCTCGACAGACAAAGCCAGCGCCTCGTCGAACTGCAAACCGGTCTGGACGAGAAAGAAAACCAGCGGGCAGAGCTCGCCGCAGCAGTGGAAGAAGTGAATAGAAGCCTGGGGTTCCAACTCTTGTGTCGGTACGGCGGCATAAAAAAACGGTGGTTGCCGAACGGCAGCCGGCAGCGCGCGCTTTACGATTTCATGGCCAAAGGTTTCAAGGTCGGCGTCAAAAACGGCTTCAGCGGTTTGCTAAAAAAATCCGCGGTGGAGCTCCGTCACGAGCTCTATAGCGCCTTAAACTTCACGTCCCGGCAGAAAACAATCGGACTTCTATCCGAACACCGCCCACTTAGGTCTTGGGGAAATGAAGTGCTGATCATAAGCGGCAGCGCGGGCGACATGGAAAGGTACCGCTGCCACCACGCCCAGGAGCAACTCGGT
>Ga0105092_10001501_pt1 | contig 12537 bp, 14 predicted proteins | sample PPLLak2March2015_FD_87021 | JGI IMG/M metagenome (GOLD analysis project Ga0105092, IMG submission 87021) | Freshwater sediment microbial communities from Prairie Pothole Lake near Jamestown, North Dakota, USA - PPLs Lake P7 Core (1) Depth... | ecosystem: Environmental > Aquatic > Freshwater >... | reverse complement strand
GTCGGGGCGGTGGCCATGCCCACGCTGGCCGCCATCCTCATCGTGGCCGCCGTGGGATCGCTCCGGATCGGCCAGATCGAATCGATCCTCCGCACGGGGCCGACTTCGAGGATCGCCCTGATCGGCACCTTCATCGCCACTCTCATCCTGTCGATCCCGCAGGCAGTTGGAGTGGGCGTGATCATCTCACTCCTGTTGCAGCTGAATCAAGAGGCGCTCGACCTGCGAGTTGTCGAGTTGGTCCCGCAACCGACCGGATCTTTCGCTGAAAAGCCCGCTCCCCGACAACTCTCCAGCCACACTGTGACTCTCCTCGACGTATACGGCAGCCTGTTTTATGCCGGCGCGAGGACGCTTCAGGCTCGCCTCCCCGAGATCGGCACAGCTATCGCACCCGTCGTTGTGCTGCGCCTCCGCGGTCGCAACATGCTCGGGGCGACCGCGTTCAAGGTGTTCAGCGGCTACTCCGAATCACTCCGGGCAGCACAAGGGAAGCTCTACCTGAGCGGCGTCGACCCGGCTCTCATGCAGCAGTTCTCTCACGCCGGGCATGTCCATGCCACCGGCCCGGTTGAGATGGTGGAGGCCACACCGAACCTGGGCGACTCGAGTCTGTCCGCCTATCACCAGGCCGAGACCTGGGTGATCGAGCACAAGCCGCCGGCTGACTGATCTGAGCAGCTAGAGGGGGCGGGGCGAGTTGGCCCCACCGAACAGATTCCGCCACAGCCGACGGAACAGACCGGGATCCTCAGGAGCGGGAAGGCCGGACAGCACCTCCTCGTGCATATCGGGTGGCAGGTCCCCCACGAGCGCCATGCCTCCGGAGCTCGCCTCCCAGGCGTAGGTGACATCGCCGGCGCCAGAGGAGCGAATGTAGGGCTGCCCGCCGACCGTGACCAATGACCCGCTCCCGGCGGCGACGATGGCGGGCGTCTGGAATACGGCGAACGAGAAAAACCCGTCCGAGTAGTAGGCGAAGATGAACCCTTCCTCGTCCTCGTAAACGTCGAGTCGCTCGAAGTTCCCCAGTGTCTCCGGAAGACTCGACTCAACGCCTCCCTCGGCAGACTCGACGCTGGGGGCGGCCCCTGTGTCTGTAGCCGGAGGGATGCCTGGATCGAATGTGACGAAGCGGCGCTCGCAGAAGACGCTTCCATCGGCGTTGAAAGTCACAACTCGCAGCAGCGCCCCGGCTTCGACGTCGAATATCAGCTCGGCCCGGACCACCCCGTCGCCGGTCATCCGATACAAGGTCGCATCGCGGCCCAGGTACTCGGTCTCGGTGCCCTCATCCACCGTGTAGCGGGGCTCCGGCTCCTCGCCCGCGCCCTGGACATTGGCGCTGCTGACCACTGCTCCCTCGCGGAGCAGGGTCCAACCACCGAAGCCAGAGGCCACTTCGACTTCGGGCGCCACCGGGGCACCGATATGGAGCTCACCACTGGCCTGGCTCAACTCGATGACTGCGTTGCGGGCACCATCAGGCGTCGAGCAGGTGATCACCTGCTCGGCCGTGTATGCAGCTTCCCTGCTCTCATCGAGCAACTCGTCGAGATCCGCAGCGAACGCTGCCGAGGACGGAAGTAGCACCAGCGCGGCGGCAAGGGCGATCGCTCGTCTCACTCGAGGATGTCCCCCAGATCCGGGACGACCACCTTGGCCGGCCCGAATGCAGGATCGAGCGAAGCACGCGCCCCGTAGCGGCTGTTCAACTCCTCGAGGGTGACGGATGGGGTCGACGGGGTGACGATCGCGGCAATGGCGATGATCAGGGCAACTGCGGCTGCGGCGGCGCCGACCAAGAATCCCTTGTTCCGTCGCAGCGGCACGACTTCCGCATCGGCTTCGGGGATCAGTCCTGGTGGCAGCTCGAGCAGGGGGAGCGACCGAACGGCGGAGCGGACCGACTGCATCTCTTGCATCTCGGCGGCGCACTTTCCACAGGTCGCGAGATGCGCCTGGAGCTGATCGATCTCGTGCCTCGCCAGCTCTCCGTCGAGATAGGCGCTGATGAGCTCGCCGGCGTGGCTCACGTCAGCGACTCCCTGAGGAGTTTCCGGCCGCGGTGGATTCTGCTCCGCACCGTCCCCACCGGCACCGCAACGGCTCGCGCGATCTCCTCGTAGGACAGGCCGACGATGTCACAAAGGACAACCGCCTCCCGGAACTCGTACGGCAGCTCGAGCAGAGCCTTCTGGACGTCGTCCCCGATCGAGATCCGGGAATACTCGACATCGGCCGATGGGCTGCTGGCCATATCCCACCGGTCGACCTCGTCTGGCAATGGGGCGGTGGGGCGCCGGTTGCGCTTTCGAACCTCGTCGAGGAATGCGTTCCTGGTGATTCGCCAGAGCCAGCCCTCGAAGCTGCCCGGCTGGTAGGCGGCCAGTCCTTTGCGAACCCTGAGCAGGACTTCCTGAACGAGATCTGCGGCGTCGTCGCTGTTCCCGGTGAGCCGGTAAGCGAAGTTGTAGATCTTCCGTCCATAGACACGCGCAACCTCTTCCCAGGTGAGTGGGACGGACTCCATCTTGGAGACCTAGCTCAACAACGCCGCGGCGGCGTGTTTGGGTTCCAGCGCCTAATCCGGTTTTTGCGCGTCCGGGGCTGTCGTTTCAGGAGCGGGCTTGTCCTCGGCCGGCGCCTCCGAAGCCTGAGCCTCGTCAGCTTCCTCGGAGCCCTCCGACACGCCCTTGCGGAACTCCTTGGCAGAGGCCCCCAGGGACCTGGCCAGATCGGGCAGCTTCCTCGCTCCAAAGATCAGTAGAACGATGAGCAGGACGATAAGAAGTTCTTGGGCTCTCAATCCGCTGAACAAATCTAGCCCTCCTTTCCTCGCATCTTACCCACGGTCTGGTTCGAGGCAGGATGGATTCATCCGAGGGCCATCGAATCGATGAACGCCTGGCTTCTTTCTCTTGTGATGAAGCGGATCCGCCGGTCTTTGTCCTCGATGTCGTGGGTGACGAAAGGCCCGTATTTGTCGCTGATGAGCATGCCCCGGTTTGCCCCGGATGTGGCGAATTCAGCCACGAATTTACGAACCGTCTGCTCACTCAGCTCGGGGTGCTCGCCCGGGCGGTAGTTCTCGGTGCGAATGAACGTATTGATGCCGGCCTTGGTCGCCATATAGACATCGGGCTCACCCTGCGCCGCCACCTTGTATCCGAACAGCTCGAGCAGGCCAAGCACGAACTCGGGGCCACTCACCACGTCGGGATCGACCCCGCGAGCGCGCAGGCCCCGATCGAGGCCGAGAGGCACTTTGAGCTCGTCCCGCAATGGGCCCAACTCATCGGAAGGAACGCGGATGGCGGTGTCGTAACTGACGGTGTGGTCGACTTCGAACTGGGAAGCAAAAGGGTCCCTGGCAATGTGGGTCAGGTTGAAGACTTCGCTCTCCATCGGCGGCGGCAGCTGGCCGGGTGAAGGAAGGGCAGTGCGACCTATCTCCCGGACCTCGTCTCTCCCGGCGAACACGACGATCTCGGTGACGGCTGCAATCGGGAGCGTGTGGCGCTTCTCCCTCACCACCTCGAGGGCCTCATCGACAAGAAGTTCGTTCAGCACCTGGTCCTCGACACCCGGCAACGGGACGTCGAAGGACACTCGCGCCTCATTGCCATGGACATGGAAGTCCCGAACCGGGGCCGTGCGGATCGTCGGCTCGACCTCAGCGGTTGGTGCGCGGAGCCAGGACTTGTCCTCCAGATCCATATTCGCCGCCCTCTGTCGCTGGCGGTAGAGGCTGAAACCGATCACGACCAGGACGATCAAGGCGAGAAACGCCAGGCCTATACCCTCCATCGAGTTTCCCTCTCTCTCACGACCGCCATGATTCTACGGACCCGGCTCGGACTCGGAACCCGGGTCTTCCCCGACAGCCCCCATATCCCCAAGCCATATCTCGGCGGTCGGCTCGTCGGCGCCGGCGTTGAGCCGCTCGATCATCCGGTCCTTGGAGGTGATGGTGCCAAAGGCTGTCACCACGTCCCCGTTTCGGAGCACGGTGTCGCCACTGGGAACATGGACTTCTCGCTCCCTCCGGATCGACACCAGGGTCGATCCCTCGGGCCAGGCGACCTCCCGGATCGAACGACCGTCGGCCATCGATGCCGGCGGGATGCGGAACTCGTAATACCCGGCGCCCGGGTCGGTGCGCTGGGCTAGACGCGCACGCTGCAACTCCACGTCAGTGCTCGAGGTCAGCGCCTCGTGATAGGCGCGGACGGCGTCCTCTCGTCTGAACACTCCTACCAGGTGCTCCGGGTCGTCCTCGGATACCACCGGGAGCCTTCCGACACCGAGCACGGCCATGCGCTCCAGGGCCGTGGAGACCGGGGTGCTCGGCACCACTGTCGCCGGCCGGTGGGTCATGGCATCGCCCACGCTGTCCTGGCCGGACCCCGCCCGGGCGATATCCGAGAGCGTGATGATCCCAACCAGGCGGTCCGCCTCGAGGACGGGAAGTCCGTGGGACCGGGTCCGGTGGAGCCTCTGCTCGACCTCGGCCAGCGTGTCGACGGTGGCGCAAACGTGCGGCTCGGATGCCATCACCGAGCCGACCTGGATCGTGTCGAGCAGGTCGACCTCGCCCGTCTGCCGGACCTTGATACCCATGTGGCTGAGGACCATCGTGTAGATCGAGTCGGGATGGAAACGCTCGGCCAGAAACGTGCCGAGCGTTGCGGTGAGCATCAGAGGCAGGATCAATTGATAATCCCTGGCCCCGGTGACTTCGAAAACCATAAGGATGGCAGTGAGGGGCGCCCGTCCCACCACGGCGAACATGGCGGCCATCCCGACGACAGCGAAGGCACCCGACTCGAGAGGAGAGGGCCAAATCTCGCCCACGAGCAAGGCGAATCCGGTACCAACTGCTGCGCCCATGAATAGCGACGGCATGAAGGCGCCACCCGATGCACCCGAGGTGGTGGTGAGACTGGTGGCGACAGCTTTTCCGATCGCAAGGAGGATCAGGGTCCACCACACCGAGGAGCCCACATCACCGGCGAGGAGTCCGTTGATGACGGACTGACCGGTCCCGAACAACCTGGGCTCGAGGAAGATCAGCCCGGCGACGAGGAGACCGGCGATGAGCGGGCGGACAAAGCCCAGTGCCCGAGCGCGGGGGCGCAGAAAGCTGTCGAGACGGCCCAGTCCGTTCAGGAAAAGCAATCCGATCAGGACGATGGCGAGGGCGAGACCGGCATAGAGGATGAGCTCGCTGAAGCCCTGCAACCGGTACACATCGGTCTGGAGCTCCAGCTGCTCGCCGACAATCGTCCGCGTGGTGACGGCGGCGGTGATCGAGGCGATGACGATGGCGGACATGTGCCGGGCCGCGAACGACGAAAGGATGACCTCGAGGGCAAAGAGCATGCCGGCTATCGGGGCGTTGAAGGCGGCCCCGATCCCCGCACCGGCTCCAGCCGCGACCAGGGACCTCACCTGATCCTCTCCCAGGTTGAAGCGACGGGATATGACCGATCCGACGGCCGCCCCGATCTGGACGATCGGCCCCTCGCGGCCCGCCGAGCCACCTGTGCCCACTGTGGCGGCTGTCGCCAGGATCTTCAGCGGGATGACGCGGCCCCGCATCCTCCCGCTGTGCACTTCGAGGGCTGCCACCGCCTCGGGCACGCCGTCGCCGGAGACCTCCGGCGCAAATCTTCGGGCGAGGAACCAGGCGAACAGAAAGCCGGTCGGGACGGTCAGAAAGATCCAGGGATGCCCCTGGTCGATTGCGAAAGGGAGGAAGAACTCCTCCAACCAGTCGACGAGGTAGATGAGCGCTGCCGCTCCCAAACCCACTCCTACACCCACCAGGGCGGATATGGCGAGGAATCCACCCATCTGTCTTTCGGCGAGGACGCCAACTGCAGGGAGACGGCGGATGCTCTCCAACGGCTTGGTCACGTGAAGTCAGAGTATTCCCATCCCGCCGTTTCCCGGACTCACGTCACAGAATGGGCCTGTGCGATTCCGATCTCACGTGTTGCGACCTCTCGAGGCGGAGAGCCAGTGGAACCGGTCGGTGCTCGCATTGTCTGCCCTCGCCGGGATCGTCGGTGCCTACCTCACGCTGGCTCAGGATGCCGAGCCACTCTTGGCCATCGAGGCCGCAGGCACGGCCTTCCTGTCCTGGGCGCTGGCCCGAGAGATCGACCCGGATCGTCAGATCCCCGCTCTGGTGTTGGCCGTCGTCGGTGGGGCCTGGGCGCTGCTCGGATTCGAGACGGCCATCCTGCCCTTCACTGCCCTGTTGATGTCGGCGAGACTGGTAGTGGAGACCACCGGGCGGCGCCCCCTCCCCACCGACCTGGCCGGCTTGGCTGTCCTCGCCTCGATTGTCTCGTTCACACCCATGGGGTGGGTGATGGGCTTCGGGCTGGCCGTGGCGATATATGTCGACGCCCGAATGGCCGAGGAACCCAACCGCGCGACTCTCTTCGCAGCGTTGGCGGGGGCGATCGGTTCGTCGGTCGTGGCCAGCCTCAGCGGTACCTTTCCCCGGACCCTCCCCACGGTCGATCCACTCGTCATGGCAGCGTTGGGTGTGCTCGCGCTGATCGCTGTGCTCCGGGAGCCGCTCGAACCGGTGTCATTCGTCGACAGCCGGACCAAGAAATTCCTGAGGCGAGACCGGCTTCAGGCGGGCCGTGCCCTCGCGGCGATCCTCGTGTTCCTGGGAGCGCTCGTTTCGGGTGCGATGGCTCCTGCGGTGGTGCCGATGACCCTGGTCGTCGCCTCCGCCCTCGGCTCTACCGAGGTGGAGCGCCTCCAACGAGCAAGCCCCCACTCCGGGTAGCGTGGGTCGCATGTGCAGATCGATAAAAGTACTCAGGGAGGGAGCGACCCCGGCTCCCACCGAGGAGATCGAGGCGGCCGCACTTCAGTTCGTCCGCAAGATCTCGGGATTCAGTCGACCGGCCGGCCACAACGAGGACGTCTTCCACCAGGCTGTCCACGAGATCAGCGAAGCCTCGATGCGCCTGCTCGACGGGCTGGAGATCCGGGGAGCCAAGGCCTCCTAGGTCTGGTCCAACCCTGCCGGCACCCGGCTCGGCGCCATGATCGAGTCGACCAGGCCGTATTCAACCGCTTGCTCGGCGGTCAGCCAACGGTCACGATCGGTGTCTCGGATGACCGTCTCGACCGTCTGGCCGGAGTGACGAGCAAGGATGACGTTCATCTCCTCTTTCTGCCGGACGATCTCCCTGGCGTGAATCTCGATATCTGACGCCTGGCCTTCGAGCCCGCCTCCCATAAGATGAGGCTGATGGATCAGCACTCGGGCGTGAGGCAGGACATATCTCTTTCCCGGGGCCCCGGCGGCGAGGATCAGCGCCGCCGCTGAAGCGGCCATGCCGATGCAAGCGGTCATCACCTCTGGTTTGATGTGCTGCATCGTGTCGTAGATGGCCATCATCGAGGACATCTCCCCTCCCGGCGAGTTGATGTAAAGGGCGATGTCTTTGTCCGGGTCCTCGCTCTCGAGATGGATCAACTGAGCGACGATCAGGTTCGCTGTGTCGGCGTCGACCGCTCGGCCGAGGAACATGACACGGTGCCCCAGCAACCGTGAGTAGATGTCGTATGCCCGCTCTCCCCTGCTCGTCTGCTCGATCACAGTCGGTATCAACATCATCATCTCCTTTGTGCAACTCAGCGGTTGCGGCTAACCCTACATCACGCGCAACTGCTAAGTTGCAGGTATGCAGGAAGAGCGTTTCGAAGAGATGGCCGGTGACATCGCCGTCGAGCGGACCGTCACCCTCCCGGCCGACCCGGGCTCGGTCTGGGAGCGTCTCACCGACGAGAACCTGGTTGGTGACTGGATGGAGGGTGATGTCTCGATCGACGCCCGCCCCGGTGGCGCCATAACGATGACTCCGGAGGACGGGGCTCCGGTCTGGGGCACCGTTGAGGAAGTCGTCCCACGTCGTCGCCTCCAATGGAGTTGGCGGACCGACGATGGGCTACCCACGCAGGTCGAGATCGAGTTGGAGCAGGTGGAGGAGGGGACCACTCTCACCGTCCGCGAGACGCTGCTCCCTTGGACCATCACTGGTCTTCCTCCCCAGTGGGGTGGATCCCCTTTTCCGAGGGCTTCTCTGTCCGTCGCGGCCTGATGATCCCCCACGAGGTCTTCGCCGCCCTGGCCGATCCGACCCGACTCGAGGTGCTGAGCCGTCTGGCCGACGGCGGCCCCGCCACTGCCACCGAGCTGTCCGCGGCCATGCCCATCTCCCGCCAGGCGGTGACGAAGCATCTGGCCGCCCTGGACGCCGCCGGTCTTGTCGAACGACATCCCTCTGGACGCGAGGTGCGCTACACCTTCGACCCAGAGCCCTTGGGCGACGTCGTCAAATGGGCTGAGAAGGTCGGCGACACCTGGGACCAGCGTCTCGGACGGCTCAGCCGCAGCGTCGAGTAGCTACGCCAGAAGCAGGGTGCCCACTCCGAGCCGCTCTGCGTTGAGGAGGGCGAGGTGGGCAGCGGCCACATCCTGGGCGGCTACGCCGACACTTTTGAACACCGTGACGTCCTCGGCGATCTCAGGGCTGGTCCCGTCCAGCAGCTCGCGCAACGAGGTGTCGGGCAGCCTTCCGGCCTGGATCAGGTCGCCTGCCTCTTCGGCCGCCGCCGAGAGGTCGTCGACCACCACATAGGCGCGCTCGAGAAGGTCAGGCGCCAGCTCGGCCATCTCCGGTGTGTAGGCGCCGATCGCATTGACATGGGCGCCTTCCTGAACACTCGACTCGGAGAAAATCGGCGATGTCGCCGGGGTGGCGCATGAGATCACGTCGGCCTGAACGACGGCTTCGTCGGCATCGTCCACGTGCTCACCACCCACCATCTCGGCCACCATTCTGGCGTTGACCGGATTCCGGGACCACACCATCACCCGATCGATCGGGCGGACCGTCCGCACCGCCTCGATCTGGTCGAAGGCCATTGCCCCCGCCCCGAGCATGGCCAGCGTGCTCGCTTCGTTGGCCGCGAGCAGCGCCGTGGCAAGCCCGCACACCGCGCCGGTCCGGATCGCGGTGAGAGTCGGCCCGTGGACCAGGCCCAGAGGGGTCCCATCGGGAGCGAATACAACCACCAGGCCCGCGGGATCCCCGGGCACGGTCGAAACCACCTTGACCGCGATTATGTCGTCGAGCCTTCCCGGCATGACCAGCGAACTGCCGACGATGGTCCGGAGCGGGATTTCTGCCTCGGCAGAGAAGGCGTGCTCCATCGCGCGGATCGCGTCTGTCATCGGAAGGGCCTGTCGGGTCTCCGCTGAGTTGAGGTACCGCATCAGGCCAAAACGTTCTTCACGGCGACGTCGATCGGCTCCCGATCGACGGATAGGAAGCTCATCGGGACGTCGGTGTCAAACTCGATGGAGGCGCCGGTGTAGGCCTGGGCCACAAGGGATCCGATTGAGGGGGCCAGCTTGAAGCCGTGGCCGGAGAACCCGTTGGCCACCCAGAGCCCCTCGACGCCTGAGGGCCCGACCACAGGATGGACATCCTCCCGATTGATGGTGTACAGACCGGCGACACCGGAGACACCCCCCTTAGCCTCCAGCCCTGGGACACGGTGATGGAAGGCGGCCAGCTTCATCTCGGTGAAGGCGGCGTCGGGGACCCGCTTGTAGTCGTCGGGATCTTCGATCACTTCCTCCTCGTCATCGGCCAGAACCGACCCCACGAGGACCTGCTGCCCCCCCGTCTCCGGCCGGAAGTAGATGCCGGTGGAGGCGTCCGCCCCGACCGGGATCGGGCCCAGGTCCTGGGGCCAGGACCGATAGACGGTCTGGATCCGCGTCGGCGTAAGTGTCCAGCGCAATTCTGCGCCGGCCATCGCATTGAGCTGGTTGCACCACGGCCCTGCCGCGTTGACCACCAACTCGGCCGAGATCTCGGTGCCGTCCTCGAGTCGAACCCCGGTCACTCGGCCGTTCTCCTTCAAGACTTCGATGACCCTGGAGTTGAACTCGACGCTCCCACCGAGACGTCCGGTGGCCTCGATCAAGTCCTGGTTGGCCCCGACCGGTTCGGCATAACCCCCGAGACTCTCATAGAGGAACGCCTCGCCGGGGGCGCACTCATGCTCGATCTCCCCGGTCAGGTCGAAGGGCACTCCGCAGGTGGAGAGGGAGGGAAACAACTCGGTCACGTCGTCGGGGCCGATGGCCTCCGCTTTTACCCCTTCCCCCATGAGCTTGTCTGCGTCCGATCCGACCCGGTCGTGACTCTCCCCCATCATCCAGAGCACACCCACCCGCTGCAAACCCGACCTCGGCTGGTCCAGCCCGGTGAACTCGGCCCAGTTGCCATACGCCTCCTGGCCGTGGAAGGCGAGACGGACCACCTCTGGATGTGTGTAGCGACAGCGGCATATCGACGATGAGGCGCCGGTCGAGCCTTCAGCGGGGCCCTTTCCCTTGTCCAGAGCGACGACGCTGCCGACCCCGTGACGGGCAAGCTGGTACGCGATGGAGGACCCGATGATCCCCGCCCCGACGACGATCACGTCGGCCGTGCGGTTCATGCAACGACGACCCGGTAGTCGCCCGTCTCCTCGTCCCAGGTCAGCTCGATCTGGCCCTTGGTCGCAGCCGCCTTGCAGAACTGGAGGAACCCCGAGTAGCCGAACTTCTTCTCCGTGAACGTCGGATCCTTCTTGCGGAGCTGGTTCTTCAAACCGGAGAGATAGACCGGGGTGCTCTTCTTCGACAATTCGGTCACCACCTCGACCAGTTGATCGAAGGCTGCACCCTCGCCAGATCCCTCAGACGGGAACTGGACTATTGGATCTCCACGCCCCGGCCCCTCCGAGGTCTCGATAACGCCTTGGGACTCCAGATGGTTGAGCAGTTCTCCGAAGGCCCGGAACCCGTAGTCGGCTTCGCTGAAGGTGGAGTCCTTGCGGAGGAGTGCCCGCTTCAGCGACGAGGCGAGTACCTCTCCGCCACCGCTCCTCAGAAGACCCGAAAGGGTTGTGGTAATCAGCGATGCCAGCTCCGGCGTGGTTTCGTCGACCTGCTCGCCCTCCTCGACCGGCGCGCTGACCCGGCTCGGTTCGACACCATCCAGGTTCTCATAGAAGAGGAACTCATCACAGGCGGGCGGAAGCAAGGCCGAGGTCGATGCCTTGACCCCGACACCGATCACCTTCTTGTTCAGCTCGCGCAGCTTGTGAACCAGCGGGGTGAAGTCGGAATCCCCGGTGCAGATGACGAAGGTCGTGATGTAGTCGCGCTCGAAGGCGACCTCGATGGCATCGACCACCATCTTGATGTCTGCCGCGTTCTTGCGACTGGCCCCCATCCGCTGCGGGATCTCGATCAGCTCGATATGACTCCGCGTCAGTTTCTGACGGGCATCGGAGAACATCCCCCAGTCGGCGTAGGCCTTTCGGGTGACGACGCGGCCCCGCTCGGCGAGGGCATTGCCGATCGGCTCGAAGTCGAACTCCATTCCCCCCAACGCCTCCCGCACGCCGATGGCCAGGTTCTCGAAGTCGACGAACAGGGCAATGCGCTCTTCTTCCATGCGAGCAAGCGTAGGCGAGCAACAAAGAGGTATCTGATCGTGAATTCACCGCCCTTCTTGGCGTAGCTTCCGAAAACTGCGAAACCGAGGGGCAGGTGATGGCGTTCTCCGAGCTGAGGGTTCACGGCATGTCCGGGACCCCACCGCGCAATCTGTTGTATTCAGACCCGGTCAGCTACGACCGGTCCGATCCATACGCCCGAATCTATGAGGCCAATCGCGACGGCCGAGAAGTCAAGGCTTTCCACTGGGGAAGTCTCACGTCGGGCCGCCGGATCACTGCCTTTTGGCTTCTGCTCACCCCGTTCATGCTGGCCAATCTCGCCGGCTGGATGGCCTCGACCAAGCCAAGAGTCCAGGCTCTCATCCGCGTCACCGGGCTTTTCATCACGTCTCTGCTGGTGGCCCAATTGGCTGTGGTCTTGATCAGTCAAGTCAACGAGATATTCAATGGCCAGAGCTACCACGCCGCTGCAGTTGCAGGCGGTGCGGGCGCTCTCGCCCTCCTCTTTCTTGCGATCATCTGGCGGCTGTCGGCCCAGTCCCTGCTGGAGCCGATGACCACGGCCGACAAGTTCAGGTTCCTATTCGGGATCGGCGAGAAAGACCTCGGGCCTCACGGATCCGACGAAGAGACCCGTCGGCTCCAGGTCAGGGACCCCGCCCCGGGAGCGACCCTCGACCACCCGGGCATGTGGATCCGTCAGCCGATCCTGGACAGGATGCGACGCCAGCATCTTACCGGGGGGATGCTGGTGATCACGATCGCACTCGAGCTGGGGCTCGGGGGCTGGGTGTTGTTGGGCGCCGCGTTCGTCATGGCTGGCTTGGTCGTACTCGACACCGCGCTGATAGGCACATCCAATCGTCTAGGGAACTCAGTGCGGCGCTTGTCGAGTGCGAGTGTCCACATCGCATTCGGGCTCTTGGCGATCGCCATCATCCGCCTGTTCACACAGGATCTTCCCGAGGGAATTTG
>Ga0105092_10001500_pt1 | contig 12539 bp, 11 predicted proteins | sample PPLLak2March2015_FD_87021 | JGI IMG/M metagenome (GOLD analysis project Ga0105092, IMG submission 87021) | Freshwater sediment microbial communities from Prairie Pothole Lake near Jamestown, North Dakota, USA - PPLs Lake P7 Core (1) Depth... | ecosystem: Environmental > Aquatic > Freshwater >... | reverse complement strand
GATCAAGCCGAAGTCGCGCGCCACGTGAGCTCGGTTCTCCGGACGCGACAGTCCAAGGTGTCCCCACGCGTTCGCGCCGAAGTCGGAGCCGTAATTGCGCCACGGGTAGTTGACGCCAACAACTAAACCTGTCCGTCTTCGATAACGCGTGGTCATTATGCTCTCGCCATCTCGCCAACCGGGCCGCAAAGCAGCGGATTCGCCGTTCAGAATCCGCCGCTTTGCGGCCCGGTTGGCGACATCCTCAGGTCGGGTAGCGTCTCAAGAACCCGAGCGCGGCTCTCCGGCACAAGGCGGGCTGCGATTCCCACATCTCGTGACCCGCGTCGGGGATTGCGTGGACCTGCGAGTTTGGCACCGCCTCTGCCAACTCTTCGACGACCTTTTTGAACATCGGCCGAGTCCGTTCACCGACGAGGAAAAGCGTGGGAATCCGTAACTCGCGAATCGACTCGGGCAGTCTCGGGAACGGATCCGAAGAGAAAGCCAGGGCCTCCCATTCGCGGATATTCCCGCGCATCACCTGCCTGACCGGCTCCGGCATGCGATCAAACTGACCGTCACCGGAGAAGTAATCGATCGTCATCCGCAGAACATCGGCGGGCCTGCCCGCCGTAAACGCCGCCTTGATCCCTTCCCAAAGCCCAATAAGGTGCTCGTTGTATGCCAGGCGTCCTGCAGCCGTATCGAGCAGAGAGCCGAGGGCGGGCGGTTCCGAAAGAACCATCGAGCGCAGCAGCTCGGGGTGTGAGCCTGCAAGAACCAGCGCCGCGAAGCCGCCGTACGAGTGACCGATGAGGTGCGCCGGGCCGAGTGCCAGTTCCGTAAGGACGCCGCGGAGATCCTCTGCATCGCTGCGGGCGGAGTAGTCCCAGGCAAGCTCGCGGTTTTCGTTTGGATAGCTGTATCGCCGACTGAAGGTCACCACCGTGTACCGCTGCGCGAAGAACTCGAGGTGTCGATCCCAGTACCGATAGTCGGCCAGTGAACCGTGGACCAGAATGACAGGTGGACGACCCGAGTCGGCCCCGGTGATCTGGCAGGTCAGCTCCTGGTCCCGGTGACGGACGACGCGGCACCTCGTTGGCGGAGTGGAGAACATCAGGAGTGAGTATCGCCTCTTGAACCCCCGCCGAACAAGAGCAAGACTGGAATTATGGAGGATGCATGCTGACGGTGATGACGCTGAACCTGTCGTACCTCGGCGACAAACACGGAGACTGGCCTTCTCGACTGCCGCTGATAGTTGCAACGGTTGAAGAACACCGCCCCCACCTGATCGCGCTGCAGGCGGTCAAGAGGGCCCCCGGATCACTCGACCAGGCGGATCAGCTCTCCTGCTACCTGTCGGATTACCCGCATGTCGTCTTTCTCCCGGCCACTTCGCGTCCGGACGGCAGTGCCGACGGATCGGGGTTTGTCTCTCGTTTTCCGGCGGAGCGGGTGGCTTTCCGCAGGCTCTCTGTCGCGGCCGACGCGGAGGACAAGACCGAGCGATTGGTCATTCACGCGGCTTTCCGGTTGGCAGGTGACTCGCTTCTCCACTGCTTCAATGGACATTTCTCCTGGGTCCCTCACCAGGCGCTCGGGAACGTGTCGGAAGCGCTCGATTTTGCCGCCTCTGCTTCGGGAAACGCCGTCCTCCTCGGCGATTTCAACGCGATGCCGAATAGTGAAGCGGTGCGGGAAATTTCCCATCGCGGTTGGATCGATGCCTGGTCCGTCCTGAAGCCGCAGGATCCGGGGTTTACTTTCGAATCCGACAAGCCGAGTATCCGGATCGATTACATTTGGGTCAGAGAAGGCATGAAGGACCGGCTGCGCGACGTCGCCACGTTCGGGACTCCCGGCGGCCCGGCGCCTCGGTTGTCCGATCACTTGGGCCTTGTCGCGAAGCTCGATTACCCGGTGCTTTGACGATCCAACGCCGCCTCCAGCTTCTCGACGGTCCATCCGTCAAGGCTGGCGAGGACCAGGTGTGCGCCCGCCAGCTTTTCCGCGGGGTAAGACGTAGTAAGCGCGATGCAGTGCATTCCGGTCGACACCGCCGATGTTACACCTCGATAGGAGTCTTCAAAGACAGCGACATCGGCCGGTCGCAGCTGGGGGACTCGATCCGACAGGATGCCGAAGGCCTTCAAAAAGGCTTCGGGGTGCGGTTTGCTGTGAGCGACATCCCCGGCCGCGATGACGTCCTCGAAACGGTCCCGCAACCCTATCCGCCCGAGCAGGAACTCGATCTCCGCCTTGGCTGCCCCGGACGCGATCACTGCGGGCATTCGCCGCGGCAATCCTCGGATGAAGTCCACGGTTGCCTGGATGACCGGCGTGTCTGCTGTGACGAGCTCGAAATAGTGCTCCGACTTGCGCTTCATCAACACGTGGATTCTCGACTCGTCCGCCGCGACGCCTCGGGAGCGGAAGAATTGGACGAAGAAGTTGTAGTCGTCATAAGGCATGAAGGTCTCGAAGTACTCCTCGGCTGACAACTCCAGGTCGTCGCCCCGCAGCACCTCCTGAAACGCGCGGCAATGGAGCGGCTCGTCGTTCACAATCACGCCGTTGAAATCGAACACGAACGCTTTTAAAGCCATTGATATTGCGGTTTTCCGGGCCGTCTTCATGCAGAGCCGCCCACGTAGCGAGGGTGTTGATGTTAACCCTTCTGTCAACAAACGGATAGACCGGCGAGTTCCGGGCGGAGGGCGCGATCGAATCGCGATCGAATGGAGCCGCGCACGACTGCGAGAGAAGCGAGCGAGTAAGCGGACCACCTGACTCGCTCCACTGCTTCGTGTTTAAATATCGACTTAGCGAATGATTGGTGGTCCGCTTACTCTCGCTCACTGCCGTTCGCTTTCGTGCGCGGCTCCATTCGATCTCGCCCTCCGCACGGCATCAGCCCATAACAAATCCGTCAATATCTGTGGTCCGAACGCACTTCTCCGACCTTATTCAACACCCTCGCTGCGTGCGCGGCTCTGAAGGAATCAGCGCGCCGGATTCCCCCCTCACACATTGAGCGGTGGCGGTGGAGGCGGTGGCTCCCCGGGTCCCGGAATTACAGGGGGCGCCGTCGACGACGGCGGGGTGTCGACCCGAACCGGCCCGCCGGGGCCGATTGGCGGAGGAGGAAGCTTCGTCCGCTGACCGAACATAGCCACCCCGATGATCGAGCCGATCGTCGCAAACACGAGGGAGGTGGTCAAAGCTGAAATGACGAGCGCCAGGACCATGATGAGACTTAACCCCCCACCCTGGAAGAGCCCTTCAAGGAACTCTCTTACCCAGGCGGGCATCTCCGGATCGTTCAACACGTCCTCGGGGATTCCCCGTCCCATCATTCCCCCGCCGAGAAAGCGGGCCTGCAACAGCTGTAGCGGTATTCCGACTGCAATCCAAACGGCAGCCCCGATCAGGCCCGTCAGCACTCCGAGGAGTGCTCCGTCGCCGTAAGAGACTGGCGGCAGCGCCTTCGGGTAGTTGCGGATGTAAAAAAAGGAAGCGAGGACCCCGCCCCCTATGACCAGGATGCAACACGCGCAGTTGAGCGCGCCGATGAGCGGAAGGGCTGACGTCACTCCCAGGAAGGCCCCGCCAATGGCGGCAGGAACCAGCATCGATGGCTTATTCTGATCCATTCGTCTCTTCTCTCCTCGGTTGCGTCATTCGACCGTGAAACCGGTCGGACAGTTGATCAAGCGCGAGCCAGACGAAGAACGCTATCGGGCTGGCGGCCAACAAGCCTGTACTGAAGCGGGACAAGGGGCTATTGGGCAGGAAAACATCGACCACGAGGGGCAGCGCAAAAAGGGTGATGATTCTCGGGCGGGCTGCGAGGAAACTGCGGAAGCGAGCAGCTGAACCGGCGAGCAGAAGGCCGGCCAGAAATCCCACGTACAACCCCGTGCAGCGGTGACAAACCGCCAGGGGATGCCCCAGCCAGTGGAAACTCCGGTCGGGCAACTGGTGGCAAAGGGGTCGGAAAAACGAATAGACCAGTTGAGCCCACCACTCTTCCCGAGCAGCAGCGAACGGGGCCAGAACGACCAGTCCGAGCCAGCAGACGGCTGCCGTCACAAGGATCCCGAATGCGGTCGAGATCTTCATTTTCACTGCACACCAAAATACTAGACAACGAGAGGGGGAGACAAGGAGACAAGGAGAAAGACAAAAGCCGATTACGATTACGATTACGATTACGATCACGATCACGAGCACGAGCACGAGAGGGAAGACCAACAGAATGCTGGGATGCAGCCACTTGTATGCGTGATCTTCGCGCTCGTGATCGCGCTCGTGATCGTAATCGTAATCGTAATCGGCTTTTGCCTTTCCTGCTGTTCTCCTTGTCTCCCTGTCTCCTTGTCTCCCTGTCTGGTATTGCCTGTCTTCCTTGCCTGCCCTCGGGCCGTTGGTATAAGCTACGTTATGCGCTTCGTTGCTGTTATCCCTGCGCGCTACGCCTCCTCGCGGCTCCCCGGAAAACCCCTCCTCGAAATTGCAGGAAAGCCCATGATCCGGTGGGTGTACGAGAGCGTCTCGCGTTCTTCGCTCCTGAGTTCGGTCATCGTCGCTACAGACGACGCCCGCATCCAGCGGGCGGTCGAGAGCTTTGGCGGTCAGGCGGTCCTGACAAGCCCCGACCATCAGAGCGGGACGGACCGAGTGGCCGAAGTGGCTGCCAGCATCGACGCGGATGTGTTCGTCAACATCCAGGGGGACGAGCCGATGATGCCGGCGTCCACCATCGATGCGGTCTGCCAGCCGTTTGTTTCCGACCCGAACCTGCAGGTGTGCACAGCCCGAATCGGCTTGGACCCGCACACTGCCGAGAGCCCGCACGTCGTCAAGGTCGTGGTCGACCTGCAGGACAAGGCGCTCTACTTTTCGCGGTCGCTGATCCCATATCCGCGGCGACAGCCCGCAAGCTACTTCAAACACATTGGCATATACGCGTACACTCGCTCGTTTCTCTCCTGCCTGGGGCGGCTCAGGGACTCATCTCTGGAGCGGTCCGAAAGCCTGGAGCAGCTTCGGTTCCTGGAGAACGGAATCGCAATCCGGGTGGTCGAGATTTTTGAGGACAGCATCGGGATCGATACTCCCGAAGACGTCGAGCGTGTCAGGCCTCTATTGGAGAATAAACGCTTGTGGCCGGACGAATCCAGTAAGGGGGTAACGGAGTGAGTATGTCTACGAAATTCGTTTTCGTAACTGGCGGAGTTGTCAGTTCGCTTGGAAAGGGCTTGGCGGCGGCTTCTATTGGCGCCCTCCTGGAGGCGCGGGGACTCCGCATCTCGCTCCTGAAGCTCGACCCGTACATCAACGTAGACCCCGGCACCATGAGCCCGTTCCAGCACGGCGAGGTGTTCGTAACCGACGACGGTGCGGAGACTGACCTCGATCTCGGGCACTACGAGCGCTTCACAAATGTCCGTCTCAGCCGCGACAACAATTCCACGACCGGAAAAATCTACCTCTCGGTCATCGAAAAAGAGCGGCGGGGCGACTACCTCGGGAAGACGGTGCAGGTTATCCCGCACATCACCAACGAGATAAAGTCGGCGATCAAGAAACTGACCAATGGGTATGACGTGACGATCGTCGAGATCGGCGGGACGGTTGGCGACATCGAGAGCCAGCCTTTCATCGAGGCGATCCGCCAATTGCGCAACGAAGTCGGGAAAGAGAACTCGCTGTTTATCCACCTGACACTCGTGCCTTTCATCGGGACCGCCAAGGAACTGAAGACCAAGCCGACCCAGCACTCCGTCAAAGAGCTTCTGGAAATCGGAGTGCAACCCGATATCCTGCTTTGTCGCACGGACCGGTTCTTGCCCCGTGAGATTAAGGAGAAGATTTCGCTCTTCTGCAATATCCCAACCGAGGCCGTCATCACTGCCAAGGACGTCGAGAATATCTACGAGGTCCCTCTTGTTTTCCACGCGGAGGGTCTGGACGATCTCCTCCTCAGGCTGCTTCATCTGCCCCAGACGCCCGCGGACCTGAGCCGCTGGCAGACGCTCATGGAGAGTGCGAGGAATCCCAAGGGTGAAGTCACAATAGGAATTGTTGGGAAATACGTCGAATATACCGACTCCTACAAAAGCCTCAACGAGGCGCTCTCCCACGGCGGCCTGGCCAACGGCCTCGATGTGCGCCTGAAGTGGATTGAATCGGAAGGTCTCTGCGACGAAGCGGTTGACACGCTCGGGAGCGTTGATGCCATCCTCGTTCCGGGGGGGTTCGGACCGCGCGGTATCGAAGGGATGGTTCGAGCCATCCAGTACGCCCGCGCGAACCGGGTTCCCTTCTTCGGCATTTGCCTCGGCATGCAGTGTGCCGTGATCGAGTATGCAAGAAACGTCTGCTCACTCAATGCCAACAGTTCGGAATTCGATCCGGGCACACCGCACCGTGTCATCTACAAGCTTCGAGAGTTGTTGGGTGTCGAGGAAATGGGTGGGACGATGCGGCTTGGTGCCTATCCGTGCGTTCTGGACGAGGAGTCATTGGCCTTCCGTATTTACGGCAAGCGGGAGATCTCCGAGCGCCACCGCCACCGGTACGAATTCAACCGCGAGTACGAGCAACTCCTGACCAGCTATGGACTGAAGATCTCGGGCAATTCCCCCGACAAGAACTTCGTGGAGATCGTCGAGCTGCCTGACCATCCTTGGTTCCTGGCGTGCCAATTTCACCCGGAGTTCAAATCCAAGCCTCTGATGCCACACCCGATTTTCGTCTCGTTCATCGAGGCCGCTCACCGATATGCTGACCAGCGACGAAAAGCCGAGCGCTTCCAGCAGATGGAGTCTGCGAGTGTGCCAGGCCGGTCTGCGGGAAACCAGTAAGCAGAGGCCCGGTTGCGCGCTATGAACCTTGTTCAGGTGGATCGCTGGACCGTTGGGGCCGCGAATCCCTTTCTTCTCGTTGCAGGGCCGTGCGTTATCGAGAGCGAACAGCACTGCCTCGAAGTCGCCGGCCGGATCCGGGAAATCACCGCAAAACTCGCTGTCCCATTCCTTTTCAAGGCGTCCTTCGACAAAGCAAACCGGAGCTCCGGCCGCTCCTTTCGCGGTCCCGGTCTCGAGCAGGGTTTGCGCATTCTGGGGCTTGTGCGCAGCCGGATCGGAATCCCGGTCCTCTCGGACGTCCATGAAATATGGCAGGTGTCGGCTGCAGCCGAAGTCCTCGATGTCATCCAAGTCCCTGCCTTCTTGTGCCGGCAGACGGATCTCGTGCTTGCGGCGGCACAGACCGGACGCGTCGTCAACGTCAAGAAGGGGCAGTTCCTGTCTCCGTGGGATGCGCAAAACATCGTCGAAAAGATCACCAGTGTCCCGGGTGGGAAACTGATGCTCACCGAGCGGGGCAGCTCGTTTGGATACAACAACCTGGTCGTCGATTTCAAAGGACTGCCGGTGATGCGTTCCTTCGGCTGGCCGGTGATTTTCGATGCCACCCACAGCGTTCAGCTCCCCGGTGGGGCGGGTACCGCCAGCGGCGGACAGGCAGCCTTTATCCCAGCGCTCGCGCGCGCCGCGGTCGCGGTTGGTGTTGACGGGATTTTCGTCGAGGTCCACGACCGTCCTGAACAGGCCCTGTCGGACGGGCCCAACTCGTGGCGGCTGGATCGGTTGGAGGCACTCTTGGTCGAATTGCAGCAAATCGACCGCCTGGTAAAAGCGTTTCCGGCGTAGCGAAAGATGTTACCCACGAAGTGCATGAAGGACACGAATAGGAAGGGGCAAAGGGGCAAAGGAGCAAAGGGGCAAAGGGGCAAAGGGGCAAAGGGGCAAAGGGGCAAAGGGAAGGGCACCAGCAGGTCTGTTCGCTTTTCCCTTGACCCCTTTGCTCCTCTGCCCCTTTGTCCCTTCCTATTAGTGCACTTCGTGGATAACGTCTTTGTTTTTCCAGTATCATGTGCCCGAAATTGCTTCATATGTCACAGGAAACTGCGCGCAAGGTTCTCCGCATCGAAGCGGAGGCCATTTCCAGCTTGATCCCCCGAATCGATGGAATTTTTGACGCCGCCGTGTCGACAGTCGCGGCCTGCAAGGGGCGAGTAGTAACCACGGGAATGGGGAAATCCGGCATCGTCTGCAAGAAGATTGCAGCGACCCTTGCGAGCACGGGCACTCCCGCTCTGTTCCTTCACCCGGCCGAGGCCATCCACGGCGATCTCGGCATGCTCGTCCCGGGGGACCTGGTGCTGGCTCTCTCCAACAGCGGCGAGACAGCAGAGATCGTTCAGTTGCTCGGAACAATCAAGCGGTTGGGCATTCCACTGATCGCGTTTGTTGGTAACCGGAACTCAACCCTCGCCCGAAACGCGGATCTCGTCCTTGACGTCAGCGTGGACCAGGAGGCGTGCCTGTTCGGTCTCGCTCCCACCGCGTCGACGACAGCGGCACTGGCTCTCGGGGATGCCTTGGCGGTCGCGGTTTGCGAGCGCAGGGGCTTTCCAATTGAGGAATTTGCGCGCCTCCACCCGGGCGGGCGTTTGGGCAAACGACTCGCCACGGTCGCCGAATTGATGCACACCGGCGAACACGTCCCGAGGGTCAAATCGTCGGCGCTTATGGAAGACGTCATTTACGAAATGTCCCGGAAGGGACTGGGCGTCACCGCTGTTGTTGACGCAGATGAGCGCCTGGTCGGCGTGATCTCGGATGGCGATTTGCGAAGGCTGCTGCAACGGGACCGGGAGGGATTCCTGAACAAGACTGCCGCCCAATGTATGACTCCTGTTCCGGTAACAATCAGGGAGGATGAGTTGGCAACAGCCGCTCTTCACCTCCTGGAGACGCGCAAGATCACGTCGCTGATGGTCACCGGAACGGCTGGCGGATTGACCGGCGTTATCCACCTCCACGACCTGTGGGGAACCGAGATGTTCTGACAGGACTCAAGGGACGCCACATGGACACCGATTTCACAAGGATTCGACTCATCCTGACGGACGTAGATGGCGTCTTGACCGACGGACGCCTGGCTCGCCTTCGGGGCGGGGAAGAGGTGAAGTTCTTCTCAATCTACGACGGATTGGGCGTCAGGCTTGCCCAGAGGGCGGGCATCCAGGTCGGTTTCATCAGCGGACGAAGCAGTCACGTGGTGGCCCAGAGAGCGAAAGAACTGGGCGTGAAGCTCCTGGTGCAGGGATCCACCAACAAGGCGAAAGCGCTGGAGTCCCTCCTTGAGCAGGCCGGGGTCCCGCCCGAAGAGACCGCCTATGTCGGAGATGATTTGCCCGATTTGCCGATCCTGGCGCGCGTCGGCCTGCCCGTTGCACCGTCCAATGCGGCGGACGAGGTGAAGGCGTGTGCTCACCTGATCACCAGGGCATCAGGAGGCAACGGCGTGTTGAGAGAAGTAGTCGAGACGATCCTGAAGGCTCAGGGGAAGTGGGAAGCGCTGGTTCGCGAGTTTTCGAAACACCAGGCTTAATGTCCCAGGCACCAAAAGGGGCCCGTTGGGGGCACCCGTTCACTCGCAGCCACTCGACTACTTGGCCGCTTTGACCTCGATCCTCAGGTCCGCGTAATCCGAGCCCATGGCTTCAGGAAGCGTCGCCCGGAGGACGAGAACCCCCGGCGTCGATTTCGCGGTAATAAGAAACGGAGCGAATCGCTTTCCGGCCGGAATGGTGACAGTCCCTAGCCCTTCGACCAGGCTGCCGTCTCCTTCTTGAACCGTTACCGGAACAACGAGCTCCGCCTCCACAGGCCGGTTGAGTACCAGGAAGGCTATCGACCAAAGACCGGTGCGGATCTTGATGCTGTTGGGCTGCCAGCGCACGTCCGCTTTTCCTTCCTTGTCCTCATTCCCCTGTGTTTTGACCTCGACGCTCAGCTCCGCGATGCCGCCCCCGAGACTCGCAGGCAGCTTTACCTCGATGGTGGTAGTCCCCTCGGCTTTCGCCGTGACACGGAAACCGCCGACGACTTTACCGGCGGGGATCACCACGGTCGCCGCCGATACGTCCGCAATCGCCGGGTCCTTCGACGTCACTTGCAGGGTCACGTCTTCATCCGGATGGCTCCTCAGAATGGTGATCACCGGCATTGTCTGTCCCGGTTTCATGCGCAGATGCGACGGCGCCAGCTGCAGCGGTTCGAACACGGTGATCTTGGTCGCGGTGACCGAAAGGTTGCTCGCCAGAACCCCGGCGACGCGGACATAGGCCCCTTCGGCCAGTTTGCCCTTAACCTGGGTTTCGTCGGTGAGCGTTACCGGTATGTCGTCAACTCCTTTGAGCTGAACGACCATGCTGTCTTCTTCCAGCTCGGTTATGACGCCCTCGAAGACCAACCTCGGCGGCTTGAACTCGAGCGTTCTGATCCGGATCTCCTCTGCCACCAGCCCATCGTTGGTCAGCTTGCCTTCGATCCAGGCGACATCGCCCACCTGAATACCGGCGAGCTCGATCAGCTCTCCTTCGGCATCCTTGATCTCGGTTTCTCCCGTCACCTTAACCGTCAGGCCGAGTACCTTCAGTTCCTGCTTGGAGGTGTCGACCGCCTCGACAGTGCCGCGTATTGAGAACTTGTTGACGCCGAAGTTAATGGCGGTGATCTCTTTGGCGAGGATACCGCCCTCGGCGAACACGCCCTCGATTCGCAGAAGCATGTCAGCCTTGAGGTCGGCGAGCGCAAGCTCGACGTCTCCCTCCCCGCGGATCTCGGTGATTTCGGTGACTTTAACGTCCAGGTTGAAGGTGGGTGTCAGCTGCAGATGTAGAGTGCCTACATCATCGCCGACCACATCGGAGACGCTGACGAGCTTGGCCACGAATTCGACCTGTGCGTCAGCTGAGAAGCAGGGTGATACGAGAAGTAAGAGTGCGAACGGAAGGAAAAGACGTTTCATGATTACCCTCCTGTGAAAGCATCCTCGACCTTCGGTTTCCCTCCTCCGGCGCGGTCCCACCTGGACCAACTGAGCCTTGAAAACCGAACAACGTCGAGTTGTTTTTCCCCCCACTCCCGCCAGCCGCAGGCGGATGCTGCGCCCGCGCTGGCGGTCTATCATCAACCCGGCAATTCCCGGTATATCACGGGTCTCGAAGCCGGTCAACAGGACGAAATCATAGCAGCCGCTTCCCGCCCGGCGGGTGATTGTGCTCACCCGATTGAGTCGCGCAGGCGAACGACGCCATCCCGAAACGCACCTGCAGGCGTAAGCAGGCTAACGATCAGGAAAGGTTCGTCCAAAAAGTCATAGAAGTATCCGGGATGCATGAGCACATTCCGACTCTCCAGCAGTCCGAGCGCCCAGTCTTCTTCGCTCTTGATGCCGGGCAGGCGAACGGCGGCATACCAGCCTCCTTCCACCCTCAGGCACTCGGCTGCGCTCCCCTCGAGGACCCGGCGCAATGTCGAGAGGTTTGAGCGTGTCCGCTCCCTGATTTGATCACGCACCGTTGCGCTGGAAGCCAGCAGCTCCCGGCAGGCCAGCTGAACGGGCGTGGCAACGGACAGGAAGGTGTCGGCGATCATCTCCAGGCGCTCGAGTGCGGCGCGTTTCAAGGATTCGGGACCGGCAACGACGATCCATCCGAGCTTGAGCTGCGGAAGTCCCGCGATCTTGGAAAGGCCATTGAGGACGAAGACGAGTGCCTCGGTTTCCCTCAGGGGTTCGAAAATCGCAGTGCAGCCGTCGAGCGCGTAATCGTAGAAGACTTCGTCGCAGACGAGTGGGAGGCCCCGAAGCAGGCACAGGCGCCTGATGTCAACCCATTCGCTCTCCTTGAGATACGAGCCGGTTGGGTTGTTCGGACTTACGGCAAGCAGGGCGCGGCTGGCGGCGCAAAGCGTGTGGCGCAGCTCATCGGTGTCCAGCCGCCATTCGCCGTCGTATATCAGCGGATAAGCAACCGTCCGGACGTTTTCGGCCCAGGCCAGGTAATCGAACAGCGGGTAGCTCGGACGCGGCATATGCACCTGGGTACCCGGGTCAGTCAGCAGCTTGAACAGGTACGCATAGGCCTCGCTCGTGCTCGCCGTCAGCAGGATGTCGTCGGGAGAGACGAGGTGACCGCGCCGCGCGTAGTACTCGGCGACCGCCTCCCTTGCGGCCGGGAGCCCCCTGGGGCTCGGGTCATAGCGGAGCGCCAGGGGAGAGGAGAGCGCCGTGAGAATTTCCCGCTCCGGATACTGAAAACCTGCGGTCGTTGGATTGGAGCCGGTCAGGTCGAGGATTCTGGCGCCGGCTGCCCGCTTTTGTTCGAGTGCAAGAGTCAGACGATTCTTTCCGGTGGCGTGTTCGGATCTGTGTGAAAACACGCCAGCATTGTACCTGCTTGACTGCTCGTTGAGTATAAGGACGGGCCGGCGCGCCTCGGCTCGTCAAATGCCGGATCCTTTTGTATTGATTTCCGGAAGGACTTCCTCTTTTGGAGGCTTTTGTTCTAAAATAACCGAGCCTACCGAAGCGAGCGGGAGTAATTCAGCGGTAGAATGCCAGCTTCCCAAGCTGGACGTCGCGGGTTCGATCCCCGTCTCCCGCTCCATAAAATCAACAACTTACAGCCG
>Ga0105092_10001499_pt1 | contig 12548 bp, 5 predicted proteins | sample PPLLak2March2015_FD_87021 | JGI IMG/M metagenome (GOLD analysis project Ga0105092, IMG submission 87021) | Freshwater sediment microbial communities from Prairie Pothole Lake near Jamestown, North Dakota, USA - PPLs Lake P7 Core (1) Depth... | ecosystem: Environmental > Aquatic > Freshwater >... | reverse complement strand
GAATTAATTGAATGCTTCGTACCCATGAAGGCAAATATAAAAGCAAAACCAGAGCCCATACGGGTTAAGGTAAACGATATCGAAATCGGGGGCCATGAAGTGATAATTATTGCAGGCCCCTGCGCGGTGGAAAGTATGCAACAATTGGTTGAAACGGCAGTATCTGTCAGGAAAAGCAGTGCAAAAATACTCAGGGGCGGCGCTTTCAAACCGCGCTCATCCCCCTATAGTTTCCAGGGACTTGGTGAAGAGGGATTAAAAATGCTTCGCGAGATCAGCAATAAAACAGGACTGCCGGTTGTAACGGAAGTAATGGATACCCGGCAGGTCGAAATTGTCTGCAGATATGCCGATATGCTCCAGGTTGGTTCACGCAATATGCAGAATTACCCGTTGCTGAAAGAGGTGGGAATGACCCGTAAACCTGTATTGCTGAAACGGGGCATGATGGCTACTATTGAAGAATTCCTGCTGGCGGCAGAGTATATCCTCAGCCAGGGAAACGAACAGGTAGTATTGTGTGAAAGAGGTATCCGGACATTTGAAACATCAACACGAAATACGCTCGATCTGAGTGCGGTACCTATGTTAAAGCACATGAGCCATCTGCCGGTAATCGTTGATCCCAGTCATGGTACAGGCCTCAGGTGGATGGTACCTGCCATGGCCAGGGCCGCGGTGGCGGCCGGAGCCGACGGACTGATCATGGAGGTCCATTATAAACCGGAAGAAGCATTGTGTGACGGGCATCAATCACTCAATCTGCCTGAATTTGCCCAATTGATGACTGATTTGAAAAAGGTGGCTGAAGCGGTAGGCAGAAGTATTTGAATAATAAATTATGAATTATGAATTATGAATTGCGCAGAGCGCAAGTGGTATTGTGCATGAATTATGGGTATAATCCAACATCCGCGTAGGGCCTTCCTGATAATATGCCTGGCATTTACTATTCTTCCGCTTTGGTCGCAACAAGCTGAACTCATTAAAATAGGACTGTTAATTCAGGACAAAGCTTCGCTGGCTGCGAAACAGGGAGCTGAACTGGCGGTAAAAATGGCCAATGATAAAAGGGGAGAAAAGAGATACCGGTTTCAGCTCATTACAAAAGATATGGAGGGACCCTGGGGAACCGGGTCCAAACAAGCAGTAGACCTGATTTTTGAGGATGAGGTTTGGGCGCTCCTGGGATCTCATGACGGGCGAAATGCACACCTTGTGGAACAGGCAGCCACTAAATCGCCGGTAGTTTTCCTTTCTGCATGGTCATCTGATCCGACGCTTTCCCAGGCATTTGTCCCATGGTTCTTCAACTGTGTACCAAATGATCGCCAGCAGGCCGATAAACTGATTGAAGAGATTTACAATAAACGGAAATTTACCCGGGTTGCAACCATCGCCGATAATGCATATGATTCAAACCAGGCGTTAAAAAGTTTTTTGGAATGCGTAAAACTGTCCGGTAAAAATGAACCTGTAAATCTGCTTTATAACAATTCCACCACGGAAATAAATATTTTAGCAGACCAGGTTATCAAAGCGAAAGCTGATTGCATTGTATTATTTTGCCAGCCATCCGTTTCCTTAAAAATAATCCGGCTTTTGCGGCAACGTAAAATGAACCAGCCCGTCTTTGGAACTTTGTCAATCCTGAATGAGAATAAGTTATCCTCAAAGGAGCTCCAGGAATTTGATTATATAATGTCTGTCACTTCCGGAATCTGGAATGGAACAAAATATCCGGCCTTCCGTCAGGAGTATATGAAACTGTATGGAAAAATCCCTGGAATGGTTGCCACATATGCCTTCGATGGCATGAATTTACTTATTGAAGCCATCAGAATATCCGGAAGTCCTGAACTTGAAAAAATCAAACAAGCGTTATTAAAAATACGCTATGAAGGAGTCACCGGCCTGATCCGCTTTGACGGCAAAGGGAACCGCGAGGGGGTCTTTTCCGTGGTGAAAATTTTAAATGGACATCCGGATACAGCCGGCGGAGATTAATTAATTTAGCATCGTTAAAAACACAGGTCAGTTTCAAAAGATTACATTACTGCAAATGGAAAAACACGGTTCACAGTCTGTATTACAGCTGAATAAGTTTCAATGGCTATGGGTAGCAGTTTTATTCGCTATATTTCTTTCCGGTTGTCAGAACAAGGAAGAAAAGAACAAGAAAAAGGCTCAGGAACTGATGTCGACACAAACCCTGGGAATTGCCTATCTCGAAGAATTTAAACTGGATGAGGCTGAAAAGGAATTTCTGAAATTTATTAAACTGTCGCCAAAAGAAAAACTGGGATATGCCAACCTGGGGTTGACCTATTTGCGAAGTGGTAAATATGACGATGCGAAAAAGCAGCTTGCAAAGGCTATACAAATTGATCCCAAGGATCCGGATATCCGCCTGATACTATCGACTGTTTACCAGATGAATGATGAACGCGGACTTGCGATTAACGAATTGAAGGAAGCACTTACCTTCGCCCCGAACCATATCAAAGCGCTCCATTATCTTTCAGAATTATATGCCCAGTCATCTGACGAAGAATCGAACCGCCAACGTGAAAACTGCCTGCTTGCCTTGGTAAAAAATGCACCGGAAAATATCGTGCCCAGGTTAAATATGGTGGAAATATACATCCGGAAAGTGGAAACGGACAAAGCTGTGGAAGAACTGGAGACCATTCATAAGCAATTTCCCGAATTTCCGAAAGAGGCGGTCGATTATTTCAATAATACAATCTCTTTGCTGAAAAAGAATGATACAGAAAGTGCTATTACCCAGTTTGTTATTTTTCACAACTATCTTAAAGTGACATCACCTTACCAGGCCGGAATTATGGACCTGAAGGGGCCTGGTGGTTCCCTTATCGGCTTTCCGCTGATTTCCTTCGACAAGCACATGTCTTCCGCAACCACTGAAAATATTTCCATCCTGGAAGTGATCAAATTTGCCAATGTAACCGAATCCGCAGGTCTGCACATTGTTCCTGCCGGAAGATCGGCCCATGTAGAGGTCATGGATTATGACGGGGATGGGGATATCGATCTCTATACCGGGTGCTATGACACTGTCACTGATACCTACAGGCATTTTCTGTTAAACAATGAGCTTGGCAGGTTCAGGGATGTATCCGAAGAAACCGGCATCAGGCATTCGGGAATTGAAACTGCAGCTGCATTTGCCGACTATGATAATGATGGTTTCCCTGATTTGTACGTAATTAAGGAAAACGGGGATGTTTTATACAAAAATAGGGGAAATGGCGCTTTCGATGATGTCACCGGCAAGGCCGGCATAGGCAGTAAATCAGGTGGAAACAAGGCTTTATTTTTTGACGGTGATCATGATGGAGATCTTGACCTTTTCGAAGCACATGCAAATTCAAACCTGTTATTCAGGAATAACGGCGATGGAACATTTCTGGAACAGGGTGGGAAAATGGGATTGCCGGGTACCGGTACAAACAGCAGGGATGCCGCCTTTGGCGATTTTGACGATGACGGGGATATTGATCTGATCGTGATAAATGAAAAAGGCAAAGACATCCTGTATTCAAATGAGAGACAAGGCATTTTTAAGGATGTAACCGAAAAAAGCGGGTTGAAAAGCAGCGGATCAGAAGCAGTAGCTGCAGGGGACTATAATAATGATGGATTTCTCGACCTCTTCATTACTTCGGCCGGAGAAGGTAATCCTGATTTATACCGTAACCAGGGAAATGGAACTTATGAACCGGTAAAAAATACCCTCACTATTTTTTCTGCCATTCAACATGTTAAGATCAAGGATGCCGTGTTTTTCGATTTTGACAACGATGGATACCTGGATCTGATGTTGGGAGGCAGACCGGGAACTACCGGCGGACGAGGTCTTTTTCTTTACCATAATGATGGAAAAGGAGGTTTCAAGGATGTTTCGGATCTGCTACCCGATGAACCCATATCGGTCAATGGATTGAGAGTTTTTGATTATAACGATGACGGCGATCTGGATGTAGTCATTGCCGGACTGAGCGGGGGATTATTCCTGCTTCGGAATGACGGCGGGGATATGAACCATTATGTAAATATGAAGTTGGTGGGCTTAAGAGCCGGAAGTGCCAAAAACAATCATTTTGGGATTGGCGCAAAGGTGGAAATGCGGGCAGGAGATCTTTACCAGACCAAGGTTGTAACCGATCCCAATGTTCATTTTGGATTGGGTGGCAAGACAAAAGCTGATATTATCCGCATAACATGGACCAACGGGGTGCCACAGAATATATTTTTACCGGACGCAGACCAGTCATTAATCGAATCGCAGACCCTCAAAGGATCATGTCCCTTTTTGTATACCTGGAACGGTGAAAAATTCGAATTTGCCAAGGATATCCTGTGGAGAAGCGGTTTGGGCATGCCGCTTGGAATCATGGGAGGAACCACCGCCTATGCCTTTGCTGATGCATCTGATGATTACATCAAAATTTCAGGCGACCAGCTGAAGTCGAAGCAGGGACTATATTCCATGCAGATTACATCTGAATTGTGGGAAACCATTTATTTCGACAAGCTGCAGCTGGTTGCAGTAGATCATCCTGATTCGGTTGACATTTTTGTTCCGGAACAATTTTCACCTCCCCCGTTTCCAGGTGAGCAGGTTTACCAGGTAAAAGACAAGATATTGCCAGTTTCAGCCACGGATGGCCAGGGGAATGATGTATTGCCTGTGATCGCGACAAAGGATGATCGGTACATAGGTGGTTTTACACCGGGAAAATACCAGGGTATTACTGAAATGCATGAGCTGATCCTTGATCCGGGAGATCACATTCAAACCAAGAACCTGTATCTTTTCCTGAATGGATGGATTTTTCCCACGGATGCGAGTATCAATGTAGCTATTTCACAATCGTCCGAAATAAAAGTATCCACCCCGGTTATCCAGGTGATTGACACAAAAGGGCAATGGAAGACAGTAGTGAACAACCTGGGATTTCCGATGGGTAAGGACAAAACTGTTGTGGTTGATCTCTCAGGGCTCATGCCAACATCCGATCACCGTATCCGCATCCGTACAAATATGGAAATTTACTGGGATCTGGTATTTTTCTCAGATGACCGCAGCGAAGCTCCTGTTGTGTATAATGTGCTTGATCCGGTTTCCGCGGATCTGCATTTTAGGGGATTTTCTTCGGAATTCAGGAAGGGCGGACGATACGGACCTCACTGGTTTGATTATTCAAAGGTTACCATTGATCCAAAATGGCGTGATCTCACCGGCGACTATACAAGGTACGGAGACGTACTTCCCCTGCTCACCCAAGCAGATAGCAAATACATCATCAGCAATGCCGGCGATGAAATATCAGTGTCTTTTTCAGAAAAAGGACTTCCTCCATTGCCAAAAGGCTGGAAAAGGGATTTCCTGATCCACTGTGTGGGATGGGTAAAGGATGGAGATATCAATACGGCGCATGGACAAACCGTGTTACCCTTGCCATTTCATGGCATGAAAAGCTACCCCCCGGGTAAAGACGACATTTATCCGACCAATCCTGAATATCAACAATATATGAAGGAGTACAACACGAGGAAGGTAGACGGAAAGATGAAAAAATTATGAATGATGAATTATGAACACTTGCGCGGAGCGCATACGGTATTGTAGAAAAATGACGCAAAATCCACCCCCTATCCCCGCCAGCGGGGATACAGGCCCTGCGAAACCGCTGGCGTCAGCAAGCACGAAGTACTGACATCTGAATAACCCCGGGTGCAACCCGGGGATACCCGGGGATACCTGGGGGATAAACTGTAATATCACTGAAAATGAAAATAAAAACAAAGACCCTGATAAAATCATTTTGTATCATCATCCTTATCTCATGCTTCCAGTTCTCCCATGCCCAGAAAAAACCTGTCGTCTTTACCGATGTAACCGCAAAAGCCGGGATTGATTTCAAATATAATTTTGGCGACTATAGCTACCAGAATTTACTTGAAAGCAGTGGTGGCGGAATCACTGTATTTGATTATAACAATGACCAGCTGATGGATATATTTTTGATGAATGGCACCTACCTTCCGGGGATTTCAGACGATAAAGGAAAGGTTTTCAAAAATTCTTCGAATAAGCTATACAAAAACAATGGCAACGGCACCTTTACAGATGTCACCAGGCAGGCTGGACTTGGCGGAGCTTTCTGGAGCATGGCAGCCGGGGCAATCGATATGGACAAAGATGGATTTCAGGACCTCTATTTGTTGAATTACGGGCCCAATGTTTTTTATCACAATAATGGCAACGGCACCTTCAGGGATATCACAAACTCACTGGGACTGGCCGGCCCTGATAAACTGAATGGTTTTGTCAAGTGGAGCATTGGTGTTTCTTTCTGGGATTATAATCGCGATGGCAGGCTGGATGCCATGGTCGGGAATTTCCTGGCATTTGACCCGGCTTATTTTACCCCGTCATCACCCGACAGGATGCCCAGTCCCACGGAATATAAAGGTCAAGCCTCACTTTTATATGAACAGCAGGCCGATGGCAAATTCCTTGATGTTACAAAGAAAAAAGGGTTGTATTTTCCCGATTCCAAATGCATGGGACTAACTGTTTTCGATTACGATGCGGATGGTGATGAGGACATTTTCCAGGCTAACGATCACCAGCTGAATTTTGTATTCAGGAACGACAACGGCGTATTCAGTGAAGTTGCTGTCGCCAGTGGACTGGCCGCAAACAGCCAGGGTAAGGGGACCGGTTCAATGCATGCCTCCCTCGGAGATGTAGATGGCGATGGATTGATTGACATCCTTGTTACAGACCTGGATTATGGAGCCCTTTACAAGAACAAGGGGAATGGCGTGTATACGGATATTACCCTGAATAGCGGCATTGAAAGCGCCATGTCGGGTAAAAACAGCTGGGGCGCATCTTTTATTGATTATGATAATGACGGTGACCTGGACATCATTGCAACCAATGGCAATGCAGATGAGCTTATTCTGCAGTATCCGCTCCTGCTTGAAAATGACGGGAAAGGACAATTCAGGAACACAGGAAAGGACCATGGTCCTTATTTTTCAACCAGGCGATCGGGCAGGGGACTGGCACTGTCAGATTTTGACAATGATGGTGATGCAGATATAATTATTTCACATGTTGACCTGCCTGGAATTCCTGTACTTTTGAGGAATGACGGAGGCAACCTCAATCACTGGCTTGGAATTACCCTCAAAGGAAAGGATGGACCTGCATCTGCCATTGCTGCGAGGGTAACTGTAACCACGGGAGGAAAAAAGCAGGTCTATGTAAATCAATGGACAACAAGCTATCTGTCCAATAATGATCCCCGAATGCATATCGGGTTAGGTAAACAGAAACAGGTGGACCTCCTTGAAATTACCTGGTCGGATGGCAAAAAGGAATCCTACAAAAATATTATTGCCGACAGATATATTACTATTTTGCAGGGTGAGGGCATTGTTTCAAAGTAGAATTTGTAGTTTTGCGGACACCCCGACGGGGTGGTCGCCGACCACCCCGTCGGGGTGGGTCAAACCAATAAAACCGAAAATATGAACAACCAGTATGTTGAGCGAGTGGTAGATCTCACAGATCCTTCCAGGAATGTTATTTATAATATGTCACATGAGGAAGCAGTCAATATTCTGAAATCAGGCAACACGGAAGCTCTGAGAAGCATTGACGGGCAATTTGCCCTGGTCGCAGTAGATGGCAAGACCATTCGAATGGCCAGATCAATCGGCCGGCCTTTGCGTTATTTCATCGCAAAAAAGGCAATAGGCCCTATTCTCATTATAGCGGAAAGGATTGATGCCATATATGATTTTCTCAAAAAAGAAAGTCTTGATGACCAGTTCCACCCTTCATATACCCGCATGGCGCCAGCCCATTATATTACCAGGATCGAGTTGCTGGGTTGCCCTGATCCAAACCCTGTATATAACCGGTTTTTCACTCCGCAGCGGAATAAATTTGCCGGCGATCCGGTTAACATCGGCAAGAATTACATGAACGCGTTGTACCTGGAAATCAAAAAATGGCTTCAATATCGGGCTAAAGCAGGTCCCGTCGGCGTTACCTTTTCAGCCGGCATTGACAGCGGTTCTGTATTTTTACTTACTTACCAGGCGCTAAAAGACCTGGGGGAAAGCCCATCCAGATTGAAAGCCTTTACCCTTTCAGTTGACGGGGACGGGGCCGATTTGATACAGGCCAGGAAATTTCTCGAAACGCTTAACCTGGAAATATTCCTTGAACCCATCGAAATCGGCAGCGACACATTGGATTGGAAAAAGACCGTAATGGTAACCGAGGATTATAAATCGCTGGATATTCAATCCGCTACGATGAATTATGCCCTTTTGCAAGGCATCCGTTCGCGCTACCCTGAATGGAAGTACATCATTGACGGAGACGGCGGTGATGAAAATCTCAAAGATTATCCCATTGAAGAAAATCCTGAACTCACAATACGCAGTGTATTGAATAACCTCATGCTTTACCATGAAGGTTGGGGTGTGGAATCGATCAAACATTCCCTTACCTATTCAGGCGGATTAAGCCGTGGCTATATGCGCACCTGTGCTCCTGCAACCATGCTTGGATTTGAAAGTTTCAGTCCATACACCCTGCCCAATGTAATTGAAATTTCAGAAGGCATTCCTTATATTGACATGACAAACTGGGATCATAAAAAGCTTTATGATTTGAAGGGACAAATTGTTTCGCTGGGAGTGAAAGAAATTACAGGTATGGAAATGCCGGTTTTTCAGAAAAGACGCTTTCAGCATGGTGCTGCTTCAGAACATGCGTTCAACAGCCATTTCCCATCCAAGGAAATCGCATACAGAAAAGAGTTTCTTTCGACCTATGATGAAAAGTCCTGAAATAAGGATCACGGATAGGTGGATATTGGAAAAACGGGGAGGAAAAAATGCAGTTGATCCGTTAAAGCCATATGGTTGGCTGGTAGAGAAAGAGCGAACTCCATCAGGTAAGATAGAAGATACAGCTATTATTTTCCTCACAAACCGCGAATGTCAGTACCATTGCCTGATGTGTGACCTGTGGAAAAACACGACCGATACTTCGGTTCCTCCAGGATCCATACCACAGCAGATTGAACTGGCATTGGGTCAGATGCCCGGAGCCAGGCATCTGAAACTTTATAACAGCGGCAGTTTCTTTGACGAACGGGCTATTCCTGTTGAAGATTATGAGAGAATTGCCTCACTTGTGTCGGGTTTTGAAACCGTTATTGTGGAAAGCCATCCCAGGTTTGTTAATGAAAAATGCCTGCGACTGAGGGATATGCTAAAGCCCGATTTACAGGTTGCCATGGGTTTGGAAACAGTTCATCCGGAAATACTCCGGACGCTGAATAAAAGAATGACCCTGGAGGATTTTGAAAATACAGTGAAATTTCTTTCAGGGCATGCTATCCGCTCAAGGGCATTTATATTGTTGCGTCCTCCGTTCTTATCTGAGACTGATGGTGTATATTGGGCCGAACGGTCAGTGGATTTTGCTTTTAAGGCCGGCATTGAATGTTGTACCGTAATTCCTGTAAGGCCGGGAAACGGGGCCATGGACAGACTTATGAAGGATGGTTATTTTACCCCTCCGCGAATTCAATCCCTGGAGACTGTATTGGAATATGGAATTGGGCTTCAGTCCGGGAGAGTTTTCGCAGACACCTGGGACCTTGAACAATTTTCTTCTTGTACTGAATGCCTGACTCAGAGAAAGGACCGGCTGATGAATATGAATCTGCACCAGGAGATATATGGTAAAATCACTTGTTCATGTGATTTAAAGGCTTAGTCTGGAGCCTAAGCCAAACACGGGATCTGCGAGAACCATATGATCCGCTTCAGTCATTTGAAATCCAGTTATATAGAGTATTATTCATTTAATTTGAATAGATGCAGGTCGCCGTTATTGACGGTAACAAGAATATACTGCTGATCATTTATTCTAACCGGCATTATATGCCTGGCATCACCCTTAACCATAAAACCGCTTTTAACAGGCATCATTACGTTATAATTTCTTTCTTTGTTTCCGAGTAAACACCATCCATAGCTTGCATCATACCGTCCGTAGGAAGGTCTTACTTCATAATTATTCCCAACCAGGGCAAGATCAGGTATACCATCCTTGTTAAAGTCTTGAACCAGGAAGTCACGAACCGGGGAAAATTGAGCTTCCGCCGGCAGGCTGATCCGTGTAAATGTTCCCTTTCCATTATTCAGAAAGATGCTTGATTCAAACAGCACTGCTTTTTTAATGGCTGATTCCTGCAATGTCTTTTTCTCAAAAATATCTTTTACCGTTTTTCCGCCAAAATCTGCATAATGGGCATATAACTTACCTAAATAGGGTAACTGACGGCTCAACTCATCCAGTGAGGCTACAGGGTAACTGATGCCGTTTTGGTAGGAACATATTACCTGGTCCAAAGTGCCGTTATTATCAAAGTCGTTAAGGTACATTTCAACTGGTTCCGAAACTGTGGCTTTTAATATTGAATTAAGGCCCAGATTTCCTCCGATCAGATCCATATCGCCATCCCCATCCATATCGGCCACCTTTATGCAGTTCCACCATCCGGAAGTTTCATCAAGTCCTGCAGCAGAAGTTGCATCTGTAAAAATGCCATTGTCATTTCTGAACACTGACATATTCATCCATTCACCGGTTGCTACAAGATCCGGGTCACCATCCCCGTCAAAATCCATCCAGGCTGCGTCAGTCACCATACCCATGTTTTTCAGATCACCTAATCTGGAATCGGTAACATCCTCAAAATGTCCAAGACCATCATTTTCAAGTAGATATTGCACTGGTGACCGACCATATGAACCAGGCACGGATCTTGAGCCCAAAAACAGATCAAGGTCCCCATCGCCATCGAAATCACAGGGACGCACACACGATCCGTTATGTGACAGGTTTGGTAGAATGCTCTTATTGAATTCTCCCTTCCCGTTATTTATCAGCAGCAAATCCGACAACAGGGAATTGCCAATGGGTATCACGTTGCCGCCCCGAACCACATAAAGATCAGGATCACCGTCTCCATCCGCATCAAAAAAAGCAGCATCCACGTCCTCTGTATAACTTTCCCGGACAAACTGGGGCACATCAAGGGAATTGAAAGTCCCATTTTTTTGCTGCATAAAAATCATAGCGGCCTGACCCCTGGCCCCTCCCACAAAAAGATCATCCCTTCCGTCTCCATTCACATCGGCCACAGCCAGGGGAGGGCCCTCTGCTGAAAGACTATGGGGTATCAGTTTTTCACGGTTGAAATCCGTGGACCCATCTTCTTCGTGTTTGAATTGTAATCCGGCAATTTCCGAAATCGTAAACAGCTTTTCATTCTTATTGTCCGTTATTTCTTTAACAGGAGGTTTGGCCGCATCCTCCATTTTCAATGTGATGGTCTGATCCACAGGAATTTTTCGCAGGATCTCTTCTGACAGATCAGGCCAGCGAACCCTTATTGAATCAATTGTGGTAGCCTGCCCCAATCCAAAATGAAGTACATCGGAAGTGGCGGATATGAATCCCCTGGTGGTAAATTGTTCAGCTATCTGCTTTTGATCTCCGCAATAAATTTCAACCCGGGCGCCAGTTCCACGGGTATTGAACCCCTTCCCTTTTAGTGCTACTGACAGGAAATGATTTTTCAGACCGGATGATGCATTATTCCTGTACAGAAATGCCTTCTCATTGATATTATTGACAACCAGATCGAGATCACCATCGTTGTCCAGATCGGCATAGATGGAACCATTCGAATATGACCGGACATTAAAACCCCATGCGGCGGTCTTGTTGGTAAACGTAAAATCCTTATTGTTTTTAAAGATAAAATTGACTTTCGGATACAGCGGCATTTGTTCATACAACACCTTATCAGGCACTCCGCCTTCATCGGGTGAGAGTACAAATTGTTCGTCTTTGGTAAGAAACCGAACATAATCCAGATCATTTGCCCTTCGGTATATACCATTGGTAATAAAAAGATCCTTCCAACCGTCATTATCCACATCACAAAATAAAGGCGACCAACTCCAGTCAGTAGCGGAAATCCCTGCCAGCAGTCCAATTTCACTGAACATTCCACCACCCAGATTAAGTTGCAGCGTATTACGCACATATTGGTAATTATAACCGTATTTTCGTTTTATGTTAAAGAGTTCATAGTCATCTTCTCCTCCTGATTGTTTCCGGATCTTTTCCTCATCCGGCATCATGTCAAGCACAATGATGTCCAAAAGTCCGTCGTTGTTGATATCTCCAACATCATTGCACATGGACGACCTGCTTGTATGTGCAATCTGCTCATTCAACCGCTCTGAAAAAGTAACATTGCCGTTGTTAATGTATAAATAGTCATTTTCGTGAAAATCATTCGATATATAAATATCGGGAAAACCATCGTTGCTGATATCACAAATATTTATTCCTAAACCGTAACCAATCTGACTGCTGTATATGCCTGCCTGGCGGGTAACAT
>Ga0105092_10001498_pt1 | contig 12551 bp, 9 predicted proteins | sample PPLLak2March2015_FD_87021 | JGI IMG/M metagenome (GOLD analysis project Ga0105092, IMG submission 87021) | Freshwater sediment microbial communities from Prairie Pothole Lake near Jamestown, North Dakota, USA - PPLs Lake P7 Core (1) Depth... | ecosystem: Environmental > Aquatic > Freshwater >... | reverse complement strand
GCCGACCTTTGCGCATCCACAAGGAGGCCTCCGGGGCCGAGCTGACCGAGCGGGTGGTGTCATTGCTCGAGAGCGTCGGCATGGGACGCCAACACCTCTTCCGCTACCCCCACCAGTTCTCGGGCGGGCAGCGGCAGCGAATCTCCATAGCCCGCGCCTTGGCCCTCGATCCCGAGTTCATCGTGCTCGACGAACCGACCAGCGCCCTCGACGTCTCGGTGCAGGCGCAGATCCTCAATCTTCTTCATGAGCTGCAGCGTGACCGGGGTCTGACCTATCTGTTCATCAGCCACGATCTGGGAGTGGTCAGGTTGATGAGTGACCGCATCGCGGTCATGTACCTGGGTCAGGTCGTGGAGCAGGGCACAGCCACGGAGTTGTTCGAGCGTCCGCGCCATCCCTATACCGAAGCGCTTCTCGCCGCCAATCCCGACCTCGATGCCGACGTCGACAAGGAGATCGAGGGTCTGGAGGGCACCGTCCCCGACCCGGCCAATCCTCCCGAAGGGTGCCGGTTCCACACCCGGTGCCCGGTGGCGACACCGATCTGCGGGTGGGAGGTTGACGACGCGGTCACCTGGCTCAGCGTGGAGACGAACCTGTTGGACACCATGACCGCCGTGGAGCGGCGGTCGAACTTCGACGCCACCCTCGCCTTCGCCGACGATGGCTCGGCTGAGGCCGTGGGCAAGGCGATGACTGGCGGGGGCATGCCCTCCGCCATGTCGCCGGCGCTGGAAAACGTCTCGGTGGACGGCGGCAAGGTCCTGCTCAGGTTTCTCCCGGTAGAACCGGTCGAGCTCGAGGAGGTGGAACCCGGCCACGTCACCAGCTGTGTCCTGCACACCTCCCGCCGGCGCGAGCTCTGACGAGGGTGGCCGAGACCGATCCCTTTCCCCGGTTCTCGGAGGGCGAGCTGCAGCGAAGACGTCAGGCCGTGCTCGAGGTCATGAGGACAGCCGGGGTGGAGCACCTGGTCGCCTACGGATCGGAGCGGACCGGCTCCGCGGTCCAATGGCTCTCGGAATGGCCGGTAACCCGGGAGGCGGCACTGGTCGTCACACCCGGTGAACCGCTCCGCCTGCTGGTCCAGCATTACAACCATCTCCCGAACGCCCGCCGGATAGCGGCCGACTGTGAGGTCGAATGGGGCGGGCCTTCCACCATCACGCGACTCGGGGAGATCCTCGGTGCACGTCTGGCAAAGGGGCAGCGGGTAGGGGTGGTAGGTCCGCTCGCCCATCGAGATCACCAGGATCTCGCCGGTTCGCTCGGCGATCTGGTGAGCCTCGACCGCGATTACCAGCGTCTGCGCCTGGTCAAGTCATCTGAGGAGATCGAGCGTCTCGAAGTCGCGGCGAGGCTCTCCGATCTGGCGGTGGGGGCAATCGCCGCCGAAGCCCGGGTCGGCATGGACGAACGCCGTCTCGCTGCGATCATGGAGTCGGCTTATCTCGCTGAGGGCGGTACCAACCACATCCACTACTTCGCCGCTACGTCGATGGCCGATCCGGACGTGTGCGTGCCATCGCAATTCCAATCGACGCGCCGGCTACAGGCGGGGGACGTTCTCTTTTGTGAGATAAGTGCCGCCTTCTGGGGCTATGCGGGTCAGGTTCTGAGGAGCTTCACCATCGAAGCCGACCCGACCCCGCTCTACGCCGAGCTTCACGTGGCCGCCGACGCCGCTTTCGATGCCATCGCGGCCGTGACGCGACCCGGCACCCACGTTCGCGATCTGGTCGAGGCGTCTTCGGTGATCGAAGAGATGGGGTTCACCATCTACGACGACCTGGTCCACGGATATGGCGGCGGCTATCTGCCTCCGGTCCTGGGCACCAAGAGCCGGCCCAACCTCCCCACGCCCGACATGGTCCTCGAAGAGGGGATGGCACTGGTGATCCAACCCAATGTGATCACAACCGACGAGAAGGCCGGCGTCCAAACCGGGCATCTGGTAGTCGTCTCCGGCGATGGGCACCGGCCGTTGCACGACGTGCCCCGGGGTCTGAGACGTATCGGCTAGGCCCGTCCCAGCTTCTCTGCAAGCCACTGAAACGTGGCAGGAGCCCAGTGCGACTGGTACTTGAAGGCGCAATGGCCGGCATCGGCGTATACGCGCGCCTCCTTCCCGGTGGCAGGGCCGGTCTCCAGCATGAAGTAGATGTTCCCGATCGGAGCCAGATGGTCGAGCTTGCCGTTGATCATGAGCACCGGCATGGTGATGTTCTCGAGGATCCCCTGCTCGGAGAGCGCCCAGCGCTTGAAGTCTGACTGCTCCTTCTCCACTGTCGTGGGTGGGAACGAAGGCGGGTCGTCGACTCCACCGAACCGCCACGTGGCCCGCTCGTTGCGCACGCGCACGAACTCCTCGAGCTCCTCATCTCCCATGACGTAGCCGAAGGGGTGGCCGGCGTTGGCGACCACTGCGCCGAGTTTGCCGGGCGCCGTGCCGGCGAGCTGCATAACCGAGTAGCCGCCGCGGCTGATCCCGAAAGCCCCTATCCGGTCGCCGTCGACCTCAGGCCGAGACGCGAGATAGTCGATCGCTGCCTCCCAGGCCGACACCGACTCCGGAGCCCACGGGAATGGGTTCTCCCCCGTGTCAGGACCATCCATCACCAGGGACGCCATACCGTTCTCCATGCACAGATCCTGGGCAAACCCACGATCCTCCTTGAACACGTCGGCGCCACACATGATGAGCACCGCCGCGACCGGCGTGTCCGAGACAGGTGACCTGAAATGGGCCCGCACTGTCAGACCCTCATGCTCGAAGTCGACCACTTCCATGGGCGGATCCAGATGGGCGCACGCCTTCAGGTAGGCACGGGCGCAGTCCTGGCTGATCTTGGTCTTGATCTCGCTGATCTCACCGGGGAATCGCCCGATGGCGTAATAGCTCTTGGCGTTCAGGTACGCCTTCCTCGCCGCCTCATGATCCCCGGCAGTCTCGAGGCGGTCGCCTTCGTCCTCGTGGCGACGACCCATCTCCTCCCAGACCGGGACCCACTTGTCCTCGGTAGTCCCCTCCAGCCTGGAAACCGCCTCCTTCAACTCCTCGATGTCGTCGAACATCGAGAGCCAGCGCCGGTAGAACCCGCCATGGGCGACAATGAACGGATCCTCATTGGGGGCGAAGCCCAGATCGGGCTGGGTGGTCGTGGTCATGTGCTGTCTCCTCCTTTTGCAACCATGCTGTCGAGGCTCATCCCTAGGTCGTCGAGGATGACGATCGCCGCGTTGCGACCGGGCCCACCGGTGATGGACCCGCCGGGATGGGTGGTGGCCCCCGTCTGGTAGAGGCCGGGGATCGGCATGCGGTGCGAGGCCCATCCCGGCACCGGTCGCTGGGGGCCGCCGTAGGCCAGCCCGCGGTCACCTCCGTGGATGGTGCCCCGCCACATGTGCGGGTTTCCCGCCTCGATGTCGACCGGGCTCTTCGCCTTCCAGGCCAGGATCTTCTCCTCGGTCAGGTTGGGGGCGCAATCCCGCAAGGTCTGGAAGTGCTCGGCGGCCAGGACATCCTTGCCCGTGTCCCAGTCCCCAAGGTCGTCGGGGCACTCGTACGGAGCCAGGCTGAGGATCTTGACCGTGTGGCCGCCGGCGGGGGCCCGCGTCTCGTCGACGAGGGTGGGGGTGGCGAAGAGTAGGAAGGTGCCGGGTCGGTGAAGGCGGCGCTCGCGCAGCCCACGGCCGAACTCGATCACGTCTTCCGGCCAGGGCGCGGTGCCGGCCGAGACCGCGCCGATCGGTTCGGGTCCGAACGAGCGGAACTGTGGCGCCTCGGTGGCGGCGTAATAGGAGGCGAACGAGGAAAGCCCTTCGTCGTAGGTGTCCACCCCGTAGACGAAGCCCTCGCCCCACATCTCGGCGGGCGCCATGTCGACCAGGTCTTTGACATGGATGGAGGAGACCACCCCGACCCTTGCCCGATACTGGCTGCCGTCCTCGGTCTCGACTCCGACACAGCGGCCCTCCTCTATGATCAGCGAGGTGACCAGCGTGTCTGTGACAACCGTTCCTCCGTACGCCTCGAGGGCGGCGACGAGGGCCCGGGGCAGGCTCGCCGACCCGCCGAGCGGGACCGACCAGCTGCTTCGCTGTCGACCCCCCACGAGGGAGTAGGCGAGATAACCCGATCCGGGCGAGTCGATCGGCTGTGAGGTCATGAATGCCATCCACGACATGAACGCCTGGATGTGCCGGCTCTCGAATTCGCGCCGGATCACATCCCATGCCGACATGACATTGCGACGGCGCCATATCGCTCCGGCTGGGTGAGCCGCCAGGGCTTCGTCGATAGAAGGGCCGTACCCGATTGGCGTGAAACGGTAGGAGCTGTATACCCCCTTCACCTCGTCGAACTCATCGAGCATCCGCCGGTAGGCGACAGCGTCGGCGGCGGAGAACCGAGTGATCTCCTCGATGGTGCGCTCGACGTCGAGCCACATCGTGAACGTCTCGCCGTCAGGGAAGACGACATGGGCCACCGGGTCGGGCTCGATGTAGGTGAGGCCGAATTCCGACAGGAGACCGAGCTCGTCCTTAGACAGCAACGGGTTGACCCGGATCAAGGTCTGCCCTGTGGAGCACGTGTCGAAGAGGAAACCGGGCGTGAGGATCTCCTCCGTCGCCGCCCCCCCTCCTGCCTCGGAGCGAACGTCCAACACGACCACCTCCTGGCCGGCCCGGGCCAGATAGGCGGCGGTGATCAGGCTGTTGTGCCCGCCACCGGCGACGACGAAGTCGACCGTGGTCGTCATGATCGGCTTTTCCTCCTCATTCGTCTCTCTTGGGGATGATCGGCACCAGCAGGTGCGAGGGATGCTCCGGTCCGACGTGGACCGTCACCGTGCCTCCGAAAGTGTCCGGAGGGCGATCTTCGGGATCGGCATGGGTCATTCCACCCGTTCCCCGCGTGGCGTAATAGAAGCTCTGACCGTACTCATCGAGAGGCCCCCGATACTCATAGTCCTTTCCTCGCACCCAGAGCCCGAGCCGGTATCCCTCGGGGACGACGATGCAAGTGGGGACGATCTCGATGTCGAGCTCATAGACCACGCCTGGCTCCAGCGGTTCGACGCGGTCGTGGGGGTGAAACGGTCGCCAAGGCTGGGACCTATCCGGGTCGAGGGCGCGGTGGCTGGCCCGGAGCCAGCCGTTGGCGATCGGGGTGTTGGGGTCGGTCGATCCCTCGAAGGTGACCTCGTTGCCATCCGGGTCGAAGAGTTGCACGATGAGGAAGAGGTCGGCGTCGGGCGTGGTCGAGGACACGAAGAGCTTGGCCGCCAGCGGGCCGGTGATCTCGATCTCCTCGGCGAACGACTCGGTCTTGAACGAGAGTCCGTCACCAAGGGCTTCGTAGTCGAGCTCATCGGCGGTGGCCGGGACATCGGTGCTCAGGGAAAGATCGGGATGCAGGTGATGCTCGGTCCATTGCGTACGTGCCAGCGGCCACTCGTCTTCCCCCCGCCACACGAATCTCTCCCCGGGGTGTCTGATGTTGAGCTGGACCCGAGGTGTGCGGTTGAAGCCGTTGTCCTCTCCTTTGAGGAAGTGGTCGAAGAAACGCTTCTGTAGCTCACGCCCGTACGACGAGTAGAAGTGGGTCCAGTGGGTGTCACCGTGTGCCTCGAGCCACTTGTCCTCGGAAGAAGCTTCGACAAATCCGTTGAAGTTGCCCCGCGGGTGAATGCCCTGACCACCCCAGTTGGCCGCCGAGAGGAAGGGCACGGAGACCCTGGACAGGTCCACGGCGCGCTCGCGGTGCCAGTCGTCGAAGAGTGGGTGGCTCTTGATCTCCGGAAACGATTCCTGTCGGTTTGCCACCAACTCGTCTTCAGGAAGGGTGACGGGTCCGGCCACCGACTGGCCGGTAATGGGATTGAGCGGGGCCCGCTCCCCCTGGCCATACTGGATCGGGTTGATCTGGCGCTCCTGCCACCGTTTGGTGAACTCGCTGAGAATGCCGCCGTGGTAGTAGGCGTCCCGATAGGAGTCGGTGAAGCCCTCCCAAGCGATCAGGGCGGCCAGGTGCTCGGGCTGACGCTCCGCCGCGGCCCATCCCATGACCGCGTAGTACGAGATGCCGAGGATGCCGACGCGCCCGGTGCTCCAGGGCTGGGTCCCCGCCCATTCCACTGAATTCGCGATGTCGTCGAACTCGAGCGGGTTGCGGGGCCAGAGCACACCCGGCGACCACCCGGCTCCTCGGGAGTCGACCCGGGCAAGGGCGTAACCATGAGGCACCCACCGCTCGGGGTCGGTGACCTCCCAGGCCTGGTGCCTGTTGGTCGAGCCTTCGAGGACGCTCGGGTCTTTGGCCACGAGCTTGTCCCATTGCATCTTGTAGATCGGCCCGTTGAAGGGAAGACCCTTGGCGTAGACGCCGTGAGTGAGGATCACCGGGTAGGTGCCCTCCCCGATCGGCCGAAACACGTCTGCGCGAAGGACTGCACCATCCGGCATCTCCACCGGGACCTGATAATCGATCCTCATCCCGTCCATCTCGCGGGAAAAGGTGAGGTCGTCTCCTACGACGTCAGTGGTGACCGGCGTAGTCATGGATGATCCACGCCGGCGAGTCTAGGGCGACAATCGTTTGCGGAGCAACGGGTACCCCGAGCCCGCTACCTGAGTTCAGGTGGTGGGTGCTCCTTGAGAGGAAGACAACTGACAACGGCACAGCGGGACGGTGCAGGCCGACTGGCGGTGCTCCTTGAGAGGATGACCGCAATCGCTGCACCGATCCGCTTTGTGCTTGCCCCCATCGCGCTTTGGCTTGGGGACGGCTTTGATCAACGGGAGCGCTCTTTGGCGAGGTTCACGGTGAGCTGGCGCCCGCCGAGGTCCTTGCCGTTGAGCGCCGAGATGGCCTTCTCGGCCGCTTCGGCCGAGCCCATCTCGACGAAACCGAAGCCACGAGAGCGTCCGGTCTCACGATCGGTGATGACCTGGGCCTTGGTCACGGCGCCGTGCTCCGAGAAGAGATCCTCGAGACGCCGCGAATCGGTGTCGAACGTGAGATTTCCCACGTAGATGTTGGTGGACATGTGCATGCTCCTTTGAGCTCGTGCCGTCGTACTCATCACGCCCGGCCGGGACATCCGGGACGGTTCGCATGAAGCGGGGAGTCTCGGCTTGTGCCCTGCGGTGACTTCACCCGACGGAACGAAGGAAGCGAAGAAAGGCGCAGCACGCTTCAGGCGTGCGCTGTGACCATCATGCTAGCCGTTGCCGGCGTCATAGCCGAAGGCGTTCGTCCTGCTCAGCCCCCAACGACGGTTAGGGTCAATGGTATGCGGCAGCCAGGAAGGGCTCATCCATGACCAAATCCGATTTGTTCGGAGCGTGCAACTGATGGCCAAGCGAGGGCGCGAGGCGATGGCAAAGCGGTCGCGGGAGCTGGCGCGACAGCAGAAGAAGGAAGACAAACAGGAGCGCCAGGAGGCCAAGGGCGACGGGCCGCCCAAGCTGACCGCCGACGAGGAGACCCACCTGCACGAAGAGTTCGCCCGTCTCAGCGACGAGTACGCGGCAAATCAGGTCAGCCAAAGTCACTTCGACGAGGAGAGACACCGAATCTTCGTCGCACTCGGCCTCGAGACCGAGGACGACGCCTGAGTCCACCTACTTCACCGCCCCCGGTGAGCAGACCGGAGAGGTAGTACCGCTGGAGCAAGAGGCTGTCAAACGTAATCAAGTCCACTACCACTAGAGACGTAGGTAGTTCCACGAGTCGGTCAGGGACCGGTGACCAGGTGGTGATAGGCCTGGTTCCAGCGGAGCTCCCGCTCGAACGAGGCAAAGGTCGTGCCGTGATCGATGACGGCCAGTTCGACCCCGGCCATGTTGGCGAAATCGGTGAGGATCTCGATGTCGACATCGAGGCTGAGACAGGTGTGATGCGAACCTCCAGCCAGGAGCCAGGACGAAGCCGCTGTCTCGAAATCGGGAAGCGGCTTCCATACGGCTCGGGCGACCGGGAGATTCGGCAGCGGTTCGTCTGGATCGGTGAGCTCGACCTCGTTGGCCACCAGACGGAACCGATTGCCGAGATCCATCAGGCCGACCACTACGCCGGGGCCGGTGCGGGCAGTGAACACCAGCCGCACCGGGTCGGGCTTGCCCCCGATCGAGAGTGGATGGATCTCACACGTTGGACGGCCCCCGGCGATCGACGGGCATACCTCGAGCATGTGGGCGCCAAGGACCTTGGGCCCCCCGTCGCCGAAGTGGTAGGTGTAGTCCTCCATGAAGGAGGCGCCGCCACTTCGGCCCGCGCCCATCACCTTCATGATCCGGACCATCGTCGCGGTCTTCCAATCTCCCTCGGCTCCGAACCCGTAGCCGTCGGCCATCAACCTCTGCACAGCGATACCGGGGAGCTGGGGAAGTCCGGCAAGATCCTCGAAGGTGTCGGTGAATGCCATGAACCCACCCGCTTCGAGGAACTCGCGCAGACCGGCCTCGATGCGCGCCGCCTCGACCAGTGACTCGTGACGGTCGCCTCCCCGAGCGAGCTCTGGCGCCATCTCGTACTCGTCGTGGTACTCGCCGATCAGCTTGTGGATCGCCTGCCGCTCGACGTTCGCCATCGCAGTCTCGAGATCGGCGACCCCAAAGCCGTCGACGGCCACACCGAACCGCACCTGTGCCTCCAGCCGGTCACCATCGGTCACCGCAACACGTCGCATGTTGCTTCCGAATCGAGCCAGCTTCAGATTTCGAGATTCTTGCCATCCGCAGGCCGCCCGAGCCCAGCTGCCGATGCGAGCCGCGACCGCCGGGTCCTGCCAATGCCCGACGACGATCTTCCGCGCCACCCTCAGTCGGGACAGGACGAAGCCGAACTCACGATCCCCGTGGGCCGCCTGGTTGAGATTCATGAAGTCCATGTCGATCTCGGCCCAGGGCAGATCGCGGTTGAACTGAGTGTGAAGGTGGAGCAGTGGCTTGTCCAGGGCCATGAGCCCGGGAATCCACATCTTGGCCGGGGAGAAGGTGTGCATCCAGGCGATGACCCCTACGCACCTAGGGTTGGAGTTGGCCTGGCGACACACATCCTCGATCGCCTCCGGGCTGCTCACCACCGGCTTCGGGACGATGCGCACCGGGATGTCGTCGGCGTCGTCCAGACCGCCGGCAATCGCAGCCGAGTTGTCGGCGACCTGCTGGAGCACCTCTTCCCCGTAGAGGCTCTGGCTTCCGGTGACGAACCACACCTCGAAGCTGTCAAGCGATTTCATACCGGCACCACCGTCTGTTTTCGCGCTCTTTCCTGCACCGAGCGCAGCTTCCTCATGCCCGATGAAGGGCCCGCCATCGTGTCGTGAAGGTCCTTGTAGATCGAGTACAGGTCGTCATAGACGGGCTGCGTCGACTCGTTGGGCAGGTACTCGTCCTCCCCGAGCCGGGCCATCCGCTCCGATGCCTCGACGATCGAGCCGTATCCTCCCAACTCGGGCCCCGCCGCCACGGCGGCGAACATCGCCGAGCCGAGTGCGGGGGCCTGGCGTGACTCGGCGACCCGAACCGGGCGCCCGGTGATGTCGGCTGAGAGCTGCATCAGCAGCCGATTCTGGAATGGCAGCCCGCCACAAACCACCATCTCGTCGACCCCTATGCCCGATTCCTCGAGTGTCTCGATGATGGTCCTGGTGCCGAAAACGGTGGATTCCAGGAGAGCGCGATAGATCTCGCCGGGGCCGGTGGCGAGAGTCGCCCCCATCAAGAGCCCGGTCAGCTCGGCGTCGACGAGGATCGATCGGTTCCCGTTCCACCAGTCGAGGGCCACGAGGCCGGACTCACCCGGCTCGAGCAACGCGGCATCGCGCTCCAGCGACCGATGCAACTCGTCGAGGGACCCGCCATCTCGAGCGAGGATCTCGGCGAACCAGGCGAACATGTCCCCGACCGCCGCCTGCCCCGCCTCGTAGCCGAAGAGTCCCGGGATGACGCCGTCTTCCACGACGCCGCAAAAGCCCGGCACCACACGGTCGACATCGGCCAAGGCGAGATGGCACGTGCTGGTGCCCATCACCGCCACCAGTGAGCCCGGCGTCACCACCGTCGCGGCGGGAACAGAGACGTGAGCATCGACGTTGGCGACGGCCACGGGTGTGCCCACGTTCAGCCCGGTCAAAGCGGCGGCATCGGCGCTGATGAGTCCTGCTCTTTCTCCCGGGCTGGAGATGTCCCGGGACATCTTCTCGTCGACGACATCGGCGAAATCTGCGGCGAGGGCCTCGAAGAAGGCACGGTCCGGAAAACCATCCTGTTTGGACCACAGGGCTTTGTACCCGGCCGTGCAGCTGTTCCGGGTCTCGACACCGGTCAATTGCCAGACCACCCAATCGGCCGCCTCGATGAGGCGATCCGCTCTCGCATAGATGGCGGGCGCCTCATCCAAGATCTGCAGGGCCTTGGCGAAGAACCACTCCGAGGAGGTCCGACGCCCGTATCGGTCCAGCCAGGCATCACCCCGCGACTCCGCCGTTTCATTGATCAGGTCCGCCTCCGGCTGGGCGGCATGGTGTTTCCAGAGCTTGACCCATGAATGTGGGTCGGGGCGAAGCTCGGGGATGCGGCACAAGGGGATTCCCTCGGATGTGACCGGGAGCATGGTGCATGCGGTGAAGTCGATCCCGATCCCGATCACATCGGACGGATCGATTCCGGTTTCTGCGAGCACCGCTCGGACAGTCGACCCGAGTGCATCCAGATAGTCGTCGGGGTCTTGCAACGCCCAATCGGGGGCCAAGGGGGCGCCGTCGCCGGGAAGGCGCTGGTCGATGACCCCTGAGGCATAGCGGTGCACCGCAGTGGCCAACTCCCGGCCCGTCCCCACATCAACTAGGACCGCCCGCGCCGACTCTGTACCGAAGTCGACACCCACAGTGGCCTTGCCTGCGACGCTCATGGCTGCCCGTAGTACGCCATGGGGCCGTGCTTTCGACTGAAGTGCCGCTCGAGAAGCTCGTCTTCGATCGCCGGCCGGTCTGGCCGGATGGCCAAGGTGTGGGCGGCGAGCTCGGCTATCAACTCGATGGCCGCTGCCATCTCGACCGCCGCACTCGCGTCCGGCCCCCAGGCAAACGGGCCGTGTGACGCGACCAATGCGCCGGGTGCCTCGTCCGGATGGAGCCCATCGACGCCATACATCTCGACGATTGCCCGGCCGGTGTTCGACTCGTAGTCCCCTTCGATCTCCTCGGTCGAGAGCGGTCGTGTCACCGGGACCGAGCCCCGGAAGTGGTCGGCATGGGTGGTCCCGAGACAGGGAATCGGCAGCCGTGCCTGTGCCCAGGAGGTGGCGAACCTGGAGTGGGTGTGGACGACGCCACCGGCTTCCTCGAGGCCGTTGAATATCGCCCGATGAGTTGGCGTGTCCGAGGAAGGGCGGTTCTCCCCCCACACCACCTCGCCATCTTCGAGGCTGACCACGACGATGTCTTCACGGGTCACCTCCCGGCACGGGATCCCACTCGGCTTGATGGCGAACACCCGCGCGTCGCGGTCGACCTGGCTCGCGTTGCCAAAGGCATGGACCACCAAGCCCGCCTCGGCTATCTCATTGTTGGCCCGGGCTGCCAATTGGCGTATCTCGGCGTGCTCCCCGCTCATCGGCCCGGGGCCTGACCGGTCGATTTCCGCACCACCAATTGCGGCGTGACGACGAGGTTCCCCCCGCCGTCCTGATGCTCGTCGGCCTCATCCATGGCGAGCCGGGCCGCTGCCGCCGTCATCTCGGCGATTGGCATGTGGACTGTGGTCAGGGCCGGCACCGTGAAGCTGGCAATCGGGATGTCGTCGAAACCGACAACCGACAGATCCTCGGGCACGGCGAGCCCAATGTCGGCGGCGGCGTGAAGCACCCCGGTGGCGAGATGGTCGGTGGAGCAGACGACGGCGGTCGGTGGCGTCTCGAGACTCATGAGGGTTCGAAGAGCAGCGTCCCCGCCCGCGGGCTCGTTGATGACAGTCATCACATACTCATCGGGCACCGGGATGCCCTTGTCCTCGAGGTGCGCGATGAAGGCGGTGTGACGCTCGCGGATGTCTCCGAGAGGGCGGCCACCGATGAACGCAATGCGTTCGTGACCGAGATCGATCAGGTGGTCGATGCCCGCGACCATGCCGGCGCGATTGTCGATGTTGACGGTGGGGACCCCTTCGAGCTCGGTGCCATGCCACAGAGCGATCACCGGGGTCTGTGAGGCGCGGAGATCTTCGAGGAACTTGGGCTCATCCCTCATGTCGCCGAGGAGGAGGATGGCGTCGCAATGACGTGTCTCGAGCACTGCTCTTAGGGCGATGGCCTCGTCGGCCTTGCTGTGGGCGCTCCCCAGGACGACGTTGTACCCACGTGCCAGTGCCTCGGTCGACAGCGCTTCGATCGCCACCGCGAAGAAGGGGTCGGTGATCTCCCGGACAATGACCCCGAGGAGCATGGTTCGAGCCCCGCGCAGCCCCCGGGCCAATGGGTTGGGCCGGTATCCCAGGCGCTTGGCAACCTCCTGCACTCGTTCTCTGGTCTCGGCTGCGAT
>Ga0105092_10001497_pt1 | contig 12553 bp, 6 predicted proteins | sample PPLLak2March2015_FD_87021 | JGI IMG/M metagenome (GOLD analysis project Ga0105092, IMG submission 87021) | Freshwater sediment microbial communities from Prairie Pothole Lake near Jamestown, North Dakota, USA - PPLs Lake P7 Core (1) Depth... | ecosystem: Environmental > Aquatic > Freshwater >... | reverse complement strand
ATAACAGTCGAAAGGATTCATCCTTCTCGCCGAGTGCGGCGTAGGCACCGGCCGCTACCCCCCGGCTATCCACTGAGAGGGCCTCCATATCTTTGAGCATCTGCCTGGCTTCTTGCTGCCTGCCTGCCCGAGCGTACAATTGGGCAAGGTGGGCGAGTTCCCCGCCGCCAGAAGCTCGGGCCTTCTCCCAGGCTGCGATTGCGTCGGCGTGTCGGCCCAGCTGGCTGTACACGTCGGCCAGGCGAGCGTAGGCCGCGTGATTGCGCGGCTCCAGTTCGATTGCCCTACTAAGGCGGCGGGCAGCGTCATCAAATCGCCTTGCCCGATAGAGAATTCTGCCAAGCCCTGATTGCACGGTTGAAGAGAGTGGATCTAGTTGCTCCGCTCTTTGCATATGTGCAATGGCTTCGGGGAGACGACCGACTCCCATCAGCAACATCGCATAGAAGTAGTGCGCGTCCAGGCTATTGGGATGAATCTCCAGCGCGCGTCGGAACTCCGTCTCCGCACCTGTCCAGTCCCGGTCGTAAGTGTATTTCGCACGGCCCAGGGAAACGCGTGCCTCCGCCAGGCCCGAATCCAGCTCAACCGCTTTCCGCGCCGCAAGGGTCGAGGGAGATCTCGTCTCTTCGAAGGGTTTCTCGCCGAAAATTGCTCGCGCCCACCAGGCGTGCGATAGCCCGGCATAGGCGGGAGCGTAGCTGGGATCAATCCGCGTAGCGGACTCGAAATAGTCTGCGGCCAGCTTTAGATCGTGTTCATTATATTTCCAAAGATGGTACCGCCCTATCAGATATTGCTCGTGTGCAGCTGGGTCAACCGGAATCGACGAAATCAGACGGTTCTGTTCTTCGGCTGAGATCTGAATTCGGATCTCTTCTCCGACCGCGCGCGCGACCTCCCCCTGCAACTTCAGTATGTCGGTCATCTCCCGCTCGTACTCGCTCGCCCAGAGGTGGGTGTCGGTCGGCGCATAGACCAGTTGAGTCGTAATCTTGATCTTTCTGCCCGCCCGTTGCACCGAACCCTCCATAACGGCATCTACATTCAGTTCTTGAGCGATATCCGGGAGCCGCCTCTTGGTTCCCTTGAAGCGCATCACCGAGGTCCGGGAGATAACCTTAAGTGCGCGCATCTGTGCCAGGCTGTTGATTAGTGCTTCGGTCATCGCATCAGCAAAAGAATCCTGGGTCGGGTCACTGGACAGGTTAACCAGAGGCATTACAGCGATCGATCGTATTCGAGGGAGAGCCGCGGATTGACTTGGACGAAAGACGATGAGGATGCTCCCGAGGGCGACCACGAGCACCGCGCCGGTCAGTATGAGTCGGCGACGCTCGAGGAGCCCGCCTTTTCGCCTGACCTCGGGCTGGCTGCTGGTAGTGGCAGCAGCCGACCCATTGTCGGCGTCCCAGCTTTCGTGCACCTCGGCCACAAACTGATAGCCGCGGGCGGGCAGAGTGACGATGTATTCGTGGTGGTCGGGGCGTTCCCCCAGCGCTCTTCGAAGCAGCGAAACATTGCGGGCTAACCCTCCCTCCTCGACAACTGTATCCCCCCAGACGAGTTGGAGAAGCTCGTCCTTACTTAGAGCCCGGCCTCGATTCTGCACCAGCGCCAGCAGGGTGTCCATGACCTTCGGAGCGAGTTGCACTGGTTCGTTCTTACAGTAGAGAAGCCTCTTGGTGGCATTTAGTGAGAAAGATCCGAAATCATAGAAATGCCTGATTTGCTTACTCATAACTCGGGCGAAGAATTCCGAATGAAAGCGAATGCCTCTTGTAAAGACTGGTGACCTGCGCCCCTGTTACGGTGTGGCTTGGATACCGCCGGCGATGGATCAATTTTACGCCGGCCGGACCGTGTCAGCAAGGATCGGACCGGCCGGGAAAACATCCGTACGATCGCGGGCAAATCCAGGAGGAGATAAAAATGAAATCCAAGTTTTCGAGAAAGAGGACGTGGTTGGCAATCGGTCTGGGTACCGTGCTTTTCGGAATCACCGGTTATCCGGCGGTCAGTGCATTAATCGCCACTGGCGACATCCCGTACTCGAACGTCATCGGCGGACCGGCGACAGTCACGGTCCGGCAATTGACTATTGCACCGGGAGAGGTTCTCGGTTGGCACTACCATCCCGGCTACGTGTTGACGGTCGTTAAGGAGGGAACGCTGACAGTGGAGGATGGTTGTGGCGGGGAGGAGGTCTACGCGGCAGGGGAGGCCTTTGAAGAGATTCCCGGTCGCGTGCACAGGGGGAAAAACCTCGGAACCGAGGAGGTGCGAACCATCCAGACCTTTATTCTTCCACCAGGAACCCCTATCTCCATAACCGTCACGGACAGCCAGGCTCTATGCGGTCCGCCGGCGAGTAAGGACGAGTGCAAGGACGGTGGATGGATGAGCTTCAGCCATCCGCGGAGCTTCAGCAGTCAGGGTGACTGTGAACAGTACGTGAATACCGGAAGGTGATCGTAAGATCGGGGCATAGGCGCCGAATCACCAGCCGGCCAAAGGCTGACCTCATTGCCGCTCTTTGCCCTCGAAGCGGGCGGATGCTATGGATGTAGTCGGACAAAGAAGTTTTGGCGCCCGTGGCGCGCCTACTCCCTTTATGATCCGACCGACTATGAACATCCGCCCGCGAGCAGTGCTTCCGCATTTTGGGGCATGACTGGTCAAGTTCGCGAATTTTCAGGTCTGGCCGTGCGGAACAATGAAGAGTCGGCCGGGGAACTCAGACGGCTCGCCACCCCGCACACCTGTCTTCTATGCGGGCGAGTTGCTTACGCTTGACGACCGGATAAGCGTTGAAACGAATCGGCTTCAATTCCTCACGGACGTTGCTCCTGACGTCCGTTCGGCACTTGACCCTCTACAAAAATATCTACAGTTGCTCGTTCTGACTCTTGCCGGTTCGTGAGATGTAGGCGCAGGAAATTCTTGAAAAGTCGGGCGTTGGATTCTGGTCGGGGCAGAGGGATTTGAACCCCCGACTCCCTGCTCCCAAAGCAGGTGCGCTACCGGGCTGCGCCATGCCCCGACTCTCGGCGTGATGGGCGTAGGTCTAACATGAGCGGAGGGAAACGATAAAGGCGCGGAGTCGGCCGTCTCAGGACAATTGGCCCCACAGACTATTGCAGGCAATGCCCCCGAAAGGATTTCAGGGGCATCGCGCGTTAGTCGAACTCCAATTCCGCTTTCGGCGGCGAGCTGCTCGGATTCAGCCTCTGCTCCGTAAACAGCGTCCCTGTGCGAGTTCGGATAATGCAGTTTGCGACCGCTGACCCTGACCCTCGGTAAGACGCAACGAAGTACGGGCGCGTCGGTTCGGGCAAGAGAATTTTGCCGGCCAGGCTGGACAAACCCGCCTCGATCTCCTGCGGACCGTCTTTAAAGCTGGTGTGAACTTTGAGAGAGCAGGACGAGAGCGAACGCCCATCCGGAGTCACGGTGCCGCTCAAATGCACGGTGCGCGTCGCTCCTTCCCATACGCCTCCGTAACCGGTGTAAGTCTTCTTCCAGGAGATCTCAAAACTCGTGCCGTTCCAATTCCAGGTTTGGACCCCGGGGTCTCGACGATTGATGGTGTAGTCCTGAGTATTCTCCCCGCTGCCGCCCCTGTTGTGGTCAAAAACCCCCCGGAGCAGGAACCGGACTGCAGTGGCCTTGTGAAGCATGGCAACCACAGACTCCTCGCCGAGCTTCATCGCTTCCGAACGGATCCGCATCCCGCCCACATCCAGGACAAGCTCGAGCTTCGCCTTTTCGGGGACATTGAGACGGCTCAAGTCGGCCGTGATCTCACCGCTACGCACTTCCAGTTTGATTTTGTCCCAGTTCTGCAGGCCGCCGTCCATGTAGAGGTGGAACTGCGGCGGATTCGCGCTGTTGAAAGCGAGGGGAGACGAATACGCGCTTCCCGCATTCTGGTGCACGACTCGCCCCTTCAGAATGCCCTTCTCGGCATCAAACGACTCCAGTTGCACCTTGATCCTGGGGATGTACCAGCCCGCAAGGGTCATGCAGGCTCGAACGGCAACCGGAATCAGGATCGAAGCCTGGTCCTGGACGCACGGATAGGTCATCCGCAAGGCGTGCATCGGGCTGCCCCAGCCCGTCGAAAGAAGCCAGCTTTCATGGGCCACCCGAACGGAGAGGTCGTTGACGGTCTTCATGTAGTAGCCCGAGTCCTCCTGGAAGTAGTTCGGGTCGAGCTTTGGCGAAGGGTACGGCTTTTGACCGTTGGCGTTTGTGACCGGGCGCCCCAGCCTGTCCGCTCCGGAAATCGTGTCCGGCGTGAAGAAGTTCTCCTGGGTGTACGTCGCGATAACGTCAAACAACGCCGCCGGATCTTTGGCGGCGCTGATCCGCTCCTCCAGATCCCGCTCGACGGGGCCGCCGGCATAACGCATGACGAGGGTGTGGCTGCAGTATGAATCATAAGGATCAGCCTTCAGCACGCCTTCGTTAGTGTTCGTTTCTCCGAAGCCGAAAGCTCCCAACGCCAGCCCGGGATGCGAGTCGTTGCGGACGTGGGCCGGAGAAGTCATGTCGGCCACGAGATGCATGGTCTCGCCAAGGGCCCGCCATGCCTTCACGAACAGTCGATCCTTCTCAATCGGGTCGGTGGCGGTAAAGGCGTCGCGCATGGCTTCCAACCCGCGCTCCCAACAGTACTCGTTGCGCCCGAGACCCTCTTTTTCAGGACCGGAGATGGCCCATTCGCGGGCATCGACGTGCGGATAGAAAGTCTGACCGAGCGCTTTCTTACTCAGCTTGGTGGATAACAACTGATAGTACCAGTCAACGCTCTCCAGGTGATCGGTCAGGCACGTGTTACCGCTGATTGCCTTCGGATCGTAGAAGTGGCGAAACGAAGCGTACAGCTCCGGCTCGTCCGCGGTGTAACCCCCTTCCTTGATCCACCAGATGTAATTGCCCTGGCGGTTTCCCGACTGGTAAAAGCTGTCAAAGTGCACCCAACCGGGCCGGACCACGCCTTCGCCGCTCAGCTGGCGGAGCTTTTTGGTCTCGTAGAAGGCGAAGATCGGATCCGAGCCGTCGGACGTCAGCAGGCGCTTGAGAGCCAGGCCGTTGATAATCCGATGGGGACCATCCTTCATGGTGCGAGGGCCGTCATCATTCTCATACGCAACGGTATCGAGAACACCTCCTAGCCACCACACACCGACCAGGCATAGGGCGGTCAGCAAAACTCTTGTGTAAGATACCGGGCGCTTCAATTGGGGAAGAAAACCAGTGGGATTGATCATGACCCGATAACCTCAGAAGGAATGCAGCACCCAGGTGTTCCCCAGGCGTTGGAAAGTCACGGCAAAAGCACGTCCATTTTCCGTGAACTCAAACTCAGCCAGATCGCCTTCCGCAACGGTCAGACGCGCGTTTGCAAGGAGTTGTGCGAACCGCTGCATCCGTTCCGGATGGCCCTCGAAGCTTGACCGGATTTGATCGCGTGTCTCCGGGAGGGAAAGGGACTGCGCCTGCGCAACATTCCCGCTGCCAAACGCCCTTGCCACGCGCTCGAGATGCGGGCGGATCTCGCGTTCGCTCGTGCCGAGGTCGGGACTTCGAAGGCCTTCACCTCCCCAGTCGGCATCTGCCTCCTGCCCGGCCGCTTGCTCGATCGGGCCGGCGCCGGAAGGCGCCCACCAGTATCGATAACCGACGTAACCGCCTGCCGCCACGAGACCGAGGATGACGAGAGCGCCGCAGCCGAGGAGCGAAAGGGCGACCGGCTTGCGGAGGGCCGAGCGTTCCCTTTTTGCAGCCGCATGGAGGCCCTGCTGCGGAGGAGTCAGAGCGGGTGGTCCGAGTCTCTGCCCGCAGGCCCGGCAGAACCGGGCGGCCGCGGAAACTGCCTGGCCGCATCCTGGACAGAATCGCGGCCGCGGTCCTGAGCTGTCAACGAAAGACATCATCGCAAAGAATGGAAGAAGCATTTTGTAAGCTCACTTGGCTCGGATGTAGCGTACGGGGTTTTCAAAGCGCCGCAGAGCGACGAGAAGCGACATCGTTTCGTGACGCGATCAGGAAATGGAAACGTCAGATCCAAAAACCACAAGGACGACAAGGACGACAAGGACAACGAGGAGCACGAGGAATGACTTAGTTTCCGGCGTCCTTGTTGTCCTTTGCTTGTTGAGTCCTTCAGATCAGGCGTTTCAGAACGAACCTGAACTCCTTCTGCTCGGAGCCGCGCGTCACCGTCAGGCGGATTTCTTTGCCCGGTACGCGGAGCGATTTACGGATGTCGGGCAGGGTAAGATCCTGAACCGGGCAGTCGTCGTGAACGGGGTCAGAGCTTCACAATTCACAATTCGCCGATTGTGAATTGTGAGGGTCTGACCCGTTCATGGGTGGGACCAGCTCGGACCGAGCTTGTTGTTGGCGATGCGGTAGGCTGGAGGCAAATCGGTGGGTCAAAAAGTCGGCTTGCAGCTGATTTGGACCGGGTATTTCGCTTCTAAGACCTGTCGGAAGCGTTCAGCAATGGACGGTGAGCCGCCCGCTACGGTCGGGCTGCTTGAGCGCGAGCAGCGTATTGCATACCTCAAAGGTCAGGTTCTGCCCCGAGGTTAGGCGGCTCTCCTCGCTCACCTCCAGCTGGTCGGCCAGCAACCACCCGGCGACGCTCGCCTCGCGCTTCGTCTAGATTGAATACTCTGGCCTGGCCCGGGCTGGTGGACTGGAGGCAAACGTAAAAGGCACCCTATTGGTGAGCGCGGGAGGTAATGCCGGGAGCGCACTCACTTTGACGGATGTATCCTTCTTACAGAAAGATGGACAGCGATTTACCAAGAAGCCTCTTGATATGCTTTTCCAGGAACCGATAGAGCGGGCAATGGCGTCCTGGAGACTGGTCAACGAGACAGGGAAGGAAGTCTCCTTGCCCTTAGTTGTTGAGTATCGACTGGAAGGAGCGGTGTTTGGCCCCGATCTCGAGCAGAAGAACATGGTCATGTTCAAGGATGGCGGTCTGACTATCCGAGTCATAGCCAGAGCCGCCGAAGTTCAGCCAAGAGGAGCGCCGACTAATCCCTGAAGCGTATCGGGGCCGTATCGGGGGGGCCGCGTCTGCAATTTCTGAAATTCGGGGACAGTCTGGACTGTGGACTGAACCCTTTGACTGAGACAAAGAAATTAGAGACAGGTTAGCAGTCACTGCTTTCGCTTACCGCACGGCGGTCCATGGCCAGGACATTTCGTTGTTCAGGTGCGGACGGGATGACCACTGGCCGAAGACCTGCCTTCGAGGCAGGTCTGTCTGATGGACAGAATTAGTTGATAATCGGGTTTTCTGGTCGGGGCAGAGGGATTTGAACCCCCGACTCCCTGCTCCCAAAGCAGGTGCGCTACCAGGCTGCGCCATGCCCCGACACAAGTGGTAAGACGATCAGGTCCGAACGTTGGCCAGTTTAACATGAGCCGGGAGGTTGGGAGAAGTCGGTTCCAGCCCCGACCTCTGGCCTGCTCGCCGTTCGTGCTCACGCCCATTGCCGTCATTTTGCTGCCGGCTTGGCGGTCAGCTGGCCCGCGGCACCTTTTACCTCGCCCGGGCACGGCTGAAATCCGGTATAGAACGCATGCCCGGCCTTGTCGAACTCTTGCGTGCGCCCGAGCAATGAATCCACTCGTCCGATCGCTCCTTTCATGGCCGCAGTCCGATCGGCTTCAGGCGCCGAAGCTGCCGTCTGCAACTCGGTTAGCACGGCGTCCCATTCGTCGAGCGTCTTCTGATACTCGGCTAACGGACCATCCTGATATTCCTGCACGCAGCGCCCGAGATTCTTCAGGCCCTGGCTGGTCTCGGCTATCCCACCGGATTTTGCGCCCAATCCGGGCCCCGTTCCAGACTTACCGGTCTGGCTGCTCCCGGTTGACTTTCCAGTCGGCCCGACCTTCCCGAGGCCGGTTGCCTGGCCTTTCCCGGTGCTCGATTTACAGCCGCACTCCCCTTCGTCATACGGGAGTCCGAAGTGCCGCGGCGCAGACGTGGGCGGAGGCGGAGAAGGAGGCTCTTCACCGGGCGGTTCGCTCGGCGGCTCGGACGTCGGCGGCTCGGTCTTGGCCGGCGGCTGATCCTTCGGAGGCTGCGGATCCTTCTTGGGCGGTTGCTTCTTGGTGGGCGGCTCGGTCGGTGGTGGCGGAGCCGGCTCCCCGCCCGTCCGGCAGATTCGCTGACGCCGAACCACGTCTTCCTTCATCTGTCGCCAGTGGTCGATCCACTTGTTATTTGCCTCCAGTTGATCCGCCGTCCCCTCAAGCGCGCCCAGACTTTTACCAAATTCTGTTGCTGCCTTGAGCGTTTCAACCCCGGTTATTATGGCACCCGCAACCGCCATTTTCGCTGCGGTAACCGTCGCCATGAGACCGGCGGTTGCCGCCGAGTCACCCCCCTTCATGCCGTCATGTATTATGTTTCCGTACTCCCAGATTTGAGCAGCCGTGTGAACGCTGTGGCTCGCCCCACCCGACAGTGGTCCGATGATCATGCTGCCCGTTTTGAGCAGGAGCTCGCCCGTCGCATCTCCGATCTTCTCGGCCTCCTCGAACTCCTCGCTTTCGCGTATGTGTGCATCTTCTTCGTACGCCTGCTTGAGATTCTCGTCGACGATCTTCTCCTCCTCGGCGAGTTTTGCCAGGACTTCGTCATCACAGGCCACCACTTCAACCTCTGCTACGGGACCGGTCGGCCCTCCGCATTTGGTACTCGCCTGGAAGGTCGTCTTTCCTTTTCGCAATCCCTGCAGGAGAACCTCGGTTCCCTGGCCCACCACGGTCAGCATCCCGGGATTCGCGGTCTTGTAGACGAGCAGATCGCCGGCGCCTTCCGGCTGAACGGATACCGATACACTCCTCGTCGCCTCGGTCTTCTTGCCGGACTCATCAAACAACCCGATTTTGGGAATCGGCTGGCCGTCATTGATCGCGTCAAGGCGCAGGCAAGTGGCCGGCTGTGAAGTCTGTCCTTTCTTTCCGTCCGGCGCAGAGTACTCGACGTGAAGGGTTGCCTGTCCTGGCGCCGTCCCGCTGATCTTGGCAGTCGAACCCTGCCCTTCGACGGCGAGTGCGGACGAGGGGTCGACCCAATACCGGTAGCTTCCACCCGACGGCTGTCCCTTCGCAGTCACCGTCCCCTGTTGGCCGACCCCCAGCTCCGTGCAACCGGCCAGCGTAACATCTGCATCTTTCGATCCGTCGTACGGAGTGATGGTCCAGGAGAAATCGGCCTTGACAGCGCTGACGACCAGTCCCTGAACATACTGGCTCACCTTCCTCGAACCGGAGACCGTCGCCGCCTGCCCGGAATTGGGAAGAGGCTGTCGAAGCGACTCCGGGTCAAATTGCTGTTTAAACCGCTCGCCTTCCGGTGCACTCTTGACCAGCGAGCGAAGGAATTCGAATAGCGCCTCGCTAAGCACATCGCTGCTGTTAGATTTCGACCTGACCTCCTCTAGCTTCTTGGCGGCCTCCGATGTGTCGAGCAGCAGCCGGCCGTCCAATTCGAGAGTAAGGCTGATCTCGTAAGTGCCTTGCTGGGCGTCCACTCGGAACGTCATGTTGTTGCCTGACCGGCTGCCGCGAGCGGCTGAGCCGGCCCCGACGTAGGTCTGCCTGAAACCTGCCGACGGCTCCATCCAGCACTGGCCCATGAACGACCCGCTGCTGTCAGTCGACCCTTCCCAGACGTTGCCGGTCGCGTCTGCAGGCACCCTACGAGGGGAGCCATCCGTATCTATCGCCTCGAGAATCGCCGACCCGTTGATGCTCCAGGACGGCTGATGGAAGGCTTCGCCCTTAGGCCCGGGCTTCACGGAGAACTTCTCCGAGGCGGTCAGCGTGTAGTTAACCTGCCACTTGCGAACGTGGACGATCGGGTATTTGACCGGTTCTCCCGCCTTTTTCTGTCCGATGGCGAGGGGCGTCAGAAGAATCGTGACTAAGAGCAGAACCAGCACACAGCAGCAGGACGTCCTGATCATGCGGCGTATACTGCCAAGGAAGCGCCATGTCCCGCAATAGAAAACCGATCTTCGCCGTTTTCGGCAGCGGAGCTAAATTAGCCTTCTGAGGACAAAGACGAGCTCTTTTTGCTCCTGGCCGCGCATGATTGATAGGCGGATCTCACGCCCCGGAACTCTCAGCGTTTCGCGAATCTCCGGCAGCGTGAACTGCTGAACCGGGCGGCCGTTGATCACGGTGATCCTATCGCCTACCTGCGCGCCCGCCCCCGCTGCGGGACTGCCCTCGTGAACCCGCCGGACCGTGAACGCTTTCAGTTCCGGCGAGACGGCACGGATCTCGAGCCCGCTCATATCGTACTCAAACGGGTCTTTGAGAGGGCTAGCCGGCTCGAGGATCATCCGACGGTGCGGAAAGTCGAAGATCACGCGGAAGCGGCGTAGGATCTCGGCACCAAGAAGGCCGTCAATGTCCGATCGAGCCAGAGTGCCGCCCTCGGCCAGGCAGAATTCTGCAATCGGACGCTCGAAGGAGTACGGGCCTAAGGCCAGGGATTGGACCCGGCCGACATGAATGAGCGACTCCCCTCCAACCCCGCCCATCTTGCTCGTCAGCAGTTTCGGCGTCAGAACCTTTGCCGCCTCCAGGAGACGGTGCTTTTCGAGGAACGGCCGGCTGAAAGCGAGGCTTCCCGTAAACGGGGCATCGACCAGCAGGCGGCATGGCAGTGAGCCGCGTCCGGGCATCGTGATCTTTCCCTCGATAATCGGTCCTTCGGCCAGCGCTATGGGGAATGAGGTCCCCGTTCCGGAGTAAGCGTACTTGGAAGGGTCGTAGACGCTCATCAGCCCGGTTGAGTAGTCGATCTCCACGACAAAGCGATCCAGGAAGTCTTTCCCGATCAGCCCGTCAGCCCGCCGGCCCGTACCTTCATCAATGTTGTCGAGCGGAATCAGGACAACGCTGGGGGCGATCCACGAAAGACGGCCCAGTCGCATTGTCACTCCCCTTGCCACCCGAATCCGAATAGTGTTGTCGCCCGCCCCGCCGGCTGTGGCCCAGGCGTCGGCTTCCAGGCCGGCACGCTCGGCTGCCTTCGGCGTCAGAAGCGAGGATCCGGCCGCAGAGTCGAACTGAAAAACCAGCTCGGTCTGGTTGACACTCCCCGTCAGCCAGACCCGTTTGCCGTAGAGGTCGACGCGAAGAACGTCAAGAGGAGTCACCGGGCCACCACTGCCGAGCCCGGCGCCACGAGCAGTTGACCAGACGAGCGACACAATTATCAAACAGAGGGCAAGGACGATGTGACGGCGTGAGAAGGTCATGAGAGATCCTCGATTTACCGAACTCATGGTCTGGTTATCCTTTGACACCGCATCGCTCCCTTTGTTACGGCGAGAGCGTCAGGGTGTGGCGCGCAGCCCCGGGAAGGAAGGGCGCCGGCTTCCCGGAGGCCCAGGCCTCGTGTCCTTTCCGGTAATACTCGGAAAGCAAATGGCCGCTCTGGCCGCCCGGCATTTGGAACAGTCCCTGCTCTTCGTGACCGGGAGAAACGGCGATCCTCTCGGACGCCCCCGCCGTCGGCGCCTGGAAGCGCGGCATGTGAGAGTCGCCGGGCAGAGCCTGCGCCTCGATATCGAGCCAGCTGCCCACGAGCGGAATTCCCTGGCTCATGGGATGCCTGACGAGGACCCGATTTCGCTTCCCCCAGGTAGCGTCGGCCGGAGTAAGGCCCTGTGATCTCAGATCTGCCACAAGTTTCTCCAGAGCGGCCACGAGTAGGTCATCGTAGCTCTTGAAAGCGGGATTCAGCAGGTGCGCCGGCTTTTCGTTAAGCAGGACCCAGACGGAATCTTCTACCTGACGAGTCGGGTACTCGAATTCCGGATCGATTTTGCGGCAGCGGTCGGTAATGGGAGCTAGAGCCAGCTCCAGGCAGAGAGCTCGGAAACCGCGGACGAGCCGGTATCCCGCGGATTCGATTGCCGCTCGCCCGCCCCAGTTCTGAACCAGGCGGCGCACCTCCCCAGCTTGCTTCACGCGAGAGCTTCCCGGCAGAGCCGCTGTGGACAGGAGCAGATCCCGCCAGCGGCTGAGAAAGACGGCCCGGTCGTCAAGTTGGATCGCCAACATGTCCTGCGGCCCGAACTTGGCTCGCGTCCGGAGATCGTCCCGAATTTGACGGGCCCTCGCGCCGAGGTCCACGTCCCAGGGGCCTGCGGCGAGATACGCCGGGCTGCCTGCGATCCGATTGTTGGCTGTCCATATCCGGCCATCCGGAGGGTTCACGACGCGCGGGTAGTCGCTCCCGTCAAGGCAACCATCCCACCGATTCTTGCCGTCCGCCCAGGACACCGGCAGGAGACCGGTAAATCCGACTCGACGGGGCAATCGGCCCATCAAGGTCCAACCAATGCGGCCCGTCCGGTCACCGACCACGAAGTTCTGAGTAGGAACGCCGCATCGCGGGGCGAGGGCAAGCGCCGTTTCTACGTCGCTGGCCTGCTCCATCTCGAGCAATCCGAGATTCACAGCTTCCGGTAAGTGGGCAATCCAGCGCACGGCT
>Ga0105092_10001496_pt1 | contig 12554 bp, 9 predicted proteins | sample PPLLak2March2015_FD_87021 | JGI IMG/M metagenome (GOLD analysis project Ga0105092, IMG submission 87021) | Freshwater sediment microbial communities from Prairie Pothole Lake near Jamestown, North Dakota, USA - PPLs Lake P7 Core (1) Depth... | ecosystem: Environmental > Aquatic > Freshwater >... | reverse complement strand
TTACCCGAACGTCATCAGGGTCGAAAACAGCCGAACAGCTCTGATAGCCCTGTTGGATTTGTTCTACCCCGAGAACGGAAGGCCGTCGGGAATTGACCGTCGCGCTTACGTTTCAGACAGGGCTCAGGTGGCAGCCGGCGCATTCATTGGCCCCGGTGCAGTGGTCGAGGCTGGGGCAATACTGGAGGCGGGCGTTCAGGTTCACGCTAATGCTTACGTAGGCGAGGAAGTAGTCCTGGGTGAAGGTAGCATCCTGTTCCCCGGCGTCGTGCTCTACAAAGGGACTAAGGTCGGGCGACGGGTCAGGATTCACAGTAACACGGTGATCGGCAGCGACGGTTTTGGCTACGTCGCCGACGAGGCCGGTGTCCTGCGCAAGATCCCGCAAAAGGGCGGCGTCGAAATCGGGAACGAAGTCGAGATCGGTGCGAACTGCGCAATCGATCGGGCGACTCTTGGCGTGACCCGGGTTGCAGACGGCACCAAGATCGATAACCTCGTCCAGATAGGCCACAACGTCGAAATCGGACGCGGCTGTTGCATCGTCGCGCAGGTGGGTATTTCGGGCAGCGTCACGATTGGTGATTACTGCGTATTAGCGGGGCAGGTTGGAGTCAGCGATCACGTCAGCCTGGGTGACAAGGTCGTCATCGGGGCGAAATCAGGCGTCATGCGCGACCTCGAGAGCGGCGAGTACATCGGCTACCCGGCGATCTCAGCACGTGAAGCGCGACATGCCTATCCCCTGATTGCCCGTCTGCCCGAGCTGCGAAAGGAGATCCGAAGTCTGGAGAAGCGTCTGGCCGAGCTCGAAGCGAGAGTTGGGACGGTGCACTCGGCGGTTGAGGATCTGGACTCCGTCGATGGTGGAAGCGCAGAGTAATGAACGGCGGGTGGCGATAACCGGCCTGGGCCTCGTCAGTGCTCTTGGTACCGACCTGGCTGGCAACCTGGCCTCGATGTCGCGCGGAGAAAGGGCCCAGGTGCAGTACTGCTGCGGCACGCCGGTGGCCGCGGTCGCCGCTTCGTTCGACCCGACGCCCTATTTCAGAGTTCCAAAGAGCCTGAAACTGGCTGACCGCAAGACCCGTTTTGCCGTCGCCGCGGCCACCATGGCCCAAGCGGATGCTGGGATCTATGGTCGGCAGCTGGACGATGCGGCCGTAATCCTCGGGGTGGGAGGGTCCGACATGCTACTGGACCAGCTGTCGAGAGCCCTCGCCCCGGACCCGGAGAGGCGATCGGCTTCCGATGTCCCTTTTTTTGCCGATAGGGTCATGACCGGCCTGACTCCTCTTTGGCTGCTGATCACCCTGCCCAACATGGCCAGTGCTCACGTCGCAATTCAGCTGGGAGCAGGTGGGCCGAACAATACGATCATGACCGATTGCATCGCCGGCGCGCAGGCGATCGGCGAGGCCTACGACCTCATACGCGGCAATGGAGCGGATCTCGCCGTTTGCGGGGGAAGCGACAGTGCTGTTTCCTTTTTGTCGCTCGAAGGCTGCCGGCAGGCGGGGTTGTTTGACTCAGGAGGGACAGCCGGTGACGAAGAGCCGTCGGAAGTGACATCATTCATACCGTCAGAAGGCGCCGGGATCCTCGTCCTGGAGGACATGCCCACCGCGGTCCATCGTGGCGCGAGAATCTACGCGGAGATCGTCTCCTATTCCTGTCGAGCCGGGGGCGCTCATAACGGAACAGCGAATCTGATGCTCACGATCGAAGACGCGCTGCGGCGGGCCGGTTGGAGTGAGGGCGATGTCCATGTGACATGCCGGGCCGTTATCCCCGCCCGATCCGGTTGGCCCGCAGAGCAGGCGGCCACGAGGCCGGCCATGCCTTCTGTGAGAACGGTTCTGGATTACAGCCAGGCTGCGGGCTTTGCCTTTGCGGCCTCGGGAGCCATCGGCCTCGTGCTTCTGCTCGGCTCGCTGGAGGCGAACGAGACTAGAGCGAACATCATGTTGAACTCGGTTGGCATCTCCGGCCAGGCGGCTGCTTTGTGTCTAAGGACATTCCCAGACGCGGAGATATAAGCAATATGTCGGTAACCAGAAACGATCTGGAAGAGAGAGTGATCGAAATAATCGGGCAGGCGCTTGATCGACGATCAGAGCAGATTGGCAGGCATGATTCTCTGATCGATGACCTCGGTGCCGAGTCCATCGACTTTCTGGACATTCGCTTCAGAGTTGAGCGGGCGTTCAAGATCAAGATCCCGGAAGATGAAATCTGGGAAGGCTCGCTTCGTTTTGAAGCTCCTGACCTCGTCGACAAGACTGGGGTGTCCGACGAAGGCTTGGCGTGGCTGAAAGGGAAGATGCCGGGATTCGCCTGGGGACGGTTTCCGAAGGGTGTGTCAAAAGCCGACCTCCCGCGTCTGATCACACCCGAGACGATTGTCGACTACCTGGCACGCCGTCTGGAAGCAGCAAACACCTGATCATGCGAGGATCCCGTCGGGAAGTAGTGGTAACAGGACTGGGCCTCGTCAGCCCCCTCGGGGATGACCTCTGCTCTTTCTGGCAACAGCTCACCGCGGGCACTTCGGCGGTCGGACCCATCCGAAGATTCGACGCATCCGGCTACCCCACCCGAATCGCCGCGGAAGTAAAAACCTGGGATCAGGCTTCGTCCAAGGAAATGCCTGAGTTGGTCCGATCACAGGGGAGGATAGGCACTTATGCCGGAGCGGCGGCACGGTCTGCCTGGCTGGATTCCGGTCTCCCAGTCCGCCTGGTGGACGAACCGGTCGGCCTGGTGCTCGCGGCTGGACTCGGGGTCTTCGACTACCAGGAACTGGTCGGGCCATGCTCGGCCGCGTCTGCTGACCCGGATTCGTTTGACGAGTCGATCCTCCGCAGGGAGATGCAGCGGGCGCTTCGGCCTTGGGCAATCGAACGACGTAGCCCGGGGGCTCTTGCCGCTGGATTGGCCGAGTGGTTCGGTTTCAGCGGGCCGACCATGGCCGTCATGACGGCTTGTTCAGCAGGCACGCAAGCCATTGACGACGCTGCTCGTTGGATCCGAAACGGCCTGGTTGACGTCGCGCTCTGCGGGGCCTCCGATTCCGAGATCTGCCCACTCGGCCTTGCTTCCTTCTGCCTTCTCGGCGCGCTCTCGAAGCGCAACGAGGAGCCGCAACGAGCGAGCCGGCCTTTCGACGCAGACCGCGATGGCTTCGTGCTGGGGGAAGGGGCAGGGTTCCTCGTTCTCGAAGAACTGACTCATGCGGAGCGCCGCAAGGCGACCATTTATGCCCAAGTCGCAGGTGTCGGCTCGGCGTGCGATTCGTACCGGGTGACCGACCCCCACCCGGAGGGGAAAGGCGCCATCGCCGCCATGCGCAAGGCGATGGCCCAGGCTGGAGTCGAACCGGGCGAGATCGGCTGCATCAACGCGCACGGCACTTCAACCGTTCAGAACGATCGCATCGAGACATCGGCGATCAGACAGGTATTCGGGGACAAAGCCGCCTCCGTGCCGGTCAGTTCCAACAAGTCAATGATGGGTCACCTCACGGTGGCGGCTGGTGCCGTCGAGGCAATCGCCACCGTTCTGACGCTGGTACACCAGACGATACCGCCGACGATCAACTATCAGAATCGAGACATCGCCTGCGACCTCGACTACGTTCCGAATCGCTGCCGGAAGGCGGACATCCGATTCGCCCTTTCCAATTCTTTTGCCTTCGGTGGACATTGCGCCTCGGTCCTGTTTGAGAGGTAATTGGGATGACTTGGTGCAATTTAGGGGGAGGCGAATTTCGGGGACACAAAACTTAATTCCCGTGCGAGTACCACGTATGCGCTAACTGGTTGGGAATTAAGTATTATGTCCCCGAAATGGGGCATGACGGGAAACAGACTCTGGAGCGTCGGAATCGCGGGCGCCTACCGCCTTTGTTTCCGGACGTTGGACCTCTGGGTACTGACCGGCGGCGGCAACCTGGTGCGGCCGGCCGAGTACCCCTGCGGCCGGGTAGTGTTCGCGCATTCAGAGGCGGACGCCCTGGTTCTCGCCGGATGCGCTCGATATTCGAGATTCGCCATCCTCGTGGACCGCAGCCGGGACGGAGAATGGGCCAGTCGGCTCCTCAAGGAGTTGGATCTGCAGATTGTCCGCGGCTCGAGCCTGCACGACGGATCGAGGGCGTTTCGGGAACTGATGCGAGCGCAGCAGGGAGCGAGCTACCCGATTGCGATCTGCGTCGACGGGCCGCTCGGCCCCCGGGGTGAAGCCAAGGCAGGCGCAGTGGTCTTCGCCATGCACACCGGGCGACCGATCGTACCTGTCGCGGCGGCCGCTCGCCGATGTCTCGTAATCCCGAGGACGTGGTCGGGCATTTTTGTGCCGCTTCTGTTCTCGAGGACGGTCGTGAGCATGGGTGAACCCATCAACGTGCCCCGGGACCTGAGCCGAGCCGAGGTTGCCGAGCTGACCCGGGAATTGACCACGCGGATTGCCGACGCCCGCAGTCGGGCAGAGGAGGCGGTGAAACCAAGCCGATGACGCGATTGATTCGCATCTGGTTGGTCTTGTTTGCGGCAAACTTATTTGCTGCCGCTACGATTGGAATCCTGGCTTTTGAGGTCGTCGATTTGCGTTTCGAAGCCTTCGCACAGGTCATTATCATCCCCTGGGCCCAGACCCTGGCTGTCTGGTTGTTGTTCCTCAGGGAGCCCCGGACCGTTCCGCTTGTCGGTGCCCTGAAACAGGTTTTCACGAGGCAACCGGCTCTCGCCCTTTTCCTCGCTGCTGACGTTATAGTTCTCGCTGCGAGCTGGGGGTGGCCCCCTGGTTCTGCGGAAGAAATTGCCCGCGACTGGAGGATAGCGGCGCTCTATGTCGGCCTGAAAGCGATCATCGGAGGTTCTCTAGTCCTCGGGTTTCTCCTTGGCAGCAGGCGGTGGTCGACGAGGCAGTCCGCCTGGGTCGCGGCCTTGGGTCTCGGCGTAGTTACCTACGGTTCCACCTGTTTCTTTGACTGGCTCCGGCTCATTCCTCAGTTGGTTTTGCCCAGCTGGCCCCTGCTCTTTCGCTGGCTGGTGTTTTACGGCCCCTTGTTTATCGCCTCGCTTTGGGTCCTGCTTAGGGTAGAAGCCATCTGGCGAAGCCATTCACCGGTGGCGGCGCGGATCCTCGAATTGGTCCCCGCCCTGGCCCTGGTTTCGGCGACGGTGATCGTGCTTGGCGTTTATAACAACCCTCAGATACCTCCTTTCTGGGATCAAGTAGAGCGCAGCTTCAGCCTGCTGGCTGTTTCGGCTCTCTGGGCAGCGGTGTGGCACTATCGGCAAGAAACCTGAGCGATGCGGGGGCTGCGCCGCCCACGGGAGGACCACGCGGACCCCGTGGCAAGAAAGGGCCAGGCTCGTTGCTTCGGAAGCTTGGGGTACCAGCGGTTCTTTTGGGCCAGCTGCTGGTCACTTTTCCGCTGGTGCTTTTTCTGCTGCCTGTCTGGTTCCTGCCGTTACGACCGGCAATCCTGCTTGCACGTTTCTACGCCCACGTGGTGTGCACGTTGTGGCCCTCGGCTCGACGCGTTGCGATGATCAATCTTCGACGAGCCTACGGCGAAGCGATGACGTACGACGAGGCGGCACGGATCACCCGGAGCGTCTTCTGCAATTTAGGGCAGAGCCTCGCCGAAGGTCTGCAGTTCGCCCGCCGCTCGGGAGCAGGCCGGAGTGGCGGCGACTATCTTTCATTGATTGAGGATCAGAGCCTGACTAACCGGATTCTTCAGGATCCTCGCCCGAAGATCTATGTCACGGGGCACATCGGTTCCTGGGAGGTGGCGATGATGGCAGCCGGACGAAAGGGAGGGACTGGGTCCGGTGCGATCATCCGACGGGTCGATAACCCGTTTGCAAACTGGCTGGTGCGCCGCGTCAGGCTTGACACGGGCTCCCAGTGGATCGAGAAGAAAGGGGCGGTCCGGGAATGCCTTGCAAGGCTCCAGGAAGGGCACAGTATAGCGATGTTGCTGGATGAGAACGGGTACCGGCACGGACCATTCGTCGAATTCTTCGGCCGTCCTGCGGCAACTCAGAAGACCGCAGCCTTGCTGGCTTTGGAAACCGGCGCGCTGGTCGTGGTGGGTGGAGTCGTCCGTTCGTCCATTGCCCGGCGCCTTCGGAGCCGTTTGGTTCTTATCGATCCCACTTCCTACAGCGAGAAGCCCAGTGCAATTGTCGAAATCACCCAGGAAATCACGCGGGTGTTTGAGGGTTGGATCCGCGAGGATCCTTCCCAATGGTGCTGGATCCACTGGAGATGGAAGCACCGACCGGACGGGAGCATAGAAACTTATACCCGATCCGACCTGAGGAGGTGCTTTTCATGAGCCAGATCGAGTGCCTGGCCCCGTGGTTCCAAGGGAAGACCGCGGTAGTGACCGGAGGATCGCGGGGGATCGGGTCCACGATTTCAGGTCTTTTGGCCCGGTGCGGCGCTCGGGTGTTCATTAATTACAAGGAGAATGAAGAAGCGGCGCTCTCGACCTTGAAACAGATTGAGGCTGGCGGCGGGGAGGCCGAGCTGGCCAGGGCGAACCTCCTGTACCCGGAGGAAATCCGAAGTCTCTTCGAGCAAGTCGCCCGGGCCGGGAAGCTCGATATCCTGGTCCACAGCGCCGCCTTGGGTTCGTTCAAGCCGGTTGTTGACCTGCGTGCCAACCAGTGGGACCTCACGATGAACACAAACGCCCGCGCTCTACTCTTGTGTGCGCAGGCGGCGGCCAGGCTCATGAATCCCGGGAGCAGCATTGTGAGCATCAGCAGCCTGGGCAGCACCCGACATGTGCCGGCTTACGGCGCTATCGGTGTGTCCAAGGCCGCCCTGGAGTCGTTGACTCGCTACCTGGCGGTTGAGCTCGCAGAACGGGGCATCCGGGTAAACGCAGTCAGCGGTGGAGTGATCGACGGAGGCTCCCTGCACCTGCATCCGGGGTACGAAGGCCTCGTCGAGGCGGCGATCAAGCGCAGCCCCCTTAAGAGATTGGGGTCGCCCGAGGACCTTGCGCGCGTTGTCCTCTTCCTGCTTAGCCCGCTCGCCGGTTGGATCACCGGGCAGGTCATCGTGGCGGACGGCGGGCTCAGCCTTGCGTTATGAGCGGAGCAGCTGGGAACGCGCACGTCGCCTGTATCTTTGCAGAATCCGCGCACGCAGCGAGGGGGTTGAAAATGTTGACTCTTCTATTAATAGCCGGATAGACCGGCGAGTTCCCCAGCGGAGGGCGAGATCGAATCGAGCCGCGCACGAGAGCGAGAGCGTTGAAATGTTGACGTGCCGGTCAATACGACTCGTAAGTTGCCCGACGATGAACGCCTCTTTACCCCGAAGGGGTTGCGGAGCAAAGCCCAGGGTTGCCCGCGTTTTTTTGCGGGCTACCCTGGGTGGGTAGCGAGTAAGTGCCCAACCCTGTAAGGGTTGCGGATTGGGGGGTCCGCAACCCCTACAGGGTTGACGGCCGTGATTCGCTTGCGCACCCCAGGGTAGCCCGCAGAAAACGCGGGCAACCCTGGGCTTTGCTCCGCAACCCCTTCGGGGTAGAAGACCTTATGCAACACGCTCGCAGCGAACGGCAGTGAGCGAGAGTAAGCGGACCACCAATCATTCGCTAAGTTGATACATGCAAATACGAAGCAGTGGAGCGAGCCGGGTGGTCCGCTTACTCTCGCTCGCTTCTCTCGCTTTCGTGCGCGGCTCCATTCGATCTCGCCCTCCGCTGGGAACTCACCGGTCTATCCGAGGGGGCAGCTTGGTTCTTAGTCGCGCCAGCGGCGCAGCACCAGGACCGCGTTTTGTCCGCCGAAACCGAAAGAGTTTTTCAAGACGATCTCGACTCTCTGTTCCCTTGCCTGGAGCGGGACGCAATCGAGATCGCACTCGGGATCGGGGCATTCGAGATTGATGGTCGGGTGGACGACCTGGTGACGGATGGCAAGGACGCTCGCAACCAGTTCCACGCCGCCGGCTGCAGAAAGCAAATGACCGATCATCGATTTGGTCGCGCTCACGGGTGTTGTCTTGGCATACGGTCCCAGCACTTCACGGATCGCGTTGGTTTCAACGACATCGTTCATCCGAGTGGAAGTCGCATGGGCATTGATGCAGCTTATCTCGTCGGGCCGGACGCGAGCCCGGTCCATGGCCAGCCGGATCGCACGCGCGCACTGCGTGCCATCGGGCCTCATTGAACTGACGTGGAACGCGTCGCAAGTCAGGCCATATCCGAGGATCTCCGCCCAGATCTCGGCGCCGCGAGCCTTGGCCGATTCAAGGGTCTCCAGCACGAGCATCCCACTGCCTTCTCCGATGACAAAACCGTCGCGGTCGCGATCGAACGGTCTGCTCGCTCGCTCTGGTTCACTGTTTCGGGATGACATGACCCGTAGCGCCGCGAAGCTGCCGACGGTCAAGGGCGTGATCGATGCCTCGGCGCCTCCCGCCACCATCATGCGAGCCTCGCCCCTGCGGAGCATCCAGAACGCCTCGCCCACGGCGTGGGTGGTGCTCGCGCAGGCGGATGAAACTGCCAGGTTCGGGCCGTTGAGCCCGAAGAAGATGGCTACATTGCCCGGAATCAGGCTCGGGAGGACTTTCGGCAGGCTGGTCGGTGACAGGTGGTGAGCGCCTCTATTACTCAGGATGGACACGCCTGCCTCGACCGTATGCATATCCCCCATTCCGGTACCCATGACCACCCCGACCTCTTCGTGGTTGACTGAGGCGGTATCCAGTCCGGCCTGGGCGAGGGCCATTCGAGCCGCGTAAATAGCGAACTGGGACGCTCGGTCGTATCGGTTCGCTTTCTGCAGGAAGGCCTCTGGATGAAAGTCCCTGACCTCCCCGGCGATTCTGGAGAAGAATTGAAATTCTCCGGTACGGGGGTCGGTCGCCATTGGATCGAACCGGGTGATGGGACCAACCCCCGAGGCGCCTTTGCACAAATTCTCGTTAAAACTCGCCAGGTCCCTGCCATTCGGAGCGATCACTCCGAGGCCGGTTATTACCACCCGATCCGAATAGGTCACCGTTTTGTCCTTTTCTCCCTCGCCGAGATTCTAGCATGAGTCTTGAGGGCGCCAGGAATGCGCACACTCCAGCAGGACGCCTGATCACGGAAGTGGGAGCTGATCGTCAACTTGACGATGGCAAGTACGCAACCTGCACCCGCCCCTCGATTCTTCGCAAGGAGCTTGCCCCGATCGCCGGTCGGTTCTGGCCCCATGTTCTGCTGATCGGGCTCTGCCTGAGCCTTTACCTGCCTGGTCTGACAACGATTCCTCCGATCGATCGGGATGAGGCGCATTTTGCCCAGGCCACGACGGAAATGCTCGAGAGGGGCGACTTTGTTGACGTTCGCTATCACGGCACTCCGTGGCACAAAAAGCCGATCGGGATCTTCTGGCTGCAACTGGTTGCGATAAAAGCAACCGGCTCCGGGCGAGGCGCGGAAATCTGGCCTTTCCGCCTTCCTTCCGTCCTCGGCGGCTTGCTGGCGGTCTTGCTCACGTTTTGCCTTTGGCGCCGCGTTTTCGGCCGGGACGCGGCGCTTCTGGCTGCGGCTCTCCTCGCCTGTACGTTCATGACAGTGGCAGAAGCACATATGGCAATCCCCGACGCCTCGCTTCTGGCTGCCGTGGTTGCGGGGCAGGGGGTTCTCGCGAATTGCTACGTGGACGGCGGGGCGGTCGGCAAAAAGGGAGTCCTGTTTGCCTTGGTTTTCTGGATCGCCCTGGCCGTCGGCACTCTCGTGAAAGGACCGGTCGTGCCTGCCCTTGCCGCGATGACCGTTATGGCGCTGGGGATATGGGACGGTCGCTGGCGCTGGATCAAAGGCTTGCGCCCACTGATCGGTGTGCCATTATTTTTTGCGATTCTCGCGCCTTGGCTGGTGGCCGTTGCCTGGGCGACAAGAGGCCAGTTCTTTGTTGACCTTTTTTACCAGGATTATCTGCCGAGGTTTGTTTCAGGCTACGAGACGCATGGAGCACCGCCTGGCTATTACATCCTGATCTCGATCGTCTCGTTCTGGCCCCTCTCGGTCTTCATTCCACTGGCCTTGGCTCACGCGTGGAGGGACAGGGACGATCCGGCCATTCGCTTCTGCCTCGCCTGGATCCTGCCTCACTGGGCATTCATGGAACTGGTGCCGACCAAGTTGCCCCAATATGTGTTTCCTGTGCTTCCGGCGCTGGCGTTGATCGCCGGAGAAGCAATCGTGACAGCCGGGTCTGGACGCCGAACGGTCCCCGGTTGGTTTCGCGGCTGGCTCTTCTTTTGCGCGGCGGTCGCCCTGGCGTTAGGCGCCTGTTTGGCCGCGATGCCTTGGATCCTCGATCAGAGATTTGACCGGCGAGCCGTCGCGGCCGGCATTCTCGTCCTCATCGCGAGCGCCGCTGTTATTCAACTGGCGCTCAGAAAACACCTCCGAACGGCCGCCTGGCTCTCCGTCGCAGCCTGTTCTCTCGTCCTCCCTTTGTACCTTTCGCAAGTCGTTCCCTCCCTGGATGCACTTTGGATCCCGTCGAGGACCAAGCAGGTGATCGAGTCCGCTTCGCCGGGGTCGCTGACACCCCAAATTGCGACTGCGGGCTATGATGAGCCAAGTCTGGTGTTGTTGTTTGGTACCCAAACAGCGATACTCTCGCCACATGACTGCGCCCGATTTCTGTGCGGCAAAGGCCCCCGCTTTGCCTTGGTCGCCGAAGAACACTGCAAAGAGTTCGAGAAATCCGTCCTGTCATTCGGGGCGCGGGCGGTTCGGGTACAGCGCATACAAGGCCTGAATTACACCAAGGGTCGATGGGTGACCGTTCACATATACAGGGCGGATGCCCGCCCGATCGGAGATTCAACTACTTCACAGTCGACGCACCGGGGCTGTTGACCGGCTGTCCGGGAGGAAACATGCAACGCCGAAGTAACCTCTTCCTCAACTGCACTGCCCTTTTCTTCATGTTGTTTTTGACGGTTTTCGGCTTGTCGGAGCTCAGGAGGCACGATCGGAATACCGCGTTCGATGGTTCGTCTGATGTCGAACGTTCGAGTGGAACCGTGACGCCGTTGAACGTTCCGTTGGTCTTCGAGCCCAACCTCGGGCAGTTTGATCCTGCGGTCCGGTTCGGGTCGCGGGGCCCGCGATACAATCTTTTCCTCACCGCCTGTGAAGCGGTACTCGATTTGTACGGAGGCGCCCCTGCCGGCGGACTGCAGGCTGGAACCGGCAGGATGCACCGGGCTATTCGGATGCGTTTGCCCGGCTCTGATCCCGACGCGATCCTCGAGGGAATGAAGCCGTATGCGGGAAAGAGCCAGTACCTCATCGGCACGGACCCTCGCGGCTGGGTGACGGAGGTCCCGCGGTTTCTTGCGGTCAGGTACAACGAGATCTACCCCGGCATTGACCTCGTGTACTACGGAAAGGAACGGCTGCTCGAATACGACTTCGTGGTCGCTCCCGGCGCCGATCCGGATCGGATACGCCTGAAGTTCGACGGCGTGGACGAGCTGAAACTGCGCGGCGGTGATCTGGTCCTCAGCTGGCCGACCGGCGAAGTGACCCTGATGGCCCCTCGTCTTTACCAGATCAAGGAGGGACGCAAACGCGCAATATCGGGCGGGTTCGTGATGACCGGTCCGCGGGAGGTGGCAATTCACGTGGGAGCATATGATCGGAAAAACAAGCTGGTCATCGACCCGGCTCTCCTCTACTCGACCTATCTCGGCAGTACGGCGGATGATGAGGGAACAGCAATCGCGGTCAACGCCAACGGCAGTTTCGTTGTTGCGGGGCAAACCCAGTCTTCGAAGTTCCCAACCACCGTGGGTAATGCCCACCGCGGCGGGTCTGATGTCTTCGTCACGCGGTTCGGGCCGGACAACCTGCCGATCTACTCGACCTTCCTGGGTGGGTCCCAGTCTGAAGGCGCTTCGGGAATTGCGATCGACTCCGACGGCAACGTGTACGTCGCTGGAGGTACATCCTCCACGAACTTCCCGACGACGTCCGCGGCGTATCAAAGGACCGCTCTGGGAAGTGAGGGTTTTATCAGCAAGCTGAATCCCGCGGGCAATACCCTGGTTTATTCCACGTTTCTCGGCGGCAGGGGCTTCGACAGCGTGAAGGGTATCGCCGTCGATTCTTCAGGCAACGCGTTTGTTACCGGAGAGACCAGTTCGAGCAACTTCCCAACACTGAAAGCCTTTCAGGGAACGATGCGGGGGAATGACGATACGTTCGTTACCAAACTCAATTCGAGCGGTAGCGGCCTTGTTTACTCCTCGTATCTCGGAGGCACGAATGGATTCCTGGAGAGGGCCTGTGGCATCGGTATCGACACAGCTGGAAACGCTTATGTAGCCGGGTCTCTGTCCGGCTCGAATGTGACTGACTTCCCTCTGAAGAATGCGATGCAGAGCACTATGCAAGGTGAATCAGAGGGATTTGTAACGGCGGTAAACCCGACGGGCGGACTGATTTACTCGACGTTCCTCGGCGGCACTGCGGAGGACAAGCCATACGCGATCGCTGTCGATGG
>Ga0105092_10001493_pt1 | contig 12575 bp, 12 predicted proteins | sample PPLLak2March2015_FD_87021 | JGI IMG/M metagenome (GOLD analysis project Ga0105092, IMG submission 87021) | Freshwater sediment microbial communities from Prairie Pothole Lake near Jamestown, North Dakota, USA - PPLs Lake P7 Core (1) Depth... | ecosystem: Environmental > Aquatic > Freshwater >... | reverse complement strand
TGTAGTAAAGAACCATTAAGTGTGCCTGCCGGCATTATCCAGCCTCTCAGAGCCGAACCAGGTAAAGAGCAGCAGGATCAGAACTGCGCTGGAGAACAGTGTATCGGTGAAGCCAGCAGGAATGATCGTTATCGCAGCAATCATCGTAATGGTCGATAATATGATTCCCAAAGCGACAGCCCATTTCATGGAAATCCAAGATCCCCATGCGGCAGCCAGGCGAGCAAACCCCCACAGAACTCCAATCAGGGCCACCACCTGGATATTTTCTGCAAGCAAGGTACCTGTCAAACCACCGAAAGCAATCAACGTGCCGTGGTTTGAGTTGACAAGCGCCAACCCAGCGATTTCTAACAAACCATGCAGGATTAGCAGAACGGCGGCAATTCGGGCGGTCCGTTTTCTACTTATACGATTGTCCTTGCTGGATGCAGATATAATTTCAGCAGGTATGTTCATACGATTTCTCCATTTCAGCCGATTTTTAAGTTTCTGAGCGCTCTCATAACCAATAATTCTGCTGCGAGTGATTTCCGAACTGCGTTTAACCTATTTCTGGCAGTACCGTTAGTAACCTACACTCAAGAACATAGTGGCAAACGACAGATCCATTAATACATGGATGAATGCCGCGTAGGGCAAAAGACGCGGACGCCAGTGAAGGATGATTCCGATCGCGAAGGCGAACGGGATAAACATTAACCCGCGCCATGCAATAAACCGGGCGTCAACAACGAACGGCGCAGCAATATGCTGGAACCCGAGCATCAGAGCGGGCAGGAGGACCGGCAGCAAATTGGGGAACCGATACAACCGTGAATTGTCACGATAAAAACAATAATTGCACGCCAGGTTGCAGTCTGGGCCGGCTGGTTTGACGAGGATATCAGTGATGGGTTGACGGGCCATGCTGAAGATAAATATAACATTAAATAGCTTCAGGTAGAAACCTTAACTCTGTTTTGGCAAAGAACCCATTGGAGGGGTTATTAAGATTTCAGATGTAAATAAACTGCACCACGCATATCTAAATAAATACCATTGGGTGTACGCACCAGGCGCAGGATAGTATTTTTGCAGGTTGGACATTGTAATATAAGACCAGGGGCTTGCATAAAAGCCAGCAATGTACCTAATTCGCCTTCCCTACCGCAACTGGCACATTCAACCGGGCTGGTCGTCATCTCGAAAGTGAATACTTCACTCAAAATTCCTGCGGCAGCATTACCATCTAACATAAGAGAAAGATCGGGGCCTGTTTGGTCCATAACCATGAGATTGTCTCCTTAGCTGGTGCCAGTTGGACCAAACCGCTCCGTTCGAATCTGGTCCGGCACCAGCCCAACTAGTAACAGCCCGTTTGCTACGGCTTCCACCATCAGTGTCGGTCCACAGACGTAGGCTCGCGCATTTCTCCCTAATGGACCGGCCACTTCACGCAGCATTTGAACGTCAATCAGTCGTGAATACCCGGTCCATCCTGGTGGAATCTGCTGGGTGAAGGTACAAAATATCTCGAGTTTTCCATTGGATGCTCCCAACCTGGATAACTCACCTGAATAAATGACATCTTTCTGTGAACGAGAACTGTACAGCAGTCGAAGGGGTACACTCGAGCCAGCGGCTTTGTAATGCCGGATCATGGACATCAAAGGCACGACTCCCGAGCCGCCGGCAACCAGAAGCACGGGTTCCATATTATCCCTTATTTTTCCTGGTAAAAATTACTCATTCAAACTTCCGTTGACATGCAATCTAAGACTGAACCATGAAACCATATTGACATGCCTCTTATTTTCACGTATACTGTAATCGATTACTGTAAACGTTTACAGAAAATCAACTCGCAAATCTTGGGTACGAAAATTGAAAACTCGGAAAACGAAGGCAACCAGCACGCCAACGGTCAAGGACGTCTCGCGTTTGGCAGGAGTTTCAACGGCAACCGTTTCTCGGGTCCTGGCAGGTTTTGAAGAAGTCAGCGACGAGACCCGAAAACGTGTATTCGAGGCCGTTCGTACCCTGAACTACCAGCCCAACCGGAACGCCCGCAATTTGCGGATGAATATCAATTCGAAGATCGGGGTGATTATCTCGGATATCCAGAACCCATTCTTCAGCAGCGTTGTGCGCGGTATTGAAAAGGCCGCCATCAAAGAAAATTACAATATCTTGCTGGGAAACTCGGATGAGGACACAGAGCGGGAGAAAAAGCTCATTGCCATGCTGGTTGAGGAAAGAGTGGCAGGCATCATTCTGACCCCGACCAACTCGGATCCCGAATGCTACCAGGCGCTGATAAGTTCCGGTATTCCATACGTGATCATCGACCGCAGGCTGCCCATCCATGAAGTCGATATGGTACTGGTCGACGGTTTTACGGGAGCGGTAACGGCTGTGGAATACCTCATTGGCCTGAAGCACACGAAGATTGGCTTTGTCGGCGGGCTTAAACACCAACCAGTGATGAACGAGCGCGAGCAGGGGTACCTTGCTGCGCTTCGGAAACACAACCTCCCAGTTTTGCAACGATACATACAATATGGCAATAACCGCCTGGAAGGCGGCTATTCAGCAGTCCGTGAGCTTCTGTCCCTGGATCAGCCTCCTACCGCTCTCCTCATCGCCAACAACCTGATGACCCTGGGCGGCCTTCAGGCGATCCATGAAACAGGGCTGGATATACCGGGGCAGATATCACTGGTCGGTTTCGATGACATGGATTGGGCATCATCGCTCCGTCCGCCGTTGACGGTCGTGGCCCAGCCGGCGTTTGAAATGGGGGAAACCTCCGCTTCCGTCCTCCTGGAGCGAACCCATACTCCTGATATGACTCACCGGACCGTTATGCTCAACACAAAGTTGGTGATCAGAGCTTCCTGTCGAGATATGAGGGTAATATGAAAAGCGAACTATCTGCTATTGAATCTGTTTTGCACTTGATGGATGGAGATACACTCCAATCTCTCCTGCTTGAAGAAACCCAGCAAAGACAGGAAGAAGGATATGACGTTGCTGCCATCTGGGATAAACTTGAACTTCCGAAAACCAAAGATCAACTGGTCGATATCTATAAGGAACTCCTGAACGCACCGCGTAATCAGGAGTTTTCGTTTTATGAACCAGACGGCATTGAGGAGATACATGCCGCCAGGCCCCCCGGCCCGCGGGCTGCGAAAATATCCTGCAGTGCAGATGATTTGTACGATAGGGTTTACGGCGGCTGGCTGGGACGTGCTGCCGGTTGTATGCTGGGCAAACCGGTTGAAATTGAGGCTGGTTGGGGAAAAGACGAGCTAGTAAAATATCTCCAACTCGCAAACAGTTATCCCCTTCGTAATTACATCCCTCGTCTCGATCCAATGCCGCCGGGGTTCAGTCTCAACCGGAGCAGCCAGGGATGCTGCCTGGGTGAAATCAATGCGGTGGTCGAAGACGATGATACAGACTACACGATTCTAGCTCTCCACATCCTCGAGACTTATGGGGTGGATTTCACGACGGCGAATGTAGCCGCAGCCTGGTTGGAGCGCCTGCCCTATCACCGTACCTACACAGCCGAACGCTTCACTTACCGTAATTTGATCCTGGGAGTACAGCCAGAAGAAGCGAGCCAGTTCTTAAATCCAAATCGAGAATTTATTGGCGCAAGAATCCGAATAGATACGTACGGCTTTGCCGCGCCGGGAAAACCGGAGCTTGCCGCCAGGCTTGCTTACAGGGATTCAGTTCTGTCGCATACAAAAAACGGCGTCTACAGCGCCATGTTCACGGCAGCCTGCATTGCCTGGGCATTTGTTACGGATGACATCGACGAGATCATTAACACAGGTCTCTCCGAAATCCCATTTAATTGCCGGCAGGCCGAATCGATCCGGGAAGCGATCGCGATGCGGAAACAGGTGGATGATTGGGAAACAGCCTACGAACGCTTGTTACCAAAACAAGCAGCTTACAATTTCGTGCACGCCATTAATAATACGGTATGGATGGTGCTGGCGCTGCTTTACTCAGGAGGAGATTTTGAAAAAGCGATCAGCATCGCTGTTACGTGTGGAGACGATACCGACTGCAACGGCGCAAATGCCGGGGCAGTGATGGGCATCCTGCACGGCGCACGGAACCTGCCAGAAAAATGGACAGCACCTTTGCGAGATACGCTATATACAAATATTTCCCGTTGGCGAGAGCACCGTATCTCAGAACTGGCTCGCCGGACGGTAAAAATGGCCGAAAATACCCTTTCTAAAAATCAGGAATAAAAGGAGTACAGGACATGAAATCTCTTTCGTTTTCCAGGCGTGATTTTTTGAAGCTGGCAGGAGCGGCGGCGGGTGGACTGGTTTTGGTCTCGTGTGGTGGAGGGGGTTCAGGAGGCGATCAGATCCGTATTATGGTCGATTCCTGGGCTCTGGCATATGCACCATTCCAGGCAATGGCCAAGAAATACAACGAACTGCACTCGGGAGTAAACATCAAGGTCGAGGCCAGTCCGGGCGGCTGGATGACCAAAGTCATTGGTCAGATCCGCTCGAATGAGCTCCTGTGGAGTGCGGCTGGTGTGATGAGCTCTTTCAATGACCTGGCTGCCTGGGTGCAAATCGATTTGATTCAACCGATTGATGATTACATAGCTGCTTCGACTGAGGAAGGCGCAGGCAAATACCTAACGGATATGCTGCCGAACGTCAGAGAGGATCAATCCTATGACGGTAAGGTGTATGGAATCCCGTTCAGCCTGGAAAACATTACTTACCAGTGGAACACCGAGTGGTTCGGTAAGGCGGGTATATCCCAGGCGCCGAAGACCTGGCAGGAGCTGTACGATTACTGTAAGAAAGTGAAAGATACCATGGCTTCTGAAGGAAACACAGAGACTTACGCGTTGTGCTTCGATCTCGGCCATCTGAACCGCAACCTGGGTACCCTTTTCTACAGTATCTCTGACCATCCTTTCGATGAAGAAGGTCTGCTCAACTGGGATACACCGGAGATGCGGGAATCCCTGCAGTTTATGCGTAAGCTGAGCCGTGACGGCTTGACCCCGCCGAATTGTGGGGAGGGACTGGAGATTGTCGATATGTGGACACGTGGCAGGGCAGCCTCTCTTTACAGCTGCAGCTCGCGCGGCGTATGGGCTCAGAAAGACCTGGGTTTTGACAAAGTCACCACATCACAGGTCCCTACAGGGGACGGGGAGAAGCATTCCGGCACGGTTTTTTGGGGCAACAGTGTCTGCATCCTGAATCAGGCTCCTAATGCTCAGCAGGCTCTTGATTTCCTGATCTATGCCAGCGGACCGCAAAACACAGAATGGCAAAAGACCATCATCGAAGCCGGTACATCTCCGGCCTTTGGCTCCGTGTACACGGATCTGATCGAAGGCGACCCGGATTTGCAGCCCTACAGGTGGATGTCGGAGATCAGAGATCAGGTGGAAGTCTCGGCTCTCTCTCCGAAAAACTATTTCTACCAGATTCAGAATGAAGCCTGGAACCGGCACCGGGCAGATTATCTGAAAGATGACTCGACCATGACAGAAGACGAGCTGATCCAAAAGGTTTACGAATCTATCCGTGAAATCCAGGAGACGGTGAAAGAATCTGTGGGCACGATCACCCCTTAACCGTAGGGTAGTGAAACCATCTACCTACCAGCTTTTCGAAGAAGGTGTCAATGGCTGATATTCCTTTCCCTGATAAGTCTCATCCAGATCAGGAAAGTTTTCTGGCAGGGTTTAAGTCCGCATTTACGAATGTACGCCAGGAGAAGCGCGGCAACCGGCTTGGTTATCTCTTCATTACCCCGGCGATCCTCCTGTTCCTGGTGTTTCAGGGCTATCCGATCATACGCGGTTTGCTCATGGCATTCTCTGATTACCGCTGGCTGGTACCAGAAACTCAAGGGCTGTTCAACTTCAATGGACTGGACAACTACAGGACTTTGCTGCAGGACGCAGCATTCATGCGTTCTTTCGGGATCACCCTGAAGTACACTGCGCTGTTTCTGCCCTTGCTGCTCATCCTTTCCCTCGGGACCGCCATACTGATATCCAAAGTCAGCAACCCAACTTTAGCAGGAATATACCGCGTTGTTGCCTATATTCCGGTGGTCCTGCCGGTTTCGGTCTCCATGATGATGTGGCGGCAGATCTATAACCAGGAATACGGTTTTTTGAACTACCTCCTGGAGGCAGTATTCAACGTGCAAAATCCACCGATGTGGCTTACGGACCCCAATTGGTCTATGGCGGCAGTGCTCATCCCAGACTTGTGGCTGGGTTTTGGCTATTTCACCCTGCTTTTCCTGATTGGCCTCTACAACATTGACTACACACTTTACGAAGCTGCCGCAATCGATGGCGCGAATGCTTATAAGCAGCTGCTCCATATCACGTTACCGCTCCTGAAGCCTATCATCACCCTTGTATTGATAACAACGGGCGGGTTAGCCAGCGCGGTCGTTCCCGTACTCACACTGTTTCTCGTGGGAGGCGGACCCAGACAATCGATGCTCACCCTGGGTGCTTACGGTTACCAGACTGCTTTCTCGGTTGGAGATATGAGAATGGGTTACGCTGCTTCGATGGCTCTGGTGACGGGACTCTTCTCAATGGTGTTTACGGCCATTGTTTTCAAGCTGCTGCATACGGAGAGATCCTGATGGTCACACGTAATAAACTCCTTCGAGAACTGCCGATCAACTTTGCCCTAATCATCATGGTTATCGTGTGCCTGTTTCCGCTGTACTGGTCGCTGGTCTCTTCCTTGAAAGGGCGTCCTGAACTGTTCGAGCCAACACCCTCCTTGATCGTCAAGCAGCCAACCCTGGAAAACTACAATGTGGTCATGTCTCTAACAGGCGGAAGCCAGATACCATTGTACCTGTGGAACAGTCTCAAAGTAGGGCTTGGGGCTGTGATCGTCCAGTTTATCACGGCTTCAATGGCAGGCTATGCCTTTGCCCGGATGAAATTCCGCGGGCGTGACCTCATCTTTTATGCCATGGTGCTGGTGATGTTCATCCCAAGGGTCGGCGGCCTGATGGCTACCTACGAGCTGATGGATTTCTTAAACTTGCGCAACTCGCATATTGGACTGATGCTGCTCTTTCCGAGTTCGATCAGCGTCTCGCTGCTTATCATGCGCCAGGCTTTCCTGGCTGTGCCGCGTGAACTGGAAGAAGCGGCTATGCTTGACGGTGCCAGTACATGGCAGATATTTACACGCATCGCCATCCCCATGGCGCAGAGTGCATTGGTGGTCATCTCGATCCTGATGTTCCTGGCCACCTGGGGCGATTTCTTGACAACCTACACACTGCTGGATGATCAGAATCTGTTTACTGTCTCGATCGCTATCACCCAGATCACTGGCTGGTCAACACGCTATTCATCCGAAGTAGCCACCACTTACGGCAGCGATAATGCTGCCTTCATCCTGGCAATTATCCCCGTCATCCTGGTTTACATCCTGTCGCAGAAATGGTTCGTGCGCGGCTTCCAGGAAGGCATCATCAAATTATAGGAGTCATAACATGATACCCAACCTCACCCGTATTCAAAATCGGAAAACTGGCCGGTTTTCCTCCTGGGACACTTCGGGCCGCAACGCCGACTTCTGGACAGTTCCAGCCAATTCGAGTGTTGTCCTGGCTGATATCCAAGGGCCGGCCCAGATTACGCACATCTGGATGACACAGATCGAACATTACCGCGAGTGCCTGCTTAAAATCACCTATGATGACGCTCCCTTCCCGAGCGTGCTCGCTCCCCTGGGTGACTTTTTCTGCCTGGGGCATGGGATGGTCAATTCCTTCCAGTCAGCGCTGTTCTCGGCCTCTACTCTCTACTCGTATATGTTCAATAAACCTTGTGCTCTTAACTGTTATGCACCCATGCCGTTCGAAAAGCGGGCTGTTGTTGAGCTGATCAACGAGAGTGCCGATAATCACACCCAGTATTTTTATGTGGACTACGAAACCCTGGAAACGTTTGACGAGGATAAAGGATATTTCCATGCGGAATACCGGCGCCTCAATCCATTCCAGGGCTGGGGCTCTGAGATCACGGTAAATACGCGTGAAGCAGATGTTCCCAACAAAGAGCGAACAGCCTGGGAAAACAATTATGTAATATTAGAGACCCAGGGACGCGGCCATTACATCGGCTGCAACCAATCGGTTACAAATTTCACACGTAACTGGTGGGGCGAGGGCGACGACATGATCTGGGTGGACGGTTATAAGTGGCCCCCGGATATTCATGGGACCGGCAGTGAAGATTATTTCAACCAGGCTTTCGGAATGCAGCCTAATGCTTTTCTACGGAACGGCTCTTCAATATTTGAAGGCGGGACGATCCCCGCGCCGGAGATCGAGCTCTACCGGGGAGCAAGCGGTTACCAGACCAGTTATGTGTTCCATATTGAGAATCCTGTTCGCTTTACAAAAGAAATCAAAGTTACGATCGAGATCGGTCACGCCAACCACCTGGCAAGCGAGGTCAGCAGCACGGCTTACTGGTATGCCAATAAGCCCACAAAAGCGGCAGATGTTCCACCGGTTTTGCAGCGACTTCCTGTGAGGCGAGACAACGCAGGAAATTGGATTCGGGACGCCGAGAGAGAGTGCCCCGGGAAGTCCGCCAAGGTAACCGACGAAATGAAAGCCATGAAAGAGCAGTGGAAGAATAGGGCCAGATAGATCAATGAACACGACCATTCCTGAAACGGTTGGTTTATCTTCGTCTCGACTGGGGCGGATCGATGCAGCGATGCAGCGTTATGTCAACAACGGTCAATTGGCAGGAGCGATCACGCTGCTAGCCCGGCGAGGTCAGGTGGCCCATTGTGGTGTTTACGGACAGATGGATATCGCCGCAGGAAAGCAGATGCGTGAAGATGCCATCTTCCGGGTCTTCTCGATGACGAAGCCGGTTACCAGCCTGGCTGTATTGATGTTGTACGAAGAGGGCGCTTTTCACCTGCAGTACCCGGTTTCCATGTTCATCCCCGCCTTCAAGGACCTGCAAGTACTGGTCGGGCAAGGCGACAACGGGCAAAAGCTTGTTCCGCTCGAACGACCGGTGACAATCTTTGATCTGCTTACACACACGTCCGGGTTAGGCTATGGTTTGGATTGCTCGACACCGGTAGATGCCTTATACCAGCGAGCCTCACTAATGCGGGCTGATGAAAGCATGTCTGAAAAGATCGACCGGATTGTGCAAATTCCACTTCACCACCAACCCGGCAAACGTTACACCTACAGTATGGGCACGGATGTGCTGGGATACTTGATCGAAGCAATCAGCGGGCAGCCGCTGGATGTTTTCTTCAAAGAACGGATCTTCGAACCATTAGGAATGGTCGATACCGGTTTTTACGTACCGGAAGAAAAGTTGGACCGGCTGGCAGCCCTGTACACACCCGTACCTGGTATTGGGTTAGTGGATGCCGCCTCAGTCCCTGGTGACCCAACCCAATTTCCCTTTGGGCTTTGGACGGATAAATCTTCGAAACCAGCTTTTTTATCCGGGGGCGGCGGGCTTGTTTCCACGGCAGCGGATTTCCTGCGATTTGCCATGATGATGCGCAACAAGGGCGAGCTGGACGGCGCTCGGTTGGTCAGCCGGAAAACCATAGAGCTGATGACTGCACCACATCTGACGCCCGATCAATTCTTCATCAACGGTGCAAGCTGTGGATTGGGTGTGCTGGTATTGACCGACCCAGCAAAGGCACAGATGCTCGGTTCACCCGGTGCGTACGAGGCAGGCGGGGCGGCTCTTACTGAATTCTGGGTTGATCCGCAAGAAGAGCTTGTTGGCGTGCTGATGACCCAATATATCCACACGACCCCGCTCCTGGTGGGAATGGACTTCAAAGTTCTGGCCGCCCAGGCGATTGCGGATTGATAAAATGCTCACCAATTTACCTCAACTACTTAACCGTAAGACCGGCCGTTTTTCCTCCTGGGATACCAGCGGCCGTAACCGTGACCACTGGCTGATTCCCCCCGGAAAGAGCGTCGTACTGGCAGACATTCAGGGACCTGCCCAAATTACGCATATTTGGATGACCCAATTCGACCATTACCGGGAATGCCTGCTGAAAATTACCTATGATGACGCACCCTTCCCGAGTGTGCTTGTCCCACTGGGCGATTTTTTCTGCCTGGGTCATGGGATGGTCAACTCGTTCGAGTCTGCATTGTTCACGGCATCTACTCGTTTTGCCTATATGTATAATAAGCCGTGTGCATTGAACGCTTACGTTCCCATGCCGTTTTCAAAGCGAGCGGTCGTGGAGCTGATTAGCGAGAGTGATAAGGAACATCTCCAGTATTTTTATATCGACTATGAGACGCTGGAGGATTTTCAACCCGGAACAGGTTATTTCCACGCCGAGTTCCGCCGTCTGAACCCATTCCAGGGCTGGGGTGCAGAGATTCAAGTGAACACACCAGAAGCAAATGCAGCCAACCTTGAACACCAGGCCTGGGAGAACAATTACGTCATCCTGGAGACCCAGGGAAGAGGCCATTACATTGGCTGCAACCTGTCGGTGACCAACTACACCAGGGACTGGTGGGGTGAAGGTGATGAGATGATCTGGGTGGACGGGTACAAATGGCCGCCGGATATTCACGGAACCGGTTCTGAAGATTACCTCGGACAGGCAGGTGGCATGCACCCAAGCACATTCATTCGAAACGGTTCTTCGATCTTCGAAGGGCACACGATACCAGTGCCAGAGATCGAGCTGTGGCGCGGGAACAGCGGTTACCAGACCGGTTATGTTTTCCACCTTGAAAACCCAGTGAATTTCACCCGAGAGATTAAAGTGACGATAGAACACGGGCATGCCAACCATCTGGCGAATGAAATGAGCAGTACGGCTTACTGGTATGCTGAATCACCTGCCCCAGCGGTAGGGGTCCCGGTGGTGCAGAAACGACTGCCGGTCAGGCGGGATAATACGGGTAACTGGATGAAGGACGATGATCGGGAAAATCCAGGAAAACCCGTTAATGCCAGCGAAGAAATGCAGGCCTTGAAGGCGAAAGTATCTAGGTAGAGCATGGATTTTTCGGCATTTACGTCTGTGCCCATCATAGACAGCCATGTCCATTTCGTCCACCCTGAAAAGATGGATGAAATCCTTGCGCTTATGGATGTCGTATCCTGTAACCGCGCGAACCTGGTCTGTATTCCGAACCGAGATGCAACCACACACAACCCGGCCGCGCTGTACTTCAAGGAACACTGTCCGGAACGTGTCTATATTTCAGGTGCTTTGGACTATCTCCCCCTGCTGCCAGATTTTGCTTCTGGCCCGAGCATACTGGCAGAGCAGGTACGGGCTTTGAAGCGGCGAGGGTTTGACGGGTTGAAGCTGATCGAGGGCAAGCCTGAAGTCCGCAAGCTGCTTCCATACCCGCTCGATGGCCCGGTCTATGCCGGCATGTGGGCTGCACTCGAACAGGAGCTGTTTCCCGTGGTTTTCCACGTGGCTGACCCGGACGAGTTCTGGGACCCTGAACACTGCCCAGGTTGGGCACGGGAAAGCGGCTGGGATTATTCGGACGGCAGCCACCCCTCGAAAGAAGCACTTTATGCTGAAGTTGACCAGATTTTGCTGCGTCATCCTGAACTGAAAATCATATTCGCCCATTTCTATTTTTTGTCTGGAGATCTTGAGCGAGCCGCCCGTTTTCTCGACAACCACCCGAACGTTTACTTTGACCTGGCGCCTCACATCGGGATGTACTGGGACTTCAGCAAGCAGCCTCATGAGGTGCGAGATTTCTTTATCCGCTATCAAGACCGAATCCTTTACGGGACAGATATGGACACGCGGGTATTGGTGCGCAGTGGGAATGGAGGCAGGTGGATACTCTCCATCACCTGGCTGATCCGCTCTTTTTTGGAGAAGGAAGGTGAATTTGCGACTCCTGATGGAACGAACTATCAGGGGATCGGCCTGCCGCGGGATGTGCTCGAGAAGATTTACCACGCAAATTTCGAACGGATTTACGGTGCTCTCCCAGCGGCATTAAAATAAAGGTATGGTCAGGCTTAGCTGACAGCCGGATTTATAATGCTAAGATTCCTGAATTGATAATTTCTGAGGATCGAAAAAGTCTCCCGCATAGCAGGAGACTTTTTCGATCCTATAAAACGCAAAATCGAAATTTAACTCAAAACCGGTCCTGTGGTCTCAGCCTGGACTGCAACCGCAGCTTTCTTCTCCTTCTTCGTCATCAGAAGCGGAATGAGGGTCAGCAGTACCATGCCTGCGGCAGCCTGGAAAATGATTGGTGTGGGAACCATTCCAGCTTTTCCATCTATCACTGTGGCGTTACCGAAAGTATTCGCCAGCCACCCGCCCAGTATCGGACCGGGGATCATGGTGAAAGCAATGTTGAAAAGGATGTAAATACCGGCAAATTGTCCTCGTTTATCTTCCGGGAAGAGATCTTTCGTCCAGGTTTGCATCGAGATTACCCATGCGGTATAGGGCGCCAGCCACAAGATGCAGGTCACGATCAGAACCGGCAAAGAGCGTGACACG
>Ga0105092_10001492_pt1 | contig 12581 bp, 11 predicted proteins | sample PPLLak2March2015_FD_87021 | JGI IMG/M metagenome (GOLD analysis project Ga0105092, IMG submission 87021) | Freshwater sediment microbial communities from Prairie Pothole Lake near Jamestown, North Dakota, USA - PPLs Lake P7 Core (1) Depth... | ecosystem: Environmental > Aquatic > Freshwater >... | reverse complement strand
TATAGCTTTTTCGCCGTTTTTTCTTGAATACCAGAATCTTTTTTGCCTTGCCCTGGCCAACGATCTCGCCGGTGACCTTGGCATCGGACACCAACGGCGCGCCGATTTTCACTTCGCCGTTGCCGCCGACGAATAAAACGTCACCCAAAGTGACCTTGTCGCCGACTTCTCCTGCGAGCTTCTCGATCTTGACGAGCTGCCCCTCGGACACCCGGTACTGTTTACCACCAGTTCTAATTACCGCGTATTTCATAAGATTTTCTTGAAACAATTTTTGTAAAGGAAAAACTGGCCAAAGTCAATATATAGGGGCGCAACGCCGCTAAAAGCATGATCTCCTCAGCGGGCCCGCCAAAACGTGAGGGCTCACGATTACAATTGACTTCTCCCCTTTCTATTTAGGGGTCATCGTCATCGATTCAACGCGACCACACGCTGGACGAGGGGGCGGAGTTGACAAGCCGACCTGGTTAGAATATATCGTAAAGCGATATTATCGCTATACGATATTATGATGGCAAAAACACCCCATCACCCTGACTTCAAATCGATGGCGGAACTTCGTTATCAGATCCGCCGCTTCTTGCGTTTCAGTGAAAACGCCGCGCGACAAGCAGGCATCGAGCCCCAACAACACCAACTTTTGCTGGCCGTAAGGGGCCTACCCGGCAACCTGAAACCGACTGTCGGTGTGTTAGCGGAAAGGATGCAATTGCAGCATCACAGCACCGTTGAGCTCATTGACCGGCTGGTCGATCGAGGTCTCCTTTGCCGCTTGCGGGCGATCGATGATCGACGGCAAGTCCTGGTCAAGCTGACTCACGACGGCGAAAAGTTCCTCAAGACGCTCTCACTCCACCACCTGCAAGAACTGCAGTCCGCCGGGCCGAAGTTTGTACAGATCCTGCGGACTCTGATTGATAACGCCGGCTTGACTGGCGCGGCGGCGGAGAATGCCGACACCGACCGTCCAACCGTGCCAAATAAATCGCGAAAGGAAACTCACCATGGCTGATCATAACGAAACTACCCAGGAACTGCTGCTCGATGTCAGTGTCGCCGAGGCGTCGCGACTGTATAAATTTTTTCTGAATCACGAGCAAGCCATACTTGGGGGCGCAAGCGTGACGATTTTTCTGATCATCTGGGAGCTTGTCGGCAATACTTTCAAGCTCATCAACCCGATGTTCATGAGCGCCCCTTCGCTCATCGCGGGCGCTGCGGTGCAGCTTTTCGGCTCCGGCGAGATCTACAACGATCTTTACATAAGCGGCGTAGAACTTTTTTGGGGTTATCTCCTTTCGGCCGTGTTCGCTATCCCCTTCGGGATCATGATCGGCTGGTACAAGAAGGCAAGCTACATCTTTGATCCCTTCGTCAACTCGATGAACGCGACCCCCCGCGTGGCGCTTCTGCCCTTGGTCATCATCTGGCTGGGAATCGGCATACTCTCGAAGGTCGGCATCATCTTTCTGGGCGCGGTATTCCCTATCCTGATCAACGCGCGCGACGGGGTCAAAACCACTCCGTACAATCTTCTCACGGCCGCCCGCAGCTTTGGCGCCTCGGAGTGGATGCTCTTTAAGACCGTCGTTTTTCCTTCGACCGTCCCATTCATACTCACCGGTTTGCGGCTTGGGCTCGGGAGAGCTATCGTGGGTGTCATGGTCGGTGAGCTTTATGCCGCCACCGCCGGGATTGGTTTTATGATCACGGTTGCCGGAGCCACTTTTCAAACCGACAAGGTCTTTGTCGGCGTTCTTGTATTCGCGCTCACCGGGATGCTGGGCATGGAGTCACTAACCCGATTAGAAAGGCGTTTCGATAAGTGGCGCCCAAAAGTGGGTGCACAAGAATAGCCATTCCGCCGCGAAAACGGAATCCGAACCTTCTTACAATCGGGGCCTACCAGCAAGGTAGGCCCTTTCTCTTTCAGCGATTCCGTCGCCTCCCCCTCAAACTCAGTTTTCACGGCAAAATTCAACCACCCCTTGCCCTTTCGCTTCGTGAACCTTAAATTCAATGGTAAGGGAAAGGAGTGTTGCTTCATGCGCTCAATGAAAATCCGGACGCATTTGATCGGCGCCATTTGCATCGCTCTCACGCTGTTTGCCTCCGGCTGCGGCTATAATGATCTCCAAGGCCTGGACGAAGAAGTCAAGGGCGCCTGGGCTGAGGTGCAGAACCAATACCAACGCCGCGCGGACCTGGTGCCAAACTTGGTCGAGGTGGTAAAAGGCGCGGCTAAATTTGAGCAAGAGACCTTGAAGCAGGTTATCGACGCGCGCAGCAAAGCGACCAGCGTGAACCTAAGCGCGAGCGATCTCAGCAACCCTGAGGCTTTCAAGCGTTTTGAAGAGGCCCAGCGGAGTCTTTCAGGCGCTCTCTCGCGGCTTTTGGTCGTGGTGGAGAAATATCCCGACCTCAAAGCCAGCCAGAACTATCGCGACCTTCAAGCCCAACTCGAAGGCACCGAAAACCGCATCGCCGTCGCGCGCGGCCGCTACGGGCAAGCCATAGTGGAATACAATAAGAAAGTTCGCTTCTTCCCCACCAACTTGACCGCCAAATATCTCCTGAGTATGGAGGTTAGGGAAAATTTTTCGGCTGAGCCGGCGGCGGCCAAACCTCCCCCGGTCAAATTTTAAGCGACAACACGGAGAGATGTGGCGCAAATCTCTACTTGTGCTACCTCCTCTCCCTCTGGGAGAGGACTGAGGTGAGGGTGCGCGACATCCATCTTGTTTGGGCGTTTTCGTCAGGCGTTGCTTCGTATATCTTCCTCGCCCTATTTTCACTCGCCCACGCTCTCGACGTTCCCCCGCTCCGCGGTCGAATTAATGACTACGCCACGCTGCTGCCCAGGGATCGAGCCCAGGCGCTAGAATCACGTCTGGCGGCTTTCGAGAAGGAAACCGGGCATCAGGTCGCCGTACTTACTGTTCCAAGTCTCGAAGGTGATGCGCTGGAAGATTTCAGCATTCGAGTCGCCGAAGCGTGGAAAATCGGCAAGAAGGGCTTCGACAACGGCGCCATCCTGCTGATCGCCCAAAAGGATCGAAAGCTGCGCATTGAAGTTGGCTACGGCCTTGAAGGTGTTTTGCCGGACGCCATCGCGAACCGTATCGTCCAGGAAGTCATCGTGCCACGGTTCCGCGAAGGCGATTTCTCTGGAGGTATCGAAGCGGGATTAAACGCCATTTTGCAAGTGATCAAAGGCGAACCCCTCCCGCAAAGGGCGCGGGCCGCCCGCGGACGTGAGGTATCGCAACTTTCTACCGCAATGACCATACTTACGATCACGGGCATAGTAGCGTTGTTCATCGGTATGACACGCCGGCGGATCCTGGCCGGGACCGTCGGAGGGGCTGCTGCAGGTTTCGCCGCAACCTTGTTCAGCGCGGGTGGGTTTGGTCTGATTCTGATCCTTGCTCTGATTATTGGAGCGCTGCTCGGCGCCATCGGCAGCACGATGTCGGTTGCAACTGCGGGTAATCAATGGACCGGAGGGTCACGCTATCGCAGAGGTGGGTGGGGCGGTGGAATATTTCCCGGAGGATTCGGTGGTGGAGGCGGCTTCGGAGGGGGCGGTGGTTTCAGCGGCGGTGGTGGTGGATTTGGAGGGGGCGGTGCATCAGGAAGCTGGTAGCAAATGAACGCGGAAAAATTTTTTACTAGCGACGAACAGGACCGCATCCAGCGAGCCGTGATCGCCGCCGAGCAAAAGACGGCCGGCGAGATCGTGCCGATGCTCGTCACCGCCAGCGATCGCTATGCCGAGGTCGAGATGACCGGTCTCGCTTTCGGTCTTATCCTCGGAACATTTGCCGAGTTCATCATCCACGACCCATGGGCGTTAATTCACTCGCAGCTCTTGTGGCCGCTCGCGGGCGCCGTTTTTGGCTTTATCTTTTGCAAGCTGCCCCCGATCAAGCGCCGGCTGATTTCAAAGGACCGTGTAGCGGAGGCAGTACAACTGCGCAGTCTCGCCGCCTTTACCGGACAAGGCTTGCATCACACGCGCGCGGAAACAGGCATCTTGATCTTCGTGTCGCTTTTGGAACACCGCGTGGTCGTTCTAGCGGACCGCGGAATTGATACGAAAGTTCAGCCTGGCACCTGGGACGAAGTCGTGCGGATCGTTACCGCAGGGCTCAAGTCCGGCAAACCCTGCGAGGCGTTCTGCAAAGCCATCGAACGCTGCGGCGCGATTCTAGCCCAACACTTCCCACGTTCGCCGGACGACAAGGATGAATTATCAAACCGGCTCGTGACAGGAGAATAGTCAAAAATAAGGGCGGGTTTGAAACCCGCCCCTAGGAAGCCTTCGTGAACTTTGCGGTTAAATTTTTTATTTCCGAATCAACCGCACATCCACCGCCGCCACGCCGCCGCCCTTGGCTCGCACCATGATCGGATTGACCTCCATGTCGGAGAGATAATTGCGATGGGCGGCGAAAATATCCGACAGACCGACCATCGCTTTTACCAGCGCGTCGATGTCGCGCGGCCCTTGGCCGCGCACGCCTTCGAGGACTTTGTAACCGCGCAGTTCTTTGAGCATCTCGCGCGCTTCCCGCTCGTCGACTGGGAGCAATCGAATCGACACGTCCTTCAACACTTCGACAAAAATACCGCCGAGGCCGACCATGAGAAACGGGCCGTACTGCGGATCGGCGCGCGCGCCAATCAACACTTCCGTTCCCTGCACCATTTCCTGGATCAGCAACTGGCCTCTACCCAGCGTCTTGGACAAAAGTCTTTGCCCTTCGGATGTGACTTCTTCGGCGCTCTTCAATCCGAGCACCACGGCGCCGGATTCCGTCTTGTGCGCGATGTCCGGTGAAACTAGCTTCAGGGCCACCGGAAAGCCGATTTCCTTGGCTTTCGAGCCGGCGTCGGTGGCGTTTCCAGCCATCGCCTGCTTCGGTAAACCGATACTATGACGTTGGAGGAGAGCGTTGAGCTTCTCTCCATCGAAGTCTGCGGCGTTGCCGCTCCCATCCGACAGTCTCGGCACGCCAAGCTGCCTTCTCTCCCCATATAATCCCAAACCGGCCAGCGCGCGCAGAGTCGGCTTGATCGCTTGCAAGAATGGCAACCCCGCCTCCTCCTGGTATGCCCGGCTTTCATCCAGACAACTATAGGTCGAGCGCCCGAACGCGAGCACTGGCTTGTCGGTCGCCTCAGCAAGACTCTTAAACAGGCCGGCGCTGCGCTGCTGTCCGCGCGGCAGCTCGCCGTGAATGGCCAGCAGATCGACACCGTCGTCCTCGGCGTGGAGTTTGACGATATTGATGAATCCTTGCTCATCGCCGAATCCCGCCACGCCGCATTCAAGCGGGTTTTCCACCGCCAACTCCGGCGGTATCAACGGCCGCACCGCCGCTTTGGTCTTGTCGCTCAGTTGGGCGAGATTAGTCTTGAGTTCGTCGCAGTGATCGCAGATCAGCCCTTTCATGCCGCCGGAATTGACGACGATGGCGGCGCGGCTGCCTCTTGGAAAACGGCCCGGCATGAAAGCCAAGGTCATTTCGGTCATGTCCTCCAACGTCGGGCAGCGGATCAATCCCAATCGATGGCAGACAGCATCGAACACTTCGTCGGCGCCCGCCAATGAGCCGGTGTGAGAAATCGCCTGGCGCTTGCCCATTTCAGAGCGGCCAAGCTTCACCGCCAGGATCGGCTTGCCTTTATTGAGCGCCTGCTCGGCGACAGCCATGAACTCGTTGGGGCGGCGAATGCCTTCGACCATCAACGTTATGACTTTGGTGTCCGGATCGTCCACGAGGAAAGATAAATAATCCACCAGATCGAGACTTACCTCGTTGCCGCTGGACACTGCGTAAGTGAAGCCAATGCCACGCTCGGACGCGCCCTTGATCCAGTTGCCGAGGGATCCGCCGCTCTGGAAAATCAAACCGACGGGCCCTTTTTTGAGCAACGGCGTCACGGTGGGAAATGTCCACAGACCCTCGCCGACGGAATACGATCCCATGCAGTTCGGCCCACAAATGACAAAGCCGGTTCTAGCGCACAGCTCGCTCATCGCCTGCGCGCGCTCTTTGCCTTTGGGATCGTCACCTTCGCCGAAACCCGCGGTGTAAATAGTCGCGGAATGGGTGCCGAGCTTGGCCGCCTCTTCCAGGACACCGAGCACAGCCCGGGTCGGAATGAGGATCAACAACTCCTCCGGCACCTCCGGCAAAGCGGCGAGATTGGGATAACACTTGTCACCGAACAATTCGTTGTAGTTCGGATTGATGAGATACGCGCCGCCGGGAAACTTCGCGGCCTTGAGGTTGCGGTAAATCCCCGCCGGCCACGCGCCCTTTGGCGACGCGCCGACGATGGCGACGGATTTGGCGCGAAGCAGATTTTCCACGGGTTTGCGAGTGAAAGTGCTCATGACGGGGGTCCTTCTCGTTTGGAATTGCTACTCGTATGTCACAGACACCGGGTTACTGCAAGAATCGGCAACTTGGAATGATGGAGATTTGGCCTGCCGGGAGGTCTGATCACGGAAACAGATGCCAGCGATGCGCCGGCAAATCGACCACGGCATCCTGGCCGACGGCGAGATCGGTATCGCCGGCGAGCTTGGCGAGGATAGTCACGCCAGCGACTTCAACTTCAAGCAGCGCTGAGTCGCCCAAGTAATTTTTGCTCGTAATCTTGCCGCGCACCGCGCTGGCATCCTCATTCAATACCGGCGACGGACTCACGTGCTCCGGGCGAATGGCGAGAGAGACTCCCGCGCCGACGGCAACGCCGTTGGGCACCTTGATGTGGATCTTTCCCAACGGGCACTCCACCCGGTCGGGACCGGTGACATGCCCCTTGACGAAATTCATCTCGCCGACAAACTGCGCCACGAACAGGTTTACCGGGCGAACATAAATATCATCGGGCTTGGCGGTTTGAAGAATCTCACCCTGATTCATCACGCAGACTTTGTCACCGAGGCTCAAGGCTTCCGCCTGGTCGTGGGTCACGTAGAGCGTCGTGACGCCGATGGACTTGGTAATTTTTTTAAGCTCCACCCGCATCTGCTCGCGCAAGCGCGCGTCTAGATTGCTCAGCGGCTCGTCCATCAAGAGAATCTTGGGCTCGGTTACCATCGCCCGCGCCATCGCCACCCGCTGCTGCTGCCCGCCGCTCAAATCCGTCGCGGGCCGGTCTTCAAGACCGTCGAGTTGAACGCGCTTGAGCGCGTTGCGCACTTTGTCCGCCACCTCGGCCTTGGAATAGCTCTTGCGCCCCTGTGTCAAAGGAAATGCGACGTTGTGAAATACGTTCATATGCGGCCAGATGGCATAGGATTGAAACACCATGCCGAGGTCGCGCTTCTCCGTCGCCACGTAAATCCTTCGCGCCGGAGCATTGACGAGCTTATCGCCGATTTCAATCTCACCACGGTCCGGCCTTTCCAAACCCGCCACGCAACGCAGCGTCGTCGTCTTGCCGCAGCCGCTGGGGCCAAGCAGCACACAGAACTCGCCCTCGCCGACTTCCAGATTGATGCTCTTCAGCGCATCCACTTTGCCGTGCTGCGCTTTGAAAGACTTCTGTAATCCCCTGATGCTAATCATCCGTCCTCGCTAACTCGCAATCTCAAGTTTCGGAATTGCATCGTCGTCACCGGCGGCAATGAAAGTTGCTCGTTGGACTCCACCCCTCTGGGACTAGGTCTGGGCATCGAGCGGCGCTGGCGTCAGGACGCGCCGCCGATCTCGCCGACCCGCGAGAGCAGCACCCGCACCGTGCTGACAACGATCGCCGCAAATAGAATCAGGATCACCCCAAGCGCCGACACTTCCGGAACCCAACCGCTGCCCCAGAACTGCCAAACCACCGTCGACACGACGACATTGTGCCGCGTGTAGAGCGTCAGCGCCATGGTGACTTCGCGGTACGAAAGCAGGCCGATCCAGATCCAACTGTTGAGAACACCCGCGGCGATGAGCGGCAGGACGATCTTCCGCAGGACTTTGGCCGTCGACGCGCCGGCAACCCGGCCCGCTTCTTCCAACTCGCGATGCACTTGAATCATCACGCTGTTGGTCGTGCGGGTACCGTAGGCGATCCAGTTTATGGTGTGAGCCAAGACAATAATGAGGACCGTGCCATAGAGCGGAAAATAGTCTCGGTAGGCCAGGCCCAGATAGGCGAGTCCCACCGCCATCAAAATTCCCGGCACGGCGTGGGGTACGAAGGCCAGAGTATCCAACCAGCCGCGAAAGGAAACTTGCGTCCTGATCACCACCCACGACACCAGGACGCTTAAGATCATAGTGAGGGTCGGCACGGCGAACATCAGGATAAACGTATTGATGAACGGCCGGGCGCCGACACGCAGCGGGATGTCTACGTAGTGCTTGAGCGTTATCGATGAAAACGCCGACTGCGACGGCAGCTGAAGATACGGCAGCACGGAGGCCCACAATAGAACCAGAAACGGTATCAACACTTCGATCGCAAGATAAAAAAAGACGAACGCCAACGCCGGCCACTTCCACTGCCCCAAGGCGATCTCCCGCGGGCGATAGCCGCGTCCGGTGATGACGGTATACTTTTTTCCTTGCTTTACGAGCCTGACATAGAGGTATGCGAACACCAAACCGAGAACGAGCATGATGGCGCCGTAGGCGCCGGCTATGCCGTAGTTGGGCAAACCGGTTGACGGCGTCGTCGAGTTGTAAATCAAGGAACTCAACACCAGGATACGCGCGGGCAGTCCGATAATCGCCGGAACCTCGAACACCGCCAGTGCCGTCATGAATAGATACACCATGACCGCCGCAATCGCTGGCCACGTGATAGGAATGTTGATCTTCAGGAACGTCCTGAGTTTACCGACGCCCGCCGTATAAGCCGCCTCTTCTAAAGATGGGTCCATCGAGCGATAGGCGGCGGCGAGCATAAAAAAAGCGCCGGGCACGAACGAAACCCCTTGGACGAAAGCCATCCCAGCCAGGCTGTAAAGATTGAAAGGCGGGGTGTCCAAGGTGAAGAGCGATTGTAGCCATTTGTTAATCAGTCCGATCCGCGGGCTCAGCAACAAAATCCACGCGATGGTGCGCAAGAAAACTGGAATCAGAATACCAATGGTCAGTAAAACATATATGGTTTTCTTAAACGGGATATCCGTCCGCATCAGGATCCAGACCAGCGGTACGGTAAAAACCAGGGCGACGCCGACGGTCGCGACGGCGAAAAACAACGTATTGAGCAAAATCTGGTATGTGCCCGGATTAAGATAAACCTCAGAAAAGTTTTCCAAGGTATATGGAACGGTCTCGCCGGGAAAGCCGGTGCGAAGGCTCATAAGCACGACCATCGCTACCGGCACGCCGATCAGAATTAGCAGAAAAGCCGCAAGACCAACGGCGAAAAGGGAAGTTCCTTGCCTGCCGATATAGGCCAGCCCCTCCCCACCAAAGGACGTGGCCACGGCGCGAGTTTCTGATTTCATTAAACGCACCGCCCTCGGCTTCAATTCATCCTAATTGTCGAAACCCAATATCTTGCCGTAGTCTCGCGTCAATTTGTCAATCAGCTTTGCCTGGTCTTGCTTCATGTATACGACCTGCTTGCCTTGCGCGAACTTGTAAGCGTCGGTTCCCGGCACATGGGCCGAAGTATGGCCGGTATATTTCTTCCAGATGGGCTGAACTTCGGCCGACGCCATAAACGCGGTGAACAATGTCCCAACGTTCGGGTGTGGCGCGCCTTTCAAAACGCCCACGTTATACTCCGGCGAAACCACCGGTTGGATCGCGTCGGCAAATGCCAGCGGCGCCCCTGTTTCCGCCGCCTCGTGCAGCTGGCTGTCTTGCAAGGTCGCGGAGATGAGCACTTCGCCCAGAATCAGCCGCTGAGTCATTTCCCCCGCCCGGCTCAAGATCGGTTTCTGCTCTGCCAACTTTCTCACAAAGGCCGTGGTTTTCTCTTCACCCCAGGGGCCGGCGGCTAGCCGCGCGAAGTGATGGGTGGAATTGATGACGCCCAGCTTGCCTTTCCATTTGGCATCAAGCAGGTCTTCCCATTTTTTGGGCACGTCTTTCGCGGGCAAAATCTTCTTGTTGTACGCGGGCAGGGCAAACTGATTAGCCACGGAAACGGCGCCGTTATCGTATTCAATACGTTCCCTGGCGACGCCGAGTTGCGTGTAGTCGAAGGATTTGTGCAGCTTGCGCAACCATAACGAGCCGTGATGGGCATCGGTGACGACCATGATATCCCATTCCGGCGGCTGCCCCGAGGCCGAAAGTCCTATGACCTTGGCGGTATCCCGCGTCATGTTGCCCGACGGGGTAAACCCAAGCTTTATATTCTGGCCATACTTTTTGTTGAACCCCACCGACAATGCCTGCGCGCCTTCCGGGCCTAGAGTGGATGGCCCGTAGAACTCAATCATACCCTCCTTCTTGGCCCCGGCGATAAGATCGTCCAGCGGCCCAGCTTTAGCAAACCCACACCACGCGGCGCCAACGACCGCCGCAATCAACACAAAAATCAAACTCTTATATCTGGTCATACCCTGTCCTCCTGTTTTGTCGGGTTACGACAATCTATTGAGAAGCAGGCTTACCTACCATTAATTCGCCAAATTGTCGAGGATCAGGGGGGTGGGCGCAGGGTGAATTGGTCCTCGCTAAGAACTTCAAATCCGTTAAAGACCTACGGCTACTTGTGGACATCTAGCTCCCAATCGTGTATAACCGGTTTCGATTACACGATGGCGGAACAATCGGTCTTAAACCTTAGAGACAAAGAACTGCGAGTGCGTCGCGTTGAGCGCAGTGAAGAGCCGCGTCATCGTCAACTGATGGCGGCGCATCATTACCTAGGTTTTCTGCCCAAGATTGGTGAAACCCTGTGGTACGTGGCCACCTATTACGACGAGTGGGTGGCGTTGTTGATCTTTTCGGCAGCAGCCTGGAAATGCGCGGTTCGCGATCAGTGGATCGGCTGGGATTTTCACCACCAGTATGACTCTGACCGGCTCAAACTGATCGCCAACAACAGCCGTTTTTTGATCCTGCCCGACTGGCATCGTCCCAATCTGGGTTCCAAGATCCTGTCCTTGTGCGAAAAGCGGCTGGCGAGCGATTGGCAGGAGCGCTTTGGCCATCGGTTGGTATTGCTGGAGACCTTCGTCGACCCCCAACGTTTTCACGGCACCGTCTATCGTGCGGCGAACTGGTCGTATCTGGGCCTTACCCAAGGATACCGGCGCATCCGCCAGGGCTACAGCACGACTCGGCTAGCGCCCAAAAAAGTATTCGTCCGACCCTTACAAACCGATGCCCGCAAGGTGCTAGCGCGCCCCTTACTCAAATTTCCCCATCGCAAAGGAGTACCCAAGATTATGCTGAGCGCCCAACAGATGCGATCGTTGCCCGATTTCTTTATCGCCATTCCTGATCCGCGCCGTGCCCAAGGACGACGCCATCCCCTCACCGCGGTCTTGGCCCTCGCCGCCGGCGCCATCCTGTGTGGCATGCGCGGCTACAAGGCGATCGCCGACTGGGCGCAAAGTCTCACCCCCAAGGCCAGAGCACGGTTTCGTTGCCGCTATGTCAACGGGTGTTACCTTGTGCCGAGCGAATCGATCATCCGTGATGTCCTCATTCGTGTCGATCCGGCCGATCTCGACCGCGCCCTTAGCGGCTGGAATCAAGCCTATGGCCAAGACGACACCACGCTTGCCATTGACGGTAAGACGATGTGCAATGCCATCGATGCAAAGGGCCAGCAAACTCACGTCATGGGCGTGGTCGGCCATCAGAGCAAAACCTGCTACACCCAAAAAAAGTCAGCGCTCTGCCCGTAGCGGGCAATAGCGAACAACACAAGCAAACCAACGAAATCGGCATGGCCATCCCGCTACTCAATAGCCTCGATCTCAAAGACAAGGACATCACTGCCGATGCTCTGCTGACCCAGCGCAAACTGGCCGAGTACTTAGTCGAACAACGAAACGCCCATTACCACCTCACCGTCAAAGCCAATCAGCCCACTCTCCTTGAGGACATCGCTCTGGGCTTTAAGGATCGCAAACAAGCCGACTTCGTCGAGCACCCCTGTGCCGACCATGGGCGCATCGAGACCCGCACTATCTGGACTACCTCTGCGCTCAATGGCTACCTCGACTTCCCCCATGTCGGCCAAGCCTTCGCCATCGAGCGGCAAACCATCGTGAAAAAGACCGGCAAACGCTCTGTTGAAATCGCCTACGGCATCACCAGCCGATCCAAACAACAGGCCGATGCCCGCCGTCTGCTCGAGATCAACCGCGGCCACTGGACCATTGAAAACAGCTGCCACTATATCCTCGATTGGAACTACGATGAGGACCGCTGCCGCATCCGCACCGGCTACGGCCCGGAGAACATCACCCGGCTGCGCCGCTTCGCCATCAGTGTGATCAAATCCAAGGGGCTGCGCAGCGTCGCGCAGACCATGCGCCAACTCAACCGAAACACCCGCTTGGTCTTCGACTACCTGCGCATGACGATTAACTCTTGCGTAGCCCGCCATGCTTGAAATGAAAAACCGAGAACAAATTTACCGTG
>Ga0105092_10001490_pt1 | contig 12584 bp, 8 predicted proteins | sample PPLLak2March2015_FD_87021 | JGI IMG/M metagenome (GOLD analysis project Ga0105092, IMG submission 87021) | Freshwater sediment microbial communities from Prairie Pothole Lake near Jamestown, North Dakota, USA - PPLs Lake P7 Core (1) Depth... | ecosystem: Environmental > Aquatic > Freshwater >... | reverse complement strand
CTGGACCAGCTGCGGGATGAGATCCTGATCCGCCAGGAAGCGGAAAAGCGTGGGATCACCGTTACGAAAGAAGAAATCGATAATTTGTTCAAGGAAAACTTCGGATTCTTCCCGGATGGAACGCCCACCCCTACGGTCACACCCACTGAATTTTCCTACCCTACTCTCACGAGCCAACAGCTAACTCTTGTCCCATCCACCGCGACCCCGGGACCAACATCCACACCCGAGCCGACGGCAACGCTCGATCCCTCGACGCCCACCGCCACGACCGCTCCGGCCTCGCCGACACCTCTGCCCGAGCTTCCCGCCGCGACCGCTACCCCCTATACATTGGAAGGGTACCAATCGGAATATCAAAAGATGGTGGAGAACTACGACCTGGATAACATCAGCGAAGAAACCATCCGTTCCGTGTATGAGGCAGAGCTCTACCGCCGAAAATTAGTGGACGCTCTCTCCGCAGATATCCCTCAAACCGAAGAACAGGTTTGGGCGCGTCACATTCTGGTGGAGACGGAAGTGGAAGCAAATGAGGCCTATAAGCTCCTCCAGCAGGGACTCGACTTTGCCCAACTTGCCAGGAGCAGTTCGAAGGATACCGGCTCGGGCGCCAATGGCGGCGATCTGGGTTGGTTCGGCAAAGGCGCAATGGTAGCTCCATTTGAGGAAGCGGCTTTCAGCCAGGAGATCGGCGAGATCGGACAACCCGTCAAGAGTGACTTTGGTTATCACATCATCCAGGTGCTTGCCCGCGAGGAACTCCCGGTGACCGCCGCCCAGATCGAACAGAAAAAAGAAGCTGCGTTCGGTGAATGGCTAACCGCCGCCCGCGAAGAAGCAACCGTTACCACCAACGAGGTTTGGAAAGAACGCGTTCCCGCGGAACCTGTTCTTCCACTTCCAACCTCATAGTTATAGCCAATCAATAAAAAACGTCCGGCGAAAATGCCGGACGTTTTTATATTAACCATTTCTTCGATTACGCTCGTTGCAGCATCTCATCCGTCACCTGGTCGAGGCGCAGGCTAATGATCTGGCTTGCCGAATCGCGCCCCATGGTAATGCCGTAGATCACATCGGCAGCCTGGACCGTGTTGCGGTTATGAGTAATGACGATGAACTGCGTGTCCTTGCTCAGCTCCTGCAGCAGGTCGCGGAAGCGCCCAACGTTCGCTTCGTCGAGCATCGCATCCACCTCATCCATCACACAGACCGGCGTCGGCGAAACCTTGAGCAGGGCGAACACCAGAGCCACCGCGGTGAGACTGCGCTCCCCACCGGAAAGCAGAGCCAGCCCCTGCTCACGACGTCCCGGCAGACGCGCCTCGATCTCGATCCCGGTTTCCACCAGGTTGTCGGGGTCGGTCAGGGCTAGTCGGGCAGAGCCTCCGCCAAACAGGCGGGTGAACATCGCCCGGAACTGTTTATCCACAGCGTCGAACGTTTTCGAGAATTCCTGCTGCGTGAGTTCATCCAGCTCTGCGATCACGTGCTTGAGATCTTCCTCGGCTTTATGCAGGTCATCGACCTGTGCCTTCATGAACTGATAGCGTTCCGACTCTTTATCGAATTCCTGCTTCGCTTCCGGGTTGATGGGTCCCATGCGCCGCATGCGCGTGCGCTGCTGGACTAACTGTGTCTCCAGGTCGGGTGAAACTTCAGTGACCACCGGCAGCTCTTCCACCATCCCATCCAGCGGCAAAGGCACCGGTCCCGAGACGTCTGCGGCGTAATCGAACATGACCAGACCAAAGTCATCGGTGATCTTTTCATGGAGGTTATCCAGCGCCTCCTGCTTCCGCAGCTGATCCAGCTGCACCTGGCCCAACAACCGCTCAGCAGTTGCCAGCGTACGCTGGGCATTTGACTCCATCTCCTGTAAGCGCGTCTCCTCCTGTTCCGCACTTTCCAGGTCCTTTTCCGCCGGGTCGATCTGCACCTGTAGCTCTTCCATCTGCTGCTGCAGTTGGACTTCACGCTCGCGCAGCGCTGACCTTTCGGTCGTCAACCCGCTCAAGGAAGTTTCCGCGTCCTGTAAACGGGTAGTCAGCTCAAAACGACGCGTGTCAAACTTCGCAATTTCCTTTTCTCTTTCCTCTTTCCTCGAATTTGCGTCTGCCAGCGCCCGTTCTACTACTGCAACTCGCGTGCTCCAGTACGAAGTCTGGTTCAATGTATCCGCCACATCCATCGCGTTTAACTTTTCGGACAGCGCGCGGACTTCCTCCTGCGCCTGCGTGGATTGACCCTCGATCTCCGCTAGCGATTGGATCAGGTTCTGACGGGCAGAGTCCGCTTCCTCTGCCTCTGCTTTCAGCTGGGCGTGTTGGCTGTTCTGCCACTCCAGTTGACGCCGCGCCGATTCAGACTCCAACCCGGCCTGACGCTCGTTCCCCTGAGCTGCCTCCAGGCTGAGGCGCGCGGCACGCAACCTCTCTTCGGCTTGCGCAAGCTCGCGCTGCGCGTCCGTGATCCGGGAGGAAAGCACATCCACTTCGCGGTTCAACGACTCGATCTCCACGCCCAGAGCAGCCAGGGATTCGCTCAACTCGCGTTTTTGGCGCGGCCGGCTCAGGGCGTTGGAAGAGGCGGGCTTTCCGGCAATGATCAAGCCATCGCCGCGGAAAACTTCCCCGCGCAGGGTCACGACACGCGCCTGGGGTGGGAGATCCTGCAGCAGACGCCGCGCGGTGGTGCGATCCTGGACGATCAACGTTTGACCGAGTACGAGGTTCACAGCCGAGCGCAGTTCCTCCGGCGCGTGGACCAGCTCGGAGGCAACACCCAGCGAATTCTCATCGTTCGGGTTTACAAGCGGCTGGCGCGAAGCACTTTCAAGCGGCAGCAGCGCCGCGCGCCCGGTCCCATCCGCTTCCAGCAGCTGCAGAGCCTCCTCGATTTCCGAGGCATCGAGCAGGATCGCATCGAGCGTGTCTCCGAGTGCCGCGGCAACCGCCAGTTCAAGTTCGGCTGGGACGTCCAGCGAGGTGCTCAAGGCGCCGCGTGCGCCCTTGAGACGTGCCTGGCGCGCCGCTTCGAGCAAAAAGCGCGCCCCTTCCGCATAGCCTGCCAGCGATTGCTCGGCCTGGTCGAGGATCTCGAGTTGTGCCTTCAAACGCGTGTGGGCAGCGAGCTGATGAGCGCGTTCTTCCGATTTCGAGCGCCGACCCTGCTCGAGCTCCTCGGTTTCCCTCTTTCCTCTTTCTTCTCTCTCTTTTGCTCGTTGAAATTCCTCTTCGGCAGTTTCGCGAAGCTTACGCGCCTGCGCCAGCTTTTCATCTGCCTCGCGGGCGTGCATCTCCGCCGTTTCAATGGCTTTGTCCGCGCTGCTCAACCGCGACTGTAAACTTTCCAGCCTGGATTTCAATTCATCCAAACGTGCCTGTGACTCGGCGCGCTGCCCGCTCCACTTCTCGATCCCGAGGCGCACGGTTCCCATTTTCTCTTCCAGCGAGGCACGTTCTGCCTGCCGGGTCTGCAGGGCTTGCTGGGCATCGGCATACTGTCTCTGCGCTTCCTCATGCTCCGCCTGCAATCGTGCGGTTTCCTGCCCTGCCTCTGCAAAACGTTCCCGTGCGATCTGCTCTTCATCGGAAGAGCGATTCTTATCGGCGAGGACGGAGGATTGTGTGGTGAGCAACGAACGCTGGCGTTCCTCAAGGACCGCCAGTTGGCGGCTTACCTCTTCACGCTGGCTGTGCAGTTCCGCGGATTGACGGTGCCAGGCATTCAGCCGGGAACGTAAACCCGAAAGCCTCTCACGGAAAGTATTGTGCTCGCTCTGTACCCTGGCATGAGTTTCACGCGCCTCGCCCACGCGCACGTCCTGCGCCTTGACCACTTCGCGCGCATCGGTCAATTCATGCTGGGCATGATGCCAGTGATAGCCATACCATTCGAGCAGGATGCCCTTCAAGTCCGCCTGGGCGCGCGTATATTCAATGGCACGTTTTGCCTGGCGTTCCAGGCTTCGGATGCGCGGCTCGAGCTCGGACAGAATATCCAGGACGCGTTCCAGGTTGCGGGCGGTGCTGTCGAGCCGCTTGAGAGCTTCCTCGCGGCGGACACGATACAATCCCACCCCGGCTGCTTCTTCAAAGAGACGGCGGCGATCCTCTGCTTTCAGTGCCAGCGAGGCATCCACAAGTCCCTGCCCGAGGAACGTGTAGGTGCGCTCAGATAAACCGGAAGCCGCCAGCAGTTCATTCAGGTCACGCAGGCGCACGTGCTGGTCGTTCAGCAGATAGTCATTATGCCCGTCGCGATAGGCGCGCCGTGTCATACCGACTTCGGTAAAGTCCACGGGCAGCCAGCCGGTCGTGTTATCGAAAAGAACGTGCGCAGAAGCCATGCCAGCGCGCGGCCGATGATCGGAACCGTTGAAGATCATATCCTCGGTCTTCTTGCCGCGCAGCAATGCGTACGATTGCTCGCCCAACACCCAGCGCAGGGCATCGACAATGTTCGACTTGCCGGAACCGTTCGGTCCGACGATGGCAGTCATACCCCCGGCGAATTCAAACGTAGTCCGGGTTGCAAAGGTCTTGTAACCTTGCAGTTCAAGGGATTTTAGACGAAGAGGCATGTGTGATGAATTTGGCCCAATCTATTTATAGGAAACACCCAGAGATTCAAGCGCCGTCTGTGCGGCAATGCGCGCCGCAACCTGTTTGCTCGAGCCATGCCCTCGGCCATACGCCAGGCCCTGGATGCGGACTTCCACCTCGAAGACTTTGGCATGGTCGGGTCCGCTGGCGCCAACCGTTACATATTGCGGCGTTCCCAGCTTTTCAGACTGCGCCCACTCCTGCAAACGGCTCTTTGGATCATGGATCTCGTCGAGGATAAACTCGTGCGACTCCTCCAGCAAAGGATGGACAAACGCCTCCACCGCCCGGAGGCCCCCATCAAGGTACAGGGCGCCGATCAGCGCCTCGAACAGGGATCCCAGCAGCCCGTCACGTTGGCGCCCGCCCGATGCGAATTCGCCGCGCCCCAGGCGGAGCGCGCCACCCAGATTCAAATGCCGCGCGAACAAAGCCAGCTGGTCATTGCGCACAATGGCTGAACGGATTTTCGTCAGCTCGCCTTCAGGCATCTCAGGAAAGCGGTTATAGACCCACGCACCGACCACGAAATCGAGCACGGCGTCTCCAAGAAATTCCAGGCGTTCGTTGTCCTCCAGCGAGTCGGGGTTCTCATTGACATAGGAACGGTGGGTAAAGGCGCGCGTCAGCAGAGCCAGATTTGAAAAAGGCAGACCCAGCCGTCGGCTGAGGTCAGATGCGGATTCGAAATCCCGCGATTCAGACAGGGGCTTCACAACAATCTCCCGGAACTCAGGGAGCGCCATCACCCTCACCTCTGCATCCCCCTCTCAGGGCGAGAGGGGATGGAGGTCAGGGCATTGCGTTCCATCAGTTCCTAATATCACCCCGCACGCTGCACAATTCGCTTGAAGAAGCGGGCGGAGTATCAAGCGGGCTGAATTGTACTACACGCGAAGCAGTCCTGTGGCTAAGCTTATTGTTTTTTTAAGATATAACCCTGCACGTTTCATGGTTTTCTCAACGTCGCCGTGACGATTGGCATTGTGCTAAATTAAACCGCCAGGAACGCCAAGAGCGCAAAGTTTCATGTTTTTCTTGGCGTTCTTCGTGCGCTTCGCGGTTCAAAGCTTTTGCCTGACATTAATTTGAGAAAGCCCTACCGCACGCCTCTTCTCTTCCACTTTGTATAGCGTGCGGGGTACAATCGAAGCATTCTTTTCCAAGGGAGAGCACAGTGGAACTCAGCAATGAAACCAGGTTTTTGCATTCAATCGAGATGGGACTGGGTGCCTGGCAGTGGGGTGACCGCCTGGTCTGGCAATACGGTCATGGCTACAGTGATGCGGAGGTACGTCAGGCGTTTCAAGCCTCGCTGGACGAGGGGATCCGTTTTGTAGATACCGCGGAAGTTTATGGGAACGGCCGTTCCGAGCGCTTGCTCGGGCAATTCCTAAAAGAGACCGATCAGCCGGTGCTGGTCGCGACCAAGTTCTTTCCCCTTCCCTGGAGATTTGGAAAGGGCGCCATCCCGCGCGCCTTGAAAGCCAGTCTTGCGCGTCTCGAGCGGGAAGGCGTGGACCTGTATCAAGTCCATTCACCCACGCCGCTGATCAGCATCGAAACCATGATGGCTGGCATGGCAGAGTGCGTAAAAAGTGGAATGGCGCGTACTGTGGGCGTTTCCAATTTCAGTCAATCCCAAATGCTGGCAGCGTACTCGGCACTGGCACGTAACGGCATTGCCCTCGCCTCCAATCAGTTGCACTATAGCCTGCTCAACCGGACGGTGGAAAGGAATGGGACGCTTGCCCGCTGTCAGGAACTGGGGATTCGCATGATTGCGTACAGCCCATTGGAAAAGGGGCTGCTCACAGGCAAATACAGCGTCGACTCGCCTCCGCCGGGTTCGCGCGGGAGGATGTATCCGAGCCTGCTCCCCAGGATCGAGCCTCTCTTGAAACAAATGACTGTCATCGGGCAGGATCATGGCGGGAAGTCAAATGTGCAGGTGGCGCTGAACTGGGTGATTTGCAAAGGCGCTCTCCCCATCCCCGGCGCCAAGAATTCAAAACAGGCACAGGATAATGCGGGAGGGCTTGGCTGGAAATTAACCGAGGCAGAAGTAGCAAGGCTGGATGAAACCAGTGATGCCGTTCTGGAATCGTAAAACAAAACCCAGCGGACGTTCGCTGAGTTTTGATAAACAGATCTCACCACGCTAGGGCTGGTACGCTATCCTTTTTCTAGCTGTCGAGCGATTTCCCTGCTGAAGGGTTCTGAGTGGGGGGAAGGAAAAAGGCTTCCGTACAGTGCCTCAATATCCGTTGAATATGTTCCACTTGAAAGGGTTTCGAAATGTAGCTATCGATGCCGGACTCGGACAACTCCCGCCCTTGATTCGGAAGAAAGCTGGCAGTCAGAGCCACAATAAACGTATGTTGCCCGTCGTTTTCCCAGGCGCGGATGCGGCGGCTGGCTTCCATGCCATCCATCACCGGCATTTGCAGGTCCATGAAGACAATATCGAATTTTTGATATTTGATGATATCAAAGGCATCCAGTCCGTTGGACGCCACATCCACCTGATAGCCTTCGCGGGTCAATAAAACCTGCATCAGGTGCTGGCTCATCAGATCATCGTCCACCACCAGGATTTTCAGGCCAGGCTGTTTTTCACTGCCAGACTGTCTACTGGTAAAAAAGCTCATCAGACCTCAGCATATATCCATAAGATCACCCGGGCCCCATCTTTTTTCGGCAAATGCAAGCAGGATTGCCTTTCGAGTGTCATACTCATGACAGGGAACAGCACTAAAGGTTACTTATTTTGTCAAATTCATAATATTATATTAATGAAGCCAGAAATGAAAACCGCCCGCAATATGCGGGCGGCTCGGGAGTGAGATTTTCGCTATATTTCTGATGAGCGCATGAAAAGGAAGTAAGCGAAGCCAGCTGCAAAGAGAAGGAACAGCACAACGAGGATCCAGCCCCCGATCGCCATCACGTTGGGGAGCATCCCGACGAAGAAGGAAACACCGAAGCCAACAAGATTAAAAATCAGGAGTGTTAGGACAACAGATCTCCGTGCACTCTCCTCCTCCATGGTGCTGCCAAACCAGCTGAACAAGCCAGGAACGATCAGGCTTGCACCAAGCAACTGTGCCACAAAGTTCATACTCGCGTTGAATGATACTGTAGTACCCACGGTCAGGCCAAAAAGGTTAAGGATCGTCTTGGGAGCCAGCAATAACCCGGCTGCCAGGATCAGCATGACAATCATATGGACGATCAACAAGATTCGTAACTTCATAAGAAGCTCCTCTCTACTCTACGAATTTAAAAGTTGTCTACAGGATACAACTTTCCTAATCCCATTTCAAGCCCCACAGAATTAATTGGGCTTTCAAAATTGATAAATGCCGCAGAATTGTGCTATAATGCCGCAAATATGCAATACGAGCTTCGCTTCGCCAATCACAATAATAATAACGATAATGACGATCTCCGCATCGTTGGGCGAAGCCTTGCTGGTTGAAAAGTAAGTTCTGAGAGAAAACCAATCGCCCAACGCAAACAGCGAAGGGCGATTTATTTTGTCTGAAATCAACCACAAAGGACACCAAGGGGCACAAAGAAATTCTGAAAAGGAGCTTCTCATTGAGCAAGTCTTCCAACCTTGGTGTTTCTTCGTGTCCTTCGTGGCAAACGAATCTGGAGGCGCACAATGTACAAAACTCATACCTGTGGCGAATTGAGAGCCACCCACGCAGATCGGCAGGTGACACTGGCAGGCTGGGTCCATCGCCGTCGTGACCACGGTGGGGTCATCTTTCTCGATCTGCGCGACCGTTACGGCATTATCCAGGTCACCATCAATCCCAACCTGTCGAAGGAAACTCTCGACACGATTGCCAACGTCCGTATGGAGTGGGTCCTCCAGGTCACAGGCACGGTCCAGCAGCGTCCCGCAGGCATGGAAAATCCCAAAATGCAGACCGGGGAAGTGGAAGTGATCGCCAGCTCCATCGAAGTATTGAACCCCGCCAGGACCTTGCCCTTCATGGTCAGCGGCGAGAACGATCTGCCGGACGAGAATACGCGCCTCCGCTATCGTTATCTCGACCTGCGCCGCGAGCGCATGACCCGCAACCTGGTCCTGCGCCACAAGGTTGTCAAGTTCATGCGTGATTTTCTCGATCGACGGGACTTTATCGAGATCGAGACTCCCATTCTTTTCAAAGCAACTCCTGAAGGCGCGCGTGACTTTCTTGTGCCTTCACGCCTTTACCCCGGGCAGTTCTATGCCCTGCCGCAATCACCGCAGCAACTCAAGCAGTTGCTGATGGTGGCAGGCATGGACCGTTACTTCCAGATCGCGCGCTGTTTCCGTGACGAAGACCTGCGCGGCGACCGTCAGCTTGAGTTCACCCAGCTTGACCTGGAAATGTCTTTTGTTCAGCGCGATGATGTACTGGCAGTGGTGGAGGAACTTTACACCGAAATGATCCCCACGGTCACGCCGCACAAGAAACTGCTCGCCTCCCCCTGGCCCAAGTTCTCTCATCATGAAGTCGTTGAAAAGTATGGGACGGATAAGCCCGACCTGCGTTTTGGCATGGAACTGATCGACGTCAGTGACATCTTCACGCAGAGCGATTTCCGCGTCTTCCAATCCGCCATCGAAGCCGGAGGCGTGATCAAATGCATCGTCGCGCCCGGGTGCGCGGAATACTCACGCAAGGAAGTGGATGCCCTGATCGAGTCGGCGAAGGGGTTCGGGGCCAGGGGCCTCGCCACGTTAGTGGTCACCGGCGAAGGCTTGAAAGGCACCGCCGCGAAGTTCATCAAACCCGAAGAAGCGGAAGCGGTTAAATCCAAAGTCGGTGCAAAGGCCGGCGATCTCATCCTGTTCGCCGCCGATGCACGTGCGATCGTCAACAAGGTGCTTGGCGGTTTGCGGTTGATCTTCCGCGACAAACTGGAGCTCGCCGATCCGGACATGCTGGCGTTCGCCTGGGTCGTGGACTTCCCGATGTTTGCCTGGAACGAAGAGGAAAAGAAATGGGACGCGGAGCACCATCCCTTCACCATGCCGCAGCTCGCTGACCTGCCAAAGTTCGAGACCAATCCCGCCGATATCCTTTCGGATGCGTACGACATGGTTTGTAATGGCTATGAGATGGCATCGGGTTCGATCCGTATCCATCTCAGTGACATCCAGCTTAAGGTCTTTCAACTGCTGGGCTTGAGCGGTGATGAGATCGAACAGAAGTTTGGTCACATGCTGGAAGCGTTTGAGTTCGGCGCCCCGCCGCATGGCGGCATCGCGCCCGGCATCGACCGCCTGGTCATGCTGCTGGCGGACGAGCCGAACATCCGTGAAGTCGTCGCCTTCCCTAAGAACCAGACAGGCCGCGACGTAATGGCAGACGCGCCCTCTGAAGTGGACCCAAAGCAGTGGAAGGAACTGCATATCAAGATCGCGTAAACTGTTGGTCGAGTAGACGGCGATGCTTTTCGCCGTCGTATCGAGACCACCAATAACCAGAAATATTCTTGGTACTTGTTAGTCTTGATACGCCCTCGAAGAACACTCGGGGCCACTCGACCAACGGCTGGAGTTATCTATGAGTCAAAAAGAAGAAGTCAAAGTTGACGAAAAGCTGGTCAGGGAAATCGCCTCTCTTGCCCGTCTGGACTTGACGGAAGAAGAGACGAAAACGTTCGTCCCGCAGTTCCAGGACATCCTGAAATACTTCAGCATCCTGAATGAGCTGGATACTGAAAACGTTCCGCCCGCCTACTTGTCGTCCGCGAACAAAAGCGTGACACGCGCAGACGAGGTCGAAGCATCTGTACCGACCCGGGAATTTCTTTCCAACGCGCCGCAGGCAAAAGATGATTATGTTGTCATCCCCCGCGTCCACATCGAACAGTAGGCATACCATGGAACCGTATGAATTAAGTATTCAGGAAACAAGTAAATTGCTTGCGAGCCGGGAGATCTCTGCGGAGGAACTTACGCGGACCTACCTGGAGCGCATCCGGCGGCTTGACCCACAAGTCAAGTCGTATGTCACGGTCTCAGAAGAAAATGCCATCAAACAAGCCCGGGATGCGGACGGGCGCCTCAAGACCGGCGAAGGCTTGACGCCGTTGACGGGCATCCCCTACGCTGCAAAGGATTCCCTTTCGACGCGCGGCATCCCCACAACCTGCTCCTCCAAAATTCTCGAACACTACAAACCGTTCTATGACTGCACCGCCATCCGGAAATTGAAGTCAACCGGCGCGGTCATGCTCGGCAAAAACAACATGGACGAGTTCGGCATGGGCTCCTCCACCGAAAACTCCGGCTTCTTCACTACGCGCAATCCATGGGATTTCGATCACGTACCCGGCGGCTCGAGCGGCGGGTCCGCCGCAGCCGTCGCGGCGGGACTTGCCCCCTTCACGCTCGGCGAAGACACAGGCGGATCCGTCCGCATGCCTGCCTCCTTCTGCGGAGTGACCGGACTCAAGACAACCTATGGGCGCGTCTCACGCTACGGCTTGCTCCCGCTGGTTTCCTCGTTCGACACGATCGGTCCGATGGCACGCAGCGCCTATGATGTCGCGTTGGTGCTTGAGGCGATTGCAGGCCATGACCCGAAGGACAGCACTTCGAGATCAGAAGCCATCCATCCTTATTCTGAGATCCTGAAGAAAACCGAAAATCTGCGCGGGCTGCGCATCGGCATTCCAAAAGAATATTTTGTCGAAGGACTCGATTCAGAAGTGGATGCCTCGCTTCGCACGGCGATCAGGCAGATCGAAAACCTCGGCGCCCAGGCCGTGGAAGTCTCGCTCCCGCACACGCAGTATGCCATCCCCGTGTATTACCTGATCTTATTCGCGGAAGCCAGTTCCAACCTCGCAAAGTATGACGGCATCCGCTTTGGGCTCTCTGAGCGCAACGTGGACGGTTTGCTGGATGTCTACTTGAAGACGCGCGCGCAAGGCTTTGGGGCGGAGACCAAGCGCCGCATCATGCTTGGGACGTTCGCCCTCTCCGCCGGATATTACGATGCCTACTACTTGAAGGCGCAGAAGGTCCGCACGTTGATCCGCCAGGATTTTGAAAAAGCCTTTGAAGCCTGCGATGCACTGATCACGCCCGTCGCGCCGACGACTGCCTTTCGCATCGGCGAGAAGATCACCAACCCGCTCGACATGTATCTCTCGGATGTGTTCGTGGTCGCGGTCAACCTGGCGGGCATCCCGGCCCTGTCGGTTCCCTGCGGCATCTCGAACGGGCTCCCCATCGGCATGCAGGTCATGGGTCCGCACCTTTCCGAAGAGATGCTGCTGCGTATAGGTTACATGTATCAAAGCCAGACGGATTGGCACACCAAACATCCGCCCTGCTGGAATACTTAATTTCGCCCTGAGCGGAGCGAGGAGCGTTCTTCGCGACGAACGCAGACGAAGGGCGAGTAAACAAGAAATACGCACTTCGTCTTCATGCCTCGGCTTGCACTCGGCATTCCGCTCAACGCGAGGAATAAACAACATGAAATACGAACCTGTCATCGGACTCGAAGTCCACGCTGAACTGCTCACAAAATCAAAGATGTTTTGCGGATGTGAAGTCGTCGATTCGATCACTGCAAAGCCGAACCGAACCATCTGCCCCGTTTGCACGGGCCAGCCTGGCGCGCTGCCGGTGCTCAACAAAAAGGCGGTCGAGCTGGCGATCAGGGTCGGTCTGGCGCTCGAGTGCGAGATCCACACCGAAAGCATCTTCGCCCGCAAGAACTATTTCTACCCCGACCTGCCGAAGGGCTACCAGATCTCGCAGTACGACCAGCCGCTCGCCACAGATGGGAAGATCCGCATCGAAACGGAAGCAGGCACCAGGGATGTACGCATCCGCCGCGTCCATCTGGAAGAGGACACGGGCAAACTGTCCCACGCCGACGGTCACTCGTTCATCGACTACAACCGCAGCGGGGTCCCGTTATTGGAAATTGTCACCGAGCCCGATCT
>Ga0105092_10001488_pt1 | contig 12591 bp, 21 predicted proteins | sample PPLLak2March2015_FD_87021 | JGI IMG/M metagenome (GOLD analysis project Ga0105092, IMG submission 87021) | Freshwater sediment microbial communities from Prairie Pothole Lake near Jamestown, North Dakota, USA - PPLs Lake P7 Core (1) Depth... | ecosystem: Environmental > Aquatic > Freshwater >... | reverse complement strand
GATAAAGTATTCATGAAAAAACCATATTATGTTTCTGGAGTTAATCTTAAAGGATTCGGACCTCATTCATTATTTGAGGATAATGTGAAATCTAACATACCTGGATTTTCTTCTTCTTATCCTGATGTTAAATTTCAACATTATGCTAATGGTATAAATATAGCGGTTTCTTCCAATAATGATGCTCCCGAAGTTTCCATATATCATCCAGAAGGTGCTTATATTTTTATAAATTCAACTGGAGAAATTCATATTAAGGGTTCCAATGGTACTTTAGAATATACACCTTTAGGAGAAACTCTAAAACAATTTTTAAGTGATGTTTTGGATAAAATTATAGCACATACTCACCCTACGGCTGGTACTGGTTCGCCTTCACCACCAACAAATGCCGCTGATTTTACAACTTTAAAATCAACATCTTTACCAACTACAATTTCACAATCTGTTAAAAACTCATAAAATTATTTCATACTATTTAATTACTAATAAATAAACATATTAATTTATTGGTAATTAACATTGAATCATTTCTTTCAAGACATAGACATAGCAGGTAAAGAAAAAAGACAAGGAATTGCATTAGAATATTTTGATGCTGATGCTATAAAAAATGCTTTATATCTTTTTGTTACTTCAAAACGTGGTGATTTTCTCAGAAATCCTCATGCTGGAGGTTTGATTGATTTTCAAACATTCAAAACAATGAGTGAAGCAAATATACAAAAAGCTTCTTTTGCTATGAGAAATGCTATTAATAATAATTTTGCTCCATCAGTAGAAATTCAATCTATAAATATGGTTCCAGATTATACAAATCATATTTTGGAATATCAAATTATTTATAGAGATACAATTACTTTACAAATTAATTCGGTGTCAGTTTATACCGATACTACATTCGAACATCAAAAATTTCAATATACAGATATTACATATACCGGAGAAAATTTATATAAATTTGTAATATTACAAAAAACGAATGATTTAAGCAAAAGATTAATTTATGATGCAGACGATGGACATTGGTTTTACGGAAAATTTAAATTTATAAATTTTTCTCAATCAGATCCTCTCTTCGATTCTATCCTTGCATTAGCTAACACATAAGAGGTAAAAATAAAGTGACTTGGGATTTTGACGGTATTAAACAAGAAATAAAAGATAGACTTTCCTTATTGTCTAATTGGACAAATACATTATATTATGGTGCTTATGATAGAATAATAGACATCATTGCATATATCATAAACAAATTAGTAAATGTAATTTTCTTTTATTATCGTGAATCTACATGGACTACTGCAACGCTTCTTGATACATTAATTCGTGAATGTGAATTATTATCCTATAGTTACCATAGACGCAAAGGAGCTGTAGGAGAAATTATTATTTCTTCTGATCCAACTTTTAATATCTCTTATTCTAATTCATTAAAAACTGTAGTTATACCGAGATGGTCTTTGTTTACAAATACAGCGGTTACATCTAATGTATACTGTACTGATGAAACTACTTATATAAAAAATTATATAGGAAATAAATCAATTCCAGTAAAAGAAGGAATTCCGAGAACTTATTTATACACAGCGGAAGGTATTACTGATGAAGTAATTTATCTTGCCCCCTCTGATGTTACTTATGGAATTGATAACGATGAAATAAATATCTACATGGCTGAAGCAGATGGAACTATATTATCGGAAGTATCAATAGAAGATAATTTATATTTTTTAAACGATCTTGTAAATTATTATTGTACTGTAAAAAATGTACCGGATTTTTCAACTGTAAATATAACCTTTGGTGATGGCATTAAATCTTCAAAATTAAATGTAGGGCAATATGTATTAATAAAATATGCTGAAACTTTAGGGGATCAGGGTAACATACAATCATCCGGAGAAATTACAGAAATATCATCTACATTATATGATTCTGATGGAACTGATGTAACTGATTTACTTTATGTTACAAATGAAGAATCAATATCCGACGGAAGTGATTATGAAGATATTGAATCTATAAGAAATAACGCTCCAAATTTATTTCAAACTGGATACAGACTTGGATCGATTGGTGATTGGCAAACAACGATTGATTCTATTTCTTATGTAAATAAAGCTGCTGTATGGACTGTTGAAGATGTAGGCGGATCAACAGTAATTTCAGAACAAAATACTGTTTATGTTACGGCCGTTTCATCTACCGGGGATGATTTAACCACAGCACAACAAACAGAAATTGAAATCGATTATCTTAAAGAAAAGAAAAGTCCTACAGAAACAGTAACATGGAATCCACTTGAAAAAATATATACTGCATTTGACGTTTCTGCAAAAATAAGTAATTTAACAACAGCAGAAATGATTACAAATATTAAAGATGCAATTTCTGATGCCTATGGAGTTCTTAATGTAGGGTTTCAAGAAAATATTTATGAATCTGCTTACATAAAAACCATAAGTGATATACCTAATATAGTATATCATAATACTACACTTGATAATATGGAAAAGAATATCAGTAAAAATTCAAGTAATGTAGAAATATTACCAAGTTATTTATCCTCAGATACAATAATAGAAGAAGATCAAGTATTGTTAGTATCCGAAACAATGAAATTGTGGATAAAAGAAAAAATGAGTAGTGTCTGGGGTTCAGTTAGACAAATAGGTAGAGAAATATCGGGTGTTATTCAAAATTTAATACCTTCTTCATTTACGATTACTGGTGGTACTGTAAATTTATTAGCAAATACATATAATTTTAATATTACAAGTGCTACTGGAAGTGGTGTAATTGATACTGGTACTAGAAATCCGGGTACTAATGATCCAAATGGTTATTTATTATATCTTACATATCAAACCAAAGATGGAAATGATACTAATCAAAATTGTATAAGATTACCAAGAAGATACCAAATAACAGATGTTGATGAAGATTTTATTACTACAAGTTTAACATACATATAAGAAAATGCACGTATCCTATAAAAAATTTCTTCCTACAATAATGCGAAACACACGGTGGGGTGATTTGATAACCGTGTTTCAAAGCATTGTTGCTGATTTAAAGACAGAAAAAATAGATGCAATCAAATATAAAAATGATATTAATAATATGACTACTAATGAAATATTTGATATATCTGATAAATTTGGTTATACATTATTGTCACTTGATGGATATACTTCAACTGAAGATTATCTTAGAAAAGAAGTAAAATCTTTAATACCAAGAATTCAATGGAAAAATACTCGCACCGCATATAAATGGTTATTTTATATCTTTAATTTAATTGGTGATATTTATCCTATAAGAACAATAGGTTTAGATCCTACGTTTAGAGTAGTTGATGATTATTGGACTAATGAATCAATAAATATAACACAAACTTTTACTCTCGACCCCGACCCCGCAGATACATTGGATTCTACTACTGGACTTTGGATTTCTATATTAGATCAAACAACTTCCGCTGTAACAATATTAAGGCATCTATTAATTTCTTATGCACCAAGATTTATAGAAAATACAACAGAATTTATTTCTTTAAATACTTTAAAAGTATTTTTGTCGGATGTTAAACAAACTAAAAGAGCTACTGAAATTCCATATTTTGAACATCAACTAATAGTCCCTGCTTATCTTAATAAAACTCTTTATACTAAAACTTATACAACATACGACGAAAGTTCTTCTGCAAATATGTATTCCATACTTACCGGAAGTAATTTAACAAATTTTAATTTTATGGAATTTGGAAATGGAGCAAGATCATCATTTGCAAGTGGAACAATTTCTGGTGTAGTATCTTTAGTAAAAACATTAAGAACAACACCATCCGGTGAAATTCAATTCATAGAAAGTCTAAGTGCAAATCAATTATATGGACGTAGGATAATCACAGATAAAAATATTTTTCCTTCATTCACAGAAATCGCTCTTAAAGATGCAAATTCTGGATGCTTGTTATATTCTACATTTCCAAAAGTTCAATGGGACGAAAAAATGTTTTCCTCAATATTATTTAAAATTAATTTGGTGTAAAATAAATGAGTACTACAAATAACGGAAATCAAATAATTTCATTCGACTTTAAGCATATAGCCACTGGAAGAAATTTCAATACTTTACTTAGAAATATTCTTAAACCCGGAATATATTCTGGCGGCACTCTTTCAAAAATAGATAATTCTACAATAGCTATTTCTCCTTTCGATGCTTGGTTTGATGTTGATACTGATAAATCTTGTCATATATCTACAAGCACTCCCGTACAATTAACCGTTACTTCTGCATATCCGGTTTTATATATGATTTTTAACTGGAGTGATTCAGAAAACAATTTTATAGATTTTCTATTTCGCGCTGTTGGTTCTCCTGTTGTTACAAATGAGATTCAAATTGGAGTAGTAGGATTTACTGGGCCAAATGTTAACGGAACTTTTGATTATGCAAATAGAACTTATGGATTATATGATGAATCTTATAATTTATATGCTTCTGAAAATATTTATAGCGATGATATTTTTGAAAAAACTTTAAATCATGGCGTCAATATTGAAAACGTAAATTTTAAAGATGGTGTAATATGGGAAAATATCAAAGTTATTACTAATGATAATTGGGTAATAACTGATACTGATCCATATAGTGTTTATGTTTTCACAGGATTAACGGCTGATAAAACATTGACTTTTCCAACTCTTGCGGATAATCAAGCAAGAAAATTTGCAGTCCACAATCTCACCGGGACCTACAAAGTCATTTGCACTCCCGAAGGCACAGACCTACTTAACGACTGGAATTCTACTTTCGAGATTACTGAGAAAGGCGGGCGGCTTGAGTGTCTTGCTCTTAGTACACATTGGGAATGCACGCCGAATGAGAATTGTAGTATCTACAGGGTAGAGAGTGAAGTTGCAGATACAGGACTTACTCTCGATGGAACTTGGGATGATGTGGCGGGGATGGCTTTAACTTTACCTTCTAACGGGATAGGATATTGTTCTTCTTTTTGTAGGATATATGCTGGCGATTCTGGATTAGTAGAATATATAGATGTATCTTTTGGACTTGGAACATTAACCGGAAATAATGCTCCCAATATTAGAGGTAGTGACCACGCGCTTTCAGAAATACGTACAACTGTAAATAATCTTTATGGTCATATATTAGATAGAAATGTTATGGAATTTAAACTATCTGCATCGGCACAAACTGTCTATATGAAGATAAAGTCTGTATCTAATGAATTAAATTTGACACAAAATCAAACGTATGTATCCACTAATGATCCTATGTTAATTCAATGGAGGCGCACAAGATAATGGACTACTACAAAACCTCAACTGGACACCCAGTACACACAAATGCTCCGCAGCTGACATGGATTAAAATTACAAAAGAAGAATATGATTATATTGCTAATGTTAAAAAAATAGAAGCTGATCAAAAGATGGCAGTTATAGAAGCCGAAATTAAAGTGAAACAAGACAGGGAAAAACTCATACAACAACGCATGAGAGAAATTGCTGAAAAACAATTGATTGACGAAGGAATAATTGAAAAGGAAAAGTAAGTAGTTAATTTTTTGGTGAAATTTTGAAATATTATATTTTATTATTCATTTAAATTTCTATAAATATTTCCAATGAAATCCCAAAACACAAGTTTCTCGTTTACCTTCGCAACAATCTCGTATAGCATAACGATTTTCTTTATAAAAAGTTGCAGCTTCTTGTATATAACCAAATTTTAATCCTGTATCAATATTAATTACGGCTTTTGCTCTTGAATTTTTTGCTCCTTTATAAGACCCTTTTATTTGTGCAGTTTCACTATGTTTTTCATTTGCTTTTTTACCTATTGTTGCTTTCCATATTGGATCTGATTCTGTTTCTTTTTTCTTTCTTGTAGATTCTTTACCTTTTGTTTCTTTCCATTCTGGATTACCTTTTGTTATCTTTTGATTTTCTCCTGATTTTTTAAGTCTCTCATCTGTTTCTTTAGTTTCTCCTTTAAAGCAACATATATAACTATTATTTTTAATTCTAATTTCAACTCCTTTTTTTATTGCAGGAATTTTGATATTTTTTATCCATTCTGGATTATTTATAGTTATTTTTATTTTTTCAAAAATTTCTTTTTTATTTGGATTATTGGTCATCGTATCTCCACCAGTATCTTCTCTTAAAATATTATATCCGTATAAAGGATCAAGAACATTAAAAAAATCCTTACACTCTGTTTCCCAAAATTCTAATTCTTCTCGTGAATAACAAACTCCTAAAATTATTTTTTTAAGAAAATAAGTTCCTCTCGATTTAATTTTCTTTTTAATTATACTTCCTGAACCAAAATAATTTAAGGTTTTTTCTATTTTAGCCTCTTTCTTACCAACATATCCTTTGTTGTGTTTTTGATCCCAAATCAGATAAATATATCCAAAATAATTCTCATCATTCCAATATTTTTGAATTGGCTGATTAAAATAAATAATTGATTGTAACACGTTTATTACCTCTTGGATTTAATTTAAAGAATTGCCATTCTTTATTTATTAGTATTTTTGATTCAAAAAGATAAAACAGAAACAGGGAAAACCAAGAGGTACAAGGTAGGATTTTTTATACTACTTCCCCGCTTTTGATTGGCAAATCTATCTGTTTAATTATTAGTAATTGAATTTTACTAATAAATATAATTTTTTATAAAAAGGTAAACACATAAATGTCAGTCACTAATAATGGAAATCAGGTCCTGTCGTTCGATTACAAACATAATGCAACCGGCAGAAGTTTCAATACTCTACTCAAAAACATTCTTAAACCCGGAATATATTCTGGCGGTATTCTTTCAAAAATAAATAATTCCACAATTGCAATTTCGCCTTTTGATATATGGATAAATTTTACTGACGATTCTGGAGCTTGCCATGTATCCACATCCACACCAGTACAATTAATTGTTACAGAAGCATATCCTGTTTTGTATATGACACTGGATTGGGTTGATGCGGTAGATAATTATCTTGATTTTTCGTTTCGTGCTGTAGGTTCTCCAGTTGTTACAAATGAGATTCAAATTGGTGTTATAGGATTTACGGGGGGAATTGTAGACGGAACATTTACTTATTCAAATAGAACTTATGGTATAACAGATGAGGATTTTAGTATCTATACTCCTGAGATAGTTTATACGGATACTATACGAGAATATACATCGGGGAATGGTATTGGTATTGATACTATAAAAGAATCCACTCTAAATCATGGCGTGGACATAGAAACTGTACATTTAGAAAATGGAAGAATAGAAGTCCCTGATACAACAGATTCGACATCGAAAGACACCGGCGCATTAGTAATTGAAGGCGGGATTGGGATTGAGAAAAGTGTTAATATTGGAGGATCACTTACAGTTGGGCAAGTTTCGTGGACATCGGCACAATTGGTCGGATCGGGGTTATCAATTACAGGAATAAGTACCCCCGCTCTTTGTGCATTAAATGGAACTGATGTGGCTTTTATTGATAGTACTCTTGAATCGCTTCGATGTTACAGGTTTAACGGCTCGACTTGGTCGCTGGTCGGATCGAGGTTATCAATTACAGGAATGAGTTCCCCCGCTCTTTGTGCATTAAATGGAACTGATGTGGCTTTTATTGATAATGCTCTTGAATCGCTTCAATGTTACAGGTTTGGATTCTCAATTTCAGGTTCGCCTTATCACCCATAAAAAGATAATGATAAGACACGAATCGAAATTCCTTATCGGAATATTATTTTCAGGTTCAGCAAGGAACGTTTCTATCTCATCAAAGAACGTATGAGTAATGAAGCCGGGCAGGATATGAAAATGAATAAGAAATGATTAAAATTTTGATCCTATTCCAACTCGGACGCCTGAACAATAATTGTGATGAACAGCATCCCCTTCAATGGCAATCCAGCAACCTTGCCATATATTTCTAATAGGTTTAGGAAGGAGATAAGAAATTGTTGTATGTCCGACAGCGGCTAATGCCCAGCAAGTAAATACTTTTTGTTTTGAGGGATATTTGCCAAGGATAGGATTACTTTCACAATAGGTGGAATCCTCATCGATACGATTATCTTTATAAAGAAAATCATAAGTCTGCCAGCAATCAACAAACATCACTCCTAAAAATGTTCCCTGTAATATTGTGTCCTCAACTGCCCAAGGATCAGGAGTATAAGCAAAAGCATTCCCTACAATCCCCAAAACCATCATTGCCGCGATTATTATTTTCTTCATTTTTAATTTCTCCTTATTTAACTTTCTCTCATATATAATATAATAAAATATCGAAGAAATGTAAACAATTTTTTTAATTTTTTTTAAAAAAATTGATAAAAATTTAATGAATTATAACACCATAAACAAGGCAAAAAGAAGTAGAAAAACAAATATCATTATAATTGTATCTTGGACTTCATCAGGAAACATTATAAATTCTCCTTATTAAAATCCTCTTTTAAAATATTTTTTCACTAAATCAGTATATTCTTTTCTTAATACATAATTTGGTTTATTATATTCTTTCCATTTTATTTCAGATTCAACCGCTCCTTGTAATGTATATCCTGTGTATAGAGATAATAAATCACTTTCACCATGCTCTTTTATTTTTAAATTAGGAAATTTATTTTTTAATTCTTTATCAAATTCAGATTTAAATAATTTTGCAGTATTCCTATAAAGTATAAGTTCATTATTCATATTTATTTCTCCCTTTTTTATCTTTATGCATATTTAATCTTCAGCTTCTACCTTTAAATATTCATCAATATAGTTTCTATCCTGTGTAAAAATAGGAATATCATTGTCTATATTCCATTGACTACCAAAAACACAGCATCTTCCTCTTTTTAAACTTGTTTCTATATCATTCCAATTTTTGCCTTTATACCAACACATTTCTTGTAACTCTGAATTATTTTTCTCTTGTAATTCTTTATGAGAATATAAACTTTGTGCGAGCATCTGAATTGAATTCCTCCCCCAGTCTTTTTGTCGCCATATAAAATAATTTGTAACTTCATTTTCTGGTAGCACAAAACAACAGGAATCAAATTGAACATATCTCTTATTTTCAAAGAGATTTAATTCATAATTATAATTAAGTGTGAAGAATGAACTCGCCAATCCCGCAGATATACTGCACATCTTTTGAATTTCATTATTAAACCAAGATTGGGAATTTAAATTTTTATAATTATGCAATAATAATGATATTTCATCTGATTGAATATAAGCAAGTTGAACACCTTGAATTTGTTCACAAAGATATTTAGCAGTTCCATTCATCATTTCAATAAAATAATTATCAAAAGGTTTTTCTGCTTTTGCAGTTAAAGTATGAAATGCTTTTCCATCTAACCGGATAATTACCGGCATTCTTTCGGGAAGTTTATACTTAAAAACAGATTCATAATTCTGTTTCATACGACCTCCTAAACTGTTTCTGTCATCATATTTCATAATAGTTTTAATTCTCCTTTTAATATTTCAGCAATAAATCTTCAAGCTCATCAAGATGGTTTTGTTCATCAATTAATCGCAACATAACTTTTTCTTTATTGGGTTTATCAGCACATAAAAATTCATCTTTAAGCATCTCGATAAAAGATTTCTGCGATTTGATTCTTAATTTTAAAGCATCCATGATTTTTTTTCTCCTTTCATTTTACCGGCCAAATATAAGATAATCCTTCTATAGTATTCGGAAATAATGATTTATAAAAATCATAATCTTTACGAATCAAATTTGATCGATGTGCTTCTATGAATTCTGAAGTTAACCAAGCCGGTTTTAAAATTAAAATAACTATTTGATTGTTACTGATAAATTTTAATTTTTCATACCACAATTCACATTTATCATTTTTGAATCCTTTTAATTCCCATTCTTTAAATATTTCTTCAAGATAATAATTAATTAAAAACCCCTCGTATCCTCCCCACATCTTTACAGCTGGATGATTTTTCCATCTCGTTTCTTTTTCAAGTAAACAAGATGCAATTTGTAGGCCCTCAATTCTTTGTTTTCCCAGGCGGCGATTATCAAGATTCTTAGCATTTTGCGTCATATCAAAATCACTCAAAAAGGTCTGCAATTTCTATTTCTCCTTATTTTATAATTTAACAAATATATATGTATAATAAATTTTTTCTTCTTCCATAAACATATCTATATTTATTAAATCTACTTCTTTTCTTAAATCTTCTTCAAAAACATACCGATAATAAAATTTAAAACTATCTTTGGCTAATTTCCGATTTTTTATTTTGTGATGTTTTTCAATATTTTCTAAAAATAATTCTGTATCAGCATTTAAAAAATACTTCATTTCGGCTGATGATAAAGTTGTAGCTGAATATCCATTAAAATTATCTGTATATCTATCTTCTCGCCAATGAACCTGAATACCAAATCCATTTTTCTTTGAAACAAATATATAACGATCTTCAATATTCTCTTTTTCATTATCGATAATCCAATTAATTCCTTTTTTTAATAAAACTAAATAAGAAGACAAATCTTTAGTTTTCATTCGTTCTTTAAATCTCGCTACAGAATGTTCAGTATCGAATATTTTATGACCATTATAATTTAAAATTTCTTTAAAATATTCTTTTAAAATTGTTTCCCATTTTTTCATTTTTATTTTCCTTTTTTAATATGTTTAAGATATTTCTCTAAAGAGGATAAAACTTCAGTTTCTAAAACAATAATATTATCAATGTCTACCCCATTATCAGTATACAGCACTATATCCCAGTATCTTTCTGCAACATATACAGAATCTCCTAAATATTCCGGGTTAATTAAATCATTAAGAAATTCTTTTCGATTGATTATTTGCATTGTTTTCTCCTTTCAATCAATAATAATTGTGTAAATCAATATAATTTACTATCTTGTAATTCTCCTCGATTTCTTTAAGAACATCATTATGCTCTTTTTTCTTTTCATTTGTTATTGAGTCAAGTAATTTTTTGTAATCAATATCCTTAATATTGTAAAGCCGATTTTCAATAAGTATTTTTTTCATTTTTGTTTTCTCCTTTATAATAATCTAAAAGTCTCCTACAGGTATTCACATCTATTCCTTCTCTTATGAGTTTCCTGTATAGACGAATAAGAACTTTATTTCTTTTCATATTTTTCTTCTTTTAAAAAATATGTCCTATCTGCCAGTCACTGTCATCAACATAGCTTCCTGTATCAGCGGATTCTTTTTTAGGTGAATTTAAGTCAAGCAAAGATTCTTTCATTACTTCTTTTCTTGCATTTTCATTAGAGCAATTTCCATAGAATTCATAAATACATGTTCCACTACCGGCTTTAAAGAATTTACATTTTGCTCTTTTTAAATAGTTACTGCATTTAAATTCAATCTTACAACTATTCATTTAGTTTTCTCCTTTAAAATATTTTTCTTATTAAATCCATTCCTTCATTATATCCTTCAAATGGTTCATAATTAGCAATTTGCCATTGAAGATTTAAATTCTTTCTTTTAGCTTTCTTTTTCTTTCGTGGCAAATTTTTAGTTTCTTCCCAATCTTTTAAAATTCTTTCTTTAAATGATTCTTTAGCTTCATCAATTTGTTCTATTTGATTTAAAGCCATTTCCAAAAAAGGCATATATGAATTCATCATTTAATTTTCTCCTTTTATTTTATTCTTACTTCATACCATTCCGGATAAAGTGATTTTTTAAATGATTTTGCTAATGTTTCTGCTGATACACTTTTACAAAAATATTCATAAACCGGTAATCCAGTTTTTCTGTCAATAATTTGAACAAACGATCTTTCATTCATTTAATTTTCTCCTTTATTAATTTTACAAGATATAGGAAATTCACAATATATACAATATTTATATCCACATTTTTTACAATACAAATAACAATGAATACTGTCAGAATCACTTATATAATTCAATTCATTAAATTCATTGAGTTCCCAATCATGCCCGCTTTCAATAGCTCTTGTTTTGATTAAATCATTATAATCTTTTATAGAATTTATTTTTTTCATCTGTTAAATTTCCTTATTATTTTTTCTGCAATGCTCATAAAGGCAAGCATAAAAAATGTTAATATGATCATACAGATTGCTTTTATCATTCTATTACTTCCTTATTTTCAAATTTAACATAACCAAAAGATTCTGGTGTAATTTTAAAATAATTACTTAAATATTTTATATCATCTTTATTAATTTCTGGGATATATATAGATACATTATTACCTTTTTTAAGACAATTTTGAATATATTTTATTTTTCGTCTTAAAAGAGTTTTTGCACTACAACTATTATTTGTATATCTATATGCCATAATAAATTTCTCCTTTTTTAAATTTAAAATTTAGATAAAATATTTATGATACATCTTATTTAAATTTATTTTAGTTAATTTTCCTATACTAATCAATTCACTTACTTCACTATAAAATTCTTTTATTAATTTTATCCATTTCATTTTCGGATAATTATTTATTGAATAAGAACTAATTAAATCCGAATATTCTTCTAATTCATTAT
>Ga0105092_10001487_pt1 | contig 12593 bp, 15 predicted proteins | sample PPLLak2March2015_FD_87021 | JGI IMG/M metagenome (GOLD analysis project Ga0105092, IMG submission 87021) | Freshwater sediment microbial communities from Prairie Pothole Lake near Jamestown, North Dakota, USA - PPLs Lake P7 Core (1) Depth... | ecosystem: Environmental > Aquatic > Freshwater >... | reverse complement strand
AGGCGGAGGTGCGGCGGATTGTCACCGAGGCTTTGACCGGCACAAAAAAAACCAGGATCAGACGATGGCTCGATTTGGATTCTTTGGCGAGGCCCTCCCAGATATAGATCTGGAAGAGCTAAAGGGCAGACTCATTGTTCTGGAGGGGACCGACGGCGTGGGCCGGTCGACCCATATCGGTCTCCTCAAGCAATGGTTGGAAAACAACGGTCACGCCGTGTTGGACACCGGGATGACCCGCTCCGCTCTGGCCGGCAAGCGGCTCAAGCAAGCGAAGGAGGGGCATACCCTGGGTGGAATCACCATGAGCCTCTTTTACGCCACGGATTTCGCCGACCGGTTGGAGAACGAAATCATTCCGGCGCTGCGCGCGGGATTCATCGTTCTCACCGACCGCTACATCTATTCGCTCATTGCTCGGGCGATCGTTCGGGGCGCCGACCCCGAATGGCTGCGCGAGGTCTATGGGTTTGCTTTGAAGCCGGACGCGATTTTTTATCTGAGGGTCAAGATCGATGACCTGGTTACGCGGGTGCTGCAGAGCACGGGCTTCGATTATTGGGAGTCGGGAATGGACCTGCACATGGGAGAGGATATGTACGAAAGCTTCGTGCGCTACCAGAAATGGCTGCTGGCGGAGTTTGACAAGATGGTTGAGAACTACGGCTTTCAGGTCGTGGATGCTTCAGGGACCATCGAGGAAGTATTTGAAGACCTACGTTCCCGGGTCGAGCGCGTGGTGGTCAAAAACGGCCGCCATTATTGAATGCCCTCCAAGTTACGTCTGGACGATCCCCGCTCTTGGCTCGCTCCACGCATCGAAAGTCTTCTCCGCGCTCTTCAAAATGGCACTCACAGCAAGCTCGTTCTTGTGTCGTTCTCGTTCCATTTGAGCGAGCAGGGCGCGGCCGGCCTCGGGTTGTTCGACCAGGAAATCCGGCCGGCCGATGAACTCCGCGATCAGTTGCAACAAGACATAACGGTCGTGCCAATTGCCGAGTTCGTCTTGCAGCAACCTCAAGGATTTGACCCGTGGTTTCATAGAGGCGTCACCCAATTCCGCGAGCAACTCGGCTCTATAACGCAAACGCTTGCCGGCGATGCGGAGCGCGTGTATTTGGTCGACTTGCGAATTTTCTTTGGCCTCTCGCAGCGCTTCGTTCCAACCGGCAAGCGCCTCTTCGACACTCCGCTTCAATAACTCCTCCGGCTCCCGCTGCAACCCGTTGGGCTGAAGCACGCTCTGGGTCCGGGTGGCAAACTGCGTGATGTCGTGCTGGGCCAGCTCTTCCCGTGCCCTGGCCATCTGGAGCTCCCGCTTTTCCCGCAAGTAGTCTCTTACCAGATCCCATGCCTTATGGGCCGTCGAAGCTGTCGCGGCATTGAGTCTGTCCTCGATCAAACCGATCGTCACGTCGGTATTTCGGCAATTGCCGAGAGCGCGCCGGACCCGGCGCAGCGTACGAACCAGCTTGCGATTCTTGCCGGTTCGCGGTCTGGGAAACAAGACGCGGAAGGTTTCTTGAAGTCGCCGGCTCCAAACCCGAGCATCATGAATCGTATCCGGATGGTCGCTGACCAACACCTTCGCGAACAGCGAAACAAACTTTTCGAGCCGCCGCCGCGTTACTGCCAGAAGCTTTTTGCGACTGGAGGCGGATTCAGCCGTATGCGCGTCTACTTCGCTCATCCTCGGCTCAAAGTTGCTTGTTTTAAGATCCTAAGCGCCGTAGCTGTTTCGGCGTCAAAAACCAATGCAGCGTGCCTGGAGCACCGGGCGGGAGACCGTCGGTTTCGACACAACCGAGGCCGCCTTTTTTGAGCTCGATTTCGAGACTATCTTTGCCGGACATAAAAAAGGAGAGGGCACGAATGAGAAGCGGATTGTGACCGACTAGAAGGAGATCTTCCCGATCGTGAAAACGGGTGAGACCCGCTATGAGCTGATCGACAGATTTTTCGGGAGCGAGTTCGGAGATTTCCTCAAGCCGGCCTTCCAACCCAAGGGTTTCGGCGACGATCTCCGCCGTTTGGCGCGCTCGCACGAGGGGACTGGTGAGTATCGAATCGAAGGAAATTCCCAAACGGCGCAGGCCTCGCGCCGCTCGCCGCATTCGCTTGACTCCTTTCGGAGTCAGCGGCCGCTCGCTGTCGGACTCCATCCCGGGTTGATCCCCGGCGACGGCGATTCCATGGCGCATCAAATAGAGATTCATTGGCACACGACCGATCGCGCAAGGCTCTATCGACTCTTACGCCAAATGACGCCAGTGATCAAGAAACAAGGCGGCGACTCTTTTGTCGATTTCGTCTCTACCGCTGCGATACGCCGAGAGTACAACGGGGCTTTCGCCCGCTGCCCGCATCGGGTTTGGAATAGCCCACTTTTCCACCTTGGCTTTGCTGGGCAAAGAACCGCAGTGTTCGTGCGCGTCGCCAAAGGAAACTACCAGATCGATTTCGTTGGTAGGAATCTGATCCACGCTTTTGGTCGTGCTGGCTGACTGTTCGACGCCAATCTCCTGCAATACCCGGCGTACCTCGGGGGGTATCCGGCCAGGCCGAACGCCGGCGCTAAAGATTCGGATCTTGGGTGGGCTCATATGCTTGGCCATAGACTCGGCCATCAGGCTCAGGCAAGCGTTGTCTTCACATAGAAAGAGAATGTTTTTCTCAATTTTGGTTCGCCTCATTTGGACTTCCTTTCGATTGGTTTGAGCGAGTTCCCTTGGCCTGACGAATCAACAACCTAACATTGAAAACTTCTTCCATCAACGCGCCCTTTTCCGAGGCTCGATCGATCTCCGCTTTTAGTTTTGCCGATGCGATGCCTTCGATGCACAGGCTCTTGGGCGCGGAAAGAGCGCACTTCACTTCTCTGATGCTTTGTTCGTGTTTGTAGTCCAGGGCATCCGCAACGCGCAGAATGGCGCTGAGCTTGCGCACGACGTCCTGATTGTTGGGCGAGAGCTGGCTGAAACCGAGGTGTTTGGGACTGGGATGGGCTTTGCGATGGTAACGCGCAACGTTGGCGATCAGATCGATGTCTTCTTTGTTGAAGGAGCTGGGCCTTGAGCTTTTGATGAGATAATAGGAGTGTTTGTGGTGTTTTGGGAAGGCAATAAATGTTCCTATTTCGTGTAACATCGCTGCGGCCCGCAAAATGCCGGCATGTTTTTCATCGAGTTGGTGCAGCTTCTGTAACTGGTAGAAAATACTTAGCGCCAGTTGGGCTACTTGGCGCGCGTGGGCCGCGTCGAAATTGTATTTTTGGCCGATCTGCTCCAGCGACTCGGTGTGTTCCGCGTCTTGCTGGCCCGGCGCGGCGCGGGCATAGTGCTTGTGGAGAAGATCGATCATCAAGCCGTCGCGGAGCCCGCGTTGAGAAACGAAAATGTAGTCGAGCTCGAGCTGCGTCATGACCTCTAGGAGCACCAGGCCTCCGGCGACGATAATATCGGCCCGTTTGGGATCGCCGCTGATTAAAGAAGCCCGTCGTTCGACGGGTTCGCTTTTTAGAATGTCGAGCAATGTTTTCAGCCGCGGCCGCCGCAACACCGTAAGCGATCCGACTTTGGTCTCGCCGGTCAGGCGGGTGTCGGTGTCGGCCAAGGTCGTGATGGTTCCGGCGCTGCCGAAAACCATCGTAAACTTTTCCTTTCTGATTCGCCTGACGACCCGGCGCAGCTCTTTCTCGACAAAGTAGGACAAATTCTTGATTTCCTTGTTGCGCGGCGGATCGGAAGTCAAGAATTTCTCGGTTAGCCGGACGGCGCCTACCGGCAGGCTGAAAAGACAGTAGTTGTTGGTCATGTTGGCGACAGCCATTTCCAGGCTGCCGCCGCCGATGTCCAGGAATAGACCCAAGGGGAGGTGAAAGCGAAGGCCGCTGATGATTCCGAGGCTGATGAGCCGAGCTTCCTCTTCCTCCGAGAGGACCTCCAGAGGCATGCCGATCTTTTTACAGCGCGCCAGGAAAGGGCGGGCGTCGGTGGCCTCCCGCAGCGCGGCGGTGGCGACGGAATAGGTCGCCTTTACGTCGTGGCGATCGGCAATGGTTTTGAATTCAGCGAGCGCTTTGAGAGCCGCGTCCGTGATTTTCTGATCGAGCTTGCCGGTCTGGAACACTCGATGACCCAGCCGCACCGGTTTTCGATCTTGATGGACGATTCGATAATGTCGGCCGCGATCGGTAACCGAAGCAACTTGAAACCGTATCGCGTTGCTGCCGACGTCGACGACTGCGAAATTTTCAGCCATTAGCTCCAATCCTTAGCACAAAAATGAATTGTTAGTTTGTTACGTTTTGATTAAATGTTTATCAATTCTTTGTCATTTTTTGGAATTCTTGAGGAACACAACGGGCCGAGTCTAAAATGACTCTGCCGCACTGGACGCGCAACCATCGAGTCTGGAAGCGTGTAATACGGCCGTGGCAGAAACGGATTATCGACGCAATGCAGGATGAGACACGATAGCATAGAAGCTATCCGGTGCCTCTACTCGGGTCAAGATCGATGCCAGTTTTTCCGGTGCACGCTCGTAATCTTGCAGGTTTGTTTTGAGCGTCTGGATCATTTTGGCCGCCTCTTGGACGGCGACTTCGATCTTTCCAAGTTCGTCGAGTTGATTGGCGAGGAGTTTTTCAGCGAGGGAATGACGCAGCTCGCAACAGCACAGGCAAATAATGCGCAGTTGATTGACGATATCGTGGGTCACGCGGTCGATGGCGGAAGGAGAAATGTGATTTGTCTTTTTTTCATTTTTTTCGCCGCGGCTATTTTCCGACGGAAACATCGAGTTCATATCGGTTCCTTTTCGGGTCGATCGTTGGCAGACGCTCCGCTTAAATAGTCGCCGGTCTTTGCCTGGGCCAGCGAAACCGCACCGGGAGTAACGCACCTCTCCAGGGTCGGGACGGCAAGGGCGCCGCTACGGATAGCACCGGGCAGGGGCTCATTCGGGTCACTCGATCGGTGATGCCTGCACCAAGAATACGCCGAAGGCCTCTGTCACGCCGAGGCGACATCACCACCAGATCGGCCTTTTCTTCCTCCGCCACCGTGACGATTTGCTCCGCTATCGGTCCCAGCACAAGACGTTTGTTGACGGACGGAATGGTTTTCATGGCTTCTAGGTGCGGTTCGAGAAATCGATTGAGATCGAGATTTGCTTCGGCAAGCACTCGATCCGTCGGCCAGGCTCGCCCGGCCGGTTCGAGAAAAGTGAATTCGTCGCTATAAAGCTCCCAGGCGGCAAGTTCGTTGGCTACGTGCAAGATAGTCAAAGCCCCCTTGCTTTCTGTGGCCAGCGAACACGCATAAAGCAAGCCCCTCCTTGAGTTATCGGAAAGGTCCATTGGCACCAAGAGTTTTTGCATACGTTTCATCAAAGCCTCCGTAATATTTGATCTTGGAGGTAATTTAATTGTCTATTGTTAGTCGGCGATGACATCCGCGTGATCAGTGAGTTAAGTTCGCGGGGTTGCCTGTTTGGTCTCGCTGGCAGTCAAGCAAGGCATCGGGATCATTTCGAAAATAGGCAGGAGCAGATCGCATTTCAGGACGTTGCGGTTCGATTCGAGGCAGAAGACCATTTTCAGCTCCGGCCTGTTCTCGTTGCCGAAGATTCCCAGGCGCGCAGCCGAATCTTCGACGCCGACCCATTCTTCGCAACGATAACCGACTTCGGCGCACAATTCTTCAATCAGATGTTCCATGACTTTGAGGCCACGTCCTGAAACTCTAAGCTGTATCCAGCAAGCCGGATGCACGCCGATGAACGAACTGAGATCTTTGAGTTCCAGTTTTCGCCGCAGCGAAATCTCCAAGGTGGCGTCGGGATCGTTGGTCAGCAGGACTTCATAGAGAAACATCCGCACGAATTCTTTGAGGCTACGGTCATGCCACGGAATAGAAGCCGAGGCCGGCGAGATCATGACGAATACGGGAGGCTTATCGCCGATGCGGTTTTGGGTAAATTTTGCGATCGCCTGCTCGATCACCGAGCTCAGATTGACATGCTCCATGGGTGTCCTCCCTTTATGAATTAGGACGAAACTGTAGCGCGAACGCGGTTAATCGCTGATGACGGCTCAGTTAATTCTTCGCGAAACTCACAATCCAGAAAGCGACTTTGTTAAACCACAACCACCTGCAGGCGGGCGACGCAGGCAACCGAGTATATGAGGAGCCGGCTCGGCGATCGAATTTGGTGTAGTTCGTCTTTTCAAGCGTTTGGAAATCGTGGGGCCCGTGGATAATCTCTGCGGGCCCCCAGGTTCAAGGAATCAACTGCCGATTTCCCCGCCGTCGTCCTTCGTGATCACGATGCAGGACGAACGCGGCCGTCCGCCGGCGTCGCCGTCGGGCCACGAGCTCAACCCCTTCGGATTGGCCGGGTTGGTAGGCGAGTCGTCAGGGCTCTCGCCCGGGTGCTGGATGCCGACGAACATTGTTTTTTCGTCGGGCGTAACCGTCACGCCGGTGATTTCGCACAGCTTGGGGCCAACCAGCAAGCGGCGGATTTCCCCGGTCGCCGGATCGGCGCAAAGCATCTGGTTGTTGCCGAAGCCGGCGTAGTCACCCGTGTTGATCGTCGAGGCCGACACGTCGGTCTGGATCCAGAGTCTGCTGCTCGGCGCGACGTAGATGCCGTCCGGTGAACCGAATTTGTCACCGACGATCGTCGAGCCGTGGGCGGGGACAGCGGGGTCGCCGCAGAGCGCGAAGATGTCCCACTCGAAGTCTGGCTCGGTCCAGTCCTTGTCGTACTTCCACGTGATGATGTGGCCGTACACGTTGTTGACGCGCGGATTGACTGCGTCCACGGGCGGTCGCGCCGAACCAGCCGTTGTGCTGATGCCGTAGCGGAGCTCCAGGGACGTCCTGTTGGCAAGGGTCTTCTGGAAGAAGCCGTTGAAGTTCTCTTCGCACGTGAGATAGGTGCCCCAGGGCGTAAATCCCATGGCGCAGTTGTTCAACGTGCCGAGGACCAGTTTCCCGGTCGGATCGTCACTGGTGCAAAGCCTGGGGTCGCCAGCAGCCGGGCCACCGATCTTGATCGGGGTCTGACCGGTGATGCGGCGCGCGTACTTCGACGGGCGCACCACGCGCCATCTGCGTTCCTTTAAATCTCTTCTGATTTCGATGATCGATACGCCGTGGGCGTTGATAGACTTGTTGGTTTTCTCTTCATTCCAGTTAGCGGCGCCGTCGGGGAAGAGTAAGCCATCGTCGGTATATTCGTTATTTTCTACTAACAGGCCACGCCGCGACCCGTCGATCGGAAAGTACACCAGGCCATCACTATGGGAGCCCCACTGCAGAGCCTGGTCGGCCGCGCTGTTACTGGCATCCTGCGCGAACGCCGGGCCGTTTGACACGGGGTCGCCCCAGGCGATGAGCACTTCAGCCGTGTATCCCGGCGGCACGACGACAGTGTCGGCGTCCGACATCGGGATGCCTTGAAAGCGGACCAGCGGCCCGGCAATCGTGTTAGCCGAGGCGGGAACGGCTTTGAGCAGCGCACTGACGCCCCCTAAAGAAAGGGCTGCTGCGGCAGCAAGACCGCTCCCGAGAAAGCCGCGTCGAGACATGCGGGCATCGACGACTCTTGGAAGGTCCGGTTGTTCGAGTTGTTGTTGACACTACCATCATCACTCTTGCTCATGTTTACCTCCTCCTTCGTGGAAAATTTTAGCGTTCTATATCGGCGCCAAGTTGTGATCTTGCGACGCGCCGGTTAATTGTCGATTAAAGGCATGTTGCGTGAACATTGCGTTGTCGCCGGTGGTACCGGTCGACGACTGCCACTTGACATGACAGTTTATTTTGATGATACTAGAAATATGGAAATAAAGACCGCAGTCCCGACATTAGCGGCGCTCGCCCAGGAAACGCGCCTCACTATTTTCCGGCTACTCATCGAGGCGGGGAGAGACGGTGAATCGGCCGGTCGCATCGGCGAGACGTTGAAGGTTCCCGGCGCCACATTGTCTTTTCATTTAAAGGAGCTTGCGCGCGCGGGGCTGGTGACCACACGGCAGGAGCGGCAGTTCATTTACTACACGGTCGACTTCGAACGCATGGCGGAGCTCATGACTTTTCTGACGCAAAATTGTTGTCAGGGCATGCCGCAGAAGTGTCTGACCCTTGTAGAGACGGCGCTTGGGAGCTGTTGTGCGCCTGCTAAATTGAAATCCAAACCTAAGAGGAGGCAATTATGAAACGTTTTCATGTACACGTCGCGGTGGACAACCTCGACGCGACCATTGAATTTTATTCAACCGTATTCGGGATGCCGCCGACGGTGCGCAAGGCCGATTACGCAAAGTGGATGGTGGACGATCCACGTATCAACTTCGCGGTCTCGAAGGGGGCGGGGGCGCCGGGTATCGATCACCTCGGCCTCCAGGTGGATTCGGGCGAGGAGTTGACGGTGTTGCGAGAACAGGTGGCCCGCGCGCAGATCGTCGCGCAAGACCAACCCAACGCCGAGTGTTGCTACGCCCGCGGGGATAAATACTGGACGACCGATCCGCAGGGGATCGCGTGGGAGACGTTCCACACGCTCGAATCCATTCCCGTTCGCGGCGAAGCGGCACGACCGCAATCGAACGCATGTTGCGGTCCAGCGCCAACCGTCGAGTCCGCTACCGGCAAAAGCGGCGCCTGCTGTGGATAAGAGGCATTTATGAAGCCCGAAATTCTAAATGTTCTGTTTCTGTGCACCCGCAATTCGGCGCGTAGCGTCATGGCCGAAGTGATCCTCAACACGATCGGCAGGCCCAAGTTCAACGCCTTCAGCGCCGGGAGCCGTCCGGCGGGCAGCGTGAATTCTCTGGCGTTGGCGCTGCTGGAGAAGAACCGACTACCGACGGCGGGGCTACGGAGCAAGGACTGGAGTGAGTTTTCCGCGCCGGGGTCTCCGCATATGCATTTCGTGTTTACCGTTTGTGATCAGGCCGCGGCCGAACCTTGCCCGGTCTGGCCCGGCCAACCGATGACCGCGCATTGGGGGGTTCATGATCCGGCTGCGGTGCAAGGCAGCGAAGAAGAAAAGCGCAAAGCTTTTCTGAAGGCGTATACCGAGCTTCATCGGCGCATCTCGCTGTTCATAAATCTGCCCTTCAGTACCTTGAGCAAACTTGCCCTCCAACAGAAGCTGGACGAGATTGGCCGCACGCAATAATGGCGTTCGAGGGATCCCCGGGCGCTTTAATTAAGGGTCGATTGGACCTGCGGTCGAGGAGCGTGTAAGCCGGCGCAGGATTCCTTGAGATGAATTTCATAGACCAACCGGATGCTGCGGCGCAGCGTCTCTCGTGCCTGGATCGCTTTCTCACGTTATGGATTGGTTTCGCGATGACGGCGGGCGTGATCGTCGGCTCCCTGTTCCCCGCTGTCGTTCAGGCGTTTAGTTCCGCCGCATCTATAGGTACGACCAATGTGCCGATCGCCCTTGGCCTCATCCTGATGATGTACCCGCCTTTGGCGAAGGTGCGTTATGAGGAAATGGCCGACGTGTTTCGCAACTGGAGAGTGCTGGGTCTTTCACTTTTGCAAAACTGGGTCATCGGCCCGGTGCTGATGTTTGCTCTGGCAATCCTTTTTTTGCGCGATTATCCCGAATACATGGTTGGTCTCATTCTCATCGGTCTCGCGCGCTGCATTGCGATGGTGATCGTGTGGAATGAGCTTGCCAAGGGAGACAACGAATACGCTGCTGGGCTCGTGGCGTTCAACAGTGTGTTCCAGGTATTGTTTTACAGTTTTTATGCCTGGCTATTTATTACCATACTGCCGGTTTGGTTCGGCGTGAGCGGCTCGGTTGTGAATATCACCATCGGCGAGATCGCCCAGAGCGTGTTCATCTACCTGGGGATTCCTTTCATCGGAGGCTTTCTGACACGCTTCTTTCTAATTCGATTGAAGGGGAGGGACTGGTACCACTCAGCTTTCGTACCCAAAATCAGCCCGCTGACGCTCGTGGCTCTGCTCTTTACGATCATCGTCATGTTCAGCCTGAAGGGCGAGTTGATCGTGCAACTACCGCTGGACGTCGTCCGTATCGCTGTACCGCTTCTGGTCTATTTTGTCGTGATGTTTCTAGTCTCTTTCTTCATGGGCCGCGGCATCGGCGCGGATTACCGCAAAACCGCGACCCTCGCATTTACGGCCGCGAGCAACAACTTCGAGCTGGCGATCGCCGTGGCGGTGGCAGTATTCGGCATCAACAGCGGCGCAGCCTTCGCTGCGGTGATTGGTCCGCTCATCGAGGTGCCCGTGATGATCGGGTTGGTAAACGTGGCGCTGGTCTTCCAGAAGCGCTTGTTCGATAGGTAGATCCCCAGACCTGTCGAACCCGCGGAAAAAGCGATCGCGATGTTGAGGCCGACATAGCACAAGGCGAGAAAATAATTGACGACCAGAAGAGTCTGGAGGTGTGCCAATTTCGGTCAGGGTGGAGATTTGCTCCGGTTGATGAAATCACGGCTGGTGGGCGGTTGAACAGGACCCGGTTGAGGTTCAGGGAGGCGCCGCGGTTTCTCTTTCGCCGTTCTCTGCAGGACAACCTTGAAACCAAAATTTAGCCTCGAGATCTCCAGGATCCGCCAGTTTGGATGCTTCGTTAGTTTGAGCTGCAGATCGATGAAGCTAACGGCGTTGAGGGTAATTTTCTTGTGTTTCACCATGCCATCATGAGCGGCTAGCGTTTGGCCGTGTGCCCTCTTGTGTTGATGCGCGGGGCGGGGTGCGCAGACCCGTGTCTTTGACAGGGAAAAGTTAAGGAACGTTTACGGTCAAACGAAGTATTGGTGAACGCTATTGAGTCGAGTCTTTCTGTTCAACGGCGGTGGAGGTTTACCATCAAGCCAAATCTTGAACGTGACTTCGGATCGATACTGTCTTTATAATGTAGAAGGATGAATCTACTACCGCTAGTGAAATATTTGTTTAGGAGAGCTCGATGAAAATCAGCATCTGGAGTCTTCTGGGCGCCCAGGGCGAGTCTCCACAAACAAAGAGGAAACTCGGGATCGTCGCGCTCCTCTACTATATTCAGGGGGCTCCGGCGGCGATTCTTTGGGAGGTGCTGCCGGTTTATTTCCGCTTGCACGGCGTATCGCTGCGGGCGATCGGCGGGCTGCGCTTGCTCGAGCTGCCTTATTCGCTAAAATTTTTCTGGTCGCCGCTAGTGCACCGCTTCGGCGACCGGCGAACGTGGGTCGCGGCCTGTATGCTCGGCATCGCCGCCGTCTTGTTCGCGTTGCCCTTGGTCGATGTTGCCGGTGTCGCCTGGATCGTGCTCTTTTTGATTCTCTGCCTCACGACTCTTTCGGCGACCCAGGATGTCGCCATCGACTCCTATTCCGTCGGATTGATCGATCGCGATGAGGAAGGCGCGGCCAACGGCGTCAGGGCCTCGGCTTACCGAGTGGCTCTCGTTATGGTGGGCGGCGGAATGGTTTTCCTTGCGGCGGCGCTGGCGTGGAATCAGCTGTTCATCCTGGCCGGAATCGTCTTCGCGCTCCTGGGCTTCTCCGTGCTCGCCATCCCGCAATTGAGTCTGCCGGAAGAGGCGCGGGAGCACTGGCTTCGAGGATTTCTCGGCTGGGCCGGAACGTGGAAAGTGATTCCTCTGATCCTGTTCGTTCTTACGTACAAGCTGGGCGAGTTTGCCATCGGACCCATGGTGAAGCCATTTTGGGTGGATTACGGTAAATCGATCTGGCCGCTTCAGGATGAGCTTATGTTTCAGATCGGTCTGTTTCCCACCACGTTCGGTATCGTGCTCAGCGTCGTTGGCGCTTTGCTCGGGGGAGCCTTCATATCCCGCTTCGGGATTTTTCACGCGGTCTGGGCTCTAGGTCTGCTTCAGGCGGTTTCCAATCTCGGCTATTCCTTCGTCGAGTGGATGAATCTCGGCAGGTTCGGGCTTTACGGAGCGTCGATGTTCGAATCTTTCAGCGGCGGGCTGGGCACGGCGGCCTTTCTGGCGTTCCTGATGAATATCTGCCAGAAGGAGCACGCGACGATTCAATACGCTTTTCTATCGTCGATCTTTTCTCTCACCGGCCGCCTGGTCGGAGGCATCAGCGGTTTGGGGGCGGAACGTTTCGGCTACGGGAATTACTTTGCGCTTACTTTTTTGTTGTCGATGCCTGCCTACTTGCTGCTGCCGTGGGTGAAGCAGTGGATTCAGGAAGAGCCGCGAAAGTGAGTTACTGGTTATATACGAAAACCGAATGGCGGGTCGTAGTCCTGAGGCTTGTCTCGAGTGCCCGGGACGGCTCGTCCCCTAGCAGGTCGCTGAAAAAAGGTCCGGAATGCTTCGAGTACCTCAGCATGAACGGAAAAAATCAATGACATCAACTCTTTTCCGTTCGTCACTTCGATAAACTCAGTGCAGGCTCTGAGCGCCGTCGAAGGACTCCTAAGAGTTCTTCAGCAACCTCCTAGAGATGTAATTCACGCAGCAAGCGGCGCCAGGCCTGGACCTCTTGCTTTGGCTCCACCAGGCGTGACAGGCGGCCGCAGTCGCGTTTCAAACGGCGGTAAAATTTGGTGTCTGTTTCGCTCCTGAGCAGT